>JAAUYB010142027.1_pt1 | contig 10032 bp, 14 predicted proteins | sample 7278071 | NCBI WGS metagenome assembly JAAUYB01 (sample SAMN14350121, study PRJNA611818) | marine sediment metagenome | isolation source: surface marine sediment (1.8m) | place: French Polynesia: Moorea | collected 2018-08 | reverse complement strand
TGGTGGGTGTGGGCACCGATGGGGAAACTGACACAGCAGAGACGGTCTTTTTCGTGGGTGTCGGGCGGGCTGCATAACAAGATCCACTCTGTGGAAGAAAAGAGGATCTTGGGGCGGGAAAATCGCCAATGTGGAAGGCTGAAATACTTAATTCTTGCTTTTTAAAAACGCCAAGTAGTCAACATGTCATTATGTTGCATTGTGATTTGGCAAATCCCACATCCCCTCCTGAGGGCTCGAGGACAAAATCATCAAATATGCGGCCGCCGCCCGCGCCGTTGGCTTCCCTCTTCTAGAAAGAGAGGAGCATCATGCATGGGTGCGGAGGGCGGGTGGTGGCTTTTTAGGGACGGGGCGGGGGTGGGGGTGGGGGTAGGAGAGGGCTGCATAATTTTTCCGCAGTGGCGCCTTCTTTTCCTTCCTCCCAGAGGAATACGCACGGACACTGTTTTCACTTGGCTTTTTCATACGTCGGACTACTTAGTTTGAATCCATTTGTTGAGAGTGAAACACAGCTCAATTCAAGAGGAGAATTCCCCTGATCAATATCTACAGCATCAATCGATCGCACGAGAAAAAAGTTCCTTTTTCTCTTTTTTTCTCTCCTCCCCCTATATATCCAATCATTACGTCCAATCCCCCCTTCTTCTTCTTTCCTTCCTCGGGATCTTTTAGCATCCTCTTTTGGGTTGAGCGCAGTCGTGTGTCCAGTCTGGAAGAAATGGCATCCCCATCCTCCCCCCTCCATCCTCTTTTTTTGCCTCTCTCCTTCCTTAGCTTTGATGCAAAGACCCCCCTTTCCCTCCGCCCACTACCACCCACGCCGCCGCCTCCCCTCCTTCCTCCCGTCTCCTCTTTCCACCCTTCTCCCCAAGGGATATCCTGACATTGGATTCGACAAACATGTTCCTCAAACAAAAAAAAGTACTTTTACTTGCTACTTTTTGCACGAATATATGTTCTCAGATTCCCAAAATCTTTTTCGAACTTTGGCGAATCCCTCGTAGTAGCGGCCATCAGGAGCCGGGACCTCCTCCTATCAGTGGGATTTATGTATTCAGACAATACCGTGGGTGGGCGGCAAAGGAAGAGGAGCAGAATGAGTCACTCTAGAAACCTATATGGCGTGGGCGGCCGCCAGACATTTGCAGAAAAAGAAGAAGGCATTTATACATGTATGTGTAATTGCTCCGAAAGGGAAAAAGGAAATTATCTCGCGCAGACGTCTGAGCTCCCATAAAGAGAAAGAAGGGGAGAATGCGTCATTCCGATATATTTGCAGGAAACGAGAGTGCGAGAAACGGAAGAAGAAAGAAAAGAAAGAACCCTGTGGCGAATTGTGGAATAATAATATCTGTACAACTGATACTTTCCCGCCCGGATGAGGAGACACAAATGTCGCTTCCTTTCGTATTCTTTTGTCTTCCTCTTTTTCTGGGAGGATGTCACAGCTTGCAAATGACAACATCATGCTTGCATAAGGCACCTCTGACAGGACAAGCTCAAGCATGCTGTTGTTGTTGACCTGGTGGGAGTCAATGTCCATATCCATATGCATGTTGGGACAGCTCTGACAAAGGCTAGCGGGGCGCGACTATTAATTTGGATATGACACGTTGAGAAGGGAAGGAACAGGACAAGTATGAATATGAGAGCAGAAAAAGGGAAAAGGAGGGAGGTGCCTGCAATTGATAGATATGTCAGGGCGGGGGGGAGAAATGATAGGGGAAGGGGAGGGAAGATTGTAAGGGCGTCGGCGCGTTGGATCCTCAAATCCGCAAAGGGAAAAGTGGAGAAAATCCATTTCGTCCTAGATCCTCTTGAAACTGAATTGGAAAATAGGGTAGGGAAAGCCGGGAAGTGCGGGTGTGAAGACATTTAAATTCCTTCTCTCTGACCGCCCAGCAGCAATCCCCCGCCTTCTCCAAACTTTCCTCTCAGAGATGAGATTGAAAAGATTCGAAGTGATAGTCAATCCAATTTTCCCCTCCCGTCCCCCTATAAACTCGAGGAGAAGGAGCGAGCGTGTCCAAAGTCGGATTTGCTGTTTTCCTTCTCCTTCAATTCTGTTGTCCACACCCCCTTTTCCCAATTCCGCTGTTCCGATTTCTCCCTCCCCCTTCTTTCTTGGCTATTCTCCATGAATTTGACCGTTCTAGATTTCAACCCCCACCCTCCAATACATGTTCACAACAATCAGGTTGTTTTCCTGAGAAGGGTTTGTTTCCAATTTCGGAAATTATTGGGGGGGGGGAGTACATAGTACTTCCTCGAATTCTAATTTCTACGAAATTGATGAACTCTTACACATTCAAACCTTGCTCCCAACCCTCCAAAAAATAATCTCCTTGCTTTCCAAAAGTATTTTCCCGGCCCGATTCTCTGCTTCTATTTTCCCCGAGATTTGACTTTCAAAAGATGGAAGGAAAATAAGAAGAGTATGAGGAGGGGGAGAGCGAAATCTGACATTCAATCAGTGGGAGACACGCGAGGAGAGAGCGAAGGAGAAAAAGATTTTTTTGCTGCTTTCTAGTTTGGTCTTCAGGGGACGACGGTTTTTTACCATCGTGTGGTCAGCAGAGGAGATTTTTGCCTTTGGTCGATGCTGAATTTGACAATATACGCATTTCTTGTCAAAGACTTGGGAATGTTTATTGTTTCTTGGATGCGTAGCAAAAGGAGCATTTACAAAAAAGGAACATTTTCCCCATATCCATAGATTTGGCAATTCCCGCACGGTGGACTTTGTTATCAACTCTCCATTCCGTCTCCGGCAGCGGTCAAGACCCCCCTCCCCTCCCCTCTCCCCTTGTCAAATATATTTTTGTCAAGGGATTTGACTCTCCCCCTCCTCCTCGTCCCTCTTGCTTACCAAAACGGACCCCTCCCCGGTTTTCCCTTCTCCTCGATCCTGACCCCTTGTTATTATTCAGAGCATGCAAAAAGAGGAAGAGGAAGACTGCGGAGGAGGACTCTCCTTTTTTCGGGAAAGTGGACAAGGTAGGGTCAGAAGACTTGGATCTAGTGGAGAGAAAGGGAGGGTTGGAGGAGGAGGGAGGGGGACTCTTATGAAATTTTCATGCCAGAGGGGAAAGCAGGACGGGAAGGAAAAATCAAAACATTCAGATTTCTTCCAAAGGTATTTTTTGCCAGAAATAGTCCTCCAGTCATACGTTTTTCATGAAAAAGAACTATCTTGGTGAATTCTCCTCCCTCTCCGTCCGTTCCCCTTGCTCTTGTGACAAAATGCAATCGGGAACCAAATTTGCCCCTCCCCTCCTTTCCCCGGGTTTTCCGGAGAACAAATTTTGTTTATTGACTTCTGCTCTCCCTCCTTCTCCTTCTCCTTCTCCTTTCCCCTCCTGTCAAAACTTCCATCGGCTTCTTGTCGATTCCCAACATTGGAGAAAGAAAAAAATAGGAACCGAAAACTTCAATTCGTTTTTTTCCCTTCTCAATTTTCGTGTATGGCAGCAAACAACTACTGACCCCTCACCTAGTTTCCCCGCGTTTGATTTTGACGAACATATGGACATGTTTCATGTGTCAGTTAAAACATCGGTCCTTTTACCAGGATGGATTAGATTGTTTGTTTCTCTTTTCCCTTATATACGGTTTTTTCCTCCGTTGTCACGTCATTTGGGGAGCGGAGTGACGTGAGTGAAGCTCTCTTTTCTGCTCCTGGGCGATAGCCACGCACCATCAAACTCGAACCCACTGACCGTAGACGAGAAAAGGAGGGGGGATTTTTGATAGGGAAGGCCAAGGGGGAGGAGGGGGAAGAGGAGACCAAAACTCATCAGCGTAACAGCAGTTTTACTGTTAACACAAGAAAGAACTGAAAGTGCAAGGGACAATATAAAGAGAAACTCCCTCCACACATGTGATGTTCATGTTAAAGGTCCCTATTCCTTTTTTGAGCCAAATCGATTTGCTGTGATTTATGTATCCCCTTTCCCCCGGGCCAACCCTCCGCAATAATACATATTCACAAGTGCGGAAGGGAAAAAAACCTTTTGTGGAAGGAGGAGGGTGACAACAGGTGTCTTTTCCCGCACCACAAATCCCATTCAAATGTGGGATCAGAGGTCGTATGGGGGATTTGAATGGTCTTCTCCTTCTTTTTCCCAGGCTTCTCTTTCCTCCTCCTCCTTTTCATGCATATATGCGGGCGGCGGCGGCGGCGGCAAAGGCGGAGGGGAGGGAGAAGAGGGGCGGAGTTATGACGAATTCAGAGGAGGGGGGAGAAACCATTCTTCCATTTCCCGTATTTTTTTCCTCGCATTCATTCGCGTGAGGCACGCGCTGACAGAAGAAGAAGGAAAAACTTTTTTTGTTCCGCCGCCGAGAGATTGACAAAAGTCAATTTCTGTTCTTGTTGTACCTACCACCGCGGAGGCAAGGGAGGAGGTGGGGTGGGGTGGGGGGGTCAAATGGAAGGTATCAGAATAGGATTTTTTTGCTCTTTTTCTTCCTCTGTGGGAAAAACACGTTTCACTGAGCTGGCACAACGTCTGTTTTGTGTTCTTTTGCGGCGCCTCCGCCTCTGTGGGGTGTTTTATTGACAAATCGAGTTATGTCATCGTCGCCGTCGCGTGATGATTCCGCGGATTTCGGCTACACATACATGCACCGACTACTGTCCATATAATGCGAACTATGTCGATTAAATTCGGAAAAATAACTAATGGAAAGTGGGCGTGGGGAGCATATGGGAAAGTAAAAAAAGGGGACAGGAATTTCTTTTTTCCAGAATGTGGGAAAGCGCAAAAATTCTTCCTCTCTCCCTGGAGCAAAGTATGAATAACGATCTCCCTTCTTCTTCCGCCCCGCTGAATGGATTTTCTCTTCCCCACCCCAAAAAAAGTCCCGTCCGATACCTGTCTCGTCTCGCCGCCCTTTTTCCTGCTCCCAGTATCACAAAGGATTTTCCCTCCCTCCCCCTCCCCCCCCCCCGAGGCGGCGGCGGCAGCGACGGCGACGGGATAAAAAAAAGGTCCCCCCCATTTTTCCACCCAAAAAAGCTTGCATGGCTCCCATACTTGCTTCTCTCCTTTCCCCTTCCTTTTCCCATGCCCTTTACATGATTTTTTTTATCAATTTCAATACCAGCCCAGCTGCAGCACCGAAAAAGAAGAGAAGTCTCTTTTTGTGTGCCCAAATTTGGGCGCTAAGAACAAAATATGTTTTCCCTCGTTTCTGTTCAAATATTCAAAGTATAAGTGTCAGTTGTATATGAAATATATCGACATATTATAAAGGCACAAAGTTTGAGGAAATCAAAAGTGAGGGGGGGAAGACGCGCCAAGACACAAAAGACCGTCCCGGAATATTCCGCCGCCTCCGACGAGGTTTTTTTTACTAATTCTTTTCCTCCCTGACGTGGGAAAGATCCCCCCACCCCCTCTTCCTCTTTTTAGGGGGAAATTCTGGCGGTGAATGGAGAAAAAAAAAGAGTGTTGCTCCGGGAAAAAAGTGTTAGTTTGCGAACGGTGCATCTGGCCTGGGTCATTCGGAGGGGGCAGATGAGGACGGAGGATTTTTGTGTAAAAAATCATCATGAGAATATGGGCGGGGCGGAATAATTTTTTGTGGGTAAAAAAGTATGTGAAAGAATCTCGCGTTCAGTTTTTTCGGACTGAATTTATGCCAAAATCATCGATCGAGGGAGGGGGGGGGGTCACATTCTTTTTTTTGCGGTCCAGATTAACCAAAAGCAGAATAAAAAAGAAAAGTGAAATATTTGAAACGGGTTAAATTCGAGGGAAATAATCTGGAGCACCTTTTTCGCTTCGTCGCTGGTAATGGCATCCAATTACGAATCCTCGATCTCCCGCTTGTTGTTAAAAAGAAGTGCCGCTGTTTATTGATCGAAAAAGGACGTTTCAAACGCACACCCGACAACAAAAAAAGCGTGTGCCGTGCCCCTCCCCTTGCGTCTCATATCTGATTGCAGAAAGGAGGTAGGGGGATTTTACGAAGTCTGAGATTCACCTCAAAAGACACTGTCATTTTGAAGCTTTAGACCATACATAACTTAGAGCGTAGAGCTTTCACAAGTAGAAAAATATACCAAAAGTATGTTTCAAATTGGCGGATGTGCATCCAAAAATTCCCCGTTTGGCTCGTGCGGTGCGGTGGCAGTTTGAATTCGAACATTTGGCTGGCAGATTCAGCGTCTCTGCCGCCCAAACCTCGCGGGTTCGAACCGTAGTTACAACAACTGCTTTTGTTGGCTCTCCTCCTGCCACCGGATTGGCTCAAACGACGATTTAACATGACAATGAGCAAAAAGAAAAACCCCGCTTCGAAAAAAGGGGGAAGGGAGGTGTTTGCATTTAAAATATGGGGCGGAGGATCAACCCTTCCCTTACAAGCGACGGTCCAATCCCGTAGCGAGTTGAAAACGAGCAAAAAAACCCTCTTTCCTATTCCCCCCCAAAAAAATTTTCCTTGAAATATTTTTTTTCTGGTATGAAATATATTCTAACAGATTTTCGTACACAGCTACAAAGTATGTGCTATCAGGACATAAAACGATGTTGCGAAAACCAATCCGGGCGCCTCCGGGTTCCCCCGGGCGTGCGGTGGCGCCCCGAGCCCGACGGGTCCGGCGCAGAAGGCCTCCTCCTCCCCGTGCTTGTTGACGTGCCTCAGCAACTGCTTCATAAGGTCCTTTGGGATAAAAGATAGTTGTGCGGGTACCTACGTTCCATTGTCCTCAAAAACATCTACTGATACCTCGTTGCTGGGTTTAACTTCCTTCCCGTCACACCTTGGAGTCTGGAACGGAAAATTAATTTGCATGTCTTAAAAATGTTTCCCCCAAAAAAGGGAGTGGGAGGGAAGCGAATCCTACCACGAATTTGAAGCACGTGCTCTTGATCCTCCCGAGCCCCACGCAAATCTTGTCTGCTCGGCTGTACTTGGCATCGGTCGACGCCTCTTTTTTCAGGGAAAGGTTCCCGGTTTCCTGCATAAAAACTGCTTTAAATACAGCAATGCTATTTAAGGGGGAATCGCCCCTTGCCTCTTTTATCTCCATCATGCACTCTGCCCTCAGCGCGTTCTGCGTCTCGCAGGACACGTTCTCCGCGTTGGATGCCGCCCTCTTGGCCAGGTCGCTCTCGCCGCCGCGGACGGCAGAGAAGGATAGGGGGTTCTTGCTGGAAAAAAAATATTAGGGGAAACAGTGTATGTCAAATCTTTTTTACTCTTCGTCGTCCTCAGCGCCGCCGATGCGGGGCTCCAGTGTGGCGGCGGAGGAGACAGAAGAAATCGCTACGACAAGACACAGGAATTTGTAGAGCATTTCCTAAGGGTAATTTCATGAAGAAACATTCATATTTCGTTCAAAAAACATGCAGGTACTATAGGAGACCCACTACTACAAATACGGTAGTGAATGCCTAAATATAGAGGAGAATATTTCGCAATCCCCTCCTCTCCCCCCTTCTAAATCATGATGGTGGCAGCAGCGACCGTCCGAAAAACCGCCCTTCCCCCTCTCCAGTACACACGAGGAGGGTGCCAGGGGGCGGCGGCGGCGGCGGCGGCCGTTCAAGGGACACTGGAGCGGCGGCTTCGTGCGGCGGGCGGCGGAGCTCCGAGGGGAGGGGAAAAGAGGGACCCCTCTTTCTTTCCCCTTCTCTCCGCCGCTATTTTTCGGGTGAGGGGAGGGAGGAAAAGAGGAGGAAGAGAAAGAGGAAGGAGGGGGAGAAAACAACCCACATGCCATCGCCACCACTTCACTCCGACGCCGGCGCTCGCCCAAAAAGCAAGCAAGGGGGGCAGCCCAAGGACAAAGAGCCCAAAAAAGTGAGATAGAGACTTGACCCCTTGTGCAGACAACAAGCAAACGTGAAACTGTGATCAAGAGCGGCGAGGAGAGAGGAAACCATTCCACTACCCCCATGGCCGCCATGTCCCCCACGGCGACCTCCGAGGTCACAACAGATCCTCCTCCGCGGCAGGTCTCTCCTCTGGAGGCCTCCATAAACTTTTTGAAGACGAACCGCCTGTTGGGTCTGGCTGCGGCACAGAGGCGGCAGGAGCAGGAGGAGAGGGAGAGGAGGAGGAGGAGTCTGGAGGAGGACGATGATGATAGGATGGCAGGGGGGATCCTCGATGATAGGACGAAGGGTGAGGAGCAAAAGCGAATTCTTTTGAATTTCATGTCATTGGAAACCGGACTCATTGGAGCAATTGTTTTTATGCTTTCAACGTCTTCTGTTTATTACGAAGTAAGCTTTTCTTACAGTACATGTTTCCGTCGATTACTGCATGTTTTGGCGCATGGCATGCACAAGCAATCGAAGAAACGGGAGGAGAGACACATTATGCGGAGGTACCCAAATTAATGGCTTTCATATGTCGGCGGAGGATTGTCACCTCGATTGTATGGGAGGAAGGTTTTTGTGGGTGGGACAATTATTATGCAGAGGGGAGGGAGTTGGTAGATATCGGACGGGTGACAGACAGACACCCAAAACGAATGTCCGTTTGGGCTTTTCCATTTTCGACGAAGCACAAACACACAATTGCATAACTAATGAGTCACCGCCACCAAAACCGACCCATTGATTGCAAGAAGAGGGACTGACCGGCCGGCGGGCGTGTTTTTCTCGCCCGCATTCACGGGCGGCGGATTTTGTACAGCCGAATGGGCAGCGGGGAGCGTGGGCGGGCGGCGGCGGCATCACATTTTGGGTCTTTCTCGCCCGCACGCTCCGCCGCCCATCACTCTCTCTTCCCCCCCGCGGGGAAATGGTCAGTCGCCTCCTCCGTTTCTCGCATTCAAATCGGCGTGACAAAAGCCAAAAGCGTGCTGTTGTTGCAAAGCGGGGAAAAACATCGCTTCCAAAAAACCGATAGATCGATTTTTGGGGATCGATGCTGATGCTGATGGTCAAGCACCCTCATCACGAAAACCCAAAAATTTGGGGCACGCGCCCACGTAACATGGTTTCCCCTCTTCTCGGAGGAGAAGGGAAAAATGGCTGAATATTTGAGTGGAATTATCCTACTGCTACGTATTTTTTCGTGGGGGTTTCCCCCACCATCCATCATTCCCCTCACGTGGGTCCCCTTCCTTCCCCCTGCTTGTCTCCAACAACCCCTTCTTTCCCCTTCTTTCTTTCCCTAACTCTGATTTAGTCCCCATTGTTGCTTCTGCATTCACGGAGGAGAGTTTGCTGCCCGCTTGCTTTTCTTTCCCAGAATAAAACCAGAAAGAAAAAAAATATTTTTTCGCGCATTCCCTATCCCCAGATTTCCATATGAAAATTGAATTTCCTCCCTCCTCCTCTTTTTCCCTTTGCATCCTTTTGTGATGATTTCCCCTTCTTCTTCCTATTCCTATTCCACCATCTGCCAGCCTTCCTCTCCCAGAAAAAAGAAGAGAAAGGCAAACAAGAACTGCCAAAAAAGGGAGATTTCCCCCTCCTTTTTTTCTGACCGTCAGTCTGGGAAAAGGGGGATTGTCGGGAAAAGAAGAAAAAAATCCCCGTGTCGACCCCTTTCGAACCCCCTATACCCTTCTATTCCTTGCGTGCATATCTTTAGGATTTTCTCCAGTCTCAATTCCCCTTGGGGGGTTAGAAGGGGAGAAAGAGGAAAGGAGAAAAAACCGATTTATTTGCTCACTGATTGCGAAAAACCTTGATTCCATTTTGTTATTTGTGCTCCCAAATCATGAAAAGCTTTTTAAACATTTATTATGAGCATTTCTTAGGATAGCGAAAATGGGAAAACGAAAAATAACTACGATTTCTTAGTAGTACTTGTTTCTCCAGTGGAAATCCCTTCCCCCCATTCCTTTTTTGACCGTCGGGGGGAAAGAGGGAAAGTGAAGGGTGGAGGGGATTTACTGAATGACCAACGGTTCCGTTCCTCCCTAGCTGCCCCCCTTTTCTGCTCCAGATTTACATAAGCACGGGTTTGAGTTTGAGAGCTCTCTTCTCCTCTCAACACCCCCTCTTAACAAATGGATTACTCTGTCTGCTTCTCAACCGATTTTGAAGAGAAATCTTT
>JAAUYB010026306.1_pt1 | contig 10032 bp, 11 predicted proteins | sample 7278071 | NCBI WGS metagenome assembly JAAUYB01 (sample SAMN14350121, study PRJNA611818) | marine sediment metagenome | isolation source: surface marine sediment (1.8m) | place: French Polynesia: Moorea | collected 2018-08 | reverse complement strand
GGGGAGGAGGGCTTTCTCTCCGTAGCTCGTTCGGCGTTGAGTGAAGCCGCCTCTTGCTCCTCCTCCCTCCCCAGAGTCAAGTCAAACTTCTCCTCCCTTCGTCCATCCGTGTCAGTCAACTATGTGAGGAGATGGAGTCAAAATAGACTTCCCGGCCGGTAAGACATTCGCCCAGGAGGTCGGAAATTTTCATCTCTCTCCAAGTTCTGGCAAGAGTAGAAAACCGTCCTGGTAATTGCTTTTATACTTTTGGGAAATCATGTAGGGTTCAGTTGGTGAATTTTTTCCCCTGGACTCGTGTCTCTCCTTTTGAAAGCCGTCGCTGTGTCTCTTTCCTCCTTCCTCCCTCCCTCTCCTCCTTTCCATACACTTCCTATTGTCTCCCGAGAAAAAAAAGAGGAGGGAGGTGACTTTTACTGTACACAGGCTTTTTAAAAAGGGGAGAAAAAGGAGACGCCGAAGAGACGGGAAACGTCTCCGACAATAAAGTTTCCTGTTAAGGAACTCTCAGCTCTTTTACCTCTTTTGCCCGTTCGTAAGAAGTGTCCAGCAAGCACTTTAATGCCGCAAAACCGGTTTTACTTTTTCGTCTTATTTGTACGTACGACGGTGAACTACCGTGCAAGGTATTTTCTGCAGAATTCAATGCTGATCTCTGTGTGTGTGTGTGATGGCACCCAATAATTGCCCCCCTCTTTCCGCACTTAAGATGCCAGATAGCATTGACGACACGAGATGGTGTTCCATTCCTCCTTTGAAGTGTAGCATCCTTTGAAAAGGGTCAATTGAGTCATTTTCCGTAGCTGTTACAGCTCACGGGGAAAGAGAGAGAGAGAGGAGGCGACGTTTACGACGGTGTTTTTCCCCCTCAACGAACGGAGGGAGAGAGTTGTTGGGCAATTTTCCTTCGATTGAATGGAGGAGGAAAAAAGCAAGGACACTCCGTGCTATGCCGTCACAATGGAAGAAAGAAAGAAAGCAGCTGGAAGTCCTACGATGTTTTCGCATATATAAGAATGGTGATTGGGAGATATTTTTTTGAATGGGAAGAAGGGGAGGGAAGGGACGCGCGTCCGTTTCAATTGTAGATGATGTTTTTGTTCAGACGACGACGCTACCGGTCTCCTCGCTTCCATCTGAGCTTGTGTTTACGCGAGAAAAAGGAGGCTAATTCCTTTCTCTCCCAATAATATTCGCCCCCTAAATGAAAATCCAGGCCGGCACAATATTTTGCCACATATCGTCTGCGATCCGTTCCGCGCACCTCTTTTTCCTCCTTTCTGTCGTCAGCATAATCAGGGCTTGAAAAAGCGACCGTGAACGAACGGACATTTGGTCTGACGGAAAAGAGGAGGGGAGGGGGGGGGGAGCCGTTGAAGTAAGTTGGCATTGGCGTTACGTCAAAAGAGGCGTCGGGCGAAGGGACGGACGGACGACGGCGTTTCCTTTTTCTCCATACCGGCGGACAGCGTTTCTCCCACTCTCTTTTCCTCCATCTGCTCATACTTCCTCCTGGTATAAAATTTGCCAAAGGAACGTATCATGAGTGGACAAAAAATTTGCTGATTTACCGCCTTTACTTTCCTAGCATGGATTGAACAGTACGTGAAGTCAAACAAGTAAGACATGGTTGAATGCGGCACCTCAACACGCCCCCATCCATGGTATAGTGGCGGGTTAAGCCCTGATTTGCGATATACCTCTCCTCCCTTTCCCGTACGTACGTTCCTTATTTTTTCCAGTCCCAAGCCCTGGATTCCCATCTCTCCCTCTCTCGCAGCTGCCTTTTTCCTCCTCTCTCGTGTCTGGGAAAACAGAGAATGGATCTAGGGAGGGGACGAGACAGAAAAAAAAGCTGCCGCTACAAGCTGCCTGCTTCCCCCCCCCCAAAAAAAAAAATACGCGTCGGTCTCTAGGTCAATGGCTGATGATTTTCGAGGGCGTCTCACTTTTGTGTCAATCGGTCCAGTTAGATCTCGAGGGGATATTTTCCCCTGGTTTTGAAGCACACTTACGGTTTTGGGCTACACCATAGATGAGGGAGGGTTCAATGATCCTCTCCTAGCCAAGCCAAAATATCTGTACTTTAGGGACGAAGAAAAAAGTAACCCCTCCAGAGCTCGCGAAAAATTTCGAAACCTCCCCGTTTCATTTTTTGTTTCGTCCCGTGATCCATCAAGACAACACCTCCCTCTCTTCCTCTCTCTCCGTCCGTTCTAGCGAGGGCACCCCGCGGATTTCTTGGCAAAGGAGAAAAGGGAATTGAGGGGAAGGGGAAGGAAGGGAATCGACGACTGCTACAAATTCCTCTCCATTCAAAGCTTCTTTTCCGTTTCCTGGCGAATCTCGTGCCTCTTCCTACGTACCTATACCTCGGAGCACAACTGTTGCTCACTTTTCCTCTTCCCTCCCTTCACATGTGTGTGTGTGTGCTTTGGTGGTGGTCTCATTACCATGGGAGGCGGGTGGGAAGGGAGAAGACGAAAACGGGGTCACATTGGCGCGCCAGCTCTGGAGGAAGAAGGGCTTGGCTTGGCTAGTGGAGGGGGGGCTTGCGCCATACATGGTCGGAGGAGGAGGTGTTCAATCTTGGTGGGCGTCCTACCAACCAAAACATCCAAGGCTTTCACTCGTTTCATCGCGCGCCCATGTATGCGAATGCCACGTACATTCGTCCTTTTTTGGCGGGCTGCAGGAATATAATAATCCTTCCATTCTTCTCCACCTTTTGTCCTCCTGCCCTAGCTGTCCTGCGATCGAGGGAGAGCGTGGGATTAATTCTCCCCGCCTCGCTCCCTCAGACGGAGACCAAGCCCAAGCCGGCGGGCGGATGTGGTCGAGTCGTCTGTCTATCTTTTCTCCCCCATGACGAGAGAGAGGGAAAAAATCTCGATCGTCGCCGAGGGATTGATGCTTCTCTGCTGTCCCAGTTACCCACTTTTTTTTCTCTTACAATAACTTTGATCGGTTTCCCATATAACTCTTTTTCCCCCTCCTTCTCCCTCCACGACACACAGCTGCTCACTTTCCCCGCCCATCTTTTTCAGATCGCCGTCATCTATAGATCCCCCTTACTACTGCCACTTTTTTTTTTTTGGGGGGGGGGTTAAGCAACAAGCTGTCTTTTTCGGATAATCTTCTCAGGAGTCCGTTAATTTCTATTAATTTCTAGTTTAAAAACAGTTCTCATCTCGGTTGAGAAAAACCTTCAGACAATGGCAAAGTTCAAAAGGATGGTGAAACCCATCCCTGTCTGTCTCACTCTTTTCCCAGTGCAACACCCCAAAAAGCGTCGCAACCCATGCAGCTGTCACTAGAAGCTGCCTCCTCCTCCTCTGACAGACAGACATGAGTAAAGCGCCGTTTGTCGTCCTCCGTTGCTTAGGGCAATTTTCTTCAAAAATCCACCTTAAAAAGATGGCAGTGAAAGGGTTCTGCGCAACAACAAAAGGTTTTCCCCTTTCGCTTTTTCTATTGTTGCACTGTCCCAAGGCGAAGTAAATTCCTGCAGCAGCGACACATATTTTTGGGTAGTGGAGATCCCTCCCCCTTTGGCGAAGAAAGCCCTAATCGTACGAACGTACCCCAAACCGGCTGCAATGTCCTGGAAGCGGCTTCGCACAGATTTATTTTGGGTATGCGTGTATTCCAATGGACGACGAAGGCGACGCCCCAGACCCGATTGCCCACTCAGGCATGAACTAAAAGCGGGGCTATGCTGGCTTCTGCCCGTTGAATGAAAGGGGGGACATATATTCTCATTTCGTCCATGTAATGGAAAAAAGGGGGCGGGGGACAGACGTCAATTTCCCTCTCGGCCAAAGGAGGAAAATTCGGGTAGGACGTGTGTGGGTAAAAGTTTTGGGAAACGCAACAATGGGAATCGAGAGCGAGCGAAAGCGTCCCTTTCCCCTTTTCGATAGGATTATGGGAGGGTTGAATTCAGGTGCGGATTTGGAGAATTATATCGGAGGAGAAGAGAGAGGGAAAAAAGGGAGTACTGGATTAAAAAAGACTGTTCTTATTCTCCTCCTCCCCACTTTCAATTGTGTGCCTGCATTGCCGTGAGAGAGGAAGGCGTCTGCGGCGACAAGTTGAGTGTTATTGTGGCGGGGAGGGGGAATTGTTGAGCTGGTATAAGTGGGGCATGCCGGCTGAATTTCAAATGAGGCTGTAGTAGGTGCATATGTGTGCGGAGACACAAAAAAGACCTTTTCCAACAACAACATTGGGGGGAAAGAGCATTCTTCTTTGGTCCTTTTGTCGACCGGCGACCGACCGTCCAACCAAACTTTTACGGGGATCCGCCAACAGGTGTGAAAACGCGCCGAAATTTTTCCATTTTGTATTTTGATCCGCACGGAAAAGAGGAGGGGGGGAAGCCAAGCAACACAGGAAGCACAAACAACATCAATCGCCCCCGAATTTCTTTTTTTCCCGACAGCAACATTTCTATCAAAGCTAACTCTCTCTTCAATTCGCCTTTTTGCGCCAAAACGCAGCCGGAGTCTTTCTCTCCATTCGCGAGGGATTGGAGGCAGTCTCTTGATGGATGGGGTGGTAATGAACGACAATTTTCCAAACGCCAACCAACCAACCAACGCAGTCGCCGACCACGGAGGAGGGAGAAGAAAGAGGAGGAGCAACAGTGCAATTCCCTTTGCGCTTTGTGCAACAATCGCCAATGGATAAACGGTTGAAGTCCATTCCAACCATGTTAAGACTCCTAAAATGCCCAAGGTTTGTCAATTTCCTCCCAGGCAGGGGCAGGCTTCCTTCCTCTCGCCCTCCGCAAAGGTAAAAGCACAATAGGCGGTTTTTCCAGACGGTTTTTCTCTCCTCCGCCTACAAGCGATATAGGCAGCAAGGAAGGCAAACAGAAAGTGATTGGTAGTGGGCGGATCAGAAGGAATTGAAGCCCCAACGGTCACTGGTATTCCGGGGGGAAAAGAGGAGAATCGTGTACACGAGGTCAGCAATGAGACACCATCAATAAATAATAAATCCTCGGGAATTTAGGTTCTTTTTGTTGCGCGGCTTTCCCTTTGCTCAGGCGGGCGGAAGAGGCATCTTGATTTCTTCATCTACCAAGATCGAGCTAGGGAAAGCCCCTCCCCTCCATCCATCTAACCCGCCGCCGCCGCCGCAGAAAACATCCAAGAAGAACCAGACTCGTCTCCTCTAGAACCAACCAACCCTGGCATCTCTCTTGAAGGAGAGCGGCTCAAAGTGTCATCTAGTTAGTGTTGGGGTTTGATGGATCCGTCTGAATTGCCCTGACCGCTGCCCCCGGCCAAAACCCAAACGAACCACTGGTCCAATGCAATGGATGGATGGATTCGGTCAGGGAAAACACACCAAAAAATCCAATAAACATAAATATTTTGACAATGAAAGTACGTCACTCCGACGTATGGCTTGATATCTCGATCACTTTGCAAATTAGAGAGTAAAGATTTAATTTGTGCCAAATAGGATTATGTCTATTAAAAATGCACCGGTGGGGCATTGCATCCAGAAAGGGGGGACTGAACTGTCTCCTCCCCCCAAAGAAACGAGAATCGTATAAAAAGTATCTCTTTTCCTTTTCCTCCTCCTGCGATGATAAGGATGGATTGCCGCCCTTCGCATCAATCTCTGTCGGTCGGATCGGAGAAAAGAGAAGAAGTGGAATTCCAACTTTATTGGTCACCGGAGAACGATGCTCCTTGTTATCCTCCTTCTTTTTTGACGCCTCCGGGCCATCCCCATCAAAGTAGTAATGATAGGCTCTCTTTCCCCCTCCCTCATCCAAATGCATTTCCCACTCCTCCACATATTTTCGAGAATAAATTTTTTCCCTCCTCTTCCAACTCTTTCCTTAAAGAGGCCGCTCGTCCTCACCCTCTCGTTTCCCAAATCTGGATTCCTCCTCCTACCTCTATTTTTTCTTTTCTTTTTTGGTCATCAACCTCTTCTCCTGACTGACAGCCAAAGAAGACGAAGAGAGGGAGAGAGGAGACGTTGGTCAGAAAAGAACTGGTTCTGATCTCCTTTCCTCAATTTCTCTCCGTCTCTCGTTCGTTTCCTTCGTACGAACATCGTTTTCCCGAACACTCTCCTCTTATTTCTACCTGCTGCTACGTGAGCAAAAGTACAACAAAAACTGACGTTCCAATCTCTTCTTCTTCTGTTTCTCTCCTCCGCGCCATTCATTAACAAGTCTTGATATTTTTCTTTCTTCGAGATAATAGGACGTGATGACTTAATTGCCAAGCCGTGCATATAATAAAGACGACGATGGCCGCAGACGTGTCCGCAACATACTAAAAAAAGCCTCCTCCTCCTCTTCCTCCTCTCCCTTAAATGGTCAATTTTCCCCTCTTCCTCCTCCTCCTTGCTGTTGTTGCGGGGCCGTTTGTTTTATATCTGGGAAAAGCCCTAAAAAGTGATGTGTTTTTCCCTCCTCCCTCCTCCGGTTTTCTTTGGGGGAAGCCATCTGTTGCTGCTGCTGCCGCCGCCGCTGCTGCCCACAGTGGCGGTGGTACACACCATCTCCGTGTTTTCCTTCTTTTTTTATCGTCTGGGATCTCCTCTTCTTCCTTCTCTGTTGGCGAAGTGTCAGTTGGTCCCAAGCCCAAGCCAAGCCTAAAAGGGGAAGAGGAGAGTCCCACAACCTTGAAATGCCCCCTAAAGACTGGAGAAGAGAGGGGAAAGGGAAACGGAGAGACTCGGCTACTCACACACGGGCAAAAAAGTATTCTCTCTTTCTCCCTCTTCCACCACCGTTTCTTCATTCAACACCCAGGGAAGGGAAGCCCTTCTTCCCCCGAGGGAACTTTTTTGTCGAGCTGGGATGCAATCTCACCCTCCCGTGTGGATGAGGGAACGAGAATTTTTTTACCTTATTTCATTTCGTCTTTATTTTTCCCTTCGTATAGCCCGAGGGAGAGAGAGAAAAAGCTTCTTCCATTTCTGTCAAACTGCTGCACTCTGCTGGTGATGTCGACGCCAGCAGGGGGGAAAGGCGAACTAAGGAGAGGAACAGTTTCCCGGAAAATTGGAAGAGAGGAGAAAAAGCTTCAACGAATTTGTACCTCCTCGATGGCAGCAAACTGCAGCGGCGGCGGCTGCGGAAAGTGTAGGTATTTATAGCCACGGGGGGATCGCGGCGACCAAACAACCCGGGAGCATTTCCCTTCCTGGAATCCCAACATTGGGGGACGCCAAACCGAGAGTGATTCTCTCTCTCCTCTTCTCCTTTTGTACCTGCGTCGCTCGGGCGTCGGTGGAAGGCGGCTCTCTTGAGCTCTCCCCATTCTCTTCTCTCCGCGGACGGCTGGAATAAAAGTTTTGGCAGGAGGAAGAGGAACATCCCCATCGAAAAATACACTTCCACATTTTCGGCGGCCGATGACCGTTTGACAGTTTTTGGAGTGAGGAAGAAAGAGAAATAGAAGAGGAGGAAGGGGAGGGGCCTTTTCTTCGCCTCCGCCACTCATCTCGTTTTTGTTCTTGGATGTACAAAGACAGGTCAAGGAATGCGCGGCGTTCTTGTCGGCTGGTTGCTCTTCAAACGGCGGAAATTATAGCTTTTTTTGTGTTCGTGCTGTAGGAAAGTTTGTGTGCACAAGATCTGGACTCCTCTCTTCCTTTTTATTGATTTTTCCGCCTACTATGTGATCGAGAGGGGAGGAGAGACCCGGCGATAGAGAGAGACCTCATAAAGCACAAATATTGACTTCTTCTTCGGAGGGGCATAAAAGAGGGAGGAGCCCACCGACCGACAGACAGACTGAGGGCCGATCGCTATATAGGGTTTCAAAACACTCTTCCCGATTTCCTCGTTTTATCATCGGATTTAAAGGGCAGATAGAACTAGAGAATGAAATAGAGAATGAAATCCACACTTCGGGATCCCTTTGGTTACTTTTAAAGTACATACTTTGGCACGATATATGAGTTACTTTCTGTTCGATATATCACACATTTCCTCTGTATTTGCCAAATTCTTTTCTTCTCCCTCCTCCTTTTCCAGGCCCATCAAGAAGAGGCGAAGACGAAAACTGCCTTTTTAGCGCTCCCCCCTCTTCATCCCATTTGGTGCAGCAGCAGCAAAAGCATCCGCTCCCTTCCCTTCTCCCGGAAATTTCACCTCTCAACTTTGGCATTTAAATCCCCTCTCTCTCCCCGCGCGCGATCTCCTAAGGAGGAGGAGGAGGAGGAAGGCCCTGCTCCAAGAGAGTGAGGGAGGCACCGCCCATATTACCAAGAAAAGAACCTAGATGCAGCTCACTGGGAGGAGGAGGAGGAAAATCCGTACCACTACATAGGGGAGGGAGGAGGGAGGAAGAAAATTAAAAATGATGGTTGTTTGAGTTCGCTGCGACCGATACATGGGTGCATCTCCCAAAATGGAAAACCTGGTTTTTTAAGGCCCACTACCAAAGCGGCCCCTTTCTTATTGGGTCGGTCTGTCGGTCGGCGACCCGAGACCCTAATTTTTTATCCGTCAGTCCACCTCTCTCTCTCTCTCTCTCTCTCCGCGGCCCGCTTATGGCACACTCTGAACAAAGTATGAGATTTGCCAATACACCAAAAAATGTCGCCAAGAAAAAATTCCTTTGGACTCACACTTTACAGAAAGGAGACTTTGAAGAGATAGCGTATCTCCCAGATAAGGATTTGCTATTTATCTTTGGCAAATTCCTTACCTCCGTCTTTTCTTTTTTGAAAGGAACCTGTCTGATTAGGCTTCATCGGTGGCAGAGTTGGAGGGGGAGAAGGGGGAGGGGGCAGCAGCAATGGAAAGGGAAGGGGGACGGACGACAGAAGAGACAGAAAATGCACAGCCCCGAACTGGGAAGGAATGAGGGTACTGACTCGTATACGGAGAAGGAGGAGGAGGAGGAGAGGGCCATTTCGGAGATCGGTATCAGATGCAGGGAGGGGGAGAGAAAGGGGGGGGGGGGAGAATTTCTTCCATCCGCAGCAGAGGGAAAGAGAAACGGGTTTTGTGGGTTCTGGCCCCGGACGGAGGGGAGGGATTCGCCAAAGGAGATCTTTGATAAAGAGTAGTTTTGGGTGGAAGACGGAGATAATTGTCGGTTTCAATACTCCTCTCGAGGCGGGAGAGTGAGAAAAGGGGAGGGGAGGGGTTGTTTCGGTTGTGGCGGCGGTAGCGCAATAAACTGGTTGATGAAGTGCTGTGGTCTCACGTTCCATCCTCCTCCTCTTCCTCCTCCATGACTTCCTTCTTGGCTTCATCCGTGTCTCTCTCTCCGCGAATACGAAGGTTTCATCAAACACCTCCCTCCTGAAATTGTGTTTTTGTCTATTGAAAGTAGATCTGAAAAATCAATTGTGTATGAAAAAGAGGGCAATATTATTTTGCATTTTCCCCCCAGGAGCTACGCATTTATTAAACTTCTTCGTTTAGCTTTAGCCAATGGTCTTCTTCTTCCATGCATGACAAAGTGTCTCCTCACTCCTTTTCCTTCTCCTCCTCCCGGAACTTTCAGAAACTCTTTTCTTCTTCTTCTTTTCTTTCTCGTCCATCTTTTGTTCTCCCCCGTGAATACATTTTTGGGCTCTCTCACTCCCTTTTGTACTATGGCTTTGGGTGGCGAGGAGACAAAATGGAAGAAGAAAAAGTGTTTTCTCCCTTGTTTCTTCTGCTGTAGTAGCAGCAGTTAGAAAAGAAAGGGATTAAGAAAAATGTTTTTGCGGCTGGTCGTAGGTTGGGTTGGATTTGGATGGCTGCGCGTGGGTATTTATTCGGAAAAGTGAGGAGGAGGAGGAGGCGTCGCCAGAAATCCGTCCGGCTACTGTAGTGATAATTCCTTTGAGACAAGAGGAGAATTTTCCCTGCCCTCAGCTATTTAGCAGCAGTAAAAGAAAGCTGAAGAGTCGGACGAGATTGATCCTGAGATCTCCTCTTCCCCCTGACGAGAGACGATAAAGCGAAACAGCCATTTGACCCTTTCTTCTTCTATGGAGTCGAGTTTTTCGGAATGCGAACTCTCTCTCTCTCTCTCTCTCTCTCTCTCTCTC
>JAAUYB010062346.1_pt1 | contig 10034 bp, 8 predicted proteins | sample 7278071 | NCBI WGS metagenome assembly JAAUYB01 (sample SAMN14350121, study PRJNA611818) | marine sediment metagenome | isolation source: surface marine sediment (1.8m) | place: French Polynesia: Moorea | collected 2018-08 | reverse complement strand
GTCTCTTAGCGTTAACAGAGGTGTATGCCCATGTTGGCCGATTGGATGAAGCGAAGCAGACTTTGAAAGAAGTAGAATCTTTCATGAATAAAACAGGCGAAAGATACAGAGAAGCGGACTTGTATCGACTAAAGGGAGAGTTTTTAATATCCAAATCAACGGATCGTATAAACGACGCAGAAACTTATTTTCACAAAGCTCTCACCATAGCCAGACGTCAACAAGCCAAGTCCTTGGAACTTCGAGCAGCGATGAGCATGAGTCGCATATGGCAAAGCGAGGGCAAGATTGAGGAAGCCCGAGGTCTACTATCAGAGATTTATAGCTGGTTCACAGAAGGATTTGATACAGCAGATTTGATAGACGCCAAAGCCCTGCTCGAGGAGCTTTCTTAGATAACCGGTCTACAATTTTATCTAAAATACGGTCTAAATCCGCTTACAGATATAATGATACCGACTATATGGTCAAAATCCGATTGCTTAAAAAAAGGCAGATTTCTTGCCAAAATCTGAAATTCGCAATTATTTCAAATTGAAAAGCGATGTCATTACAATTTCTATCCTCTCTATCCGTTTTGAAATTCATATTCAAGAAAATTTTTTACCTGATAAATTTTGCAAATCTCTGAACCGACCTGGTTGATTTTTTTGCGGTGTTTAGATTGCGCTTTCAAATCCACCAAAAAATTGAACGATGATATTTGGGATTAGCTGGACAAATCCATAATCTTGCCGCACTGGAAATTGGGTAATCACTAATCTAAAATCAGGGCTTACTGGAGATAACGATCTTTTAAAATTTATGATGTTAAAGTGTTAAAGACAGTAAACAGCCAAGCGGCTATTTAGCTTCGGCTGAATTTGCCGTGTTGTGTTTTCAAAATTCAAAAAATCAGTACAGCGACTTGTGAATGTATTAATTTCGCGATCAGTTTTCTAAAAAGTTAGGACTTTGGATAGGTGCTTTTATGGGGTATAATGGCCTTGCCGAGCCAATCAATGCTTTTTCCAAGGTGCCGCATGTTTGCTAAGCCTTCCTCGTCTTTAAGAACCTCTCCTTTACCTAAGCCAAAACCCATATTCCAATAAGTCGAGCAAGGAATGATCATTCTGGACATTTGGAACATGTGGTTGATGGTATCATATGCATGTGTGGCCCCGCCGCGTCTAACTGCCACCACTGCAGCCCCTATTTTACCAGAAAAAGCGTGATCGTTGGCGTAAGCCACATAACCTGCCCTTTCAAGCAATGCCTTCAAATCAGCAGATACTGCTGCAAAATAGGTTGGGGAACCTAAGATCATTGCATCAGCTTTTAACATTTTTGAAAAGATAGTGTTAAATTTATCTTTTTTGACTGAACATTCATTGTCCTTATTTTCAAAGCATTTTTCACATGCAATGCAACCGCGAATTGCTGTTCCACCCACTTTTTCAAGTTCTGTTTCCCAGCCTGCGCCTTTCAGTTCACTGAGAACCTCCTTTAGAAGTAATCCGGTATTCCCTTCCTTACGTGGACTTCCGTTTATCGCTAATGCATACATAAAGCCTCCTTTTGCTAATCAGTTGCGCAGTTATTTGCGTCGGCTGCACAAGCCTTGTTAAGCAATTTATAATCTCATTACAATTTTTCCAACAGTCCTCTGTTTCAGCATATCTTTTAAGGCTTCACCTACCAGATCAAGAGCGATAGTCTTTAGAACAGGCACCTTGATTTTTCCTTGTTCAACCAATGACGAGAATGCTTTTCCTGCTGATGTCAAAGCGACTTTAGCAAATATGCCATGCCTGTGTCCTGCCCCCAAACTAAGCTGATGAAAACTCAACCCTTTCATAAAAGCATCTTGGTACTTAAGGGGTCTAACGGTATCCACCAGTTCAACCATTTGGCCTTCAAATTTTAGAGAATTTGCAACAAGAATATCATTATTAGGGCCGACGGTATCAAGCCCTATAGAAACACCCTGTTGTTCAGTTATATCGAGCACACGGGCAACGACGTCTTCGGCTTTATAGTCTATAACGTGGGTTGCGCCCAGTTCCCTCACATATTTGTGATTAGCTGCCGAGCAGGTGACGATGATCTTCTCTAATTTAAAATATGAAGCTATCTGAGTTGCGAAGCTCCCAACGCCACCTGAGCCGCCTGTAATTAGAATGGAATTATGCTCATGAGCTCGCAGCTTGTCATTAAGCGCACGCCAAGCTGTCCAGCCTGCGCAGGGTATTGCAGCTGCAATCTCCGCCCTCACATCTGGATGTGGAATAAGTGCTTCCGCATCTTGAACAGTAAACTCAGAAAAACCTCCATTTGGACGGAACATGTTTCCATGGCAAAGTACTCGGTCACCGACCATCCATTTTTCGACTTTTCTGCCTATTTCGACAATGTGACCTGATACATCCAAGCCAGGGACCCAAGAATTATCCATATTGGGTACCATGGATTTCCATAATCCTATTTTCGCATCTACTGGATTTAGACCACAGGCATCTACTTTAATTAAAACATCAGCATCACTTATGCTTGGAACTGGAAGCTTGGATATCCGAAATTGATCTGTTTTGGGGTCAAATGTGAGAGCTCTCATATTCCGGTCCCTTATCTGGTTTTTTCCTAACATGCAGCAACCTTTCCAATTTCTTTCCACTTCCCAACCAAATTTGGTGTGTTCGCACAAGCTATAGTAAAGAAAAATGCGAGGATTGCAATTGCGGAGCAAAGTTTAAATTTGTCTTTTTTCATAATAACGGTGTTCTCGTAATATTAATAGCTGATTGAAGGATTCGTACCTGTATTTAGAATTCGTAATTATTTCATATAGAAAAGTGATATCATCGCAAGCTTCTACCCTCTTTATCCGGTTTGAAATTCACATTCAAGCTTATTTTTGCCTTAAGGATTTTGTAATCCTCCGAACCGAAATGGGTGATTATTTTCGCGGTGTTCAGATTGCGCTTTCAAATCCACCAAGAAATTGTAACTTGGAATTCCAGGTTTGCTACACAAATTTAAAACGCTCGGCCGTTGTGGGTTTCCCCTGGCCAATCTACAAAATGGGCCGATGATAGATTACGTATCAAGGTCCTTGGTTCATTGTAAATTTGAAGAGCCAATCCTCAACTTATATGCTGGATAAAATCGATCAGGACCAGCCGATTTCCAAATCATGAGGGTTGGATCATGAATAGAACCTTCTTCACGAGACCGTCGAGCACGTACGTGAACAGCAGGCACAATAGGACAGCTCCGCCGGGACCCCCGAGTGCGAGTATAGTGAATCCACAGACGATCGAGCCGAAAAACAAGACTTGCCCAAAACGCGTGCGAAATTGCTTGAAGGAGCGAAAGGGAATCGTGCTGATCATCAACAAGGCAATAAAAAGCACATAGGGGCCCATGAACTCGACACGTTTTAGAAATGAGAGGCCCGTCTCATGATGGGCCATTACAACCGTGCAAAGCAGCATCGCTCCGACAGGGGCTGGAACACCCGAAAATTCGGTGGATGAAATATGAGATTTGGAAGTCTCAGAAGCGGTAGAGTTGTCATTCGGGGTAACATCGTCTTGTGGGAGATTTTTCGCGGCGGCCATGTTGAATCGCGCAAGTCGTCCTACCGCACAGGCGACGAAAATGAAAATGACGAGTAGGTAAAGGTCGAAACGACCAAGCATTCTGCCGTGAAGGACCCAGTAATGGACGAGAAAGGCGGGAGCCACGCCGCAGTTTATAATATCTGCAAGGCTGTCAATCTGGAGGCCAAAGGTACTCTCGGCTCTGGTCCAGCGAGCCACCCGACCATCCATCAGATCGCACGTGCATGCGACAAGAATGGCCACCCCGGCTGAATACGGATGGTGAGGTGCCCATGTGATCGACAGCAGCCCGAAGAAAATCCCCGTGAATGTCACCGCCTGTGGCAACAAATATCGCATCCAAGGCCATTTCATATAACATTCCCTATGGTTTCCACATCCCAGCCAACCAAGACCCCGATACTATCAGGATAAAACGTATTTGTTGGCCATTGCAAGTGGAAATCGGCAACACCCCATCCGCTGATGGAGGAGTATGTTCACCAAGATGTGGAAACGCTCTGTGCGAGGCCCATATGAACATCAACAAGTGGGCGCTGTAGAAAGCTATCTTAGATTGGACTTAAAACAGAACGGATGTAAATTATCAATTATCGCAAGGCAGGTGCCGAAGTGACCATCCCTGCGTCAAGCTATCTCTCTTTAGTAGTATCGTGGTGGGAAATACGCACCCCATTTTGTGCCGATGATTTCCCTACCGCATGAAAGCTTCTGGTCCAGGCTTTCAAGGCTCGAGAAGGGGCCAGACATCGAATTTATCCCGGTATAGCTGGAAACCAGAAGGTAGCGTCCATCTTCGAGGATGATGCCCGCGCCGGTATGAAGTCCATCCCAGGGATCCTCATCCCATTTTACGCTTCTCATAAAGGTTTTATAGCCGTCACGTTCAAGCATGAACTGGGCAAAATAGGCCGCGTCTGTACATTGGGCCGTCTTGTCAAAGAAGGTAAAGTAGCCACCGCTGGCAGGGGTTTTGCGAAAAGAGAAATACTTGTTTATGTAATAGCTGACGAGCTCCGGAGAATTCAACCGATCGGCAACTGAATAAAATGCCTTCCAGCGGGATCGCTCAATCGCAGTTTCGATCTGCTGCCAGTCATTGACGTCGAAAATCTCTCGCTTCCTCAGAAAATCATCCATGATGTAGCTTTGCAGCTGCAGGTCATCATGCCCCTTTACCAGCAGTGCATATTCATCTACCTCAGATTGTTTGCGTATTCTATGTATGATTTGATGAATGTTGGAGCTTTGCATCAACAGGCTCTCGCCACACCAGGCCGCATCAAGGACTTTTTCGAGGGTATAATGCCGGTCGATGCTGGTTGAATCGGTTTTTCGATTTGGGGATTTTATTGCGGAGATTAGATGAGGTCGGCAATTTCCCTTTTTATTAGTTTTTTTTTCAATTTTGAGACCGAGCAGCATGCCGGAAGCGCTAAGTTTTTCATCCTGAATCAGCCATAACAAGGCCTGTAGAGGGGAACAATATTTCCTGTAAGCCGGCATGCCGATTTTATCCATGGCGTCAAAGATTCGATCAAATCCGTCGGGTGTAAACCGATAGATTTTGAGCAAATTGCTAAGGGCCAGACGGGAAGATTCGGTTCTGAATTTCCGAATCTCGGGAAGTTTCGCCACTTCATCCGCCAAATGGTGATTTAAACGGCCGAGGCTGTTAAGGCTATTTTCTATGGAGGTCACGTGCTTCATTTTCTTACCATACCGGATTTGACGGAAAATGATAGTCCAATTACACGAAATCGACCTTTAAATCAGCCTATTTGGTTTTTTTGGATAAGTTCTGCACAATTCCCTTGCTTTTGGGCTGATTAGGGATTATTGTAACATCATTCAACAAGGCCTCGCTTTATATTGGCGGGGCGATTTCTTTCTGAGGGAAAAATCCATTTGTCAGAGTGGCATCCTCCAGTTTGCGATTTTGAAAATATTATGAAAGGAGAATGTCATTATGATTAATGGAACTGTTAAGTGGTTTAATGACCGAAAAGGGTTTGGATTCATTGAGCAGGAAGACGGGCCGGATGTGTTTGTTCATCATTCAGCAATCAACTCAGGCGGCTTTAGATCCCTCAATGAAGGCGACCAAGTTTCCTTTGACATAGAGCAAGGCCGGAAAGGTCCTGCAGCTGCAAATGTCACTGTGATTTAATTCTCAATTCCCATTAAAAAGGGCATTCTTCAAATAAGAGGAGTGCTCTTTTGTTTCTTTTTGATCAGTATCAGTCCTATCCGAAATTTCAAGACCCTGAATCCTAAACGTAAATCTTAAAAAAGATCTTTATTAAATTTCTTTTTACCGAATCCGATTGGGGGAATGATGCTTTATGTTTTACCGGGAGTGGTACGGGGCAGTTTGTCCCTGATTTTTTATGCTTTGAATACCTTGTTCTGGTGTATACCTCTGTTTGTGCTAGCGGCTGCCAAGGCGGCGATTCCTCTGGAATCCTGGAGACGAAACTGCAGTCGTATGCTGAACGCCATCGCTGAAAACTGGATTTGGGTCAATAACCAGAACCAGAAACTAGTCGGAAATAAATATTGGGATGTTAAGGGTATTGACAAGTTGGATCGGGCTGAATGGTATCTGATTCTGGCCAATCACCAATCCTGGGTGGATATCCTGGTGCTACAGAGGATATTTCATCGAAAAATTCCGTTTCTTAAATTCTTTATTAAAAAAGAGCTGTTATGGTTTCCGATTTTGGGCCAGGCATGGTGGGCGATGGATTTTCCATTTGTGAAAAGATATTCGAAAAGTTATCTTCAAAAAAAGCCGCACCTCATCGGTAAAGACTTGGAAATTACACGCAAAGCCTGTCAGAAATTTAAAAAGATACCCATCTCAATTATGAATTTTGTGGAAGGCACTCGTTTTACCAATGAAAAGCATCTAAACCAGCAATCACCATATGCACATCTGCTTAGACCAAAGGCTGGCGGCATCGCTTTTGTGCTGAGCTCCATGAGAGAACAAATTCACCGTATACTGGATGTCACAATCGTGTATCCTGACGGCGTATCAAGCTTTTGGGCTCTTCTCTGTGGTAAAATCCGTAAGATAAAAGTTCGAGTGCGATCACTGCCGGTAACCCCTGAAATGCTGGGTGATTATGCCAATGATGAGCAATTTCGGGCAGGGCTGCAACATTGGCTGAACGACATATGGGCCGAAAAAAATCGACATATCGATATAATGATGACTTCATGATAGAAGTCGAATGTAATAATATAGGTTAGATCCATGCCACTGCGAAAAACTGTCGGTCTTGTTCTAGGTTGCGGGTCCTCGCGCGGATGGGCCCACATAGGAGCCATTGAGGCACTGGAAGATGCGAATATCCCAATCGATCTTATCGTCGGCTGCAGCATTGGTTCTTACATTGGAGCTATCTATGCCAGCGATAGTATCAAAAGCCTAAAAGATTTTGTTCTCAAGATGGATGGCAAAAAGGTCTTTTCCTATTTTGATATCGTGCTTCCTCGGTCCGGTCTTTTGGATGGCACAAAGAAACTGAGGGAGCTCTTTTCAATACACACTGATGTACAAAATTTTTCTGAATTGAAAATCCCCGTAATGATGGTTGCTACAGATCTCGAAACAGGGCAAAAAGTGGTGCTAAAGTCTGGAAAGCTATTGAATGCTCTCAGGGCCAGCATGTCAATACCAGGACTCTTTGCTCCAGCAAGAATAAAGAATCGCTGGCTTGTGGACGGTGGTCTAGTGGATCCAGTGCCCGTAAGTGTCGCAAGGGCGGTGGGAGCAGATATTGTTATTGCCGTAGATCTCAGCAGCGGGATTATCTCAAAACAAAAACAGAAAAAGCAAAAATTTCAAAGTAAAAAGACACCCGTGGAACAAGAAGAGAAGAAAAATGAGCTTATTGAAAAATTGTCAAAATATTATGAAAATGCTGGATCAAGCTTTAAAAACAAAATCAATGATCTGTTTAAAAAAGAAGCATCAACACCGGATATCATAGAGACCGTTACAACCTCGTTCAACATAATGCAAGATCGGATAACCCGCATAAATCTGGCAGTCACCCCTCCGGACGTTTTAATACAGCCACACCTTGGGGAATTAAAAATGCTGGATTTTGACCAGGTTGAACATACAATCGAAGAAGGTTATATCAGGGCAAAAGAGAAAATCGAAGATATCATGATCATGCTTGAACCAGAGTAAACAAAAAACTGTAACTTCATATTGTCTTCATTTCCCCGGCAAATGTTTTTTGGGAAATTGTATATTTGGTATGCGTAACCCACACTTTGGTCTCATAACGTACCTTAATCGAATCCGTTGAATTATATGATATTATTGTATATTTGGTCAGCTCATAAAAATTTAAATCGATAGCAAGATTCAGGATATGGCTATTTTGATATTTATGAAACACGAATGACACTCTATTGTGAATATTTTATTGACTAATGGACCAATATTCAGTATAGATCTGAACAAATAAAAGACTCTTTTTTTAGTCAACGGCTAAATTTGATTAATTACCCCTCCACTCTGTCATCTCTATTTCTCCTTTAATCAAAAAGACGTCAAAAAATTAGTATTATTTACACCAATGCTGCCATCGCAGCTATTATTATCGTAGCGAGTCTCACCATCGGATTTAAGGCATATGCGTTGATACAGTTCCCGGTCATTTTCTTTGCCGGAGTAATTGGAGTATGGCTGTTTTACATCCAACATCAATTCGAGGGGGTATATTGGTCGCGTCATGACCAGTGGGATCCAGTAAAAGCCTCTCTTTACGGAAGCTCATATTATAAACTTCCTAAAGTGATACAATGGATTACCGGTAATATCGGAATACACCATATCCACCACCTTAAATCCCGAATTCCCAATTATAATTTACAAAGAGCCTATGACGATACCAAAGCTTTTTTAGATGTTAAACCACTTACCATCCGTAAAAGTATGGCCTGTCTTCAACTAAAGCTATGGGATGAAAAAGGTCAAAAGTTGGTGGGGTTCAAATCAGCGTATGCATGAATTAAAAAGTTGAAACCTGCCAATAACACATACATTTAATGGCTACAGGTTATATTCTCATGACTGAAAAACCGACGTACAACGAACTGGAGAACAAAATCAATAAATTACAAAAAGAAGCTCTTGAATATATGCGTAGAGAAAAAGAATTCAACGAAGAACGAAGGCAGGCTGATTACGGCCACATGAAGCGCACCATAAGCTTGATGAAGATTAATGAGGAATTAAATCGAGAGATTAATGAAATAAAAAGGGCTGACAAAGAAGAACTCGTACAGATTTCTGATAAACTTAGAGGAAGAATCAAAGAGTTAGACTGCCTCTATAATATATCAAGCTTCCGGGAGAACAATGACTTATCCCTGGATGGTCTTCTTCAAGAAATGATTGATTTCATTCCACCAGCTTGTCAGCACCCTGAAATCACCTGTGCTCGTATTGTTTTTGATAGCTATGATTTTAAAACGAAAAATTTTTTACAAACCAACTGGAAGCAATCTTTTAACATCACAGTAAATAATAAGGAAATTGGCAAACTGGAAGTTTATCGCCTTAAAAGAAAACCAAACCTTGAAAAGGGACTATTCAGTGGGGAAGAAAAAAGGTTAATTTGTGCAATTACTGAAAGTATCGCCAGGATAGTCGAACGTGAATGGGCGGAAGCAGAAATAAGAAAATGTCGGAGCAAAATTGAGGAGCTTATCAAACAAGCTCAATGAAATTTAAGCTATAGGGCTATAAGGAGCTCTTCTTTAAAAAGCGAACCGCCCCTGAACCTAATTTGCCTTGCTACGACATCAATTCGTCACTGCTCATCGGTTTATATTTTCCCTTATCCGGGGCGACTTAAGAAGTGCTCACTGTAGATTGCGCCTTAGAATCCACCAAAAAATTGAACTTTGATATTTTAGATTCGCTGAACAAATATAAAATCCCTGGCAGATGTATATTCCCCATAGCCAATCTATATTCTGGTGAAAGTTTACATGTTCGTGCCTGATCCTACAGTCTTAAAAGACCACCGAAATATTGCACCTTACATCAACCAATCCACATTTTATGCGTTGAATAAAATTCGAGCAGGAATTGCCTTAGATCTTGGATAAACAAATTCTATTTCATCCAGATTTCTAAATTATATCTCATGTGGAAAAAATCGGATGGCTATGCAAATAGGTTGGAGGTATCGGTAAATCGGTATTGTTTAGTCATGCAGTGGGCTTTTCCTCGAACACAACGGTAGAACTTTGAACGAACAGCGAGCGCAGCTTATCCCAGAAATCACCACCAAGAATGAATAAACCTATTCCCAGCATGATGTCGCCGATGAAGGAATAGAGAACGGTGTGTGTGGGAAGCCCGGGAATATATTTTCCGAAGTACGGTAAGGCCATACC
>JAAUYB010191965.1_pt1 | contig 10035 bp, 13 predicted proteins | sample 7278071 | NCBI WGS metagenome assembly JAAUYB01 (sample SAMN14350121, study PRJNA611818) | marine sediment metagenome | isolation source: surface marine sediment (1.8m) | place: French Polynesia: Moorea | collected 2018-08 | reverse complement strand
TGTCCTCAAGTATGGCGTTTTCCCCTTTGCCCTCTCATGGATTTGCTTCCTAAAATTATAATGAAAGGCCGCTTCAAAAGTACAACCATGCAAAACTACTGTACGCCCGTTAAAATGTCTTAAATTCTTTCTTAAGAGAACAGTGCGCAGGGGATTAGGAACGGATTAGGAGAGACATAAAATCTTGAGACTACCAAGAAGAGAAGACAGGAAAAAGGGGTTTCAAGAAATGATGACCAAGCAGAAAAGGGGGAGTTTCGCCAACAGATTCGCAGTTTCCAAACCAGAAGCAACCGGCGTCCAACAAGTTTCCGCCTTTCCTCCCGTTTCCTTCCTTGATGATGGTCATGAGACGATGATGGAAGAAGAAGAGAGCCAAGCAGCAGCAGCAGTAGCTGCAGCAGCAGCGATTTCCGATGGGCCTCCTACAACTCTCCGGACCTTAGGCCCATCTATACACCGAGGGCAAAGGCAGGAGAGAGAGAGAGAGAGAGAGAGAGAGAGAGAGAGAAGGCCTGCCTGCATGATATGCTTGTCCATCCGTTTGAAGCTCTGGAATATTTGTGGACGAGAGAAGCTCGTTCGTCGTCCGTTTTGCTTTTGCGCCGCCCGGATCGACCGGACTTTGAATCCGCCGCCGCATCCGGGAGGGAGGAAAGCGAACAAGAGAATGATCTTTTCTTCCTCCTCTTTCCACTACGCAGACGATGACAAGGCCCAACTGTTGTGCTGCCACTACTACTGCGCACTTTTTTCCCTTCTTCTTTTCCGTCTCGCGTGAGGTTCGATTGATTCGCTTCGCTCTCCATTTTCTTGCTCTTTCTGCTTCCGGAGAAGTGGAGAGGAAGTTGGATCGGAATAAAATGCGGCGGAATGAATGGATGCATCGTCGGCGACCACGCAATTAAGGCAAGGGCAGCACTTTTTTTCAGACGGCCATGATACCCACAGCAGAACGACAGCGACTGTTGCATCTTTACCATTTAAAGCCGTTTCGTACGTTAGTACGATCTGAATTGGCAAGGGAATTTGCAACGGCAATAGTAGACTAGTTTCCTAGGTAGTACGAATGTGTTTATTGGGAAAACCTTTTGTTTTCAGAGATGCCTACAGCTGGAAAGGATCATTACCACCCTATTTGGATAATTGCATCGTACTGTCTTTTGATGACGATTACATCATTAACGGTAAGTCTGAGAGAACACCCCAGTACACTGCTTTTGTCGTACTGTTTCCAGCGTTGATACATTGCAATCCACCAAGCTATATATATATATATACATGGCGGATGTTTTACCCTGTGACCTTTCCAGACGAGCGTTGTTGCTGTAATAGTGGCGCAACTCTGCCGTCATCTCCAAAAAAGGCCTCCTCCCGACGACGGAAACGAGCCAATTCCGAGGATCAAAGGAGGCCTCATTATGGAGGCAGAAGAGGACGGCCCTTCATTCTCCACCCACTTCGTGACAGCCTCCCCTGCCCAATAAGTCCTTCCCCAGATGCGCCAAGGCCCCCTCCTCTCCTCCACCCCCGCGAACAACCTTTTCCTCCCTCCCCATCCGCCCCCACCACCGCGGCTGCAGTGGGAGGGAGAAGAAGGGGGCAAGGGCCTCCTCCCCTCGTGACGTCACCGCAGCGAGGTCGGTCGGTCGGTCGGTCGGAGGGAGTATCGGGGACGGGGCGGGCGGGACGGACGGACGGAGGATCCCACACCGCTGGAGGAGGAGGAGGAGGAGGCCCCGGGTTACGTCATGTGGAGAGGGGAGGGGAGAAGGCCCTTCTCCGATCGTCCCGCGCAAGGAGGGAGAGAGAAAGCAGCTCTCTCTCGGTTCGTGCGGGAAATGAATGCTCCGCACCGTTGCCCGAAGGGGGGAGGGGGAAATACGTCAGCGGAACCCTCGTCTGCACCCACTTGTTGGAGCGGCGTCGGCGGCGTTCGCGGTCTTCCAGGAGAAAGCCCTGACGCAAGAGGAGGAGGAGGGCCTCTTTTTCCATTGTTTGCCCCCGGCCCCCCTCACTCAATCATTCCCTCCTCCTTCCTCTCTTTCCCCATCGGCAGCAGCTTTCCCTTTTTTACCCGCAGTAATTCCCCTCTTTCTTTACGGTTTTTTCCCCGCCGTCGCCGCCGCATCTGTGTCGTGGCAGCTCCAAGCCAGACACAAAGGCTGCAGTTGTTTGGGAGGGAGGATTTTTTGTGTGTTTCTGACGTGGGGGAAGGGGGGGAGCAGGAACAGCAAAAAAGGCTCGCCCCGAGAGGCTTGGGGAAGGCAAACATATGGAAGGGATCTTCCCCCCTCTCCTCCTTCCTTTCTCGGAGAGAGAGCGGAGAGAGGAAGAAAGGATTCCAGATGGAAGGAGGAGGAGAAGGAGGAGTCAACCGCCACCGCCGCCGCCGCCGCCGCCCACCCATCTCCCAAGCCCTCAATCCTTTTTTCTTCTTCTTTTCTTTCCTGCCGCCGAGGAAAATATGGAAGAACGGAAAAGGGAACCTGTTGTTAGCTGTGACATTGCCTTCGCATTTCTACAGTACTATACTGCCTCCATCTTTCCGGCCCTTTCATGAAGGCAAAAAGAAAGATGAGGAACTGCGGAGAAAGGAATGTGGAACTGTGTCCTTCTTTTCCGTCGTACATTTTTTGGGCCCCGCTCCTTTGAAGCCCACTCTCGAACCTTCTTCCAGCACCATCCCTTCATGCCATCCCTCCCACCCCTACCCCTGTCTGCTTGGGAGATCCTCCCCCGGCCGCAGTATGTCCGCCCGAGCGGTGAAGGAGAAAAGTAAGGCAACCATATGGAACCAGACGCTTCCTCCCCACTCCACTCCTCCCCCGGGCGGCCGAGACAGCCTGCAGCGGGGAACGAAGCATGGGAAAAAGAGAGAAGAAGAGCCTTCGGAAAGTCAACGCCTCTTTCTCCTTGTACCTCTCCGCCAACACAAGAAAGAGAAGGAGGAGGCGAGGCAAGCATCCACAACAAGGAGCTACGGAGTGGCAAAGGGAGGAAAGAGGGGGATGGGGGGGACCTCCAAAGGGGGAGGGGGAGGAGAGGGGAGCCTAAAAATGGAACACCTTGAATGAATGGCAACTCGGGAAAAAGGGTAAGGGGAAAGGAAAGGAGGGGGGAGAAAGAAAGCCCTTTTTGTTTCTTGTCAGTGAGTCGAAGTGCCTGTCCGTCCGTGGGAGAAAGAAGAAGAAGACATTTACAGACGTCAGGAGGATGAAGGGGGATGCGAGGGGCTTGATAAGTGGGGGAGAAGTTGAAGAAGTGGAGGACCGTTCGTGCCTGGGATGTAGGCGTGGGCGGGAAGGAGGTGGAGGAGCAGAGATAACTTTGCCCTGGTAATTGAATGAGTGCCGCGGGGGAATTCCAACAAGTTTTGGGCGCACACTTCGAACGAACGAGCCCGATTGAGACGCCCCTCCCTCGGCGGCAATAATTTCATTTAACGCCTTTCAGCCCGCGCAATCACTTTTTTTCCTTCCTCGTCCGTATCCGCCTGTCTGTGAGATGTTTCGCCGGAAAAGGTCAACCTGGAGAACACACCTTGGGTTCGGTACGTACGGAATGTACAGGCGGACAAACAGCCATGCCAGCTCCAAGGGCTGCTTTGATCGAAGAGTCTCGACAAACATCCACGGCGTCGGCATCGGAACGGAAATAGAAAAAAGCTTTTACCTCCATTCTGCTAACAAGGTCTTACTCGATCCGCCCTTGTTTTTCTCCGATCTGTCCAATTTCCGAGAAAAGGAGATTTTGGTGGCGCTGAGAATATCCGGCGGTTCACTCTCTCGCGGCATCCGAGCTATCGGCGGAGACATCACGTTCAGTGGCATAAAAAAGCGAGAGGTGGGAAGCTCGCATCGAAAGAAATAGGTTATCGCGGCAAAAGAGTGACTGATATTTTTTCGTAACTGGGCCGACTGACTGTGACGGTTTGACTTTTTTTTGCCACCCACAACGTCGATCGTGGCGATATGGAAATGTGGCACCTGTTGTTTGCTCCTCGCATGACTCTAAAAAAGGCAACAAAAAACATTGGGAGGCACAAGTGTCCAAAAGCCCAGGTTCCTAATTGTGGCGCCTACAACAAAATCTTGCGAAGAGAAGGGAAGGCCACCTTCATTTGCCCCCTTCCCAATAGGACTAGGAGCAAAAAAGTACATTTTCGGCGACCGACCCTGAAGGCTATCAGAGCGAACCACCTGTGTGAGCACCGATCGGCGCTGGCGTCAAGTATGTCCCCTCAGTGTTTTTTTACCTGTGTACATCTGGAGGAAATGTCCCTTGCTTCCACAGCACAAAAAACAACTCGTTTGCTCTTTAAGGGGCGATTATGGCAAGGAGGCAGTATCTGTCAGTCAGTCCATATGTCAGAGCCCTATGCACAGTTGTTCTTGAAGAGGGGTCTAAGATAAAGAAGGGGTTCTGCTACACTTCATGCATGTTTCCAGGTCCCCCCTTTTCGTCCAATGCGGAGCGGCCTCATTCTGTTGCCTCTCCCGATGCCCAAAAAAGTCAAATCTTGCCAAGTATTGGGCCGCCACCGGTCCGAAGGGAGTGAGTCACCCATATTGAGTGGGCGGACGGACCTGGCTTTCCACCCTCCTCCTCCGTCCGCTTTAGTGTGTAGTAGGATAATTTAGAGGCAAGAGGCCGGGGAGAGGAGGAGGGGAAAAGGATAAGTAGGCGGGAAGCGGCCTCGGCGCTGGCGCTGGCACCGGTGGCCAGATACATTTTTGCCAGGCGTTACTTGGCAACAGGCTGTTTCTCTTTCTCTCGGTCTCTTTTGTGCCGAGTACACATAATGCTATCTCACGAAGGCATGTGTAGCAATATCCGCCGCCGCCGCCGCTATTATTGGTGGTGTGTGTGTATACGTACGGTATGTCCTCACGCATGCATGGTTTTTTTATCCCCTTCCCCCCCCCTCGCCCACACAGCATCGTAGCGGCGGATATCCGTCTTGGTGTCACGCCTCCGCAGATGTGTATTATATGTTTATTTTCTGCTTTTTCCCTTCGTGGCTCTGGGCATGGATGGACGGGAGCGGGGCATGCGAGCTCAGAGATAGAGGAAAAAAGTCCGGGATTTCGAACTCGACCAGGTGGATCGAGCCAAGGGGGAAAACACACACTCTCCCTATTATGAGGGCAAAGTTTTGATTAATAAAGAGGAGAGGGAACACTACAGTACATAGCAGTAGGCCTATATGTGTAGAACAGGGCCGCTGGAAATTCGATATCCGACCATTCTATAGGCCTTGTATCTTAAAGAGAGGAAGGAAGGGGAGACCAGAGATGAAGCCAAGAAACAGGGATGTGTACGTATTCTAGTTAGAATCGGGAAGACTTACTCTAAAGACAATGATGGATTTAAAAAAGTCGGCGTATTTCCCTCTTCTTTTCCCGATTTTTCCGCACGGCGGCCGCTGGCGGCTGGCCGAATGCCCCCGAGAAAAATTCTTGGCAGAGCATCTCACCCCCATTCAAGACAACACGTAAGTCGAGGGGGGGAGCGGGATAGTGTAGTTGTAGTGAGTGTAGCGTGCATGGGAAAGGGAAAGAAAAAGCTGGGCAGAGAACAGAAGGAGAGGAAAGTTAAAAAGTGCTTTCCCCCCTCAGAGCCTCAAATGAGTCAGCCGCTGGCCCTGTGCAATGTACGTACTACACCCTGCGGCTGAGTCAATCATCAAGCTTCACAAAAAAGCCAGCTTTTAAAAGGGGACCCGTTTGAATGAGTGCTCTTATAAACGGCACAATTCGCTTCCTGCACATTCCCCATATGATTGTCAAAAGAGTTTTTTTTACTTTTTTACTTGGCACTTTTTGATAATAGCGCACACACGCAAGTTTTGCAATACGTCATGAGAAAAACTAGTTAGCGTGATTTAGGTTTTTGTGAACAAGTGTTGCTTAGGTTCGTGCTGTGATGCTTGTGTACAGTGCAAGAGTCCTGAACACACTTTGTCCTTTTTCAGTTCAGAGCCCTTGACACTTAAAAAAAGGTGTCACCTGCCAAGTGAAACGATTACGATTCATACCCCCACGGTTCGCCTTCACTTCTATATTGTCCCTTTCCCAGGTTGCCTGAGATACCTGGAATCGCGACTTTATTTGGCATGGCGTCATCAGCGAGGAATTTTACCCATCTTCTACAATATCGGTGAAAAGTTTCCTCGTTAGTAAGGCAAGAGTGTGCTAACGTAGCAATGTCTTATCTATAACGAGGAGAGAGGTATAAATATTGGCCATTTATGCCAATCCACCTACGCCTATGCCTGATATGGCAGAGGACGTGCTTGCATTTATGGCAAAAAGGCAGAAGGACATTATGATGGGGAAGGGGGTAAGGATCGTTAGGGCAACAACACCTTCACTTTCCCACTTTACTTTGCTGCAAGAGTGCACAAGTGTTTCTCCGCCGCACATAAATATCCGGCAAAAAGGCCTCCTTCCTACCGCAAATCGGGAAAAAGGCCTATCCATAAAATAACAAAAAATGCATCTAGACTTTTTTTGCATCGAATGATCCAAATTCTCCTACCTGCATGAAAGGGAATGGCCTGGTGCACCTTGGCGCCCCCGGCCGCGGAGTCGCCTCCCAGTCAAGGGTGCTGACCGCACGGACCAAAGAGGAGGAGGAGGAGGAGGGACCGGAGGATGACAGCAGCGTCGTCCTCACCCTCCTCCTAGGCAGCCTGATATCCTGCCGCGAATTCAAAGTCTCCCCTTGATCCTTGTCGATGACAGACACCTCCTGGACCTTCTTGTGCTGATGGACCTCCTCCTCGTTTTCACAGTCGTCCTCGTCGTCGTCCTCCGTGTCCCTGATGGAGACCTCCACCACGGCCTTCTTCTTCTTGAAGCAGTCTGACCACAGGAAGGGCTTGTTGGAGCCGCCGCCGCCAGAAGGAGGAGGAGGAGGAAAACCAGAGGTGGGAGAGGTGCAGGAAGGAGAAGGGGTTATAAGGGAGGAGGGAGTAGGTGACATTGCAAATTTCTCCTCCTCTTCGGAATGTTCCCGAGCTTCTCCCCCGTCTCTTTCTTGGTTCTTCTGAGGCGAAAGGATTCCGCTTTGGGGAGAGAAGAATGGATGATGGCGAAAATGTGGGATGGAGGCCTTGTTTTCCCGATCCAAATATTTGCCGTCTTTTCAGACGTGGGAAAAGGGCTTCTTCTTCTTCGTTCCTTCCTTTAATGTCCCCGACGCCGCCGACGCCGTTCGTCCGTCGCTCCGTCCGGCAGTGAATAGATCACTCACACTCCTCACAGTCGAGCTCCCCTTTCTCCCCTGCTATGCTACACACTCTCCTCTCAGTCACCGCGCGCCCCCTTCCCTTCCTGGTTTACTCAGTACCCTGTACACAGGAGGAAAAGAGTCCCCTTCCCTCTTCCTGATGGTGGTGGTGGTGCGATGGTGGCAGGCAGGCGGTCGGTCGGTCGGGCCCCTTAGCGACGACGGAGGAGGAGGATTTTCACATGTGCTTCTCTCTCCTTCTCTCTCTCTCTTCCTGCTCCTCCTCCCTCCTCCTCCTGCCGTGGATGTATGCAGGAGGAGGAGAGCCTGCCCCTCGACCGCTGTATGTACAAGGCACACCCTCCGTGCACCCGCCGCCCGCTCCTTGAACGAAGGCAGGTTTCTCCCACCTCCTCGCCTCCTCCTCCTCACGCACTCGCAGAAATTAGGAGGAGGAGGAGGAGGAGAGGGAACTGCCGTTTATCTCATGTGGGGAGGGAGGGTGAGGAGGAGGCTGCGGAGGGGGGACAGTAAACTTAGTGAGGTCGCCTCCTTTCCTTTGCTAGCTGTGCATGTTCAGGCCAACTCTCCTCTTTAGATCCATTGAGAGTGTGCTAGCTAGGCCTGCTCCCCCTGTCCTCCCCTGCATAGGTGCTACATACACTTTCCTTTCTCCTTATCCTCAGTCGAAAGCGGAGTTGCTGCCTCGGTACTTCGTTCTGCGGCTGCCTTTAGTGTTTTTCAGAGCATGCCCCCCTGCCATACCAAATTTATAAAAAAGCATTTTCAAAGTGTTCCAAGAACACTTGTATTTCAGTGAGGCTCTCCTAGATCCTTTGAACCTTGAATATAACTTGGGGCTAATTTGAAATTTGGCCAATTTCGCGCTGGGCAGAATAACAGCTTAATTCCTTTTCGCGTCCCGTGGTATATATACATGAAAAGTAGTCTTAGTAGCTCGCGACTAAAAAACTGTCGTCAGCAGGAAAAACTTCAATTGTTGTGTTGTAAATGAACTGAAGTGCGGAAATTTGAACTTGTTGCTTGAAGTAGTCAAATTCGAAGTCGGTTTTTGACTTATGAAATTTCGAACTTCCCGGGAAAAAACCCTTTGAATGTGACTAGCATCTGGCACAGGGAGAGGGATGGTGTGAAAGCTAAAAATGCTTGGGATAGACGTTTCTATTGAAATATTAGCCTTGCACGTAACCCGTGCACCAGAATCATCCACACTTGTGCGAGGTATGTTGTACCTGGGGGATAAGTGAAAAAAGAGTAAAGGAGGCACGGCATTGGGGAAGGGGGGCATAGCTTGCATGAAAAAGGGGCCCTTTTCGCACTTGTGCCGCTTCTGCTTTTGCACTGATGTCTGAAAGCCTCTTTCAAAGGCATGCAAAGGAGGAGTATGTCTCGATTCCCCCGTCCCCCCCCCCTTTGGGCAAACAGTGCCTCCTTCCACCCTTCCAGTCACTCCGTGCGATATGACTGCCATATGCACCTAGCCGCTCTACTTTACTCCTTAACCACCTTTTTCCTTTGAAGATATGACTTTAAGAGGCCACAAGTGTTTATGGGAGAGACGATAGGGAAGATACACTCTCCCGCTTCTTGCAAGAATTCATTCCGGGGCCGGGATCTGTCAGAGCTCACTCTTCCTCTACCTTCATATTCCTTTACCGAGCATCCGAAGCCAGGTATATACACTATCATCCTGAAGCATAGTTGTGCCTCTAGCAATTATGATCGTACTATCTTTGGCTATTCCCCGCGCCCTGCTACGAATGCCTCACGCCCGCCAACATGTGCGAAGCATTTTCCCTTCTTCCTTAATTCGAGTATTCTTTTCCGGGAGACAGCAGGCAAGGGCCTCGATCTCTTGTTTGGCTTCTTTTCCGCGTATCTCGCCGCACGCGACCGCGGAAGGCACAAAACAACAAATAGACGTGGACCAGGGTTCACTGCACAGGGTGCCGCCGAAAGTAGAACAAGCAAATGGAAGATCAAATCATATGCTAATCGCCCGGTTAGATTAAGCTTTTTAATTAAGAAAATCGCAGCTGTATATTTTTTTGCGCCGACCTCTCCTTTGCGGCGCTGGCACGCGGAAAAGGAGAAAATTAATGCCGAGGCCGAAAACTGCGTCACGTTTTCGTTTAAAGGAGGAAAAGCGGACGATCTTCGGTCGGAATGCCACTTTTTAAAATAGAACGGCGCCGGAGGGAAGTCTGAAAAATGATCTCTCCCCATCGACACGTGCGGCGCAAAAAGGAACATCCAGGGCAACGGGAACGAGGGAAAAAAGTGCAAATTTCATTTTTCATAGCTACATGTGAAGACTTAAAATTCAATATTTAAGGACCAGAGGGCAAGAGTGCAAAATTTCTAAAATTGTTTCTGGAGTGGAACTTTCCCCAGAAAAAAAAGTCGATTCTGCGTTGTAACATCGAACTGTGCCGGGTTTCCTTTCGTTCTCCCCTCCAGTGCCTCAGGTCAAACATCTAGTCAAGGCAACATGCATATGTTAAAAAAGTTAAAAAGAAAACCGTTCAGAGACCGACACAGTTTATATTCAACCAGTTTTATTTATTTATTTCAAATCTTGTCGGACGCGGGAAAACTCATGTGTATCTTCGTTGCTTTGCTGGAACACTGTCCGTTTTTCGCCAACTTCTTTCTCACTCTTTTTTACGCTGAACTATCATCGTAAAATCTTCTTCGTTGCTTTGCTCCGTTAGTAGTACAACTTGGCTGAGTAAGTGTTGTTTGAAATTAATACATTGACCATTGCAGTAGGTTTCA
>JAAUYB010015875.1_pt1 | contig 10035 bp, 12 predicted proteins | sample 7278071 | NCBI WGS metagenome assembly JAAUYB01 (sample SAMN14350121, study PRJNA611818) | marine sediment metagenome | isolation source: surface marine sediment (1.8m) | place: French Polynesia: Moorea | collected 2018-08 | reverse complement strand
TTTTTCCTCCGTACCCCTCCCCAAAAGGCAACCCCTTCTTTGCAGGTATTGAAAAATCGTTGAATGAAATTTGACGCTTCTTACCTCCACCCCAACCCCTCTTTTCTTCCCCTCACCCTCGCCTGCCACAGTTTATTCGGGAATTGGATTTTTGAGCCGACGTTCTGACGAGAGAAGAAGAGAGGGCGGATTGAAAATGTTTTAGTTGTACCTTGGATGAAAGGCGAAGACGAAGAATTAGGAAGAGGGAGAAAGAAAAGAAGGGATCGATCTATCTGAGCTATTGCAGTTTTAGAAGAAGGGTTTTTAGATGCAACAAATAATAGACATCAAGCGAGAGTAATATTTTAGGCCAATCTTTTTTCTGACTAATTACGACTTCTGAAATGACCCCTCCCTCCTTCCGCACAATTCTTCTGTGGCATGCCAAAATTAGGGGGTCCGCTGTTGTGATCCCCCTAGGCAAAATTTGTTTCACCCTGGGGAACAACCCGATAAAAAGTTTCACCCAGTGGAAGTGGGGAAAATAAAGAGTACGCCCGACAAGAGTGCAAGGAGGCGAGGAACAAAATCCGAAAAAGAGTTGAGAGGAAGGGAGGTAGCAGAAACTGCATTCCTCAAATACAGCATTGGATACATATAGGAAGGAAGGAGAATCTCTTTTTGCAATGCGGGGGATGTTCTCGGTATAGGAGACAAATGCCTTTCTGCCGGGATGGGAGATCGGTAGGAAAGGCCTGTTGTGCCATAATAGGTCTCTCTTGAATACCACAACAGTCTGCTGCGACCGACTGCCGGCGGAGATCCCGTTGCCTCCCGCTGAAGGCATCCCAGCTCATCTCGCTGTCCGAGAAAGGATAGAAAGCGAATTTTCGTTTTCTCCTAATTCCCCATTCCTCTCGCGTCCGAACGAACGACTTGCAGCGATAGATAGAAATGGAATTTACGGGCGGAGAAGATGGAAGAAGAAAGAAAACTCTACGGGATAGCGAAAGAAGAGCTTTTTTTAAAAAAAAATGGTCTTGTTGCCAAATCGCTATTGTTCTCCTGTTTTTCTCTCGCCGAGGTGCATTCCGAGTGCCCGTCATGCGGCAAAGAAAGGTCCGTGCAGCAGAGAATTCATATTTTCCTGTTCTTTATTCAAGAGGGAAATGAAAAGCGTGCCTTTTCGTCTTTGTCTTTGTCTTTGCAAGAAAATGATTTTTCATCTGTTGCATTTCATGAAAGTGCATTTAAACGACAAAACGCCCATTTTTTCTTTGATGCAACTCCAACAGATCCAACACATAATTCCGTGGGAAGGCTTCTTTGGGCGTGACACAATGAGAATCGGGCGATTTTTTTCTCTCTCCCCGACGAAATCCCCCCCCCCCCCAAAAAAAAAGTAATCCCCACGCGGGACTATTTGGGAGCTTAATGTGAAGGTGATTGTAGAGGGCAGCAAAAGCAATCCCGAGAGTCGAATAAATGTCGAGGCCCGAAACGATGGATCGATTTCGGGTCCCAATTTGAGCCGCGCAGACGCCGCTGGGGGAAAATGGTATTTTTTATTGCCTTAACTTCCACCGTGTACACACTGTTCAGATGCTGATTGCTGATCCTTCTCTTGTGTGTCTCGTCCGATTTAGGGCATGCTATCAGAAATAGTTCGACTGTGTGGAGAGGAAAGAAGGAGATGCCTTAGTCTTCGATTGATTTATAATGGGAAAGTGGGAAAATACCAGGGCAAATTAAATTACGGCATGCGAGGACTATTATCATACACTTAAAAGGTTAATATTTTCATCAGTTTCAAACATATTTCCAGGATCTTGTGCATTCCGTATGACCAATCAGTATGGTTCCATGACAGTGGTGACCACAGCGGTGTGCCAGCCCAAAGAGAGGCTCTCCTGCAGAAGACAAGACGAGAAAAGTATTTGGCCCGGCATTGATTTTGTATCCCAAGCTCCAAAAAAAGTACTGCACAGTGGGAAAGGCATGAGTTACTTTTGGTGCTTCTTCTACTGGTGTTTTACAATTTCAAAAAGGCTTACCATCTGTGGGAGGGTCCCTTCATTGCTCCACTTGGTGCTGGAAGCTTCACCGTGATACAAATGCACCTGAATGGACAAAAAAAGGTTGATAACCTCCCAGTATACTTTGAACTCTACTATATACTATACTACTATACTATATATATATATAACTGCTATATATAATTATGGCTAAAATTACTTTCCAAGCTACCAAACATATTGTTTATTCATTATATGCATGATACCTCACGGTCATTTATGTTCTCGAAGCTGCCTCCAAAGATCCATATCTTTTTGTCGAAATTGGCCACGTAACAGTCAAGGAACATCCTGCGTGCATCGACAAATGTCCTCAAGACAGCGTAACATTAGTCCATTAATCTTATTACATTTACCGGTATAATATTTGCCTGCTCAAAGTACGAGATTAAAAGCCTCTAAACTACGTACCTTCCCGATGAGGGGAATTGTTCCCCGCTGGTGACCCAGATGTTGGACTCCAGGTCATAAAGGTGCACCTGCTTTGTCCTGACATCTCCGTTGAAGGCCCCTGACACAACTGCGATGCCCTGTATTCAAATGAACGTGTGTGAGGAGGACCATTGCTGGCAAGTGAAGGACGTACTGTTTTCCCATCGGCAAGGGTTGAAAAGCCTACTGCCGAAAAGGCAGTTGGAGTGGGCAGGGGGGATTTCATTGACACTTCACCTTTTTGAGAGAGAGAAAATAAGTACGCTTTTGAGATTGAGAGAGCCGCAAAAATGCAAACTGTGCCGAAATAGCTTGCAAAAGACCTGTCAGGACGTTGAAGAGGTAGACGTCGTCAGTGACTGAGGTCCATCCATTTGGATCCTCAAACCCGCCCACGATGAGCACCTCCACTCCGGACATAACCAAGCAGCCAAAACCCCTGTAGCGTTAAGGAAAAAACGGATTTGTGTTGCGAAAAAGGCTTTCTTTCTCGGTCTACTAGTGTAATTAAGAGATTGTTTAATGCCTTATGGTTTTGGGGAGGGCCGGCCCCTGCTTCCACTGAGAGTCTCCCTCATCATAGTACTCAGTTGTGTCTTGGGTCGCATCAGGCAATCCCCTATATTAATAAATATAGCTAGAGCAACATGACATCAGGTACTTAGGGTATGGTATGTAAATGTAAAAAGTATGTTCTTTGGGCAACCTATTTTGAACATGAATACCATACATATTTACCCGCCGTAGCGCCCTCCTCCAAAAGACCACAGGGTTGCGCCAACAACTCTCATGGCGAAAGATCTCCTTTGCTCATTGAGCGGGGGAAATGAAGACCAGGTGTTCTCAGAAAACATGTACCTACCACGACAAGAAGAAAACAAGTTCAAGCGCACAGTTTAAGCGGAAAAATAAAACTGCAATCCACTCTTTCGGGAGTGACAGATAATTGTCTTTTTTACCTGCGGCGATAGATCATAGAATGATCCCAGTTGTTGTTGATGATGATGTTGTTTTTGGGGGTGGGTGAGTACTTTTTGACGACCTAAATGACCTTGTAGCTCAAAGTCACAGTAATATCTTGAGGGTATATCATTGTAAGTTAGGACAACTTTTCCAAAATGACCCCCTTGTGTAACAAGCCAGTTTCAAGAAAACCATCAAAAAATCTAAAATTTAAGGTCCAAGGAGTGTTTATACAGAAAACTTTATAAAATTATTTTTTTTGGGGCATTTCCATTTATGTAGGGCGGATCAGGTCAAATTTGAATTTCAAGGTTATTTCAAAGATCAAAAAGGCCAAAAATGCCAATTCACTTAAAGTTGCAAAGATTTTTGATGATTTTTGGCAATGTCCTATATTACTTTGTCAATCTTTAAATTTTCCCTGTAATTCCTCGCCGCAGGTCGTAGAACTTAGTCTGTTCTTGTTTCAAAAATTGCTATTTTCCTTGTGCACACAGTTGTAGTTATGTCTCCATTAGCTTTATCCTGTAAGTTGAAAAACAATTATGTAGCTCTTTGTCAATGTCTTTAAATGCTTTACTTGTCCGCCGCAGAGAACCACCGTCCCAGACTCAGTGGGGTACTCGGCACCCGCCGAACCTTGGGTCAGTGGGGTTGTTCGTAATGCTCTGTCGGGGTATTTCTTCCCCTTGGGATCAAGAGACCAGTCGTGGGTCTCTGTCTCGGAGAACAGCAGGATGTGGATGGCTGAAAAGAAAACAGAAACTTTGACAAATTCCAGTAAAGAAGTTCTCACCATACAGTGTGTAAGGTTTTTACTGAGGTTTCCATACAGCTGGAAAAAAATGTTCTCTTGGAAAAGTAGAAAAATTTCTTGTCTTTTTTGCCACGTTGTTGAATTAATAATAGTTACATTAGTAATGTGCACACTCATGGCTACTTCTCTAAAACAATTAGAACACACTGCCCAAAGGACTTACTTGCCAAAAAGCAGAAAAAAGGTTTGTTTCAATGAAGAGAAAGCTCTTGATCTATGACAAGATGAACAGGTCTTCCTATAATTGTTATCTTGAACCTGGTCTCTCGTATCCCTTCGGGTGCATCTTGCACTTGTCCGGGGCGGAGGCGGGGCAGGGGGCGATCTGGGACGGCGGGCAGCAGCCAATGTCATCTTCTCCCCTGATCATGGGATTGGAAGAGCCCCCATCGCCATTGCAGTCGGGAGAGGTCCTGTTGCGGCTCATACAGCAATGCATGTAGCCATCCAAGGGGTAGGGGTGTCCCGCTGGGCAACTGGTGGCAGCTGGGCAAAGAATGGGTGTAAATGTATTAAACATTCAAGAAGTGATAACTTGTTGAAGCATACCTTCAATTCAACAAAAACATAGGCTAATTCCATCTACTAGACTACCACACATTTACCTTTTCCATCTGGCCTGGAAAAACCCGGTCCCACTGTGGTCCCTGTTACTGTCACCCCAACCCTTGAAGCTCCCAACACCACGGCCGGAAGAAGTAGGAGCGCCAAGAGGGGGGAAACATCCGCCATCTTTCCTCTTTGGGGGTGTAGGACTGAGCCAAACACTAAACTGTGGTCCTCAGAGGCTCTGAACTAAGGTTTCGTGCCCCACAAAAGAGTGACCAGTGTCCGCATGCATGCAGGAAGTGTGACAACGCTTCAGAGAGAACCGTGAGAAATGTACTTTTACTGGCTGTATAAAAAGTGGAAACCTTATTGTCAAGTTCTCGCCAAATTATTGTAGCGGCGGACAAAATGCTTTCATGGCCAAGGTGAATTATGCATGAGGCAAAAAACGACCCAACGTATGACCGCAAAAGAGACCCGTGGACAAAAACATGGCTCTCACAATTGAGGAAAACTCATTTCGATAGCTTTGGGGACCCAAATCTCTGACGTAGAATATGTTCACACGGTGTGTACCTATTTGCTTCGGATCGATATGCTACTACCTACTTGTATGTAGTAGCCGAGTCATAAAGGTCTGCGCTACGGAAAATCGCCCGTCTTGCACACAGAAATGTACTTTCACAGCTTGTTGTACGTTTCTGGCCCATTCAATAAAGAATCTTGGGATAAAAAAATGTTGGCTTTTCTCGTCGCCTCTTTTGATCAGGAGGAAACCCCGGGAAAGACGGGATCGAAGACGAGACCTGGGGCATCCATCACGGAATAGCCACGGGAGATCAGTCAGCCGATTCCTCTTTGCTACAGTCTTTTTCGATCGAGGGGAAAAACTTTTCCCCACTTCTCCTCATCCAGGAAAAAAGACCGGCGCCTTCTCCTCCTGTCCATCTAAATTGACACTCTCCGCCTCCGCGCCTTTTTATCTTAAATGCATATCCAAAATATTCTCCCCCCCTTTCCCCCGCCTGCCGTTGCCGTTTAAGGCATTCCCCCTCCCCTCCCAAACGAGAAAAAGCTTCTTCCTGCTTGGAAAGTGCACGTCCTCCCTCCTTTTATCTCTGGCAGCAACTGATAATTTCCCGGGGAATTTTTTTGGTGAAAATTCCTCTCATCTTTTTTTTTCCTCCTAGCGATTTTCCACGGCTTTGACGGATGGTCCAGGAGAGGAGGCGGAAGAGGAGAGTACATCAGGGCATTGATGAGGGTATCAAGGGAGAAAATTTTATCAAATAAAAAATAATTGCGCCTCCCCTCCCCCTTCCGTAAAGAAACTGCGAGTTTTTTGTTTGCTCGGCAAAGGTCCATTTTCAAAATTGTAATAATTTGCAAGTGCAAGAGAGTCCATTGTAGGAGTGAGCTTGGCACGGACTATGGAACACTCATGCGAGTCCTTTTATAAAGGAGAGGACAAAAAAAGGGATGGGAAAGAGAGAAAAGAAAGGGAGGCGGGAGGGGAGCCTATGACTGAAAGTGGGAGATGAGAAACAACTTTCGCTTCCTCCTCCAATGCCCCGCGGAGGAGGAGGAGGAGAGGAAAAGGAGGAGAAACTCTGTCCGCGTGTTACGTGTCATGGTTTCGAAAAGGGGGGAAAAGAGAAGAAAATAAATGGGAACACGTGTTGCTGCCTTTGTTACGGTGTATCATAGGAGGGGTGGAGGGGGCGGGAAGATCACTGTGTGAGCGTGGAATGCGGAAAAAGAGGGGGCGAGGCCGACCGGCCGACCAAGACTAGGTAAGTCAGGGGAAGGTTCCATAAAAGAGGTTCATCAACGATGAAAGTAGACGTTAATAAAATGATAAAGTATCCACTTTCCACTTTTAGCTTTCCGATTTGGTACTCGATTTGCTTTAGGAAATTAGGCCTCTGCTATAGAAAAAAAACAAGTAACAAAGATGTCTGTCGGCCTCCCCCTTGCTTTGACTTGACAATTAGCAGAACAAAAGGCGGAGAAGAGAGGAGGGTTCGCAAATGTTGGGCGGATATTAATTGACTTCTCCTCTTCCTTTCTTTTGGGCGGGGGGAGGCGGGTCCCCCATTCCCTTCCTCAATTAATTTCGAGACACCGAGGCATTCCTATTTTTGAATTAGCTATACGTACGTACTTCGTTCGTTTACAAGATGCTATTGCGGGGACGACTCGGATTTTTTTTTGTCTTAGAGGTTATTAATCTCCGTCGGTACAAAACTTACTACGAAGAAGGGCGAGAGAAAGAGCGTCCATGCGTAGATATTTTTTGGCGAAGTTTTGTGAGGATGACGGGAGAGAAAAGATCTTTCCTCAGCTCCAAAAAAAAACTTATGCAGAAGAATGACTGTGGGGAAATGCAGCAAAGACAAAAAAGCTCCATGGTTGGGCGTGTCGTCGTCGTCCCAGGTCGATTCCGGAAAAAAGGCAAACAGAGTTTTTCCTCCAACGTTGTTGGTGGGCTGGAGCGTGTGTGGCTGCTGTGTTTGTTTGTTCTCCTTTCTGAGAGGTGGAGGAAGGGTCTGTGGTGGTGGCGGTGGAAAAAACAATAGACGCTTTCCCGACCACTTCCACCATTTGGTTTTTGGAGGGTATCAGATGACCTTAACTCACTTCCTCCGCAGGCAATTGCAATGTTGTGTGCAGCCGAAGGTCGATTTTATATTCTTACAAACCAAACGAGAAAGGTTCCCAAACGCCAAAACTTTTTTTGGGGAAATAAATATTCGTAGAGCGGGTCTCCACAAATCACTCCCTGCCCTAAACCCTGGAGCAGCAGGCCATTTCCCTTCAAGTTTTTGCTCCTTCGCCATCTCTCTCGCTATATTCCTCCTCTCCCCCCGTGTTTAAAACTCGGGTGCGAGCGAGCGCAGTGTGTGTAATGGGGAAAACGGCCCAATCCCCTCTTATCCTCCTTTTCTCCTTAAAGCCCCCTCCATATGATTTATGCATGGTTGGACTCCTCCTCCGCTTGGCCAAAATAAACTCTCTCTCTCTCTCTCTCTCTCTCTCCCGAAAAAGCAGCCTCGCCGCAGATGACCCAATTTGTCCGGACCCCAATTTTTTCCAGGAGGTTTTCTCTTCTCAGCGGGAGAGGAGGAGGGAAAATCTGTGCGGCCGACCCACACCTCCTCCTCTTTTTCAACCGGTGATTTCTCATATTTGAAGCGTAACATTACGGTGCGATATATTTCGACGCTCCTTTCGCCGAAAAAAATGGCGAAAGCGCACGTCGATTTCGCGAACTGGAAGGGAAGCAGGGAAAAAGAAAAAGGGCAATTAAATAGTATCTTTCTTAAAACATTGCATTGGCGACGCAATATAAGAGTATCACGAGCAAGTAGTAGCATATGCATCCGCCTCTGTTTCAATGTTCATTGCGCGCATGGCCACCGGAGGAAAAAAACACGGAGGAGGATGTTCTTTGAATGTTTCCTCTGCACGCGAGACTCGAATTTTTCATTTCCCCCCTTCTTTTCTCTTTTCGCGAAATTGGAGTGCGCGCAGCTCCATCACTCATCATCACCTTTCGCGATAGCGTCTGCGTTGGGCTTGGGTTGGGCGGCGGCATGCCTCGTGAGGAATCCAAGGACTGCCAGGGAAGAGGCTCGGCGGTAGCAGCAAATGATGGCTGGACGGTCGTGCTCAAAAGATAATTTCGCCCTTTTTTGCTGAGAAAACGCGCCTGAAACAGAGTTTGCTCAATACTGGCTTTATAGCAAGACCAGCCACCCGAGCCCTACCGTGCATTTGTTGTTGAATTCCGTGCTCCCCATGAACATCTATGCCGTCATCGGCTGCTGAGATCTCCCTTCACCATTCTGTTGCTGACTGGCGGGCAACCGAAAAAAAGTCTTGATCAGTTAAGAGAGAGGAGAAAAGAGCAAGAAATTTAGTAGACATGGATGCCCTCCCCCTCCTCTCTCCTTACTCCAAGTCACGAAGCCGAGAGATAACAAGAAGCCAGCAGCAACAGAAGGATGCGAGGGGGGAGGGAGAAAAGTGAAACTCCCAATATCCTCCTTATGACATTTACACCGCCGCCGAGCGGTGAGAGGAAGGGAGATCGAAAAACGCGGGATGGAAAAACATGCCCGGGAGGAAGGCCGCGCGACGATCGCCGACCCCTAAATATCTCCCGCACAGGAGGAGGAAAAACAATCGGTACGGGAGGAGGCCCCTTCTTTTCTTCTTTCTTGGCTCCCTAAGGCCGCACGTGACGAATGCACCACCGGGGGAGGCGATGAAAGAAAGAAGGACCTTGGGGTTGAAAGAAAAAGCGTGATTTATAAAACGGAAAAAGGGAGAAAAAAGCCTCTTCGGAAGTACCTCTTTTTGCGCTTTGAACGGGAGCGGGATTGCGGCGGCATGTCCGAATCGACTTGCTTGTATGTATAGTACTGTAGGGGAGGAAGACAGGCCGGGCATTTTATTTCACAAGACGTCACGGGAGAAAAAGAATTGCCTCGTCTTCGTCTTCCATTTCTCGGATCCTTCCGATTTTTGCGCAACTCTTTCCCCTTAACTCTATCGGACACTGCGCGATTTTTTTTATTTCCCGTCCGCTAAATCCGAACCACCACCTGCCTCGGTCCTCCTCCTCCTTCATTTCGGACACTTTTCGTATATCGAGAAGTGGGAAGGGGGAGGAAAGGGGCATTGTTTTTGCGCCTACTTTTCCCATATATCCAGGCTGTCCTGTTCTGTCCGCCGCCGCTGGAAAGGGGGGAGGAGTCTACTTTCGCCTGTAAAGCCAGGTTCCCATGGAAATTCTAGGGGGTAAAAACACAGCGAAACGGAGGGAAACTTTCACCGGGCGGGAGAAGAGAAGTAAGTAGACTGTACAGTAGTGAGCCGCCGCCGCCACTGCATAAAAGCTCCTTCTTTTTCTTTCATTGCTTATAAAGCGTGCCATTGCCATGCTACCGAACGCAGCAGAGAGTGGAAAAAATCACCAACGATTTGCGGTTATTCTACTGGATTACAAAATTGTTCTGTAAATAAAGGTGGCTTCTTTTGTTCTTGCCGAAAACAATTGTAGGTTTAAAAAAATCTTGGGCAAATTCTAACTTTGAGAGGAAGAGAGACATGTGGGAAACTGGACGTGAGGCCTCCAGCAGAGACAGGGAAAGGAGGAGGAGGAGGAAAATGAGAGTGGAAATTCATCAAAAATCGGACGATCGAGGAGGA
>JAAUYB010085354.1_pt1 | contig 10036 bp, 12 predicted proteins | sample 7278071 | NCBI WGS metagenome assembly JAAUYB01 (sample SAMN14350121, study PRJNA611818) | marine sediment metagenome | isolation source: surface marine sediment (1.8m) | place: French Polynesia: Moorea | collected 2018-08 | reverse complement strand
CCATAACCAAAAATCCATGGTCTTTTCTACTCTATGCCCCCTTTTCTTGGCCTTTTTATTGTGCATGTCTCTTTTCCCAATCAAAATGAGTAGTTGAAACAGTTAGCAAATGACTGAAAAAACAATTTTTATTCAGCAACAAGCAATTATTTCCTTTTATGTTAAAATTTTTCTTCCCCCCCCCGTACCCCCTCTTCACCCAGGCTATGGCAGCCAAAAACATCACCTACCCAATATACATTTTTGACGCATGTACACATGAAAAAAAAATCTCCACCCCCTCTATGAAAAAAGTGGTGCCCATGTGTGGAGAATAGGACAAGAAAACGAAAGGAAGAAAAAGAGAAAGGGAAGGAGAGGCCAAAAAAAAGACGGATGAGTCCGGAAGAGGCCATCATTCCTTGGCTTTTCCTCTCCGTAGATTTTCCCTCCTGGCGTGTGTTAGTTTCCTACTTTCTCCGTTTTTCCCCAGCCTACCTACGAGATGACAAGTGAGCAGGGAAGACGTCTGGGAAAGTGGTGTGGGCGTGTAACTACTACATGATTTGGGCCTATGGGAAAGGAGTGTGTATGCGCCCCTCTGATCTTGACCGACAAGGAACGCCGCCGCCGCTGAAAAGGGGGAAGAAACCGACAGACGACGGCGATGGGTGCTGGAGAAAGAGAAACGGGGTGCACTTGCTTCATCCCAGGGAGCGAGACGTCAAACCAGAAATAGAGTATATTAAATGGGGGAATAAATGAGAAATCATATGCTGTACGAAGGCTCAGTTGGTGATGGGAATAAACAGAGAAATGTACAGGATATCTGTTCATGTGCATTGTGCAATACCAAATTGCATCGGTACACAATGTAAGAAGAATTTTATCACATCAGCTATAGGGGTGATTATATGGACCCGGAGGCCTTTTCAATTCAGCACGCTTGAATTGAAAAGTTTCATTTGAAGATACGGGACATACTAGTATTCCATTGCTTGAGAAACTAACAGTATGACCGTAGATAAATAAAGTGCCTCGCGAACCGATAGATGCGTTTCCCCAATAGTCCGTGTGTAGAAACCCCATACATTTTCGAGTGGTCTTCAAACAAGTTGGGGCCAGAAGAATTGGAACGGGCGGGCGGACACCATAGAATATGCAAATGCCCATTCTGCTTCTTCTCCTTCAGAGAAGGTCCTTTCTCTTTCACCGCAGACAGTTCCTTGTTTGGATTGAAAACAGTCTCCAATCACAGCCTTGCTTGGGTCGCGGAGGCGGAGGCCGCCTTTCTTGACTTGTTTGGTTTCCCCTCCTTCCCCTGCGCCCCGAGACGGAATTGCGCTCCTTTTGTGGACTCCCGCCCATCCGTGATTGGACTCTCTCACTTTGGGCGGGGAGAGGGGGATGGAGTGTTGGATTGAAGGAGTCGCCTCCCCTTCCTTCCTGTGATGCAACGGTGGGGGAACTCGCTGAGCAAACATTTACCCCCGGCGACGCCCATTACCAAAGTCTGGGCGACAAAGCGACGGAGGCCTTGAGAACCTTCCTGTACGAGGGTTCACTGACTTTGAAAAAGTGAATAGGGTTTCCAAGGCTTTTTAGAGAGTTGGGCAAATTCTATCGGGACCTGGATCCAGTGCCAAAACAGTGAGACCTAACGCTGAATAATGCAAACAATATCTTTCCCCCATTATTGCTGCGTTTCCCCCCTTTTCTTTTTTCCTCCCCTACCGCTTTCTCGTCTGCAATCTGCATGCCATCATGCGGGGGAAGGAAGGGATACACAACAGACCCATTTCCCTCGTTTCCATCCCAATATGCAGGCGGTGGAAGCACGCAACGGGGAGAGGGAGAAAAGGGTGGAAGGAAAACTTGTTTCCCTCTACAAGAAAGCATGTTGGGCGGCCTTGCATCGTTGATAAGATATAAGAGAAAAGCTCTTTTGGAACAGCAAAATGAAACTGATTTTTTCCCCATTGTACAACTGATCTTTGCACTTCTGGTGCTTACGAAATCTCCTTGCCTGTTTCGAAACAATTTCCTGAGAAATCTCATCACTGCGTCTCGTCCACTCTGATGTTCCGCCCACCGTCGGATATTTCGCTGGAATTCCCTCCTTGATAATTTCGGTCCCTTTCTGCAATTTTCCCAGAGGGACAGAAAAGCAATTCGTTCGTTTAATAATTATCCAACGTAGGTACGTTTGTTTTGTAAAACAATCAAATCAATATGCTTACTCCTCGGGGTGGGTAAATCTTGTTCACAAGCAAAAACACAAGAAGCATCGTACAAAAACTGTACATTCCAATTCCAAAAAGTCTGCTCCTCGATTCCTCTATTCTCTTTGAAGGCCTCTTTTGATCGTCTTTATTTCTCTCGATTTGGAGGAATCTCTCGCCCTTCCTCGACATGTCTCCCCCCTTTGCAGATAAGCAAGTTTTTCTCCGTCCTTCCCCAACCCGCCGCCTCCTTCTCCTTTGATGCGAGAAGAAAGAAGAAGAAGAGGAAGAGAAAAAGTTCCGAGAGAGAAGGAAAAGGGTTTTTTTTTGGGGGGGGGAGATTAAGGAGTGTCACACTTCCAGGGAAGGGGGAAGACTTTGTAGCAAAATATTGTTTTTCGTCCTGCTGAAAACACGCACACACGTATTTTACGCACTATAAGAATTATTATTAGTATTATAAGTAGCTTTCTTTCTTTCCTTCCCCAGTCGGATACAACGACAAAGAGATGGTCCTTGACGGCCAGTTCAGCTACGACGCCTCCAACCAGCGGGCGCTCCCCTTCAACGTCTACATTGAGGAGATCAGCGGGCCGCTCAGGACATACCAGGGATCAAACAGTGAGTAGCAGTGCCGACGACAGCGCTTTTAATGTCGCGCCGCCAGAGAGACCCTTTTGTGTCTCCCCCCATCAATTTCTATTTGGCGTGCATTATGCAAGGTCGGTTGGGCTGAGTGAGCGGCCTCCTCTCTCTCCTGTTATCCGCCTCGTCTGAGGCCATCATGCATCACGTGGAAGTCAACCGCAAAAAAACCAAGCGGGGCGCGATTCGAGGCTGTCGTCTCAAAAAGAGCGAAAAAATGAATGAAGGCGCGAAAACAATATTTTGCGCAGAGTCCCCTTTCCATAAACACGTTGCAAATTTCTATCGAAAGCCCTCTTGGGAACAAAATGAAGCTTCTTTGCCGCCGCCAGAAAGTGCATCCATTGCCTCCATCGGCTGCATCTTGCGGGGCTCGCCCGGCCCTCGGACATCGGATGAGGAAGCCCTGCTGGCTTCGCTTATCCGAACCCTATAAACAGGGAAAGGGAGGTGCGGGGAAAGGCATCTTGGTACGTACCGTACGAGGTGGGCTTAGCAAGGGGGGACGCTGTGTTGCTGTTGACGCCAACGCACCTGAGCCCATGCTCTTTTCCCTAACTCATTCCGCTCTCCCTTCTTTCTCTTAGGGAACATGCAGCCTCCCTCCACCTTCTAGGAAAAAGGAACGTTACCTTCCTTCCCCGCCGTCTTGATGGATTAAGGAGGAAGGAGGGGTGGCAGTGGAAAGGGGGGAAGAAGACGGGACTCACGGGAATGGATGGAATTTCTCCGGAAAATGGGGAAATCCTGGGGATTGACCGCTTTTGCCTCCCCCCTCCTCCCTCCTCCGTTCTTCGTCTTTTTAAATTCCGAAACAAAGACTGTTTGGATCGAGGGGGGATCGCCCTTCTCCCGAATTTCGAACAAAAGCGGCGGGCTCGATCGTGTGACGCACGAGGGAAAACATCTTTGCCTTTGCCTTTGTAGTAGTACAAAGTAAGGGGAAAATCTCCCCTCCGATTTTACCCCGCGCGCGGTGGCGAGAAAGGCAGGTAATAGATGGATTGCCTCTCCGTTCCTCCCTCCCTCCCTCCGCCCTTGCCGCCGCCAATAAATCCACATAGCCGAGGGAGGCAGGAGGCAGCCGAACGGAACGGCCTCGGAGGAGGAGTAGACGTCCTACGTAGAGGAGGGCGACCGATCGAGCAGCAAGCAACCGGTTCCATCCCTCTCCTCCCCCCTCTTTTTGTTTCACTCCCCTATCCCTTGCTCAAGCGCCGGAAAAAAAGAGTTTGGGCGAAGGGAACATGGCCCTTGGGACAGAGCCGAAGATACGAGAGAGAGCAGGCACGGAGGAATGCCCCTCTGCCCGGTGTATACGTACAAAGGAATGGAGGAAAGAGATTTATGTGCGCAATTGTACTACCACCACCATTACAAGGTCTCAGGGAAAAGGGGACAAAACAGCGGCTTCCGGATGAGCCCAGAACTGGAGGGCAGGGGAAAAGAAATGGACCTTTGGAGGAGGCCTCGAACCGACCGAGACAAGTGGGGCCTCTCACTTCCCCTCCCATTTCCTAAAGAGTCCCCCTAGCTCAGACTCTTTCTCCGAGACAAAGTGGTTGGGCGTGCAGCAAGGCAAAAAGCGTTTCTTCCCCCCAAAAAAAGTCCAACTCTTCCCCCCCCTGAGGCATTGCTCCTACGCCCACCCGCCTGCAAAGTACTCCCCTGCCCTTCTCCCCTCTGGTTTTGGGCCGCGGGCTTCAGTCGGGAGGGGAGGAAAAAGAGTCCCATAATTTCCCCCTCCCCCTTCAAGCCTGCGCTTCCCCCCCGCAGAAAATGGAACACGGTCGGGCGGACGGACGGACCAAGAGCGAAGCGGAGGCTTCAGTTAGAGCACTTATGAGAGGAGAAGGGGACCAAAAAGTGCAACTACCCCCTCCCTCCCTCTCTCCCTCGCGGGCGTTTCCCCCTGTTGGGATGTCTTCCCACGGCGAGAAAGTGGATGCTTTTATGCAAATTATGCAGCCTCCTCCTCCTCCTCCTCTTCCTCCTCCTCCAGGCCTAATTCCTCGGAGGCAGCAGAAGAGGGAATCCAAGCCTGGCTCATTAGTGGGTTTCCCATCGAGGAGGAGGAGGAGGGTGGGGGGAAACTTAATGGTTGGGCCGAGGAAGCAATCAGGATTGGGGTTTGGGGAGGAGGATACATTGTATACTACGGCATGTTGCACAGGAGCGACATATGATGCACGATATACGGTAGGTACCGCGTACAACATACGGCAGGCAGCCACAGTGTTGCAGAAACCTCAAGCAAATGGGACGGGGCACCCATTATCGCATTAGCGGTGAGGCGAGGGGAGAAGGAAGGGAGGAAAAGAGGCAACAAGCACCAAATATTCGTGCACTCTGAGGGGAAACTGACTATTTTACGGGCCTGCATGCGTCACAGGTGCAGTACTTACCGTGCACCCAAATATACACTTTGACTGATGCACACAGGTGTTAGGCGACACATGAAAGGGGAAGGACGAGGATGACATGATTGATCTGTCCTTTGAATTCCCGAGGCGACTCCTCCTCCCCGATCGCGGAGTACAAAATGCCATTGCAACTCGGGATAAAACCAAGAGCCCTAAAAAAGGCCATTATTCTGCGGGAGGTGAGTTCGAAACTGCCACACCTGTCTAATGATTTCTTAATGAGCGGAGTCCCGGCCCCATTATGCTTTCATGCGGCGAGTTTTGGGTGGGTAGGGCCAGCAGACGAGATGGGGTAACGGTTATTGAAGACTGATATTGAAGCACATATTCCATGTACCTTCTTTGCATAATGCGGGCCTTTCAGTTGTGAATCGGAAACGCGTCTTTCCTCCCTCCCTCCCTCCTTCCTGCTTCTCATGTCAAAGGTGTAATTTTCTCCCCCTCCTGCAATTGTGGCTGCCACGTACAGAAGGCCGCTCCCTAGTGTAGGTACTCATATCGGTACAGTATACTGTACATACCGAGTTCGGTACAAAGATTCGGCGTTTGTACGGTATGTACTGGCAGTCACACGCATGAAGACACACTCACACAAGAAGCGACATCTGAAAAGGCTCTATTCCCCCCTTTCTACATCCCCCATCACCATCACCCATCGTCCAGAAAGAAAAGGCGGCAGGCGACAACAACAACATACTTTTTGTCGCCTCTTTTTTCCCCCCCTCCCCATTCGACTTGGATGGCTGCCAAGCGCAGGGGCCACATGCATTAATCACAATGGGGGATCCCCGGCAAAAGAGGAAGAAGAGGAAGAGGAGGAGGCAAAAAGGGCATCGTCGTTCTTCTGAGCCCAAATGCTCAAATGCCCATTCCTATCTAGCTGCTATTCTCGCCTTTTTGGGTGCAAAATTCGCCGAACGTCCCATTCGCCATCAATATAAAGTACACAAGCATCATTTGCCGTCCGTTTGGAGAATTCGGTCTCCTGGAAGTTCCCGCTACTTCGTCTTGGATGTCAAATCAAGGCAGAGCTCACTGCATAAAAAATACACTAAACGGGGGTATTGTATGATAGATTGTCTTGTTGTGCGAATAATGGCGTCTCCGAGAGGCATTCTCAGCAATAAGGAAAAAGCCTTGTCATCCTTGCTTGAAAAGGAAGTCATATTCTTGTTCAATGCAGTGACGTAACCACAATTATTTAGGAGACACCGTTTTTGTAGCCTTCGGCAACCAAACGCCCACAGTTCGTGAGAGGAAGATATTTCCACTGTTTCCGCCTCCTCCAAAAGTGGCTACAGGATGATGAGGATGAGCCGCGATTAGGGATTTGGAATGAGATGAGGAGGAGGCGGAAGCCGCGTTTCGTAATAAAGGTCTTTTTTCCTCAAATGACGCGCGGAGAAAATACTCGTGGGTCCGTTCTGCCCCCCTTTTCCGGCTCAAGGTTTCATCCGCCAGTGCTGGGGCAGCGGAGAAAGCACTTTTTTTACTGCGGACGCGACCTCGTAAAGTGGACACATGCTGCCATGAAAGAAGAGGAGGAAGGCCGCCGGGCGACGGATGGTCTCCAACGTGCGTCCCCTTAGACTTCCGCTCGCGCGAAAGGCGGAAAGACCCTCAGAATGGCACCTCTTCCTTCCCCACTTCCTTCATGTCTCCGCAGCAGCACTCCCTCAAATTGTCTGTATCTTTTCCTCCTCCTCCGCACCGAAGGGGAGATTGGGGCCTGAAATTGGCTACCTGTGCACTGTACGAAATATATTTGCCTGCGACTAATACGCAAATACGAAATCTGAAAAGGCCTTCCTTCACTCAGACGCCTTTCGTCAAATCCCATGCCATCTCCCCCCCCCTCGTAATATGCCCTTTATAAGTCCCGACCGATGCCTCCTCCTCCTCTTCTCTCCTTCACCAGAAAGCTCTGAGGCCAAAAGAGAGAAGATCAAAGGCTTCATCTCCCCCCCCCCTCCGACCCCATTTCTCCATCTTTGCTCATCACCCTCCTCCTCTTGTACCACCCATCCATCTCCCAAAAGACGGACTTTTCAAAGCTCTTTTCTCGCGCCTCAAATGTGACCTTCACTCGATTTCTCTGTTTCTCAATTGCAGGCAATTACTCCGTGTACGGCCTGGCCATCCACCTTTCGAGGTGCGTCTCGCCCTACCTGCTCAACGTTTACCTGCCCACCGCCATCTTCGTCGTCATGTCGTGGTGAGTGGGCAAAAGAGCTTCTTTTCTTGATATAAAGAACGCTCTTTCGGTTTCCCTAAAGGGAAGCTACGGAATTACAAAGGCTAAAGAAATTCGAAACTGCCAAATGACGAAGGCAGTCAGCGTGAATAAGGGACATTTGCAAGGGCCGTTCGACTGAAAAAGTGTGAAAGCAATTTCGAACCGCTTTTCAGGAAAAGGAGCGGACTAACTTTACTTGCCCGTATAGTGTGAGAAGCAACTTCCCTCTTAAATTTAATGCCTCCCCAGGGTGTCGTTCCTGATCCCGACCGACGTGGTCCCGGCCAGGATCGTCCTCCTCGTCACGCTCTGCTTGGTCATCATCAACACTTTCAACAACGTCACGTACGTGAGCTAGAATCATCATCCAACTATTTAGCGTATAATTCGAGCAACAATTGGAACAAGTTAATTAAATTTTGAATTTTTGCGCAGCGCCCGTATCCCGGTGGCAAGCCAGGTGACTGCCCTGGAGGTCTGGCTCTTGGCATGCATACTTCTGGTGAGAAAGAACTTATAAAAGTTCAAAGGAGGAAATCCAGATCGTCCGCATTAATCCATTGCTTCTTTCAACCCAGGTGTTTGGCGCGCTTGCTGAGTACGCCTTCATCCTGCGCCAGATCATCCACGTGAGCCGCGCCAGCCGCCGCGAGGACGAGGGTGACCTTTCGCTGGGCGGGAGCGTGGCCTCACCCACGCGGGCGCTCGCAGCGGTCAACCCCAACGGAGGCGCACCCGCCGTCATGGCCGTGTCCTACCCGAACGACGGAGGGGAGTACCACATGGGCGGGATGGGCGCCACCGCAGGGATGGAGCCGGGCGCGGTGGCGGTGGTGGGCAGCCCCACGTCGTCGCTCAACAAGAGGAACAACGGAGGAGGAGGAGGAGGAGGAATCGCGTTCAAGCTCAACGGCGGGATGGAGATGCGTGCGGCGGCAGCGGCGGCGGCAGCGGCTGCAGCGGCCAGGGGAGAGGACACGGGCGTGGGCAGCAGCGTGGTGGACGCGGAGGAGACATCCACCTTCATCCGGCAGATGTCCAAGGTTGGTTCCGTCAAGGGGAAGCCTTCCGCTTCCGCTTCCGCTTTGGCCGTTTCCGGCCACGGCCACGACGTCGCCGAGCCGAGCTGCGTGAGCGGGACAGACCCGCGCATGCGCAACCCCCTCGTGGCCACCTCGCTCAAAGCGGAGTACTCCTCTGAGGCCGGGGGGTCAATGAGCCTCCATCACAGGCATCCCCACGGGGGTGGAGGAGGGGGCGGCGCCGGAGGAGGAGGAAAGCAGAATGGGCAGCGAGGATCCTCCTCGACCTCCGCCCCCGCTCCCTCCGCCTTCCAACTCGAGAACCACCATCGCCATCACCAGCATCATCACCCTCATCCTCACGCTCAACAGCAGCAGCAGTCCGCCAGCATGATCGTGCTCGTATGTTTTTGATCATTACTTTCACCTAAACAACACGTTTCTTCTACATGCTGTTAAAACACATTATTTTTTTGGTGGGCTTTGGATGGTTGTGGCATATTCTGTCTGCGAGGGGGGATCTTTCTTTCTGGGTTTCCTAGCAATCAGAAGGGTGGGAAACATGACACTGTACATCAGACACATGACAAGATGCAACATACGATAAGCTCTCTCTTTCTCGTGTGTGGGTCCTTTAGCACATGTTTGATTCCATGTACATACATCTAGGGCAGAAGACGTCGACACCGTCTATAAACCTACCTAGCAGTTGATTGGATTGCTCCATGCTTCCATAAAACAAACGGCATATTCATGGCCTGCTTTTAGGGCAAAACTTTTTCCACAAACCTCTTTATCTCAGAAAGTAGACTTTCTTCTGCTTTCTCAACCAGACTTCTTTCCTCTCTCACTTTTTGTGCACAAGCCCTTGGGGCAACTTCTTCTTCTTCTTTCTTGGCCCTGGGGTGTCACTTTGCATGAATGAGGTAAAGTGGGAGGGGATTGTCCTCGGATGTTTTATACAGTTCGGCGTTTTCGTGTCGTCAATTCATATGCAAAGTGCTTGTTGTTGTTGCTGCTGCTGTTCATTGTCCGTTCCCGCTTTCAATGTCTTTCCTGAACAGCCTATTTTCCTCAACAATAGAGCGGCAAGAAAAAGTCCGACATTGAACAGTTTCAACACTTTATAAATAGTTTTTAACAGTTGCACAAGCGACTGTACCGTATGTATGGTATTGGTATTTCTGAGGCAAAGGCAAATTATTTTCGTGCTGTGTACGTCCTTTTCAGCGAAATCCAATTAGGACTGCCTCCTCCTCCCTCCCACTGGGATGACACTCTGGGAGGAGAGGAAAAGGTGGAAAAAGCGGGATGGGGAAAGATAGATCGATATAATTTTTTGTCCCCTTCGGAAATGAAGGCTCGAGAAAACAAAGGGGCATTCCACACACAAACAATGTTAGTTAGACTCTAAGGTCGAGGTCATCAACAAGTTTTAAAATACAACTCTTGCCAATAAAAAAGCCGCCTCTTCATTGTGGCAACTTTTCCTTGACCAGTTGTGAAGGT
>JAAUYB010005901.1_pt1 | contig 10048 bp, 10 predicted proteins | sample 7278071 | NCBI WGS metagenome assembly JAAUYB01 (sample SAMN14350121, study PRJNA611818) | marine sediment metagenome | isolation source: surface marine sediment (1.8m) | place: French Polynesia: Moorea | collected 2018-08 | reverse complement strand
GGCCAGGAACCGGCGTAAATTCCGTGCTGCCCGGCGGCATCCAGAAAAACTGGAAGCTCGCCGTGCCTTTGCGCTGGAAAACGCGGATGCGCAACGACTACCAGGCCGGCGCGCTCACCTCGAAATCGGCGGGGGGGGTGAGACGATCGCCGGAAGCATGCCAAGCCGGATCTTCCAGCAGGCTGCGGCCATCGAGAAAAAGGCGGAAACCGTCGTTGCTGTTGACCTGGAATCGATAGCGGCCGGGCTGATCCAACAGGATCAACCCGCTCATTTCCAAGCCGATCCCGCGGTTGGTACCGCTGTCGAAGACTTGACCGCGGCCGAAGCGGCGGTTCAAATTGGTGACCGCCGGGCCGGGAACTCCCTGGCGGCGTGCCTTGTCACCCCGGGGCAGGGCATCCACATGCCGCACGAACGTATTGGGAAAGTAGAGAACGGCGAGACCGGGCTTGAGACCGCCGGTATCCGCGGACCGGGCCGGTGTCGCCGGTTGTAGAAATCCGCCGTCGTGCACGCCGGCACAGCCCGTCAGTATCAGGCCAGTAATTAGCAGTATCCATCCTGTCCTCATGTGTCCCCCCTGAAGCAGGCCTCGGCGGCGCTGCCTGATCTTATCTGCGTCCATCAACCGGAGTCGTTTGATTTAGGCTGGTATGCGGGTTCGCGTCCGCTGCTCAGGGGAATTTGAGAGAGACTTTCTGAGCCCCCTTCTTGGCCTTGATTTTGACTTCCAGGTCGATGCTGCTGTCCCGTATCCCGAGCGCCAGACGTGTCTCACCCCGATCCGCATCGATGTGGGTAATCTCCCGAATGGCTTCCAGAACCTTGTCGCCGACGGCGCTGCCCGGTGACGGCAGTTCCGTGGGGCGGTATTCGGCGGTTACGCGAATGCCGCCGTCTTCACCTTTGCGCAGCGTAATCTTGTCGGCGTTGTTGTTCACGCCGTGCAGGGCCGCCAGGGCCAGCCATTTCAAACCGATTTCTTCCTCGCCGGCGGCCGTGGGGATGCGTGACATCTCCTTGAGCGGGTCCGTGGTGGCAAAACAATCACATAGTTCCTGAACTTTGAGATGTAGATTGCGTTCGTCTTTCATAATAGTTGTCTCCCTCGTCGTTGGGGTCATCGTATAAAGCGGTTTCCAAAGCTCATCTGGCGCCCGCTGGCGGCGTTAGCGCCCTGTTCAAAATGCTCATCTAATGAATGAGGATGCTGTGCTTTGTCATCAGGCGGTGCCTGGCCCTCGAACGCGATCGGTGGCTTTGAAGCCGCTCTTGGCTGAAGCGGTTTACAGTGGGAATGGAGGTAGAGTAAGGATCGTTTGTAAAAAAGCAAGAATCGCCCCGGCCGGCAGCGCCAGCGGTGGTGCGCTCAGACGGTGCCGTTCGGCGGCCGGAAGATGTCGCGGCGGTCGACAACGAAGCGTTGCATGAAGCAGCGACCGAGGACGGCCACGATCACCACGGGAATTTGCAGCGTTCCGTAGCAGAAAAGGTTTTGGCCTGATGCGGCGCGGTTTTCCGCTGTGCCTAGCTTTGCAGGCATTCTTGAAGGAATCGAAACTGGCTGTCGAGATACAGCTCGGCCCGACGCAGATGCCCGGCCGTGTCGGTTCGGGTTTCCAGTTCCTGCAGGATGGTGCGATAACGTTCGATGTTCGGCTCACCGGCAGGCGGGGAGATCACCGGGCGCGGATGGCGATTGTCATTGAAGAAATAGTTGACCAGTTGTGCGCGTTCCGACGGTCGGAACGGCCAGGCGATCCGCAGCCCTAAAAGGTCTTCCAGCGCACGGCACGCTTCGGGATGCTCGCGAAAGTCGTCCAGGAAAACCGGGCGGTTCAGGCGGTATTCGATTTCTTCGAAAATGGCCTGCAGCAACCGGTGCTCAGTGACCAGCAGGCCGTAGAGATACCAGTCCATGACCACGGCCCGCAGCATCTGCTTGTAGCGGGCCGGCAGCAGACGGGTGGCGGGGCAGAAGTAGATATGGCAGGTCATGCCGCCGTAGTGGCTCAAGCTGCGGAAATCCAGACCCCGGTTGAGGGGCTCCAGGGGGTGGAGCAGACAGCCCACGGTTTCCTGCCGGGGGCCGACCAAACCCAGATAGGGGCAATGGTGGAAGTCGCTCAGGGGGCGCTCCTGGTTTTCATGCTGTTCGATCGCGCGGCGAAACCGGAGGATGTCCTCAACGGTACGTGGGGTGGTCGCGAAGCGGCGGGAGCGCGCTGCCAGGAGCGCTTCGATTCCCGCGCGCGAGTCGTTCGCCACGTTGTAGAGCCCGCAGCAGGCGCCGCAGGAGACCGACCCGCTGACCTGGCAGAGATAGTCGTCATCTATCTTTTGCGCCTTTGGGGGCGATATCGGTTGGCCGTTCAGGCTGTCTTTAGAGGTAGCGCGGAGGTTGCTCATAAATTCCGGATGGTGCCGAGATGATTCGATTTATCGGTCGTCTGGCAATGCGTCGTTCTCCATTTTCAGGTTTCAGGTTTCGGGTGTCAGGAAAACAGCTTGGCCGCATGGCACCCCTTTTTTTCTGACGCCTGACACCCGAAACCTGAACACTGAAACCTGACACCTGAACACTACCATTTAAGGTTGCCCTCGTCCATTGACATAGAAACGAAAGCGCCCGGAAGTCAATTCGCCATGGCCAGGTTTACCCGGAGACCACAGGATTAGTCAGGGCACCCATCATCTTTTCATTGTCGATCAGATCCTGTATGGTGGTCTCATCGTAGACAGCGTAGATCGCCCGGCAGACGCGGTCCCACATGGGTCGGAAGGGGCAGTTTTCAAAGAGCGGGCAGCCCTCGCGGGCAATGCAGGCATCGCAGCGATTTGGCCGGCTGCGGTTGTCGATCAATCTGAAAATGACTCCCACGGTGATCTGACGCGGCGTCAGGCAAAGGGCATAGCCTCCGTAAAAACCGCGTTTGGAAACCACCAGACCCTTACGCTTGAGCTGCGCCATGATAACTTCCAGAAAGCGCCGGGGAATGGCCTGGGCATCGGCGATGTCCGCCAGCTTGGTATGACCGTTGCGGTGCTTGGCCAGTTCGAAGATAGCCCGTAGGGCATATTTGTGCTTCTGAGTGATCAGCATTCAGCCGGTGCCCGGGTCGCCTAAAAAGGCGCTGAGAGTTTGAGCCCCTGTGGTCGCGGCAGCCACGATGGCTGGTCGCCCACCAACTTTGAACAGTATCCATCGACTTTTGGAGGACGGATGCTAATAGCCTAAATTAGCCGGCCAACGTTGTCAACCATAAGATATTCTTAAGTTTTATTGAAATTTTTTTGGGTTCGCGAGGACCCTATTAGATGGCGCCGCAGGCGATGAACGGGGATTTGCCCGCGTGCCGAACGCTCCCACCCAAAGTGAAGGCACCTCCAACCCATGAAACCAATGGTCGCGATCGTGGGACGCCCCAATGTGGGTAAATCGACCTTTTTCAATCAGGTGACCCGCAGCCGGGATGCCCTGGTGGACGATTTTCCGGGTGTGACCCGGGATCGGATCTATGGTGATGCAACCTGGAACGACATTCCCTTCACCCTGGTTGACACCGGCGGTTTTTCAGGGCAGCTCGACGATGCCTTGGCCGAATCCATTCGCCACCAGGTCTTCGAGGCCCTGGCGGCCGCGGATGCCATTATCGTGCTGATGGACGGCAAGCAGGGCCTCTCGCCCTATGACCGCGACATCGTGGACACCCTGCGCAACCAGCGCAAACCGGTCTTTTTCGCGGTCAACAAAATCGACGATCCCGCCCAGGAGGGCGCCCTGGCGGATTTCTTTGCCCTGGGGCTCGACAACCTCTTTCCCCTGTCAGCCGAACACCGTTTCGGATTGGGAGACCTGCTCGACCGCCTGGTGGCGGCTTTCGAGCGCCACGAGGAAACCCGCCGCGACGAGATCAAACTGGCGGTGGTGGGCCGTCCCAATGTGGGCAAATCCTCCCTGCTCAACCGGCTGGCGGGCGAAGAACGCCATCTGGTGAGCGCGATTCCCGGAACGACCCGTGATGCCGTGGATTCGGTGATCAAGCGCGAGGGGCGCTATTACCGCCTGATCGACACAGCCGGCATCCGCCGCAAGGGCAAGGTCACCCGCAAGCTGGAGAAATTTTCGGTGCTCAAGGCCCTGCGCAGTCTGGACCGCTGCGATGTGGCCCTGATCGTCATCGACGCCGCCGAGGGCGTTACCGATCAGGACATCAGCGTGGCCGGCTATGCCTATGAGCGGGGCTGCGGCTGTGTCTTGCTCCTCAATAAATGGGATCTGGTGGTCAAGGACCAGCACAGCGTGCGGCGTTTCAGCGCTGAGCTGCGTGCGGCCGCCAAATTCCTGGCCTTTGCGCCGGTGCTGACCTTGTCAGCCCTCACCGGACAGCGTGTGCCGCGGATTTTCAAGCTGGTGGACACGGTTTATGCGCAATACACCACGCGGGTTGGCACCGGGCGCCTCAACCGGATTCTGGAGCAGGCCCTGGCCGACAACGAGCCTGCCCTGCATCACGGGCGGCGCATCAAGTTCTACTACGCCACCCAGGCCGCGACATGCCCCCCCACCTTCATCATGTTCGTCAACTATCCCGAAGCGGTCCATTTTTCCTACCAGCGCTATCTGATAAACCGGCTCCGGGAGGGCGCCGGTCTGAACGATACCCCGATACGACTGGTGCTGCGGCCGCGCTCGGGACGCAAGCCGCCCGCGAAGCGATCGAAACCGCGGACCCGGAAGGCCCGCAAACGCCGACGGTCGCGCTAAGCGACCGGCGCCAAACCCCTGACGAGGATCACGCCGTGGATTTATTCGAACACGCCGCCCGCCAAACCATAGAGACACCTCTGGCCGACCGCATGCGCCCCCGGCGTCTGGAGGATTTCGTGGGTCAGTCCCAGGCGGTGGGCGAGGGGTCGCTGATTCGCCAGATCTTGAGCGCCGAGCGGCTCTTCTCCCTGATCCTGTGGGGGCCGCCGGGCAGCGGCAAGACCACCCTGGCCCGGCTGGTGGCCGGTGCCAAGCAGGCCCGGTTCATCGAGTTTTCGGCCGTCTTGAGCGGGGTCAAGGATATCCGCCGGGTGATCGCGGAAGCCCGCCGCGAGCGTGATTTCCACCATCGCCGCACCATCCTGTTCGTCGACGAGATCCACCGCTTCAACAAGGCCCAGCAGGATGCCTTTCTGCACCACGTCGAAACCGGGTTGATCACCCTGATCGGGGCCACCACCGAAAACCCCTCCTTCGAGGTCATCCCGGCGCTGATGTCGCGCTGCCGGGTGATTCTGCTCAAATCCCATACGGATGAAGATTTGAAAATCATTCTGAAGCAGGCCCTGACGGACCTTGAACGGGGGCTGGGGCGCGACGAATTGGCCATAACCCCCGAGGCCCTGGACTTTCTGGTGCGCGCGGCCGATGGTGACGCCCGCCGGGCCTTGAACAGCCTGGAGATGGCCGCCAGCCTGCGCGCGGCCGCCGATCCAGCGTCCGGAGGCGCTGGGGCACCGATCGACATCCCCGTGCTGGAAGCCGCTTTTCAGAAGAAGGCCCTGCGCTACGACAAATCCGGCGAGGAGCATTTCAATCTCATCTCGGCGCTGCATAAGAGTCTGCGCGGCAGCGATGCGGATGCGGCCCTTTACTGGCTGGCCCGGATGCTCACGGCCGGGGAGGACCCGCTCTATATCGCCCGCCGCATGGTGCGGTTTGCTTCCGAAGACATCGGTCTGGCCGATCCCCAGGCGCTGACCGTCGCCCTGAACGCCATGGAAGCCTTCCGCTTCCTCGGTCGCCCGGAAGGTGAACTGGCCCTGGCCCAGGCGGCGGTCTACCTGGCCACGGCCCCCAAGAGCAATCGCATCTACCGGGCCTATCAGGAGGCCGCCCGAACGGCGGAGGCCCACGGCAGCCTGCCCGTCCCGCTGCATATCCGCAACGCCCCGACGGCATTGATGAAATCCGTGGGCTACGGCCGGGGCTACCGCTATGCGCATGATTACCGTGAGGCCTATACCGCCCAGGATTATCTTCCCGAGTCTTTGCGCGGCACGGTTTTTTACCGACCCGCTGATCGCGGTTACGAAAAGGAGGTCAAGCGTCGTCTGGATCGCTGGCGTGCCTTGGCCGCCGGGGTCGACGCCGGGCAACCGCCGCCGGGCCGCCAGGGCCCCGCGGACGGCGACGCGTCGGCTTGACAGATGCGCGCGTGAGCGCTAGTAATTGAATATACACCACTTTCTTCTCCTGAACCGGACCAGGCCGTCCTAAACATCATCCACCTCCGGATCAATCCGGGCCACCGCCGTCGCAAAGGGGGAAGCATGCAAACTGTTGGCGACATCATGACCACCGAGGTAATTACCGTCAGCCCGGAAACGGAAATTGTCCATGCGGCCCGTCTGCTGGTCGACAACAAGGTCAACGGCCTGCCCGTGATCGATGCCCAGCAGCAGGTCGTCGGGATTGTTTGCCAGAGCGATCTGATCGTTCAACAGAAACGGGTTCGGGTGCCGTCGTTGTTCACCTTCCTGGACGGCTACATTACCCTGGCCTCCGCCAAGCAATTCGAGCGCGAAGTGGAGAAAATTGCGGCTTCGCAGGTGCAGCAGGCCATGACCCCGGATCCGACCTGCGTTTCACCCGACACGGCCATCGAAGACGCGGCCACACTCATGGTCGAGAAGAACTATCACACCCTGCCGGTGGTGGATGACGGACGGCTGGTGGGGGTCGTGGGCAAGGAGGACATGCTGCGCACCATCATGCCGGCAAGCTAACAAGGAGGAACCATGGCCATACGTTCGATTGCCTGCTGTACCGATTTTTCGGACAATGCTCACCTGGCGGTGGACGCGGCCGTCGACATGGCCGCCCGCTACCGGGCCAAGCTGTTCATCGTGCATGTGCTGCCTCCTCTAGTCAACCCACTGACGATGGACAGCGGCTGGGTGCCCCCGGAAGCTCCCCGCGATTCCGTGATTCTCAAGATCGAGGAGGAGATGCAGACGCGCTACGGTGCCCAGATCCCCCACGAGGTCGATTACGAACTCGTTGTCCGGGACGGTCATGTCTCTTCGGAAATCCTCGAATTCATCCGCGTGCAAAAGATAGATCTGATCGTCACCGGGGCCTATGGCCTTTCGGGAATGGGGCTGGTGTTGTTCGGCAGTGTGGCCAAACGCGTGGCCCAGAAGGCGGCTTGTTCGGTGATGATCGTCCGGGGGGACTAGACTCAGACCAGGCCCATCTTCTTGACGTCCAATAAAAATCGGGATCGCAATCGCAATCGGTATCGTCAGCCCCGATGTTTTTAAGGCGATGTGCCCGCTCGATAGCGATCCCGATACCGATCCTTTCCACCACAACCCAGCCGTCATATGGGGATCTGCAGACGAAACCGGCGCGTTTGCGAGCGGCCGTCGGGATCGAAGGATCGTTCCATGAAGAGCGTGCTGCCGTCGGCGGCGATCCGCAGGACGCTCGAACAGCGGGTGCCGTAAGCGGGGCTTTGAATGAAGGCCGTGGCCAGGAGGCGCTCCCCTTCGAGACCGATGCCGGTATCGGGAAGATCGCCATCCGGGGGGCGATAGCGGTCCTGGAGCAGCGACATCAAAGCCTCGGGATCCGGCCGGCGTTTCTGGCGGATGATCGCGGCCAGGGCCTCGCGGGCCCGTTCGACCTTGGGCCAGGGCGTGTTCATCAGGTGGTTGCTGAGGCCGTGAATGCCGGGCGCGATCGCATGCGGTTCGGGTCCGCGGTTGGCGTAGTAGTAAAGGGCTTGGGGCCTTCCGGCCACAAGGTTGAAGCCGTTGTAGCGCCGTCCGTCGGCGCGCAGGCGCGCAAAATATCGATCGGCCGTGCGGCGGCCGCAGAGGAAATCGCGCACCAGGTGTCCGCGGGAAGGGGCGTCCGGCCGATGGCGCTCCGGTTCGCGAAAATTGGTGATGGCGGCCAGGCGGCCGCTTGTGTGCAGCCCCATCCAAGTGCCGGATTCCTGCAGATCCCGACCGGCCAGAATATCATCGTGATCCGGCCAGTAATCCAGCGGCAGGGCGGGCCGGTCGAAGAATTCATCCCGATTGGCCGCGATGACCAGTGGGTAGTCGGTTCGGCATTTGTAGGCGATAACCAGAAGGCACATGTCGCTGCCTCGGGGCAATGTCCGAATGTTAGGGGTAACCGGCGAGTTGGTCTTAGGGGTCGCAGTTTGGCGTCCGTCGGTTCACCGATCATCGCCAGCGGCCCCCATTGTTGCCGACCACCGCATGCCGGGGTTATTGAAATCTCACTCCCGTCGCAAGGGATTTAATGCAAGCGCCCTTAAGATGCAACCAGGGACGGCGGGCAAATGAACTCGGAAATGGTTGCCAAACCCAAGGGCATGTGGCATTCAATGCCCCCGATGCGCATAGGGGCTAACTTAGGTTAACCGGACCCTTGGTCGTTCCTTGGGCCGAACCCGGCAGGGGTGCCGGGACCGGTTCGCAACAGCGGCCGCGTGGTGGGTATGGCCAATCAATGTTGCCCCTTAAGGTGCCGCAAGCGCGCCAGTTCATATCTTGGCATCCGACCCAGAGAGGGAGAACCGATCAGCCGATGACGCCCAACCGGAAAAAGACAGCTAATATCTTTGAAGTTCGCTCCTTGAGGGAACAGGTCTACGACTATCTGCGAGATGAGATGCACGAGGGCCGGATCCTTCCCGGGTCCTATATCAACATGAACGCAATCAGCCAGACGCTGGGCATCAGCAAGACGCCCTTGCGCGACGCGCTGATCCAATTCGAGTGCGAAGGTTTTGTCACCATACAGCCGCGCCGGGGCATACTGGTCAATAAACTGACGATTGAAGATGTAAAAAATATTCTCGAGGTCGTCGGCACCCTGGAAAGTGCGGTTATTTTATCGGTTTTCAATTTCATTCAACCCAGGCATGTCAAAAAGCTCGAGTCCCTCAACCAGACCATGACAGCCGCTGTCGAGGGTGAGGACTTTGACACCTATTACAAGCTCAACATCGCCTTCCATGACGTCTTTCTCGATCTTAATCAGAACAAGGAGATCCACAGGATCGTAACCCCGCTCAAGCAGCGCCTCTACGATTTTCCCCGGAGAACCTACATCAAGGAATGGGAGCGCATCAATTGCGGCGAGCATCAAAAACTCATCGCACTTATCAGAGACGGCCAACCCGAACAGGCTTCCAGGCTATGGCGCGACAGCCATTGGTCGTTCAAAGCCTACGAAAAGTTTATCCGGCGGTTTTACGCGGATTCGGAAGAGACGATTACCTCGCATTTGGCCTGGCGCTGATCTTAGGCATGCCGCCGCGTTTTGGGTTCTTGACAAGGGCGGGCGTCCCAGGGTGGATCCCCCTCGCGTGGGGACGGGTCTCATATCGATACGATATGGGTTGGCGATTATTAGCCAATCGCCAAGACATCTATGAAATGGTCCCAAGCGATGGCCCGCCCTGCGGGCGTACCGGCGCGAGGCCTCGAAGGTAGTGAAAGCGTAAACTCTCAATATCACTTTCGATATCCTGGTTTCATGTTGCTTCACGAAACCGCCGGACAATGACCCCGCCGGGCAACGGTCCGTTCGCCGCGTTGTTTAGCCCGTTTTTCTCGCCGCACGATTTAAAGCCGCCCCTTCGCGTTCGTCAATGCCGCCACCGCCGGCTTAGCGCCGGCGTGAATGCCTGCCTGACCTTCAGGGGAAATCCCCGTTAGACACATTTTTGATGACCAGCCCGACAGAGGGATCAGCGAATTTTTAAATAAAATATTATTGACATGCTAAAAAAAATCTGATACATCAGATCTAATTATAGATTAAGATCGATCATAAGGCTTGGTTTATCGCCCGTGAGGGGCATTCAGACTGAAACGTTTCGGGGACCGGCGTCACAAACCGGATGAATGGTGAGACCATGGCAGCAGATCGCGAATCGATCGAATTCGACGTCCTTTTTGTCGGCGGCGGACCGGCCTGTCTGGCCGGCGCTATACGTTTGATGCAGCTGGCCCAGGAAAACGCGGT
>JAAUYB010073571.1_pt1 | contig 10050 bp, 10 predicted proteins | sample 7278071 | NCBI WGS metagenome assembly JAAUYB01 (sample SAMN14350121, study PRJNA611818) | marine sediment metagenome | isolation source: surface marine sediment (1.8m) | place: French Polynesia: Moorea | collected 2018-08 | reverse complement strand
AGGAGGAGGAGGAGGGAACAACGATTCACTCCTTCCCTGGGGCCTTTCCTCTTCCTTCTTGCTCTTTTTCATGGAGCAGGAAAGCGGCCTTTGCATGAGGAGGAGGAGATTCAGGGCCGCAAGATCGAGCTTTTATTGCGGGCAAAGGAATACGAAGGAAAGGGGAGATGAGGAAACTGGGAGGAAGGTGAAAAGAAACGGAAAACGGAAAAAAATGAGTTTTGAGTTTTATAATGGAGAAATATATAATCCACAAACCAATTCAACGTGGTTTACATTAAGGGAAACATGTGGCCTACTTAGGCTTTATTGTACGGTATATATATCACACAGCCAATTCCTCTTTTCTTTCCGGAGGTCTTACTTATGCCGGATCGGCCGTCTTTCTCTCCAAGACGAGAAGGGCTGGCTCTGACCTGAAGTGGATTGGCGGCATGCTTCTCCAATCGACGGATATGCCGGCCGTCTTGTGAATCTCGGCCAGGACTTTGAAATCTTTATACAGATCTTTTCTATCCTCCTTTGTTGGATATTCTATGATGAGGTGGGTGTACTTTGTATCCTCCAGCCTGTTTTTCAGGGAGATGCCCTCCGTCTTGTCGTACGTCCACGAGTCCTCCAGCTGTGCGAACCTTGATGCGCCCGTCTGGCAGGCCAGGTTGTCCAGGTGGACGTGCACTGAGGAGGACGAGGAGGCGGAAACCTGAAAAGGGAAGGGGGAAAGTTTGAATGGACAGTACAAGGAATAACAGTAGCATTACGAAATTGTAGAGGAAATGGCAGACTTCGAACCAGAGCATCAATTTTCTCATTTTTGTCAGTTGCTAGAGCAGTGCAGTGCTATTGTACTCTTAAATACGCAGGGAACCAAAAACCAAATACCACAGCTTCTAAAGGGCACCAGCAACAACATTAACAAACCAGGAGACAATGACAATTAACAGCAGCAGGAAAGAAAGTACAAAGGAAATGGGACAAAATAAAAAGACACACATGGCATGAGGAAACTGTCATTAGAGCAACAGAATTTGAGAAATCGAATGCCGATGCCTACCCTCTCATGCAGCGCCAGCATCGCTTCCCCTCCAGGGTAGTTCCTGGCGGAGAGCGCCAGGGCTGCGCCGGAGAAGGCCAGGTTCCCCAGCAGGTGCCCCGCCGCCCCCAGCGCCAGCAGAGCGCGCCACCACGAGTCCCTGCGCCGCCTCCACAGGTGGTCGCAGGCGGCGGCGGCGCTCGCGTTGAGCATGGGGAAGGCGTAGACGACGAAGCGGGTCTCCTTGTGAGGGAGGAAAGAGTAGAGGAGGACGAATGTCAAAGAGGGGAAGGCCAGTCGGAGGGTCCTTCGCTCGAGGTATACGCCGAGCGGGACCAGGGGGAGAGAGAGGCAGAGAGCGCGAGGGAGGCAGTTGCTGAAGTACCACGGCCAGGGCTCGGTGCCCCAAGCGGAGCTCTTGTTCAGGATCACGTTGTAGTAAAGGACCTGCAAGAAGTGCACAGTTGCAAGAAGAAAAATGAGGAAAAAAATAATACAAAATCACCTGGCCTTCCGGCCACAACAGGTCCCCTGTTTGCCAGAAGTATGAATCGACGGCCACCGTCGCTCCCAATGTGACGACCAAGGAGATCAATCCGTTTACGAAGAGCTTGCCTATTGACATCCTCCCAAGGCACAGCTCCGTGAGGACTATGGTTCCAAAGAGCAGAGCCAACTCCCCTCTGAAGACAACAACAGCGGCGGCGGCAGTAAGCACGAAGGAGAAGTCCCTGCGTCGGAGCCAGAAGGCCAGGGCGTGCAGGGTGAGACACAGGGCAAAGATGTTGGGCAGGGGCCTTTGAAAAAAACGGAGAAAGTAAAGCGTTTGTTTTTTTAGAAACCAAATTTATGTTAGTACCTGGTCATGTAGAATGGCACGTGGAACTGCGAGGCCGTGACCATAGCGTGCCACAAGGGGTGGGAGCGGCCCAGCACAGGGCGGAGGGAGGTGTGGAAGTGGGCGAGGCCGGAGGAAACGAGAAGGCCAAGGGCGAAGCGAACTAAATTGCGACACAAAAAAAGACAATTAAGCTAATTACTTAATAAAGAAAAATGTAAAAAGATTGGGGAAATGGAGGGCGAACCTATGTAAAGCCAGACGATTTTTGAGCCTCCCATCAACTGGACGACGCGGCAAGGGACGAAGGAGAGGGCGGAGACGACGAGGGGACCGAGGAAGGTGCGGGGGACCACCTACGAAAAAGCAACGCGGGGATTCAATTGCCTTAATACTCTAGACATTAAAACAATTCCTCACGCCAGGAAACTGTAGGTGGTCGTATTGGGAGACGTTGGCCACCCCGTGGAATAGAACGTCGTGCATGGACTGCGCGTTGAAGCTCTCCTCCACCTTTGTGTGCGGGCACACCGCTAGGTGGAGGCAGGCGGAGGCCAGCACCAGCATCCAGGGGCGGATCCAGGACGGGGAGAGCCCACCTGCGTCTTCGGACGGTGCCGAATCCCTGGCCATTGTCGAGTTGGCGCTAGGAGAATAATTCGGACAGAAAAGTGAAAAAGCCATTTCACATCCCTAACAGATAAGCTTTACCGGCAGAGCCGATTTTTTATTTTCATTTTCACGGGAAATCATACGGTCATCTTTCGCACTTTACACGCACTGAACAGTGGTGTCATTATCAGACTTTCATCCTCTGCCTCTCTTGCGAGGTGCCCTCTTCCTCGTACTCCACCTCCACCCTGGGCCTGCCGCGTTTCCGCGCCGCCGCCGCCGCGGCTCCCTTCTTCTGCGACGGCCGCTTCCTCAGCTTGACTGACGGGCCCTCCTCGTCCTCCTCCGACGAAGTGTCATCCTCGTCCCTTCCCTGCATCAGCCTTTCGTCCAGGTCCTCCATGTCGCCCTCCTCCTCGTCGCTCTCCTCGAAGTCATCTGCCGCCACGAACTCCCTCTCCAGTTCCTCGTCAAGCTCCATCTCGCCCTCCTCCTCCACCTCCAGATCTTTGTCTGCCTGCGCCTCACCCTCCTCGGTCTCCACATCTTCCTCGACCTCCTCGGCGTCCAGCGCCTTGTCGAAGGCCCTCTGAGAGAAGTTGTAGATGTCCCCGTATGTTCCGCTCCTCAGCCTCTCCAGCAGCTCCTTCTCGATGTGGTTGTCTATCCTTGCTGCCACCAGCGCCTTGTCCTCCCTTCTCCGCTCCCTCCTCTCCACTTTCCTCTGCAGAGGCACCAGCTTCTTTTGCCGCTTGAGCTGCAGCTTCCTCATCCGCATCAGGTACTGCGTGATCTTGAGCAGCCGCTGCTTGCACTTCTGCCTCACAAAGCCCGGCCAGAAGACCAGGTTCTCTTCCAGCTGCCTCATGGCCCGCTCCAGGTTCCTGGACAGCTTGACCTTCTCCCAGAGCCTGTCGGGGAAGGCGGCCCGCTCCACCGTCTTCATGTAGAGGTAGCAGACGCCCTTCTCCTCCCTGACGGTGGCGTACTGAGAGTTGGCGAGCGGACAGGAGGACCTGTTGCACAGCCCGGTCAGGTTGTACTCGTTGCGGCAAAACTTTTGCGTCTTGGTCTGGCTCTTGTACTGACAGAAGCTCTTGTTGATGATGGACCAAATCACGTCGTCGTGCTGCATCTTGGAGGAGGAGCCGGACTAGGGAACAAGAACAGCCGGGAAAAAGTCCTGTCTGGCAAGAGTCGTCGTCAGAGACCCAGTCCACGTTGGCGTCGTCGTCGTTGTCGGCGTTGGCGTTGGCGTTGGCGTTGGCGTGGGGGTTCTCCTTCAGAGTCCTATTGAACACGTGCAATGTTGACAAAAACAGCGGAAACAAAATCGACAGCTGATATTTTAGGCTAAAGATGGACACAATTATTTTTCCAAGAATCGAGCTTTACCTAAAAACAAAAAAGTATTTTATTTCGAAATGTCTTGAATTTTTAAATAGCAAACCAATCTTTATAAGCGCCGCATTTTCATAGTTCATATTTGTCGTTAAGCATGCAGCGTGCTTGTAATGTATGTACTGTAAACCCAATTTTGTTTGTGTTTCTCCCTAGCATTTTCCTTTACCTGCGTTTCTCAGCTGTTTTCTGTGCCGTCGTCTGCTCTGCCCGAGTGTGCCGTGCCGTGACTGCCGTCTCGCCGACGCCATCAACACTTTCGCCAACTGAATTATGTACACCTGGAGCTAATTAGCAATTACCTTCGCCGTTTTCAAACTAAGAAGGCTTTTGGTCCGCCTCCTCCCCCTCGCGCCATGCGTGTGAGCGCCGTGTTCCGCCTGTCCGCCACCGCCGTGCGCCGCGCCACCAAGAAGAAGTCCGACCACATCCTGGTGGACTGCAAGAGCTTCGTCACCGACTTCAACGTTCAGCGCATCAGGCCAAGGCTGGACGACAAGCTGGAGTTCCTGTGCTGGGACCCGATGGTCCAGCGCACCGTCCTCTTTAAGGAGACCAAGAAGATCCGCTCCATCCCCCCGCTGCGCGACCGCCCCTCCGAGCCCCGCTTCCAGGACCTGGAGCTGCTCAAGGTGGAGGGAGAGGAGCAGCAGACGTACAAATGGTACAGGCTGGCCGACTTTGAGGGCAGGGGAAAGAAGACCGAGGAGGACAGGAAGTGGATCAAGCAGGGGGAGAAGTACCCGCCCCACCAATAGACTTGCTCAAGTCGGGAACATTAATGTAGCCCAAGATGAGGCTGTTAGTTAAAGGCGGGCGGTGGGCCTCGGCAGAGGCGAAGAGGAAGCTGTTGTTGCCTTTCAGGTCTCTCCATGGAGACAATGCCACAGCAAAGTTCCCAGCAGTCAAGAGTGTGATAGAAGATGTGACCGCCAAGTTGGAAGGTGGCGGGGTGCCAGAGGCGGGGCTCTCCGCCAGGCACCTTGTGGCCGCGGCCATGGACATTAGGAGCCTTGACTCTTTAGAGAGTCAGCAGGATGGAGAGTTCCCCTCGGAGCGCCTGCCAGCTCTTGAGACGATGTGCGATTGCCGCCTGGCGCGGATGCCGGTACAGTACATCCTCCAGGAGTGGGACTTTCGCCGACTCTCCCTCCGTATGCGCCCGCCCGTGTTCATCCCCCGCCCGGAGACGGAGGAGCTCGTCGGACTCGTGCTGCAGCGACTCCGCCCGGGACACAAGGTCCTTGAGATCGGTTGCGGAAGCGGAGCAGTAGCCCTGTCGCTGCTGCGGGAGGGTCCCTCAGGGGTGGAGGTGACGGCGGTGGACCAGAGCGGCCTCGCCTGTGCGCTGACGGCGGAGAATGCCGAGGCTAATGGTCTGATAGGAGAAAGACTCAAGGTGGCCAAGGCAAAGCTCCTCGATGATGGCTCCTTCGAAGAGGAGGGGGAGGGGGAATCAAAAGTCGGGAAGACAACCTTCGACGTCGTGGTCAGCAACCCCCCTTACGTGCCCAGGAAGGACGTAATCGGTCTGGAGCCGGAGGTGCGACTTTACGAGGATCTCAGGGCGTTGGATGGGGGCAAGGAGGGACTAGACGTGATCATCCCTATCCTCACCCTTGCCAGCAAGAGACTGGTGCGGGGGGGATCACTCTTCTTGGAAGCGGACCCGTGCCATCGTTACCTCCTACCTCAAGTGCTTGAAAAGGACCCTTCCCTCAAACTCGGGGCTTGCAAATTCGTCAAAGACTTTCGAGAGAAAGACCGTTTCGCGATTTTTGAGAAATCGAAATGATGTCCTCGTCGTCAAGAGTGTGAATAATAAGTGCGCCACGTTCTGACGTCCAAGTCCCACATTTAATAATTTAGTCACTTTTCGTTTATTGCAGGAGCGGATAACCTTTCGCCATGTCTGAGCCCCACTACAACCAACACGACGACGACCGCGTGCAGGGGAAGAGGCACAACTCCCTTGAGCGCTACCGCCCAGGCGCCTTTTACAGCGAGGAGAGGGAGAACAGCCGGCGGAGGGAGAACAACGAGCAGCCGAAGCCCCTCCCGGCCGAGGGCGAAGGAGGGTTCGACGGAGGCGCACAGTTCCGCAGGGGAGGAAAGAGGGGAGGTGGAGGAGGAGGGTGGGGAAGGGGACGAGGACGAGGAGGTCGTGGAGGTGGCGGAGGTTGGGGAAGGGGGGATGACGGCGCCGCCGCAGCCGAGGAACTGGAAGGACAGCTGGAGCAGATGAACCTGGGCCAGGGGGACCTGAGACACCGGCTCAACCAGAGGAGCAGGGACCCCGCCCCGCCGCCCGTCAACCTCAAGTACGCCAACGGAGACGCCGAGCACAGGGGAGGTCGGGGCGGAGGCGGAGGCGGGAGGAAAAACCACAGCAGGCTACAGGGCAGAGGAGGAATGGGAGGGGGAAACGGAACCGCGGCAGGAAGGCTTCCGCTGCCCAAGCGAAACACCGAGAACTTCAACCCCTCTCACGAGCCGACTGAGATGAGACTGCTGGTGGCCCACCCGGGACTGAAGAAGTTCAACCGCGAGTACACCTCCCGCGACGTACTCATGGTCATGGACCTCTTCTGCGAGCCGGAAGACCTGACTATCTACGACAAGCTGCTGGCGGAGATCAAGAACTGCGGCGTCGACGAGGACATCCTCTGGCAGTCTTGGCACGGGGACAGCCACGTCATCGCAGACGACAAGAAGAGGTGGAAGGAGGCATGCCCAACTTTCCACTGGGTGGTGGACAAGCTCGCAGATTACTTCGACATGGACATCAAGGCAACTAGACTCAACTGGTAAGTAGAACCTGTGCTATTTTCCTCAACTTTATTCGTTTCAGTCGTACAATCGATAAATGTCTCTCTTGGAGTTGGAAGACCATTGAGACCACTGCACGTACAATATTACCATAATGCATCCTATTAACAAGGTAGATAGTACGCTTCTGGGCTCTTGGAGTTCTATCAGTCTTGAGCCACTTGAACTCGACATACCGGTGACGATGTTGTATAGTGTGAAGACAAGCACAGCCAGGAGAAATACCTTGTATATAGACACTGGAGAAGAAAGTGACGAGATTCTGCTTTGTGGCATTCCTCCACATTTTTGCAGCCACTTGCTTTTGTAGGGTCTGATTCGTAGCCCCTTGGGATCGGGAATAGTTCCTTTCAACGCCGCATGATCTCTTTTAGCCTTCTCGAGTCTTTTCAGGCATTGGCATCTTGACTGGCGTTCTGCTTCGGCCAGATCTTGTGATCGTGAGTGCACCGTAGCAAGGGAGTCGTCTAAATTGAATTTACTGAGATTTAGAATGGAATTGGAGCCTCCCAGCTGAAAACTTTTTCCACTTTTCCTGCCATAGGCATCAACATGGGGAACAAACACAGTTATGGGAGGGCTGTTGGCATCAGATTGCTTTACAATTATCATGGTTTCATGTTGACAGTAACCGCAAGGGACAGTGCTTGTGTTTTGATTCACTTGACGCAGTTCTTGAACACTAGACTCACGAGATTCTAGCTCAACAGGTGGCGAAGGCGGGGGAATAACGATTTTTCTCCTGACAGGCTTTTCCTCCTCTGGCTCTTCTTCCCTGGGGGGCTCAGGTGGAGGAATTGGCAAGAAAGACGAAGTTTCCTGTTGCAGTTCTGTTTCGCCAAAGTTGTTTTTCTTGTTAGGCAATGGTTCTACAGTTGCACCAGGAACAACGGAAACATGGGAGAGCTGCGGATCTCTCAAATCACCCTTTTCGAATTCGACTTCTGGCTCTTGCCTTTGCTGTATATTTTTATTTACTGTTATTTTCTTGTTGACCGTAACGTGAGTTCGGTATCCTTCGCCCTCCGACGCGTTGGAAGAGTGATATTGGTATACTTCTTGGTTCCCGGCGCCTCTGTTAACGTCACTGTCGACAGAAGGGGAAACTTGACTCTCCAGCATTTCGCTTTGACTTCGCAATCTGTGGATGTCAGCCTCTTCTTCGCTGACAAGATCGAATGGGACAGACTTCACGACCCCCCGCCTCTGCTCCTCATCTTGAGTAAGGTGCTGTTGGGTAGTTTGCTGCCTATTAGGAGGAGGTGGTTTCAGGGCTTTTCTCTGAACTCTATCTCGTGCCTTCTGTGACCTCGATTTCCCCCCTTTTGATTCCTTGCTGATTGGCACTTCTTGTTCCACCGAATGAGAGCTGGTTCTTAGTTTTTGAGGAGGAGGAGGGCTTTTAAGCTCTTGGGGAGGAGCGCTTTCTCGCCTGGGTTTTTGCAATGAAGTAGTATTTTCCGGCATCTGGGGCGAAACCTCCGTTTGTTCTGGAGGAGATTGAGGAGGGGATCTCTTACTTTGCTTTCTAATAGGTCTCTGAGGCAGATTTGCCTGCTCTTGTGGTGGAGCATCTGTGCCAATATTGTCTGACATTGTTTTCGCAGTAGTCTTGGTCTGTCCTTCTGCCCATGTGCCGCTGTCCGTAGGCTCTTGATCTTTAATTAGATATGTTGTTCGGCGTTTGCTATTTACTTCCCGTACGTCCAATGTATGGCTGTCTTCTGGGTCCTTCCTTGGCCTTGAATTTTCGTCTCCCATCTTTTCTTCCAAGGGACTGATTTGCTCTCCCGTGATGTCTTCATCATCTTCTAAGTTCGCGTTGTGGATGGCAGGGTTTTTCTTTTTGGTGCTTGCTGAAGGTTCTAGTTCTTTCCCTGGTTCTTTGGCGTTTGGATCTTTAGGCTGCCTCACAATATCTCCAGTTTCACTGGTGTCGGTGGCTGTCACATCATCTTGGCCTCGGGGAATCTCTTTCTGCTTCGAAGTCGGGCCGTCCTCTTTCAACTTTGCACGCGAAATTTTCTCCTTCGATTTCCCTCCCCCCTCTTCGTCAGGTCCAACTTTGCCATCTTCTACGTGAGTCTTGAGTGTATCCGTGTCTGTGTCAGACTGAGGCTGCTTCTTCGGAAAAGGCGCGGCGGCGACGGGGGCATTTTTCGGGACGTAGGTGTCTGACGTGGGCTTCCTCTGCTGCTTGCCCACCGGGTTCTGCAGCACGCTGCTCTTCCGCCGGGCGCGGTGGATGTCCGCCTCAGCCTCTTTGTCCAGGGGCTTTTTCCCCTTGGCGCCTTTGGGGGGAGCCTTTGGCGCGGGGGGATCGCCTGCTACGGCGAGGACCGTCGCATTGAGACAAGGAACAACTCTAGCCTTATTGTCTTGCTTCAGTGTCATGAGGTCCTCGTCAAAATTAGGCGGCCCAGTTGCCATCGGCTCTGCTCTGCCTGGACGTCCGCAAAAGGAGGGCATGGGACAGCCCGTCACCGCGTTTCTTGCACCGGAGCCTTGCTGGCCATCAGTAAGGTCTCTGATAAGATGCGTCGATCTCAGAGCTCGGCTATCGGCCTCTGGGAAATTTGTTTCGCGGGCGCCTGTGCCATCCGACTCGTAGTAGCGGAAGAAGGTGTACAGTCCCACGGTGGCCGCCAGCGCCAGGAGGGTCTGGTCGTTGCTGCCCCGAGAGAGGTCCAGGCTGTAGCTTGAGTTCTGGATCGTGATCATGGCCAGGCAGATGAGGACTCCGTAGGTTGCGATCGTCTCAGTCTGTCTGGAGGAGGCGCCGGGGGAGTTCGAGTATCCAAGTATGTGATGCCCCTGTTCCACCAGATAAAACACGATCGCCCCGACCAAGAGGGACACTGCCAGGGCTTGATCCATGATTTTTTGTTTGGAGACGGAAAATTTTGGCGTTCTCACTAATGGAAAATTTTACGTATATGTGCAGTTCCCAAACTCCCGCACTAGAAAATGTGGCAAAGAAATTGAATTTAAAAATTCAAATTTTCCAGGTACCGCGACTCCCGCGAGTGGAAGCCCTTCCACCACGACGCGGCCGCGGTGAAGGCCGACAAGGCCCGCACCCAGAACTTTACTGTTGCGGTGTCGTTCGGCGCGGAGAGGGACGCGGCCTTCGAGCACGCCAAGACTAAGGTGCAGATCTCTATGCCTCAGCCCAACGGATGCGTTTACACCTTCGGGAGGGACGTGAACATACTGTGGAGGCACGGGATCCTCCAGATGCCGGACGACAAGTACAGCGACCAGGGCAGGGTCTCCATCATCGCCTGGGGATGGAACAAGCAGACTGATGTCTAAGAAGTATCGGATATAATTCTTT
>JAAUYB010022126.1_pt1 | contig 10051 bp, 11 predicted proteins | sample 7278071 | NCBI WGS metagenome assembly JAAUYB01 (sample SAMN14350121, study PRJNA611818) | marine sediment metagenome | isolation source: surface marine sediment (1.8m) | place: French Polynesia: Moorea | collected 2018-08 | reverse complement strand
TCTCCGCCTTTGTCTTTCTTTTGGCCCCGTTGGCGCGCGCACGGGGGCAGCAGCATCCGCCGGCCAAAGAGGAGGAGGAGGAGGAAGAGAAGAGAGCGAAACGGGCGAAGAGAAAGAAGAGGGGAGGGCAAAGACCGAAAGACGGAAAGATTGAAGATTCCCGAGGCGGGGCCATGCGGGAAATCCTAGGATGGAGCCATTTGTGGAGGGGCTCCTCCGTCTCCAAGGGGAAATGGCGAGGGCAGGTGTCCAAGCATGGGGCAAAGGCGGGAAAAGGTTACATTCAAATGGGGGAAAGGATCTTTCCACACCCGGAGGGAAACCCGGACACGTAGGCGGACGGGGAGGAGCACACAAAGAGACGAGCGAGGCGGAGGCCAGCCACTCGCCCCCTCCGCCGCCGCCGCCGCCGCCGCCGCCGCCTTTGCAGTCGCCGCCGCCGCAACTCCCCCTTCCCCCTCCTCCTCTCTTCTTCGGTTGCTGGCGTCGTCGGCGTCGTCACTCCCCCCAGCTCGGGCGGCCGCCCTCATCCGCCCGCCGCGCCCGGGGGGCCGTCGCCGTCGCAAGTCACGTGACCAGGACTCGCCCGGACAACCTCCCCCTCCTCTCCACCGTCCCCCTCGGATATGGCGGCGGCGCGGGCGGGCGGCGGCTGCGGCGGCTGCGGAATGCGCCCCCTCCTCCGGGTTCCCGTCCAAGGTCTCTTTGTGCTGCTCCCCCTCCTCCGGTCTCACCTCGTTTCGCTGCGAGAGAAAGGAGCTCCCCCTCCTCCTTCGACTTGAACGTCGGTGAAATCGAATGCACACAACTAGAGAACAACGTTACGCAGGAACCTGAACTTGTTCCAAATAAAGGTAGAAGCTTTGGGACGGGGAAAACTTAGGTTGAGAATGTCGGAAAACATATTTTGCCAGAGTAGCAGCATTTTTTTACCATTTGAATTGCTGTAGTTGTATTTTGCATTTTGAGCTAGTGTGTAGCCAATCAGGTACTGAGTAAAAACTTTAAGACTTTGTATCAGGTTTCAGGTTTTGGAGGGTTGGAGTGAGTTGTAGCTGTTGTGAAAGTTTTGGAGAGGTCTAGAACAACTTGACTTTTTCCTACCTTTCCAATGGAAATATTCCTAGCTAATGAGAACAAGGGAACATTGGGCTGCTTAAATCAACGTGTTGCAAGAAACAACGACTTCCTTTGAATGCAAACAATAATTTATTCTCGACCAGTTCAGGTAAATTTCATGTTCACGAAGTCATTCGTATTATTTTAATGTTCTTATGATCTGTCATTGTTGAAACAACCTTTCTTCCTTTCCTTCTTTTGCCAGCGTCAGTTCTTGCCAACTCCATCGGCCAAATCAAGCCTGAAATCAAGAGTAAAGGGTTATTTTTCCCCTTTGTTTCTGGTTGCTCATAGTGCTTTAGCTGGTGTTGCTATTATTACGGTTGCTGCTACCGTCGCAATGTTTCTGCGAGTTCTGCCATACTTTTCCCTCAACAGTTACAAGTAAACTGTTTTTTTACCTTTGGAATTTGCTGCTGTATTGTCTGGAATCGTACCGATTGTATTTCCCTTTATGTGTTGTTGATCAAATGCCATTTCAGAATCGTGCTACAACTATTATCATTCCAAACCTGCTGTTCCTGCTGCTGCTGCAGGAAAGGTAGCATAATAAATACCTTATACAATGTCGCATTTGTTGCTGTTATTACTGCTCCGTCACAATCACAGTATTTTCTTAGAATATGTTGTTGATGTTCTTGTTACTAGCTACTCCTCTCTCAGTTGGTAAAAAATTATCCGTCACTATATCGTCGTTGCTGCTGCTGTTGCTACAGTACTACTACTTTTGTTGTTGTTGTTGCTGCTGCTGCTGCTGCTGCTGCTGCTGCTGCTGCTGCAATATGTAAAGCATATTTTGACTTTTGCGGGTATGATTTTTGTTATCAAATCAACCTAAAGAATTATTGACTTGCTTCCTAACTTCAAAACAAGTTTTTTACAAGAAGTAAAAAGAAAACCGGAACCGTTCGCCCTTACCTGTCCTCCATAGCCCACCTCTGTCCTCTGCTCCTCACGCAGTCTGAGAGCCCCTCCGGGAGGCCCTCCTTCAGGTCAGACTCATTCTCGGGAGAGAACGGCTCTGGCAAGTTGGTCTACGGACGGGTAATCAACATTGGAGAAGTTTTTTTTTAAAAAAAATAGAAGAAGAAGAAGAAAGAAAGAAACAATCACCAAGAGAACGGACTCCAGATGAGCATTCCCGTCCGCGTCGTATGGCGGCCTGCTAACATTGGCACCGTCTCCGCCGCTGCCGCTCTCCTCCCCCATCTCCCCCTGGTTGGACATGAAGTTGCTGCCGAACATCTTGCTCATCTGCTGCCCGGAAACTTCGCGGCTCCTAGATAAATCATAAATACAAGGAAAAAGACGTAGGGTATTTCACATTAACGCGCACTTGTTCAACTCCTTTGTGTTGCAGCTAGCACGCTTGAGACTCGTGAACTTTTTGTTCCCTTTTGGCCATTTTACCTGTCGACGCTGCTCTGTGACTTTTGCGAGTCCTCCATCTCCTGGACGTACCAGCCCTGAACATTGTCGGGGATGTTGGTGCAGCGCTGGGCGGCCACCAGGGGCTTCAGACCTCGAGGAAAAAATACGTCTTCTATTTCCCCCGCAACAAAAAGGTTTCAACAACTCACTATTGGAGGGTGCGGCGGGAGAATTCTTCAGCAGTTTGCCTGCCACGCCGGCGGCACGGAGGAATCTCGATCCCATCATGGAGGGCTTAATTATAAAAGTCTCCTAACTTTATGAGATTTTGTGGTGGGTATATATTCCTCGATGTCAATGCACGGGGAAATTCGGTTGCCAACTGCGGGGGATCGGCGCCTTTGTCGCGGCTTTTGAGGTAGAGGGGGGGACCGGGGGCGATGAACAGATGTTGCAAGCATCAGCACTCTTCGCCCCCCTCAAAAAAGTGTAACGTGAGCTACATACGTAGAGCCAGGCCCACCCACCCACACCTCCCGAGGGAGGGAGGGGAGGTGGGAAATTTCGATCACGCAGGAAAGCAGTGATCTGCTTTTTATTCTCCCTGATCCTCGATCTCTCCCACGCATGTGGAAACGTGACATTTGATATTGCTCACGTTTGCTCACATGCGGATGATGCACGTTGGTTGGTGTGAATGATGCCTTTCGTACCTACAGTACACCAGAAACAGAGAGGGGAAGAAGATCCGATTTTTCGGCCCAAGGAAGTAAATTGAACAGATCCTCCTTCGCTCATACGTTTGCATGATTGTACTGGCGGGTGAACGGGATAAAATTCTTCAGGTAAATATTTTATCCTGGAAAAGAACGTTGCGGGGGTTATTGACTTTGTCCTTCTCCAAATTTTGCCCTCCATTGGATGCATTATTTGAGATCACCAAGAAACGAAAAGGACCCCTAGAGCGCTGTTGCTAGGACGTAGAAAACGTACGTAAAAGAGTGAAATGGCCTTCCTCCCCGTCTCATTGTCAGCACTCAGCATACAGGTGTTTCCAGACCTTGTCGCGAAAAACTTACTAAACCTACCGGGGGGGGGGGGCTTTTCCGAAGGCCAAATCTGTTGCTGGGGGGATTCCACGGTCTATTAAAGAAAGATATGAAATAAGTACGCTGCATAAGGAAAACCAGTACCTTTGAATGTGTGCTATATTTTGGATCTTCAAAAATGAGGAAGCATCTGACAGCTCTTTGTATCACAACACCACCGGCTCGGTCGCATCTTTCTTCAGCTACGCTATCACAATTTCAATACTAGGAACATTGGCGCGAGCGTGGTGGCGGCCGCCGGCGCCGGCGGCTCTGGCGGCTGACCGGCGCATTTCCGCCGGAGGGGCGCTGGCGCTGCGCCTGCTGTCGGCGCGGTTGCCGGACAGCAGCGCGCCGGAGGAGGAGCCCCCGTTGCTGTTGCCGCCGCCGCCGCCGCTTCGGGCGAGGTGGTAGGTGCTCCCTCCCACAGACGCCGTGGCCATCTTCCCCTCGCGTCTGGCTGCTTCCCAATAAGGTCTGTTCCCTGTCCCCGCCTTCTGCGGCGATGCCCCCCTGCTTCGCCCCCCGATCGACGCCGCCGAGCGGCCCGCCTCGTCGCCCGCGTCACCGCAGCACGGCCACCCCTTTCGCCGCGCGGCCGCCGCGATGCGGCTGAAGGCCGTACACGCCGCCACCCCCACTCCGCTTAGCGTCAGAGCGATCCAGAACGCGCATGCCGTCATGCTCCACCCGCAGACGCGCTCGGCTATGCACTCTGAGTACCATCCCAGCTCTTTTGCCAGCTGACCCAGCAGGAGGTCGATCACGGCGAAGGCGGGGAAGATAGAGTAGAGGAGCATCGAAATGGTGGGACCTCCTCCTCCTCCGTTGGCATCCAGGTTGGCCTCCAACATTTCAGGATCTTGCCTAAGAAAAAAAATTAAAAGCTTCGTTGGATTTTTTTTAAACATGGAGAAGCAACTCTGCGTACCCAACTTCCTGTTCTTGCAGAAACTCCTGGTTGTTCCCCTCTCCTATGCACCTCTTGTAGCACCCGTCGCATCCGCAGCACCTGCAGAAGCAGCAGCAGAAGAGCATGGTCCTCTTCCAGCATGGCGACGCCGGCGATCTTGAGGAGGGGGACGCCGCGCCGCAGCAGAACTCTTCCATGCACACCTCGCAGTCAGACTTGCCGAGGCGCCGCTGCAGCTGCTCCTGCATCTGCCGCTGACGCTTGAAGTCCAGCCGCTTCCGGGAGTCCTCGAACTCGGCCTCGAGGTAGCGGTTGGTCCTGGACATGTTAATGTTGCTTCTGGCACCGAAGGGGTGGTGGCTCCACTGAATCTTCCGATGAGACTGACTTTGAACTCGGTATCCTCCGCCTTCTCACGCGAGTCACACTTGAGGTGCATTGGGTATTCGCATCCACGTACGGATGGGAGAAAGGGAGGGATCAAGGAAAGGTGGAATGTTGACGCTTTTGACGTGGTGTCACTAATAGATTTTTTTTTCTCCCACGCACGGAACTCAATCGAGGACGAACGGTGGTGACAACGCCCTCCTCTTCTTCGCCTCTTCCAACGCCATCAAAGCCGATGATGCAGACAAGCATGGGAAGGAAAGTCTCTTCTTTCTTGTCCTTTCCACTTTCCTCCTTCGGGCGGCCGCCGAACACACCTTGGGGAGGGAGAAAGAGGGGGAGGGGAGGACAGGAAGAACAGGGGGAAATTTTTCCTCTCCTCTTCCCCCCACCCCACCCGTTCTCTTGCACCCAGCCCCATCTTCGTCGCCGCCTTCTTCTCGCGCCTCGCTTGAACTGAGATCCATGGTGTCTCGGGCTTGAGGCCTCGGCTGGACCGACGCCGATGCCTCGGTCCGTCCCTCAGGCAGACCGACCGACCCTTCAAGTCCGCTGAAAAAACATACTGGGAGTCTGTCCGTCGTCGCTTCGCCCCGCTCAGGACGACGAGGATACGCGCGGGCGGTATAGAAGGTAAGAGGAGGAGGGTTTTTTTCTTGGGCAATTGCTTTCCCTCAAGTGGTGTTTTCGTTTTCTCTTTCTCCTCCTTTTTCGTCTTGCCAAGAAATGCTGCTACTCCGTCTTCCTCTTCTCCAAAGACGTCTTTGCTCTTCTCCTTCCCCACTAAGAGCTGGGTGGCGTGAATTTCTTTTAGAAAGCACACACGAAACTGCCGCCGTACATAGGAGAGGAGGAGGTGAGTGTTCGACGGAAGGTGGGACATCACGAAGACATCACACATTGGGGTTCCGGGAAAAGGAGGGAGAAGGGAGGGAAGAAGACACTCTTGAGCCGTCGTCAATCACCCGATCTCTCTTTCTCGTCCAGCCTGTTGCAACGGCCCGCGATAGTAGAACTCTCGTCGGCCGGTGGGAGGGGAGGGAAATAATGATCCCTTTTTTCGCGGGGCATCAATTTTCGGCCCCCTTTTCGTCGCATCTTCAATTTCCGTCCTTGCCCTGGGAGGGAGGGAAGAAGTCGTCGGCGGAGAATGTCTTGACAGGAGGCTTTCCGGGCGGGGAAGAGGGCCCGCCGTCGGCGCCAGAGGAGGCGCGGGAGCCCTGCAGAAAGATAAAAAGAGGCAATTGAAAGTCCACCTTGGTGTTGTTTTTGCATGTAGGATGTTTTTTTCACTCTAGGAGGGGGAAGAAAGCAGACAGAAGAGAACATGTGTAGATTGCAGTGCTAGAGCCAACAAGTGGCAGCGATTGGTAACAAAAAGAAAAATTAGGAAAAATGCATTTTGCATTTGGATGCTATTTGCAGGACTTAGCAGAACTTTTTCTACATCATGAATACTGTCCCTTACGAATAGCAGGGGTTTGACGAACGACCGCAGGGAGCTTGCTCCCTCTCCTGCTGCGGAGAGGATAGCTGCGGAGGCGGATCCGGAGGAGGTGGATGGCGACAGTGTGGCCTCCGCCTCCGACAGGCGGCGCTCCATATCGTCCATGTCTGCCTTGGCCTTCGCTGCCATTAACTCGATCCTGAAAAAAATCGGTAAAAATAACTGTAGATTTTCTGGTAAAAATGCAAATTTATGGTAAGAAGAAAGCCATTCTTTTTCAAACATCCTAACTAACCCTAAAAATGTCTGGGCCGTAAGATCAGTTCTGGAAACACTATTGACTGGGGCTCAAAAGCCTATAGCCTGGAGGACAAGATGGATGTAAATCAACTGTTTTTTTTTTCTCATGGATTTCGAGAGTCCTACCAACGTCGGCAGGCCATGCCATGCCTCTGGCGTTTTTTTTCAAATGGCAATCGGCAACTTTTTCAAATAACCATGGTTTGATCCCTCACCTGTCGACGGCGGCGAAGACCTCTTCCATCTTCTTATACCTTTCTGCCATCTCGGGCATTCTCCCGAAGAGGCAGGAGGAGGAGTCCCTCCCGCTCAGCTCGGACAGGTGCTCAAGCTCCTCCAGGCGGAGGTGAAGGTCGTCCAGGAGGTCGTCCAAAACAGGGAACTAGCATGGAGAAAAGGAGTCTTTGAAAAAGGCGTTCCTCGCGATATAAATTGTGCTTCTCCTCACGTGTTTTCCTCCGTCCATGCCGACCATGTCCGCCATGCGGCTGCTCCAATCCACGAAGGCGGACTCGGCGCAGGAGGACTTGGACACGGAGGCGGCCTTGGCGGCCTCCAAGTTGGCCGGGGCTGGCTTGGGCGAAGAAGAGGAAGACATGGCGGGGGATAGACAATTATTGTAGAACAGAGGAGAAACTAAGAGGGCCGAGACACTCCCAGTTGGAGGATGGAGGCCCACCAGGCCCAGGACTAGAGGAAAACGAGGGAGATCAGGATGGAGAGACACTTGTCGATCTTTTTCCTGGCACTTCGCCTTTTTCCTTTGATTGGATGCTGTTGTGTTGTCAGTCCCCTAGCTCTTCCTTATTCCTAGTTGTCAGTCCTGGTTGTGGGCGTCGGCAGTTGTCTGCTTTCTAGCAAAAGCCATTCGCTCAACCTCCTTTTCGAGGCCCCCACGAAAGATTGTCAGATCTCTTTATTCTCTCTGCATTCCTTGTGCGAAATCAAAGTGTGCGTGTTTCAAACTGAGGGGTCGGGGCCCCTGGCCCACGCATGAGCAAGAGGGGCAGGGTGACCCGGGACGGGGGTCCACTGGAAGAGCCGAGCGGGGACGGGAGATGGTTTAGAAGTCGAAGTATATCATATGGTACCTTATGTGTACGTATGTCACGGTATGTGGTACTCTTCTGTGTAGTACGGTACATATGGATAGATAGATGGAGGAGGGTATTTGACGCAGATCCTGGGATGGGAGATTGAGAAGTTGGGGGCAAGATGGGCAGCTTCGGTTTCGCTTCGGTCGAATACGAGGAGGGAGGAGGGGGGGGGACAAACTGGAAGAAGTCTAGTTTTGCCCTGGACGAGTTTTCCGGCAATTTGATATGTCTCTCCTTGTCTTGCGCGTGCTGCGAAAGTTCTTTCCATCCTGCTGCCATCAGATCTTACGCAAATGGAGGCCACTTTTAACTCCTCTCGATCATCGCGTCTCTAGCCTGTCCGACGCCGATCCACCGAACTGGAAATGAAGAATAGAAGATGTGAGGCATTTTTAGATATTGTTTTCTTCTCGCCTCCTGATATGTCTCGTATTCTACAGACGAAAGAGTAATTTTACTCCTACTCCCTAATTTAAATTGGACGTAAATGGAACAGGGTAAGAGAAGTTCGATCTATTAACTCCCACTGTAATACACTAAATCCATCGAGATTGTAGATAAACTCCTGAGCCCGGGGGAAAGTACCGTCACTTTCCTAAATATTCCCCCCCTTGCTCTCACCTCTAATTCCCAGCAGCTCCTCAATCTTGAGCACGTACGCCCTAGCGTTCTCCGGCAGCTCCTGGAAGGACCTGCACCCGGCGATGCTCGTCTTCCAGCCCGGCATGATCACGTACTCTACCTCCACCCCGGAGAAGTCCTGCTCCGAGCTGGGGAAGTGTCGCATGGCCTCCCCGCCCTTGCGGTACTCAACGCCGATCTTGATCTCACCCAGGTCGTCCAGAATGTCAAGCTTGGTCAGCGCCACAGAGGTGTATCCATTCACAGTGGAAGTGAACCTTAGCATTGGAATGTCGAGCCACCCGCACCTCCTGGGCCTGCCGGTGGTCACACCGAACTCGTGACCAACTCGCTGCAGGTAAGCACCAAGTTCCTGAAAAGACCTCTGAGTAAGTTGCATTGTCTTCCTTCTGTAAGTCCAGACGTACATTTTCGAGCTCAGTGGGGAACGGCCCTACGCCGACCCTGGTGGTGTAAGCCTTGACGACTCCGTGGATGTCCCCAACGAACCTGGGCGGGATGCCCAGACCGGTGCACACGCCGCCGATGCTGCAGTTGCTCGAGGTCACGTACGGGTAAGTCCCTATTAGGAAAGGAGGAAAATTGAGGCATCCCTTCGAGGAAAAAAATAAGAAGACTGGTCGCTCACCAAAGTCGATGTCGAGCATGGCTGCGTTCGCCCCTTCCACCAGGACGTTCTTCCCCTGGCCGATCTGGTCGTGGAGGAAGGAAACGCTCTCCACCACTAGCGGACGGATCTGATGAAAAATGTCCATCTTCAGAATGAATTGAAGCTCCTAAAAATATAATTTCTTTTACCGTTTCGGCGAGCTGCTGGTACCTCTTGAGCTCGGACTCCTTGTCGATGGAGAGGGACTTGTAGCGCGCCAGGAAGCAATCCGCAAGCTCGCAAAACCTGAGGTTCAAAAAAATGACGGTCACAAAAACTACAGTTGCAAAATAGTGGTGCCTTACTTCTTGCTGAACATGTCATAGTCTCCGATGAGATCTGAAACTCTGAGCCCGTTCCTGTTGGCCTTGGAGGAGTAAGCCGGCCCGATGCCCTTCTTGGTGGTGCCGAGCTTTACGTTGGCCTGCTGCCTCTCCGTCTCCTGCAGCCCGTCCGCAGACTGGTGGAAGTCGAAGACCAGGTGGGCGCGGTCGGAGATCTTGAGGCGCTCCTTCCATCCGACCAGACCCTTGGCCTCGTTCTTGGCCAGCTCCTCCAGCAGGTTGGGCACGTGGATGACCACGCCGTTCCCTATGAGGGAGATGCTGTCTGGCCAGATGATTCCGGAGGGGAGAAGGTGGAAGTCGTACTCCTTGTCGCCAACCACCACCGTGTGTCCCGCGTTGTTTCCGCCCTAAGGAAGTATAAAAAATGTATAAAAAACATTTCCCCCACAATCGTAATCGAAATAGATACGGTGTTTTTGTTGCGTCATAAAGAAAGAACACGCAGCCGGAAATTCATTCAAACCTGAATCGATTGACCCTAAACTGGTCAGCTTTTTGTATATCTCCTTTTCTTAAGGCAATAAGGCATAACGAAGATTTTTTGCAGAACACATTTCATGCCTGACAAACTGGCCTACGTATTCCAGGCAAGTGCTAATCTGGGTCGACCACAAGTGTCAACGTCGTGACCTCGCGAAATAGGAGGGGTGCACACGTACTACGTCCCAAGTGCCAACCCAACACCTGCGCC
>JAAUYB010016845.1_pt1 | contig 10051 bp, 9 predicted proteins | sample 7278071 | NCBI WGS metagenome assembly JAAUYB01 (sample SAMN14350121, study PRJNA611818) | marine sediment metagenome | isolation source: surface marine sediment (1.8m) | place: French Polynesia: Moorea | collected 2018-08 | reverse complement strand
CGGAAGCAAATGCGATATCCAAAGTAGCATCCTCTACACAATCCTGTAATGGAGCGACCTTATATATTACGATGTCACCCTGCCAGCAATGCAGTAAACTAATTCATCAGGCCGGAATTTCGCGTTTGGTATATTATGAAGCATATAAGGATAATTCGGGAGTGAAATTTTTGGAAAGAGCGGGCGTTGCTATAACACATATAGAACAATTGGACTAAATGGAAGCTACTAAAAAATACTTGCCTTTATTTTTAGGGATCGCCGTTGCGGCGGGAGTGCTTCTTGGTTCCAAATTGAACTTTGGTGACGGGAACGAAAAGATATTCGCGACCAATTCGAAAAAGGACAAACTCAACCGCTTGATCGATTATATCGATTACGAATATGTGGATGCCGTCAACACCGACAGCATTGTGGATGTTACCGTGAACGGAATCCTTGAGAATCTGGATCCGCACTCGGTGTATATTCCGGTAGATCAATATGAAGAGAACGCCGACGACATGCGTGGTAATTTCGTGGGAATTGGCGTAAGCTTTTATCCATATAACGATTCCATTGCCGTGATTCGGGCGATCGAAGGTGGCCCGGCGGCCAATGCGGGTATCTTGGGCGGCGACAGAATACTATATGCGGACGGCGAAAAATTATTCGGAGAGAATATTGATCGCGACAGTATTTCCAAATACCTCAAAGGAGAGATCAATTCAAAAGTTAAACTGAAGGTCTACCGAAAAGGCGAGAAGAAACTGCTCAATTTTACGTTGAAACGTAAGCGGGTACCTATCGTAAGTGTGGATGCCGCCTATAAACTCACGGATCAGATCGGCTATATCAAGGTGAATCGTTTTTCTGAATCCACTTACAATGAGTTCAAGCGAGCCTTGGAAGACCTGGACGATGATGATCTGAGCACATTAGTGCTGGATCTTCGTGATAATCCCGGTGGATACATCTCCACAGCCGAAAGGATGGTTGATGAATTTTTGGAAGACGATAAACTAATTCTCGTTACCAAGAACAAAAATGGAGAGGAGTCCCGAACCTATGCCAGTAAGCGGGGTGATTTCGAGGATCGAAGAATATATGTACTTATCAACGAAAATTCGGCATCGGCAAGTGAGATCGTAGCCGGAGCGCTTCAGGATAACGACAAAGGAACCATCGTTGGACGACGATCATTTGGTAAAGGCCTTGTACAGCGTGAAATGGCGCTTGGTGACGGAAGTGCTGTTCGATTGACGATCGCTCGTTATTTTACACCAACAGGCCGTTCCATCCAGCGGCCATATGGAAACGGAAATGGTTCTTATTACAACGATTATGAGAATCGCTATCGCAATGGAGAGATGCTTAGTGCCGACAGTATCCCTGTGGCGGACTCCCTCAAGTTTAAAACCCCGAAAGGAAGAATCGTCTATGGAGGCGGTGGAATCATTCCTGATGTTTTTGTTCCGAAGGATACTAGTATCGAGAATGAGACCATAGAATATATTACCCGAAACGGGTTGATGAGCTATTTTGTCTTTGAATACCTTGAAGCCAATCGAGACGATTTCAAAGGAATGTCATTAAAGGACTTTGATAACAACTTTGTAGTGGAAGATGGAGTGAGAGAAGATTTCATATCTTACTCGCGAGTTGAAGAAGCACAGATCGACATCAGCGGTTATACCGAGGAACTGAACCTTGCCCTCAAAGCGAGTGTCGCACAGCAATTATTTGGCCCGAATGCCTACGAGTACTTCATCAACGAAGGAGACCCGATGATCGAAAAGATCTACGAATTGGAAGCTAATACAGATAAGTAGCGTCCAGTTTATCAAACTTCGGCACTGCCTGACTAGCTAACTACAAAATTACTGCCTGTTCTTCGTTTTCAGTCGTTGTGCTACCCTTAGAATAACCATCAACAATACCGCGCAAGCCGCCGCCATAATACCAACTGCCGCTACTGCACTGTCTCCGTTAAACGGATCACTCAGATCAAGTTTCGTGGCGTTAAAAACGATGAGGCCAAGGCCGATGACGATGAGTATGTATACCAGTATTTTCATTTCTCCTAATTAAATAATTCCTGAATATTGGATGTGAACAGCTTCACTGCCAATGCCAGCAGTATCACTCCAAAGATCTTTTTCAAAATTGCGATGCCCCCCTTACCAAGGACCCGTTGTAATGTTGCTGAGGTTTTCAAAACGATATAAACCACGATAATGTTTACGATGATCGCGACGATGATATTTTCCGCGTGATACTCCGAACGCAGCGATAGAATAGTCGTTAAGCTTCCCGGGCCCGCGACGATTGGGAACGCGATAGGGAAAATACTCGCCATATCCGGGCTTTCGTCTCCTTCTTTAAACAGGGTGATGTTCAGGATCATTTCTAAAGCAAGAAAGAAGAGTATAAACGCCCCGGCAACTGCAAATTCACTCACATTGATCCCAATGAGCTTCAGGATCTCCTCTCCAACGAAAAGGAATAGCGTCATCACTACTGCAGCGATGATGGCAGCGCGCTCACTTCTGATGTGACCAGCCTTTTGGCGGAGCGAGATCACCACAGGAATACTGCCGATGATATCGATCACGGCGAAAAGCACCAAAGTAGCGGTTGCTATTTCCTTAAAGTTAAAATTCATGACATCGTTGGTTTAAAACATTGCTCATTAAAAAACCTGTGCAAAATTAGAGAAACAAAACAGGATATCAGGTGTTTTAAACCGAATAATTATCGGGGAGAGATCCTGTGCATAATGCACAATCCATGTATCTTTGCAGCCATGTTCCAGTTAGGAAAAACCATCGTTTCAGAAGACCTAATCGAGAAGGACTTTGTGTGCAACCTTTCAGCATGTAAAGGAGAGTGCTGTATTGCCGGTGAAGCCGGAGCTCCTGTTTCCGAAGAAGAGGTTCAAATTCTAAAAGATATCTATCCCAAGGTGAAACCATTTCTTCGCAAGGAAGGGATAACGGCGATTGAAACCCAGGGAACCCATGTGACCAATCCCGTTGGGGATCTTGAAACTCCATTGGTCGATGGAAAAGAATGCGCCTATGTTACTTTCACATCCCAGGGAATAGCCAGTTGCGGTATTGAGGATGCTTACAATGCCGGTGCCGTCGATTTCAGAAAACCTATATCCTGTCATCTGTACCCGGTAAGAATCCAGGAGTACAGTGAATTCGCCGCTGTTAATTATCACAGATGGCCTATTTGTGACGATGCCTGCTCGCTTGGTGCTTCCCTAAAAGTTCCGGTGTATAAGTTCGTGAAAGACGCTCTCATTCGTAAGTTTGGTGAAAACTGGTATGCTCAATTGGAGAAGGTAGCCGCAGATATGTAATTCTTATAAATTTTCCGTTCCGTTACAACAGTACCTAAGTCTGTTACATCAGTGTTAGTTCAAGTGTAAGCAGCGCTCTAGATTTGTGCAAGAGAATTACTAAAAAAAATAGCCCATTCGGGTGATTGAAACGTTGCTGATTATTAGTAACTTAGCAATACCAGTACTAACATTAAACAGATAATTATGAAAAACTATGTTTTAGCCATACTAGCCGCCTTTGCGTTATTGGCTTGTGAGAATCCGGTTACCAAGAAAGTTAAGGAAGCCAAGCAGAATGTTTCCAACACTACAGAGGCGATCAAGGAAATGAACAATATGCAGGAAGACATCGAGGAATTGCAGCAGGAAACCCCACTGACCAATGACGAACTAAAAGCATGGTTGCCCGATGAGATCAATGGGATGAAACGAACTGGATTTAAAGCGGGTCAGGGATCCTACCTGCAGATCGCTACTATTGAAGGGACCTATACCAGCGAAGACAAGAGCAAGAAGTTTCGGGTGGAGGTTATGGACGGTGCAGGAGAAATGGGAGCGGCAGCAACTGCCGGTATGCGAATCCTTTTTTCCCAGGATTTTGAAGAGGAAGACGAATATAAAAGTCGACGAACAGTTACGAAGAACGGAATGAAGGCTATCGAGGAGTATCGTAAGAGCAATAACAAGAGTGATATTTCATTCTTTCACGACAACCGCTTCATGGTTCGAACTACAGGAACCAATATGGACATAGATGAAACCTGGGACGCGATAGACGAATTGGAATTAGACGACCTGGGGTCCTAAAATTCAGATAATAGAAATTGGAGAATCCACCTTTCGATCTGGAAGGTGGATTTTTTTGTTCAGAATTATTTATTCTGAATTTTTTGCCGCGATCTTATCGAAGATTTGACTTTCTTCATCGAAAATCCAAGTCAATTTTGAATGTTAACACTGTTGAAAATTAAGGTAAGAAAAATGTTACGAAATTGCTGATGAAGCGTTGTAAAATCGGAGTCCGTTGGGGTTTTCAACGGCGCTGATTTCAATTGTTAACAAGTTTGCTCTTATTCGCATAAAATACTGATAATCAATAAAATATATAAAATTTTTAACATGTTGATAATAACAATGTTGATAAAACCGTGTTGAAAACTTTGTTGAAAACCTTAACCGGATTTTTCAAAAAACAGTTACTATTTTTTTCATATTTGTTAGTCCCTAGTAACGTCAAAATTTTCAATAATACTTAAAGCGAAGGACAATGAGTCAAGTAGAACCAATTTTAGCCGAAAACAAAGATAGATTTGTAATTTTTCCAATCCAACATCATGATATTTGGGAATGGTACAAGAAATCGGAGGCTAGTTTTTGGACTGCTGAAGAGATCGATCTACACCAGGATCTCACCGATTGGTCTTCCAAATTAAACGATGATGAGCGATATTTCATCAAGCACATTTTAGCATTTTTTGCTGCAAGCGATGGCATCGTTAATGAGAATTTGGCGGAGAATTTCGTGAATGAAGTTCAGTATAGCGAAGCAAAGTTTTTCTATGGCTTCCAGATCATGATGGAAAACATCCACAGCGAAACTTATTCGCTCCTTATCGATACTTATGTAAAAGATGAGGTGGAAAAAGACCGACTATTCAAAGCCATTGAGAACTTCCCGGCTATTAAAAAGAAAGCTGACTGGGCATTGAAATGGATCGAAAGTCCAAGTTTCGCTGAGAGACTTATCGCTTTCGCTGCCGTGGAAGGTATTTTCTTCTCCGGAGCTTTCTGTTCTATATTTTGGCTGAAGAAGAGAGGCCTTATGCCGGGACTTACTTTTTCAAACGAATTGATCTCCAGGGATGAAGGAGTACACTGCGATTTTGCAGTACACCTCCACAACCACCACTTGGTCAATAAAGTACCGAAGGAGCGCATTCGCGAGATAATCGTCGATGCCTTGAATATCGAACGCGAGTTCATCACCGAGTCACTACCTGTGAGCCTCATCGGTATGAACGCCAAACTTATGACCCAATATCTTGAATTTGTCACCGACCGCCTACTGGTAGAATTGGAATGTGAAAAAGAATATAACACCAGCAACCCATTTGACTTTATGGATATGATATCACTTCAGGGGAAAACGAATTTCTTCGAGAAGCGAGTCTCAGAATACCAAAAAGCTGGTGTCACCAATAAAGACAAAGAGTCGAATAAGATTAGTTTCGACGCCGATTTTTAGGAAAGAGATACCGCTTACCCCCAAGGGCGGGCTTTTTCTTCTAATAACTTGAAAATGTGTGGTTTAAGAGCCATGCACAAGCATAATTTTTGATAATACTAACTAAAACCGAACACCCAGTATGAAGGTAATTAAGAGAGACGGCCGTAAGGAAGTCGTCATGTTCGACAAGATCACTGCGAGAATCCGTAAACTCTGCTACGGATTGAACGAATTGGTAGATCCCCTGAAAGTCGCAATGCGAGTGATCGAGGGACTGTACGACGGAGTCACCACCACCGAATTGGATACACTTGCCGCCGAGATCGCTGCCACGATGACCGTGTCGCATCCCGACTACGCGAGATTGGCCGCTAGAATCTCGGTTTCCAACCTTCATAAAAACACAAAGAAGTCTTTTTCGGAAGTGATGACCGACCTATATACCTATGTCAACCCTAGAACGGGCAAAAAAGCCCCTCTTTTGAGCGATGAGGTATACAAGATTATCAAGGACAATGCTGAAGAACTCGATTCCATGATCATCTATAATCGTGATTTTGGTTACGATTACTTCGGATTCAAAACATTGGAGCGTTCCTACCTGCTTAAGTTGAACGGTCAGATCGCAGAGCGTCCTCAGCATATGCTCATGAGAGTTTCTATCGGAATCCACCTCAATGATCTTGCTGCTGCAAAAGAGACTTATGAGCTCATGTCGAAAAAGTACTTTACGCATGCGACTCCTACCTTGTTCAATAGTGGAACCCCGAAACCTCAGATGTCTTCCTGTTTCCTGCTTACAATGAAGGAAGACAGTATCGATGGAATCTACGATACACTAAAGCAAACGGCCAAAATCTCACAATCGGCCGGAGGTATCGGGTTATCTATTCATAACATCCGCGCTACCGGATCTTACATTTCTGGGACCAATGGTACGTCGAACGGGATCGTTCCTATGTTGAGAGTTTATAACGACACGGCTCGTTACGTTGACCAGGGAGGTGGAAAGCGTAAAGGAAGTTTCGCTATTTACATAGAACCATGGCATGCCGATATCTTCGATTTCCTTGACCTGAAAAAGAACCACGGGAAGGAAGAAATGCGCGCCCGTGATCTGTTCTATGCCATGTGGATCCCGGATCTTTTCATGAAGAGAGTTCAGGAAGACGGAGACTGGACATTGATGTGTCCCAATGAGTGCCCGGGACTATGTGATGTTCACAGTGAGACTTTCGAAGAATTGTATGAAAAATACGAGGCAGAGAACAAAGGAAGAAAAACCATCAAGGCGCGAGAGCTTTGGGAGAAGATCCTGGAATCTCAAATCGAAACTGGAACTCCTTACATGCTGTATAAGGATGCTGCCAACCGCAAGAGTAATCAGCAGAACCTGGGAACAATTCGGTCTTCCAACCTTTGCACGGAGATCCTTGAATACACCTCACCGGACGAGGTAGCGGTTTGTAACCTTGCGTCAATCGCTTTACCGATGTTCGTGAAGAATGGAGAGTTCGATCACAAGGAATTGTTTAGGGTGACCAAGCGAGTTACCAAGAACCTGAATCGTGTGATCGATCGCAATTACTACCCGGTGATAGAAGCTCAAAACTCAAATTTCCGTCATCGCCCGGTAGGCCTTGGTGTACAAGGACTGGCAGATACGTTCATCATGCTACGTATGCCATTCACCAGTGACGATGCGAAAAAATTGAACCAGGAGATATTCGAGACTTTATACTTCGCGGCGGTAACGGCATCGATGGAAGAAGCAAAAGCTGATGGGCCATACGAAACTTATGAAGGTTCCCCAATGTCTAAAGGAGAGTTCCAGCATAACTTATGGAACATCAAAGATGATGAATTGAGTGGAAGATGGAATTGGGAAAAGCTGCGTAAGGATGTTAAGAAGCACGGAGTGAGAAACTCCTTGCTGGTTGCTCCAAAGCCAACGGCATCAACTTCTCAGATCCTTGGAAACAACGAAGCTTTTGAGCCATACACTTCCAATATCTATACGCGACGAGTACTTTCAGGAGAATTCATCGTGGTGAACAAGCACCTCTTGGAAGATCTTGTGAAATTGGGTCTTTGGAATGATGACCTCAAACAGGAGATCATGCGTGCCAACGGATCTATCCAGCACGTGGACGTGATCCCTCAGGACCTAAAAGATTTGTACAAAACCGTATGGGAACTGAGCATGAAAGACATCATCGATATGTCCAGACACAGAGGATACTTTATTGACCAGTCTCAATCGCTGAATCTCTTCATGGAGAATGCGAATATGGCAAAGCTAACGTCCATGCATTTCTACGCCTGGAAGAGCGGATTGAAGACAGGAATGTACTACTTACGAACTAAAAGCGCCGTGGATGCGATCAAGTTTACGCTCAAGAACGAGAAGAAAAGCGAGCCTATCCCCGAAAAGGTGGAAGCACCCGTGGAGGCCACTTCCCTGGACAGTGAAACAAAACCATTAACGGCTAAAGAACTGAGGACGCTGCTCGAGAAATCGAAAGATGCGGAAAATGACGAGGATTGTTTAATGTGTGGGTCATAGCATTCGCACGAGGTTACAAGTGTTTATTATAGAAAAGGAGGGTGTATTACTCTCCTTTTTTTATGTTTCTTTATCTTCGCCTTGCAAGCATAAACTATGGAATTAGAAGAGAGTATTACCCTGCCCGAGGTGTGCAAACAGTGTGAGACCGTTTTGAAGGATGAACATACCTACTGTCCTTCCTGTGGATATCCGCAAAGGGGAACGGCCGGTGAGAAGTCGAAGTTTCACGCTGAGCGGGTAATGAACAAATCCAAGGCCAACCAGGCTCCTAAGGTGATTCAACAAGCCAGGACAATTCTGTTTGTGATCGCCGGGATCACCTTTTTGTATGGGATCATCCTTTTCTTTTCGCACGATGATATGGCCTCCTTGATAGCTGCGGCGGTGATGGCTTCAGTCTATGTCATTTTAGGGTACTGGTCACAGCAAAAGCCTTTAGTCGCTCTAGTACTGGCTTTGCTTGTTTATGCCACGAATATTGTGATAAACGCTATTGCCGAACCATCCTCGATCCACAGAGGTATCATCCTGAAGGGGATCATTATCTATTTCCTGGCCAGGGGGATCAATTCGGCCATACATTTACGAAGAGCCAATTAATTTAAATGGAGATTCCCTGCCCGCATTGCAATAAACCTGTCTTTTCGCTGGATACCTATTGCGGGCATTGCGGGAAAAAGATCAACCTGAAAAAGGAACAAAAGGAGAAAAATGGGCTGCAGCTCGTTATCATATTCTACCTTTCCTTCCTTGTATTTGGTATCGTTTCTTATGTGTTGGTATCCGAGAGTGCCACGCTGGTAACCGAAATAGCCGTTGAGGCAGTGTTCATTCTGCTAACCCTATTATTCTGCTTTTTCGATTTCAAAGGAATTCTGGCATTGTACAACTGGAAGGAGATCAACTGGAAGATTCTGCTGTTTTCATTATTGTTTCCTGTCTTCACCGCCGTTACGGTCTACTATACGGTAGGGTGGTTGAACAACCTTATCTTTTACGACTATGGGAATGTCTTTTACGACTACGAGGACTACGACAATACCGTATTTTGGGTGCTTCTTTTTTACACCATTATTCCGCCCATATTTGAGGAGCTGGCATTTCGTGGATTTTTGTTCAATCAATTAAGGACGTTTGCGAATGTAACTGTAACGATATTGGCAACTGCCTTTATCTTCGCCCTCATACATTTTTCCTATGTTTCCTTGTTATGGATATTCCCCTTCGGAATTGTCCTTGGATACGTCAGGCACAGGTATAATACCCTTTGGTTAGGAATGATCATTCATTTCATCCACAACTTCCTGGTGGTCTGCCTGGACTACTATTACTATCAGCAAGATTCCTTGCTCACGCTCTGAATGGAAGGACAATTCAGCAATAAAAAATAGTAGTCGTTTTTTATTCTGAAGTAAATACGGCTAGTTCGCGATCAGGGTATCGGTGCCCACGAACTTATCATTCCTGTTATAAAACCAATTTCGGACTTTAGGCATCTTGATGCCCTCGATCATTTCCTCGCCTGTCAACAGAATATATTCTCCGGTACCCTTACCAAGCCTGGAAGGATCTCCTTTGTAGAATCTGTAGGTTTCCATGGCATAGGTCTCCGGATCGAAATAAAAGGTCCATACATCCGTACCTACACTCACATCATAGGTCACCCAAAGTACCAAATATACCTTTCCCCGAAATTCCTGGGTCGTAACTACCGGAGCGAGGTTGGTTCCCGGGTCCCTGAGTTTCATAGGCAAACCATATAGATAGGTAAAGTAATCTCTAAAGGTTTTTCCCCTTCGACAGCTAAGTCGGTTCTCTTTCAAAACTTCTTCTGAAAGATCCGACTCCCCGTTAAATGCGATCTCACATTCATCACCTCGAACGGTATACTCAGTAGTTTTGCCCTCTTTTAAAGATTTAATGT
>JAAUYB010059773.1_pt1 | contig 10053 bp, 7 predicted proteins | sample 7278071 | NCBI WGS metagenome assembly JAAUYB01 (sample SAMN14350121, study PRJNA611818) | marine sediment metagenome | isolation source: surface marine sediment (1.8m) | place: French Polynesia: Moorea | collected 2018-08 | reverse complement strand
GTCATCGTCGTCCGCCTCGTGCTGGACAATCTTGTCCGGGTCAACCTCCTCGGGCTCAACTCCTCTCCAGGAGCAAGCAGGAGGGGGAGGAAACGTCCCGCGTCCTGGGCACTCCTGCGGGAGGGGCCGCCACGAGACACGTCGACGCCGCCGACGCCGGCCCCAGACCCTTGGAGGTCGCCCCGGAGGTCAATCCAGCCTTTTTGGAGACCCTGGAAAGTCCGGAGAGTGTCTGCCATGGCGGAGGGGGGCAGGAGAGGTGAGGAGGCGCCATTAATGTCCCTTCCGTTTTCCCCATTTTAGCTTGAGGCAGCGTCCCCATTTTGTTCAGTGCTCGATTTATGGGTCAACTTCTTATCCGCTCCCATTTATATTCCCATTTGGCCTATTAACGTGATTGTCCCACCTGTCCTAATTTATCCGACTAGACATTACTCTCCCTCTTTCATGCAACACTTAGTAAGTGGCAAGTCAAATGAATAATCGATGTCCGCCTGCCGCTGTCAGCTTTACTCACAATAGGCCTCTCTCACTCAAGTCAATCGATGCCAACCGAAACTCCATTTCAAGTCCGCTCTTAACTAAAGACGGGTTCGTCGGTTCGAGCCGGATTTCCATAAGGCCGAGCCGAGCCGTGGTCAGTCGAGCAGAGCTGAGTCGAGCCGAGCCAGCTACAGTACAAGCACTATACAAAACCTAATGAAAATGTAAAAAAAGCAAAGTATTTAATGCAAAAAATACGCTTTGTTAGTTTTTTAATAGATTTAACGGTTTTTATAATAACAAATATCAAATAATCTTTAAAAAAATTGGCTCGCGAGCCAGATGTCGAGCCACGAGTTTTGTTGACCCTGGGTTTCTGGCTTCGAGCCGGCGAGCCACGAGTTCGAGCCGCGGCTCGGACCCGTATCCACTCTTTAAACACCTTTTCTTCTCTTTGGCAGGCGGTTCGGCCATGGCCGACGTGATTCCGCGCAAGCAGCTGAGGTCCAGCACCTCCAGATCGGCCGCGTCGTCCTCGTCGGCGGGCGGCGGCGGCGCCAATGGCGGCGGCGGCGGCGGGGCTTCAGCCGTGGGCACCTCCGCCTACTTTGCCCCTCCAGAGTCCCCCCGCACCAGGTCCAGCGTGGCTCCCAACAAGGCGGCCTCGGTGGGGAAGCCCATATTCAGCGGCGCCTCTGGCTCCGTCGGGGGAAGGGCCTCGGCCGCGGCGGCGGCGGCGGCGGCGCACAGATCCTCGCAGCCCTTCAAGAAGCGATCGCACCCTCCCACCAACGTGACGGCCGGACAGGGCCGGTTCCAGAAGAACTGGAGGAACGTTTTCGAGTCTCAGCCGGAGGAGGAGGACGAAGACGACGAAGATGACGAGGAGGAGGAAGAGGAGGAGGAGGATGACGACGAGGAGGACCAGGACGGCTCAGGCAAGGGAAAGGGCAAGGAGCCAAGGAAGCCGCCCAGGAGGAGGGGCAAGAACATAGAGACCCTCCTGGAGGCCGTGGCAAAGGAGAAGCAGGATCTGAGGCTGTGTGGGGCGGAGTCTTCCTCAGCCGGCCGTCAAAGGTTGCAGGATATCAGCGACTCCTCCGTCATAATCCTAGACGACTCCGACCAGGTTGAGGTGATCGACGTCGACAACGAGGAGATGGAGGGCGACGACGACGACGACGACGCTACAGAGGTGTCACGGGAAGAGATGCGGCAAGTGAGACAAGATCTGGCCCAGACCCGTCGCCGGGAGAGGGAGCTTGCGGAGGAGAACCGCCGCCTTCGAGAGGCAAACCAGAAGCTGGAGCAGCGTGAATCCGAGGCTGCGGCGGACCTCGACGGCCTGGCCGACGACCTCCAGTGCCCGGTGTGCCTCACCCTTCCACGCGAGCCCCACACCTGCCCGCGCGGCCACAGCCTCTGCCGGGAGTGCCGGGACCAGCTCAGGCTGTGCCCGACCTGCCGGGCGCCGCTAGCCAAGGACAGCGGCAACTACCTTCTAAAGAAGATCGTGCACCAGATCCTTACCCACTCCTGCCGCCACGACGTGACGGGGTGCCCCTCCAGGGTCAAGCTGGACGAGCTGGAGCCGCACGAGGCGCGCTGTCCTCACCGCGGCGTGACCTGCCCCGGTTGCGGCGTCAGCCTCACTATGAAGCGCCTCCGGAGCCACCTTGACGGGCCGCCGACGTGCTACCTGAACGGTTACATCTACGCCAGCCCCAAGGGCATCACCATGTCAGAAGCCTTGGCACAGAGGGCGGACGGGGAGCTGGCGGGGATGGTGCCGGGGACGCTATTCAAGTGGAAGCCTCTAACCATCACTTTCGAAGAGAAGCTGTGCTTTGTCTGCTGCTACCTTCACGCTGGTAAGATAAGATTTACTGTATTCCCAAAGATAGTTTCGCCATTTTTTTTCCTGTCTGCCATTGATTGACACATTTTTTTAAAAAAAGCTTTTATTTCAAATTCAAAACTTTTTTTTCAAAGATGGTAAATTAACTGTTGTGTAACTATACTATTAAAAATATTTTAGCTTGCATTCTTGTTTCCCTCACTCACAAGCTCGTTTGAGAAACAAAAATACTTGCAAAAATACATTGGCAGATTCGGGAAATCAAATTACCCGTGAAAAAAAGTTCTCCTTTTTTTAACCATCGCATTAGTAGTCATATTCCAACTTGTATCTTTTGTTCTAACTCTCAACACACAAGGTCCCTCTGGCAAGTCCCTGACGATCCACGCTTTGACGGACGGTTGCGAGGAGGAGAGCGCCAACATGCGGTGCTGCGTCACGGTGGGCCGGAGCAAGAAGGAGTACATGGAGCCGCACGGCAGGAAGATCTCAGAGACGCTGCGTCCCTCGCCCGTGGACAGGTCTGGAGGCGGCGCGGGGGCGGGGCGAGGGGGAGACCACGTCATCGAGATCGGCATCGGCGGAGGGGACGGCATCTTCGTCAACGAGAAGAGCTACGGCGCCCTCATCGGCAGCGCCAGCGGCACCGTCGGCGGGGCAGGCAGGAGCAGGGCGTCATTCTATCTGCACGCAGAGGTGAAATGCACATTTTGAGAATGACTTGAACAAACAGCTCATCACGGGTTTTTCTCCGGCAGGTATTCCGCACCGTGGCACAGAGGAACCAGGTGGCCTGAGGCGATCGACCGGCGTTCGGGATGTGTGGCAACGCTGCTGGAGGAAAGAAGGCTCGGTGTAAAAAAACAAGGAGTAGTACCTTACAGTAGGTAGATGTGGTTCCCCATCCAACTTTCTCCAACAGGAAAAGAAATATTTTTCTCTTTCTCTCTCAGAAAAATCTCGTCACTACGTTCTTGCGTACACACCCTGTAGTCGTTTGCCGCTCCCTTCCTCCCCAAAATGATGAGCAGCTAAGGAAACAATACCGTATGCGAGTTAATATTCTCTTTTTCCCAATCCGAAATGTTGAGCTCTGCTCTGGGTTCCATCCCTCCCAATATGTGACTATTTTGTTTCCACTTTGACAATTTGTTCGTAAAATTTTCACCCTTTACTATGATTTGCAAGAATTCGAAATTAAAAGTCGCAGTGAGACCAGATCAAGCCCTTTCCCTCAAAGCAATGCGCCGATTCGATTTCCTTTTTCTTCGTCAGCTGCGGATTTTTCATTCCACAATTCACCCCTTACCCAGTTAAGAGACGGACCTTTTCAGATCATCTCTTCTCTCGTTGTTCTCTCTGCCGTCTTGTAGTAGAGGGGGCAAATCCGAATCGAATTTCTTATCTCTCCTCCCCATGATTTTTGAGCTGTGAAACTTGAATTTCTCTCTCTCTCTCTTTCCCTCACGAAGAAGAAGTTGAAGGGGGCGGGATTGTCCCTCTCTGCGGAAGACAAACGTGCCATTTTTTCGCTTCCCCCTCTACCAAATTAGACGCATGTGCAGAGAAAAATAACAATAATTGCAAAACCGACGAGCAAGAGCAAACTGCGCATGAATAAGAAGAAGGCATTCCCACTATTTTCTCCCGCAAAAGTTAACAACTAAAAAAGCAAATAGATTTCCCCCATTTCTCATGTCGACTTCCCTCTCTGTGTTTTGTGATAGAACAAGCAGCACAAGTAGGATCGACTACTTGCATTCTGGTTTTTTAAAGCGATTTTTTTTAAGAAATGCACATCACCCCTCGACGTCAGATTTTTTTTTTGCTTTGAATCGGTAGCTGGAGCCTCGCTTTTCAAAGGGATTGCGTTACAGTACTCTATGTAAGTTGCTTTTTTGCCTCCTCTATCTATCACATTCCCTGCCTCTGATTTTCAAAAAGTCTCAAAATGCCACACCCCCGTTCCCCCTCCCCCCCCTTTCCCGCGCTTGTAAATTATTACATCCGAACAGAATCGCGATTCGAGGAAGGCGAAGAAGAAGAATAAGAAAGGCATTCTTTTCACGCGCGTATAAAGCTTTATTCGTGAAATAAAATTGACGACACAAAAAAAGACCATTAAAAGAAAACATCTTCTTGCGAGACGGTGGGCTTTCAGCGCCGCCTTGGCTTGCTCGAGAAAAAAAAGACTTCTCACTAATATTCTTCCTGAATTTCTTTCCTTGCCCCCCCTTCCTTGGCTTTCCTTCTTTTACACCGGTATTCTTGAAAATAAGGATGTTGTTATCTACAGTCCTTGAATTTAATAGGGACGACAGTTTTGGACTCCTTTTGAAACCCTTCCGGGACACAGTGCGACTCTTTTTTTCTTGTTTATGGGTTTTTTCATCATGATTTTTTTCTTTTCTTCAAATACTTCCACCTTAGGATTCTTCTTCTTTTATCTTTAGTGTGTTGTAGAACCTGTCGGTGCATGGGTGGGAAAAGGGGAGCATGTGACGTATTTTTGTACTTTTTCATGTTTTTTGACTTTTTTCTGGGTTTTTAATGCTTTTTTCCGGGATAGCTAGAGCGACACATCGAATCGAGCTCGTGCACAGGAAACAGTGCCTGTAACAGCAAAAAAAAAGAGTTTCCTTCAATGGCAATTTTTTTCTCCATTTTTTCAGAAATGTTTTAAAGAAGGAGGGTGTTTTTTTGGTGGGTGAGAGAGGGGCAGCCAATCAAGCAATGAATCCGATTTAGCTGTCTGGTGTAAGTTTTTATCCGCCCTTTCCGCTTAATTTTGCCAGAAGCTCCTTTGTTCCTCCTGAATTAAACCTTTTTCGCTCAGCACTGCTTGAGGTGCCTCCCGTGCCCTGCGGACCTGAGGGCGAGGTTTCCCCTGAGAGCGGCCGCCTTCTGCGAATTGTTAGAAGAGGATCCCTTCTTCACAGCCTTGTTCCTCCGCTCTAGTGCCTTGGCAGTGTTGGGTCTGGCGGCGGAGGCGGGGCCCTTCTTGCGCAGGGCGGAGGAGGCCTGCGCAGAGCGGGCCAGGGCGGACTGGCGGGCAGCGAGGTGGTGACCGTGGCCATGGCCGCCGTGGTGACCGTTCAGGCTGCGGTTGGGAGCGGGTGCAGCAACAACAGGGGCAGGTTCCTGCTCCTCTTCCTCCTCCACTTGGTCCCTCTCCCGAGGAATGACGACAGCAGCGACGTCGGCCGGCTTCTCCAGCAGGACGACATCCTCCTCCTCCTCCTCCTCGTCCATTCCATCCTCGCTCTCCTGCGCGGACGACCCGGTTGACCCTGTGGCCGGCCTCGGCACCACCTCGTTGAGTGAGCCCAGCCCTGGGACGGCCCTCCCCGCGCTCCCGCCTACCATCACCCAGTCCTCTCCTCCAGAGGAAGACGAAGAGGAGGGAGCATCCTCTTGCACAGGGAGGTGGCGAGGGCGCGCATCCGAACGAGGAGGAGGAGGAGGAGGAGCCGTGGTGGAAGACGAGTTGGATATGATTAGCGGAGGCTGCGGGGACGAAGAGGATGCACCAGCAGCTCCCTGCTGCTGCTCTTCCTCGGCGCTGCCCCAGATGTAGCTGGCGATGTTGCTGAACATGGTGACGATCTTGTCGCTTCTTTTCCCGTGTGGGGCGTAATCAATCGCTGGGAGGAGGGGGGCGTAGAAGTAGGAAGAAAGCGCTTTCTTCCTCTTGCTTGCTAAGTCGTGTGTATATGCGAAGCGATGGTATGTGTGCCTGTGCCTGACTTTTTCTACTCTCCTCTCTTTTTGACGTTCGTTTGTTGCTGGGGCGGAGAAGAAGGGAAAGGCGGGGCGAAAGCAGACAGACTCTCTCTCTCTCTCTCTCTCTTCGGACGAAGGAGGAAGCGGAGAAAGGAGGAGGAAGAGAAGTCTTGAGATCAAGGACACTGTAGGTTAAATCGACTAGTTGTAGGTGAGGACGAAATAGTTATTTGAGCTTTGGATTCTTCCTCTTCTCTTCTTTTCCAGGTGCGGTTGAAAGAAGAAGGCCCTTCTTCTCCTACGTATTGTACCTGCGCAATTCCAGTTGTAGAAGGGGGAGGGGCTCCCTTTGTCTTGTTGCTGGGTGGAGGAAGGAAGGAGGATTCTTCTGCAAAGATCCTTCTTTTGTCTTGTTGGATTTAAATATCACAGCCTTGGCGTTGCTTTTCCCTTTCCTCCAGACCTTCTTAGTCTTCTTTCCAGGTCAGGAGGTGTGTCCCCCCGACGATTTTCCCCTGGAGCTGAGATTGTTTCCGTGGTAGGTTTTGACAGTTCGGGCTTCGCTGATCAGCTGAGGAGGGGGGCGAACGAACGGAGGAGCTCGGGAGGAGGGACGGGGGTTCGTTCGTTCGATCCCCTCCTCCTTTCCCTTGGCTGGCTTCTCCGTCGTCGTCTTCGCGTTTGCCTGCCTGTGTGCCTGCCTGGTGACTGGTGGTGGTGGAAGGACGCTTCGCTTCCCAATCCCCCTCCGTCTCCTCTACCCTGGCTGGCTACACTTGCTGCCCCGCTTTCCTCTCTCGCCGTGCTACGTTCGTTGGTGGTGGGAGATCCACTCTACTGCGCACATACGAACAACTACACTCCATACCTCTTCATACGCTTACTCCCACTCCCACTCCTTTCCTCTGCAGCAGCAGCTCGGATCGATAATGAGGACGGTTATTTTCGCTTTTAAAAAACGCAATTTCCCATACTTTTCGTCATCTGGAACGTTTTTCGTCTTTGCTGCAAGATTTGGCAATGTTTTCGTTGCTTCATTCTCCCTTCTCTGACGGAATCCTGGTAAATGTTTCCCCCGTCTTTGTGTCTCTTCTTCCTTCTCCACTTCCTCCATTTCTTGGCCTCCTTTCTTCCCTGGGCGTCCGTATTTTAACTCTTGGCGGTCTTCCATTGGCCCAAAGGAAGGTCACGTGACTGACGGACGCGCTTTCTATTGGTCGGTCCTGCGCTTATCCACCCCGAGAAAGCGCTTTGTTCTGACAGCAGCAGCCACAGCTTTTGCTGCAGCAGCGACGACGACGACGACTATGCTTCCATTTTCAGCCATTTCCCCAAGCCAAGCCTTCTGCATCGATTCATACAACACTTCGTCATTGATGTTTGCTACTGCTGCACGGCCTAATTTTGTATCAATCATTTTACAACTTAGAGACAACTGTCAACTGCTGTTGCTGCTCCAGCAACGATTTTCCCTCCGTAGCACTAATAAAAAAAGTTTGAAACTGGGACAAGGAACCTTTGTCCGCCTTGCCTCCTCCTGCCTGTCTGCAGTAATAGGGTTTGGGGCAACGGGGGAGGGGGAGGAGAGGGGGGGGGGATCACAGCCCAGGCCAGTGTTGTTGCGTCCGTCGTCCATGTTCAGAACATGCATCCCGCGCGTGATCGCTGCGTGATCGTTCACTTAAATAAGACTACGAGGGACGAGACGAAACGTCCTCTTTTTGCCAGCGTCGATCGCCATCATGATGTTTTTTGGGGGTGCTTTTTGGCTGTACGTCTAGAATACAAAAGATGTCTTCTTCGAATGCGTTTGCTCACTTGTCTGCGTCTAAATAGGTACATTTGGCTGGCAGCTTGTTGAAGTTTCTTTTTCGGCAATCCTTTCTCATTCTACGGATATGGCAGATGGTGTATTCCCCGTGCCCGACAATAAAGATTATTCCTGATGTGGGAGAAACAGAAAAATTGGCGCAAGGTCATGTTTTTGTGGCATGAGCTTTGGAAGTCTTCTTGGTCTTGTTTTAAGCAAATGCTTCGCAATTCTGCTTGGAGGGAAGGGGAGACGTTTGCGCAGCAAGCGAACCCATGATATCGTAATGCACAAGCGCAGGACCTGTTGGAAAGTACGTGAGTTTGGACGTTCGCAAAGAGGCCCACATAATACGTCAACGTTCTTGGCAAAGTCGTAAATTTCGTTCCCAATACACAAAGAATCTACTGCTGAGGCGACTTTTCAAATGCGTGCACATAATATTTGGAAATTTCCCCCATCTTCTTATCCACCCTGAGGCCACACATGCTGCGACTGCATTTCGCATAACAAAGTGGGCGTGGGATTAAATAGGAAAAAGAGGAGTACATTTCCCAGCATCGCAATCTTTCTCCGCCTCGCCATGAAGAAAGAAAAAAGTGCGTCGAGTGACTCGAGTCAGAGTTTTTGATGCTGGAGGGGAGGGCGCGGCGGGAAGGGAAGAGGGGGATGCGCCTTGCCTGTGGTGGTGAAAGTTCCCCTTTGTGCTTAGGCAGCCTCGACCCTAAACTGAGCGCGGAGGAAGAGGCGATTTCCGAATCCAAGACCAGTAATGGTGTGGGGGTAAACATAGACGCCGCGGATGTGACGAAACAGAATTACTGGCACTTTTGCCAAAACTCAAATAAACCGTTTCCCAAAGAAGAAAGACGGGAAATGCTCAAGAAAGGGTTTCGACTTTTTTGCATCCAGCATTTTTGTGGGGCAATTACACTTCGGAGGAAGAAGAAAAGGAAAAGTGTGAGGTAAGAGAGGAAGGAAGGAAAAGAGAGGAGGATGGGGACCCGGGAGGAGGGTGGGTCTTCTTTCCTCCAAGCAGAAACTATAAAAGGAAGCCCGGAGGCAGGACTTTCCCCAGTAGTGCGAAAGGAACACAGCGACAATGAAGACTCTGGTAAGTCCAAAAATATTTATTCCTATATAAGCATAATATTTATTCGTGAAACCGTTTCAGTCCCTCCTGTGTGTGTTTGCGGCTGCGGCCTCCGCCATGCCTCACCCGTTCCCGCAGCCCGGTCCCCTGGCACTGGCCCTGGCGCAGGGCGGGCTAGATTCCTCCTCCTTCCTCCCGGCCGCGCCGCTGCAGCAGGGACAGCCGCTCAGGAGACAGGTGCGGACAGGACGCAGACAGGTCGTCAGGAACCTGAATGAAAAGAATGAATACGGAATACGAAAATTTAGTATGAGTCTGGTAAGGGTGGGAAATGTTTGTTTGTATTGACAGGTTAAATTCAAGGGTCACAACTTTTCACATAAATTGCTAAGATGCAAATGTCTTCTCCAGAGTTTGTATCTCCTTGCTTGACTTGGGATCCTGCAGTCCACGGCTTGACACATCGTTGCAACTTGGAGCACCTGTTAGTAGGGAGATGAGCATAGGAACCGGATCCTGCCTTTGCAGCTTGGACACTTTTCATGACTTTCTTTCATCACCACGGGTCTTCGGCCACCAGCAAATCACCGTTGAATGGAGTCCGCACTTTAGCTTATTTGTGTAAAACCTCCATTCGCCCCTAATTTCATTTCCCAACTCCAGGTGGGAAATGTATTGCCGTAATATATTTAACACTATTAGACCTTGACTAAATCATGGGGTTATTTTCAGGTGGACGTTGCCCAGCCTAGGGACTACCACAAGCCCAGCTACAAGCACGAGGTCGGACGCGTCAAGATCCAGGTGAGCAGTCATATTGAAGAAGACTGAACAGCAAAGTAACAGCGCGGGAAAGGAAATGGAGTCGACAATTTTGAATTTTCCCAGTTTGAAAATATTGGGATCACTTCACTTTTGCAACCATAGCGGATAGTTTCCTATTCTACGGCACCATTTCTTCTTCTTCCCTTAGGTGTACCGCGGCCCCAACAAGAACAAGTGCGGCTACAACGACAAGTACTGCCAGGAGTTCGCCCCCTGGGGATATTACAACACCCAGCCGCAGGACGCTAAGAAGAAGAAGGG
>JAAUYB010039692.1_pt1 | contig 10053 bp, 9 predicted proteins | sample 7278071 | NCBI WGS metagenome assembly JAAUYB01 (sample SAMN14350121, study PRJNA611818) | marine sediment metagenome | isolation source: surface marine sediment (1.8m) | place: French Polynesia: Moorea | collected 2018-08 | reverse complement strand
GGGCATGACGATGCCCTTATTTCCAAGCGGCTCGTTGTTTTCTGCACCCTCGAAATGATCCTCCATGGATATGTCGAGTACTTCCCAGTCCTTTAGCTCATCCGGGAGCGGAGTCCAGAACACGCTGTCTCCTTTTGGATAGGCGATCAGTCCTTCTTCCAGCGGGGCCATCAGGCAGTCGAGGTGATAGGTCAGCTGGCTGTTGAAATAGACCGGGTAAATCTTCCAGCCATGGGGTTCCAGCATGCGGCGCAAAATTTCATATCCCAGCTCATCACCGGATGAGCGTGGTTTGGACCGGTCCTTGATGTGGGACGGATCAGCCACACCAATGCCGATGATGGCCCATTTGTCAAAAATAACCGGATCGCCCGGTGCCAGGAAAGGGCCTATCTGGGGTCGGTCTACAAAGGGAAAATGTGCCGGCATGGTATGCCATATGGCGTCCGGGTCGTTTGTGATCATCTCAATGATGGCCTCGCGGTGAGCGATCTCCGAGATATTACTGTTGGATACTTCCCAGAACGATACAAAGTGGTTGCCGAACACCTCGCAGGCAGACTGGCCGTAAAGAGTCATCTGCTTCTGTTCCGACCAGGAATAGTTGTAGTTCACCAATTTTTCAGGGGTATATCCGGTCTCGTTGCGAATGACACGCACACCGGCCTTACGATAGGCTGCAGCCAGGGCATCCGATTCCATGGCCATCTTCTCGGCTGTCTCGGGATCAGTATCCCAGATGTTGGTACCACCGTATTTTTTTATATAGGCCTTGAACTCGTCAGGTGCATGACGGAAAAGGTTGGCATATTCCCAGGTATCTCCGTTAGGAACGTTGATCACGCTGGGGTTTCCCACCAGGCATGCTTTAAGGTCTGCATAATCTGTTTCCAGGTAGCATTTAATCCCTTTGCCCTGCTCCCGCATTCCGGGTATCAGTTCGCCGGTTTCTTCTGCCAGTTTCTTGCTTTTTTCGATTTCTTCGATGGGTTTCCATGATGCCATGATATGATATCCTCTCTTGAAATAGCTCTTTATTTAGGGCTGTAGCCCAAGTGTTCAGGGGGCCCGGGCTAAAACAGCAATTTCTTTTAGTCGTCGCGGTTCAGCACCAGGGTGGCGCAACGGATGGCGCCCCCGATTCTGGCACAAAGTTCAACCTCCACCGGTACCGTCCGGACACCGCGCTTTTCGATCTCCTTATTGATCCGCTCGGTCTTCATGGGAACCATTACCCGGTGCTGTCCGCTGTCATCCGGCCCGAGAGGGACGAGATTGCCCCCGCCATGAACTGCACATTCTTCGTAGTCCATCCAAATGATGTCCCAGTCCTTAATTGGATCAGGAATACCATCAATAAATACATCTTTAGGAATAGTGGCTATGCCCGGTGCCACCAGGCCTAAAATGTAGTCGAAGTGAAAACTGAATTTAGCTTTATAATTAACTTGATGAACTTCAAATCCGAAAGGCTTCATCATTCGTTTTAACACTTCAATCCCTGCAGGATTGGAAGCTGAAGATTCTTTTTGCCCTTCCTGCCATCCGCAGCCAACTAAAATATTCTTTTCATCTACCAGGCGTATATCACCGCAGCCTATCCAAGGCCCGGGCCCGGCGCCAATGGAACGATCGGTTGGTAAACCAGGGGGCGGACACAACAATATAGCATCCTTATCGTTATGAAATCTTTCCATTAATAATTCACGGCCCGAGAAAGTTGCTGCAGCACTTTCTATAATGTTATCGCTTAAACCTGTTTCAACCACCACATTGCCAAAAATTTGCCAGAAGTTGGCAATTGTTAATGGCCAGTAACCTTGCGGGGCAAATTTAAAGTAGTTTAGGATCTCCGGTGTTGCCTGGCTAATTCGCTGCACTTTCACGCCCTCGCTCTCGTAAGCCTTGGTCAGGTCGTCGTGCAGCTTGTCATATGCCTCAATAAGGTCTGGCCTGGCTGTTGAGAAGGGGATCTGTTCTCCTTCTTCGAACTGGTCGTAGAACTCCGGCCCAAGATCCGTAATATGATCGGTAAAGTTTGCGTTGGCTTTGTTCTTTGGGGGGAACGCAGCATGGTCGGTCCGTCCAAGGACGACTTCTCTCAAAGTTCCAAATTCTGTTTTTTGTCGTAGTGGTAGCATGTGTTCTCTCCTTTATTGTTTTTGGCTGAAGATCTTTCCTATTTTTACCCAGCCCTGTTAATCGAATTTCCTCCAGATCGAGGCGGTGGAGCAATGGATGCCGCTGTGGAAGGTGTGCCAGATGGTCGAATACGGCACCTCGTAACACTCCCATCAGCGTTTTTCGAGATCCTTCACGAACGTCTTGGTGCCGGCTCTTCAGGTGTTTTCCATGATGCCATGATTGATTCTCCTTTTGGCTCAGCACAAAGATATGGACCTCCATTAAAGGTTATTCACATTTCTATTTTCCCGCTGCTTCCCATACAACCATATTCCGGAACTTGCCCCACCAGTCAGCGCCCAGCACATAAATTGAGACCAGAAAAGAGATCTCACAAATCAGGTATAACCAGGAAATCAGTGACTCCTGCTGGGCAAAATCAAGACCCCAGATCACGGGTGGTGGTCCCGTAGCAGTGGCTGCGCCAAATGCATCCCACAGGTAGAGCAAAACGATGTAATGTATCACGACATTGGTGGCAAGCAGTGTAATACCGATGTAATGCCGTTTCGGGCCAACGGGCCCTGTGTAACTACTTTTGACAAAGGCGAAGAACCTGGATTTGATGGCCTTAAAGCCCTCTTTGCCCAGAAAGACGATGCTTGCCAGGCTGACAACCTCACCTCCCACGACCAACGCGCCTACTGCACCTGCACCCACTCCAAGAGCCGGCATGACCAACGCAAAAAGAATACCCAGGTTTCCAACGATGATCATGGTGAGCCCGATCTTGTAGCGCCAGGTTTTCGTAAATTCAGTGTCCGGTGTTGGTGTCGATTGATTTTCTGTTGATGTCATCGAAATCTCCCATAATTCAATTATATGGTCATGTAGAATGCTCTAGTGGGTCAAACAGGGTTGAATAAAACGCCAGGGCGCGATCTCCAATATCCCCAATCTAATATCCAGCCTCCCTCAGCGCTTTGGAAATATCATTTTCCAGATCCCGAACCAGCTCGCGTGCATACTCTATCTCTTCTGTGGATAGAACTGTCGGTTCTTTTTGAAAGGCCAACCAGGTGCAGATTTCTTCATAGTCGGCGCAAACCTCCTCGAAGGTGGCGTCCTTTTGCAAAAGTGTTTGTATGGCCTCGATATGATTCGGAAATTTTCTGTAAACATGTTCGGCCATCATTTGACCTGCCCAGGCAAGGGGGAAAAGTGGATTAGATATACTTGAATTTCTACTATTTAGGGTTTAAATTCACTGTAAACACTGCAACGCTCAATAAAAGTATGGAACGGTTACATGAAACGTTTCATGAATGTATCATGTTCGATATCTGATGGTTTTTAGGATTAACGCGGATTTGGTTATGCTAAACTTTCGACCTGATAAGATAGAGGCTCAGCTCAAAAGAATATTGGTCAGTCCAACATTCATGACCGGGAAGAAGGTGAGCCGGTTTCTGCGCTTTGTGGTAGAGCAATCGCTAAACGGCAAATCGGACGGTATCAAGCAATACACGGTGGCTGTGGAAGCATTGGGATATAGCGCCGATTTTGATCCCGCCACCAACCCTACTGTAAGGATTGTGGCACGGCGGCTTCGGCGGGCTCTCGACGAATATTACCATGGGCAGGGCATTGAGGACCCGATTCGCATCGATATCCCCAAAGGCAGTTACGTCCCCACTTTTCTCGAAAACCCTCCAGCCTCTCATATGCCTGGTTCCTCTGAATGCGTTTCGCCCGCTGCTGCGCTATTGCCTGTTGATGCTTCCAGACCGTCAATTGCGGTGATCATGTTCGATTATTTGAACGCTAAAGATGAGTTCGGCTATATGGCCACTGGCTTGACCGAGGAGATCATCATTGCCCTGACACTATTCCCGAATTTCATGGTGGTTGGGCCACTTTCTAAGGGCTTTATCAGTTCACAAGATCTGAACGCGCGCAGCATCGGACAGCAACATGGGGTACGTTTTGTACTGGATGGCACCATACGGCTGAACGATCAAAAACTCCGGTTGACGATCCGATTGGCCGATACCATCAGTGGTCAACAACTGTGGGGGCAAACACTGGATTGCGGCTTGGAGAATGGTTCAATTTTGGAAAGCGAGAATAATGTGGTGGATCAAATAGTGGCCACCATTGCTGATAGTTATGGGGTGATTCCTCGCACTCTGACGAAAGAATCTTTGGCACGACGCAATGAAAGCTCGGAAGTCTATCAGGCAATTCTGCATTATTATCATTATTTTAGAGTCCTCACTGAAGAATCGTATGCCGATGCGATGAACGCGTTGGAAAAAGCAGTGCAACACAACCCTGACCATGCCCTGGCTACAGCGGCGCTGGGTGATCTTGTCGCCACTACCTATCTGTTTGGATATGAGGAGGACGAGTCCTTATTAGCGCGAGCCGAAGCACTGGGGCGCAAAGCACTGGCCCTGGACCCAAATTGCCAAGTGGCCCACTGGACAATGGCCTTTATCCATTTTTTGAAATATCAGCGGTCATTGTTTTTGGACGAGGTCAAGAAATGCCTGCAGCTGAATCCCAATAATGCCCACTTTATTGCAGTGTTATCAATGCACGTGGGGATGGTGGGCGAGTGGGATCGCGCTATGAAACTTATGGGCAAGGCCATGCGCTTAAACCCACATCATCCCGGTTGGTATCATATTGTTGCGTTTATGAATTCCTACCGTCAGGGTGACTACGACCTCGCTTTGATTGAAGCGCGACGCTTTAACACCCCCGATATTTTTTGGGACCCGCTCATCCGGGCTGCTGTTCTGGGGCAGCTTGATCGCCGATCGGAAGCCAAAGTGGCGCTTGATGAACTCCTGACGTTGATGCCAGATTTTAACCTGCGTGGACGGAGTGTGATTCGTCGGCTCGCCTATCTGGATGAACACATAGAAATGCTCTGGGATGGTTTAACCAAGGCTGATATGGGTAAATAAGCGTAAATTGATTGGTTCCAGCCTACCGGGTTTTCAGATTTGAGGATATGAAATATTCCGATGAATCAACTTTAGTTGAAAATTTTGGTCAACTCAGGCCCGTCGGAGCATCATGAGTATTCAATGTGTAGATTGTATAAATTATCAGCTAATACAATAAAATTTGGCCTGCCTTAAAGTGTGACATTCGTGCCCTATATTGCGAGTTGCCTTAACCCCCTGATAGTATGTAAGATATTGGCCTGATGGCGATAAATTTGGATTCGAATAAATTTCAATAAGTTATCGATTAAATTGCAAATTTGTAAAAAAAGTGGCGACATAGCAATTTGTGTAAATTGATACCTCTTTTATCCTGACCGATGTTGTTTTCTTCTTAGTTTAGAGGTTGTCGAGCCATTCCAGAATATCTTCTTTGTGATCCCAGTCGATGAGTTCATCCAGTTTGGGATCATGTTTAAGGGCTGACTGGGCGTACTGAATAAATTTCTTTTGCACGCTGCGTTTGTGAGTCAAATCCATGTGCAAATAGACCATGGTGGATTGGATATTTTTGTGTCCCAGGCGGATTTTGATATCGGTAACGGAGTCACCGCAGCTAAGCATATTGACGGCTCGTGCGTGGCGGAAGCTATGTGCCGCATGCAAAGATTTAAGGCGTTTTTGCGGCAGGGCGCGCTGTAAATATTTTCGACAAAGCCGATGGATGCCTGAACGCGTAAATGCTTGTCCGCGCTGGTTGATAAAAAGCCGATGGCGATACAACGGTTTTGGAGTGCCCCGGTATTTTTGGATATACAGAGTGACCAGTTCGCAGGTTTTAGGCCACAGCTTGATTTGGCGGAAGCGGTTGCCTTTGCCTAAGATGGCCAGTGTTTGATTGTGAGCGTCGAAGTAGTCGATATTAAGGGTGGCGATCTCCGTTGCCCGGGCGCCGGAGTCAAAGAGCAGATGCAGCAGACAATAATCTCGCAAGCCTTCACTTTTCTTTAAATCAACGACGTTGAAGACATCCATGATTTCTTCCGGATACAAATAGCCGATCAGCTTTTTTTGCATGCGTTTTTGAGGAATGTTCGAGATTTGTTGGGCCAGTTGGCGGTGCTGCGGATACTTGAAGCGGATCATCTTGGCCAGTGATTTGATGGCCACCAGGCGCAGGTTGCGGGTGCAGGCAGTGTTTTTGCGTTTATCCTCCAAATGATTGAGGAAGGCAATAATCAGCTCAACTGAGAGGTGTTCAAGGCGCAATGAAGCGATTTTGATATGATGATAGTCGGCGGCAAAGGGTAAAAACAGCCGGTAGGCATCGCGATAGGAGTGGATGGTTTTTTCACTGCTGCCTTTGATGCGAGGCAGATATTGGACAAAGAACTGATTGAGACAGGTTGACAGTTTCATGGGTCCCGGTTTTGCGTTTTGATAAAGTTGACCAGCTGGTATCGATGCTTGGCATCGAGCAGCTTGAGATATTTAACTGTGTGCTTATACTCGCTGTGGCCCAGGTAGGCGGCCAGCACCGGCAGGGCATGTTGTGGGGATTTACCCTTATCTTTGATGCGCTTTAGGGTATTGACGGCGAAGCTATGGCGCAGTGAGTGAGGCGTAGGCGCAGCAATATTGGTGTTGCCGATGGTTTGCCGGCGACACTTGAGGCCAATATCGTTAACGGCCTGATGAAAACGCCGGCGGATAAACTCATCATAGAAGGGTTTTTCTTTGCTCATCGCCAGCAGATAAGAGTTGGAATCTGTATGCCAAAAACTGCGACGTACGGATAGATAATTGGTAATTTCGGTGACCACCGAATTGGGTATGGGAATGAGGCGGTCTTTTTTAAATTTGGTCTTTTCTATGTAAAGCGTTCTGTCATCGGCACGGAAGTGTTCACGCTGCAGTCGCAAAGGCTCTGAGATGCGCATTCCGCAGCGTGCTAAAAGTAAAATGGCCATGTAGCTGCCCAGATCTTTAACAAAATCTTTGGCGTATATTTGCAACCGCTTAGCTGTAGCTTGAATCAGTTCATTGATTTGAGATGGAGCAAAGATAAAGGGGATAAAATTTTCTTCGGGCAGCAAGGGGATATCCTTTAATGGATTATGCTGGCAGTAGTCTTTTCGCAACAGGTAATCAAAGAACATCCGTGTGGTGGACAGCACGCGATTGATAGACTTGTTTTGGGTGCGCAGATTGGCCCGCAGGCTCAGGAAAAATGCTGGTGTCAAATCGCTGGCATCGGCGTTTTGGGTGAGCATATAACGGTCAACGGTCTTGAGTGCACAGCGCAAGTTGTCGGTATCATAGCCCAGTTGCTGCCGATAGAGCATATAGTCTTCAAACTGTGGTGCCAAAAAGCTTTCAAAGCGGCTCATCTAAGATTACCTCGCGCATCAAATCAGTATGAATGTGAAGATATTTACGGCTGGATTCAATATGGCGATGGCCCAGCATCTGTTTGACCTCATAGATGGAGGCGCCGGAGCTGAGCAGGTGCTGAGCATAGGAGTGCCGCAGCCAATAAGGCGTTGAGCTCAGTCCAGCCTTGTGCATGGCCTGCTGGATATAGTGGCCCACCAGGCCGGCGACAATCGGACCATAGGGGGCATGGAAGCTTAAGATAAGATGACGGTCTTTGCTGTCGGGCCGGCCGCCGACCATATAAGCGACGATGGCCTTTAAGGTTTTCTCAGGGATGGGAAGCGTTAGGGGCTGGTCGTTTTTACGACCCTCAAGGCTCAGTAGTGCCTTTTTAAAGGCAATATCATCCAAGGTGATGCGGCAGATCTCACAGGGCCGCAGCCCCAGGGTATAAGCCAGGTGAACCATGACGTAAGTACGAAGGTCCTTGGCTGAGTTAACCGACAGACTGTCAAACAACTGTTTGACTTCGTGGGGACGCAAAAATTTCGGGGGCTTGGCTTTGGCAAATTGCGGGGCGCCGATCAGAAGCGGCGCCAGGTCTTTTTTTAAGATGTCGCGTTGGTGATGCAGATAGGATAAAAAACCGCGCACAATGGTTCGATAGGTGCAGCAGGTGCCCGACGAAAAGGGCTGACAAAATTTTGCTATAAAGGCATCGAGATCTTCGATACGAAGCCGCTGCAGGGTGATATCCTGCTCGCTGAGGTAATCGCAAAGAGCAGATAGCACTCTTCGGATGGCCACTAACTGGTGGGTGTCTGTCTGATGGCTGTCTTGGCGGAACTGCAAATAGTCTTCAAATATACCGGCAAGTTTTCTTTGCTGTGGATGCTGTGGCAGTGGGGTTTTTATCTGACCCTGTTTAACCAGATACCGGGAGAGCCCATTGATAGCTGCTGTGGTGGCAAGTCCACTGACTTTTTTAAAATGCTCGCGGGTATTGACGGTAAAAAGTTGTTGCCAAGGCAAACGGCGGTTTTTGACAAAATCCAAAAACAGTTCCAACTGCATCTGGTGCCGGTATTGAGTACCAAGGCGATAGTTGACGGATTTCATCCAGTTAAGATAATCGGCAGTGGCGCGTATCAGTCGGGCAACTGCCGCAGGGTCTTTTTGTGGCGGTCCGTATTGTTGGATGTACCATTCAAGCCATGGGGTGCATTGCTGGATAGGAGAATCGGCCATTTTTGCTAAGTTCCTTTAAATAGTTGAGCAATGATGGGGCCGATGGCCGTCGGTGTCTGACAGCCCGTCAGTTGCCGTCCGGTTGTATTCATTGAACCTTGGCCGAGGCTGGCCGGCAATGAGAGCACCTGATAAAGGGTGCCGTCAAAGGCGATCAGGTCTTTTTCAATCAGGCTGTCTCTGGCGGCGATATGCTGCTCAAGGCTCATGCGCAAAAGCGAGCAGATGCGATCATAGCTGTAAAATGAGAGTCCATAACGATCGGCAGCCAAAACCAGAAAAATATACAACAGTAGCTCATGTTGGCTTAAGGCCTTTAAAAATCCATCGGTTAAAAACCGATGCGGGATAAAGCTGAAGCCCCCTTCGATACGTCGGATGCGATCGGCAACCAGAACCTTTTTGGTGATCATGATCGACTCCTTTCCTATTGTCAGCAGCTATATACCGGTTCATTGACTAAAGTCGATCGCCTCTTAAAAACATTATGACCATAGTCGGTTAAAATTATAATTGTTTTCAGAAGGTTATGCATGTATCACCTCTTAAAAACATTTGGTCAATAGTTGGTCAGTATAGTTAGTGATTACAGTAGCTTGAATGCGGATCACCTCTTAAAAACTCCGATGGGGGTTGTTGACCACTCGATGGCCTATTGACCAGGGGATGCGGACGAATCAGATGGCGGCAGCGTCGTAGGAGCAGCTGGCTCAGGTACTCGATGATGATCAACTCAGGTGTGCCGATGAGCTGCTGAACATAACACAGGGGCAATCCGGTCTTTAGCCGGCTTCGCGGTGTGCCGGTTTGCTCAAGCTTTTTATCCAGATAATTGTCCTTAAAGTAATCGGCATTGTTGTGATTCCATTGCTCGCATTTTCTGCGGTGCCATTCCCGCTGACATTGCTCACCACCACAGGTCTTCTGCCGATCCTTCAGTCGTGGATGGGGTATAAACCAGCGTTTACATACCCGGCATGGACGTTTGCGTGTGGGGCTCCTGGCCATCTTTTTCTCTCCTAGCATAGGATTTGAGAAAATGATTTTAGGAATAATATGGTGAACCCGATAGCTTTAAAGATGTGAATTAAAAGGGAGGAAAATGAGAAGAATTAAATGGAGATTTTATTATTTTCCGGGAATCAAATGAAATCATAAAACGGAATTAAATTGTCGCCACATAACTAAACTGGCCCCATAACGTGCCTCCTCCTGAAAGAAAGGAAATATACAGATTGCATAACAACATTTTAACGGATTATGATTTTCCTGCCCATTGAGCTACCACAATATATATTGGCATTGCTATAATCCTCAGAAGGTTAGCAACTTCAAAAGTGAGGGATCT
>JAAUYB010195281.1_pt1 | contig 10054 bp, 11 predicted proteins | sample 7278071 | NCBI WGS metagenome assembly JAAUYB01 (sample SAMN14350121, study PRJNA611818) | marine sediment metagenome | isolation source: surface marine sediment (1.8m) | place: French Polynesia: Moorea | collected 2018-08 | reverse complement strand
GTAGAGGGCAGCGAGGCAACCTTGCGCGGCGCAACCCTCATCGAAACCGTCGGCAAAGCGGTCAATCAATAACGTCGACCCAAAAGGCGGCCGGAAACGGCCGCCTGAAATATTCAGTCCAAATCGACTCCCGCTGTTCAGGTAAGGCGACGTTGCCGATGTTTCGGTAGGTCATCCACGGGGGCCCACGGGATATGCGATTCCATCCAGATATGGTCTTTCGGGGTCAATGCCGGGTGAGACGGGTCATCCATGCTCGCGGCGGTGACATCGGTTTCCGAGCCGTTGAAGAGTCGGAACACCAGTTGGGTGCCGCATGACGGGCAAAATCCGCGCTCGGCTCGTTCTGAGGATCGGTAGAACCTGGGTTCTCCGGCGGTAAAACGGAAACGGTCGTTTGGAAATGTCACCCAGGTCAGGTAAGCCGCGCCCGCGCTCTTGCGACATGCCGAACAATGGCAATGGGTTTGGTCCTTGGGGTCTCCCTCTCCGCGGTAGCGAACGGCGCCGCACAGGCAGCCGCCCTTAAATGCCGTCATGGCGACCTCCCGGTCTTATACCTCATAACTCAGGGTATCCGGGTTGCAGTAACCCTGGTCTAACAGTCGGTCGCGATACTTCACCGCCAGGGCCAGTTCGCCCTGAAGACTGTAATGACAGGTCCGCAAGACCACGTTGTTATCCTTGTGTTCCTTTTCCTCATCGATTTCCAAAATGCCGCCGCGTAGTTGGAACTGGGCCGTTTGTTCCTTGATATTCCATTTCAACCATTCGTCCCGTTCCCGGTAGCTGGAAGCGCCGATGATGACCGGCGCCTTTTCGGTGACATTGAGGTAGTCCAAAGCGGCCACGGTCTCGGCGTCCACACTGCCGTGAGGTTGGTTGGTGGCGAAGATCACCTTGAGCTCTTCGTAATGGCGCAACAGCTTGGCCTTGTGGGTTTGTTTGCGATCCAAAATGGTCAATTCGCCCCGTTGGATCATGCCGTTAAAGAAGGCGTCCAACATATCGATGGCTTTTTGTTTACCGGTGGCAAGCAGCACCTTATAGGTGGTATGTCCTTTTTCCTGCTCCGGGGTGCTTTTTTTCTTTTCTGCCATAAAACCATCACCGTCCCTTATCCTTATTACCATCCCAAGGCAATCAGGGCAAGCCCAAAGGTCTGTGTCTTATGAAAAAAAGACCTGTTTCCAGTACTTTGCCCGTTAATGTACGTAGGAAAGAGGCTGTCCTTAATTAAGGGAGTCATGGAAAAAAGCCGGCCGGCGTACAGGGATCACCGTTAAAAAGGGACCGCTCGATCTTTACGAAACGAGCGGTGATCCGCTATTTGCCGAGAGCTTTGTTGAGGGTTTGGATAAAGTAGGGTTTCTGGTATCCCGACCATTTGGATTTCACGGCGCCGTCAGGTTCCATCAACAGGAAACTTGGGTAGCCGCGAACATTGTGCTCTTGGGCGAGTTGTTTTCCAAGGCCCTTACGAGCATTGGTTTTGAATAAAACAACCGCATCCAGGGCCGCTTTGACTTCTGCATCTTTTTTCGCCGCACGGGCGAATTTTTTGCAGCCCCCTCAGCGGGGTACCCACAGATCGACCAGAATGGGTTTGCCGGTCTCGGCCGCCAACTTTTTGGCTTCCTCCATGGTTTCCGCCTGATTGCCGGCGAAAAGCGTGAAGCTCGTCAGGGTCAGCAATAGCGCCATGAGGCGTTGCTTCATGGGTGCCTCCTAGGAATAAGGTTGAGAGAAACTCTCATGAAAATAGTTACATGGATTTACAGGATTTGTTGCATATTCGCGGTGTATTCATGTGTCGCTGTTCGAGGCTTCGTATTCATCAATTGCCCAAGCGTACCTTGTAACCCTCTGCCTGGAACCAGTCGGCGACCTGTTGCCTGAGGTCGCCTTGTAAAGCCAGGACGTCTTCTTCGATGGTGCCGCCGGTGCCGAATCGTTGCTTGAGTTTTTTGAGCACGGCTTTGCGGTCACCCTTGAGGTGGTAGACGCAGGTCATCATCTTGCCCTTTTTGCGTTTTTCCTTGCGGACCATCAACACCGGTTGGTTCTCGGTTTCTTTTTTGGGCTCGGTCGTTGCGGGTTTCTCCGGTGCGGCTTCGACGCCGAACTGTTTGCCGAGAGAGGCAAAGGGATTGTGCTGCAAATCGCCGACCGACGACAGGTCAAGTTTCTTCTGCTTTTTACGCGCCATAGGCTACTGCCCTCCATCGCGGATGTATTTATGGCACAAAGTGCTGACTTTTGGCAAGATTCAGGACAGAATGTTCCGGCGGTTTTCCTTGAACCCTTCCGGGTTTTCTTCCCGACAGTAGAGGGTGTATTCCCCATCGAAGAGGTGAACCCTTGTCCGAAAGCGCTCTGCTCCAAATCAACGGCATCCACAAGACTTATGACCATCCGGTTGAGCCGGTTTCCGTGTTGCGCGGCGTCGATCTTTCTCTTAGCCGAGGTCAAAGCTTATCGATTATGGGACCGTCCGGTTGCGGTAAAAGTACGCTCCTGCATCTCATCGGCACTCTGGACGAGCCCGGGATGGGCACCGTCAGTATCGACGGTCGCGATCCCTTCTCCCTATCCGAGCCCGAACTGGCGCGCTTTCGCAACCAGGTCATCGGTTTCGTCTTCCAGGATCATCACCTGCTGCCGCAGTATTCCGTGATGGAAAACGTGCTGCTGCCCACCCATGCCTTTCCCGTGGAAACAGACACGGAAACCAGGGCGCGAAAATTGTTGGCGCGAGTCAGTCTGGAGCACCGTTTGGACCACCGGCCGGCAGAGCTGTCAGGTGGTGAGCGCCAAAGGGTGGCCATCGCCAGGGCGCTGATTAATTCACCGGCGCTGATGCTTTGTGACGAACCCACCGGGAACCTTGACGGCAAAACCGCCGATGCCGTTGCCGAACTCTTGTTTGATCTACATAAGGAAGAAAATAACGTTCTGGTCATGGTCACGCACAGTCCCGAACTGGCCGGAAAGTGCGATCGCTCCATGCGCCTGCGCGACGGACTTCTGGTCGATGCCTGAGTTGCTGTTGCGATAACTCTCCTCGACCGATAGACTGGTTACGGGCCACAACTACGGGCGATGGGAGGAATCCATGATAGGCATTATGATCAACGGGTCTTTCGTGCCCGCCGAACGCGCGGTTATCAGTGTCCTGGACCACGGGTTTTTGTACGGGGACAGTGTTTACGAAGTCGTGAAAACGCGCGGCGGGGTTTTGTTCGCCGCTTTACCGCACCTTCATCGTCTGCGTTACAGCGCGGGCAAGGTAGGGATTCCCATTACGTCGAGCGATGAGTTCCTCCTGGATGAACTCGAGCGAATGGTTGAAGCGGTGGAATCGGAGGAGGTCTACCTGCGCATGGTGATCACCCGGGGCGAGGGTGACTTCGGCCTGAGTCCCGAGGGATGTCGCAACCCCTCCCGCATCATCTACGGCAAGCCGTTTCAACCCCTGGCTCCCGATTTATATACCAACGGCGTGACCATTTGCAGTCTGGAGCCGGAACGAGACGATCGCGGTAACATCAAAAGCGGCGTCAACCTGTCCAATATCCGTGCGGTCAAGGAGGCCCGTCGGCGGGGCGCACACGAGGCGTTGCGGCTCAGTGAAAACGGTTGCATCGCGGAATGCGCCACCAGCAATATCTTTTGGGTAAAGAAGGGCAAACTTTATACGCCGGCTATTCGCACGGGCATTCTCAAAGGGGTTACGCGTCAGTTGGTCCTACACCTGGCCAATGACAGCGACATGCCGGTAAACGAGGGCATGTATCCCATGATGGACCTGCATACGGCGGATGAGGTGTTCATCACCTCGACCACACGCGATATCTTGCCGGTTTCCCAAATCGACAATCAAGTCTACGGGGTAGGACCGGTCACCCGGGAACTGGGTCGCAAGTTCCAGGAGATCGGCGAAAAGAACATCCAACTATTTTAGGACTGCCGAAAAGATCAGGGAGCACAGCCCCCTGATCTTGGTAGGCGTCAGATGAACACCCGGACCCTAGAGTGCGCCGATAGCGGCGTCGTAGTCCGGCTCTTGGGCGATTTCAGGAACCAGTTCGGCGTGCAGTACCTTGCCGTCTTCATCCACAACCACAACCGCGCGGGACAACAAACCGGCCAGGGGACCGTCGGTCATGGTCACCCCGTAATCGGAGCCGAAAGAAGCGCCGCGGAATGTGGACAGGTTGGTTACGCCGTCAATCCCCTCAGCACCGCAGAAGCGCTTCATGGCGAAGGGTAAGTCGGCGGAGATGCACAGAACGGAGGCTTTCCCCGCTGCCTGCTCGTTGAACTTGCGCACCGAGGTGGCGCAAACGGGGGTGTCGACACTGGGGAAGATGTTCAGGACTTTTTTGCCCGAGAAGTCACCCAATCCCTTTTCGGAAAGGTCCTCCGCGACCAGTTTGAAATCCGGGGCCCGGCTTCCCACGGCGGGAAGATCGCCGGAGGTGTGAATGGGGTTCCCTTTCAAGGTAATTTCAGCCATGACGTGTGCTCCTTTGTTTTGTCAGGAAAGTAATGAGGCCGGCGGGTCATTTTACAAGGTTCATGCTTCCAGTCGCAAGTTGCAACTTGCACAGCATAACACACCTCCAAAATTCAAAAAGGAGGAGAACTCCTGGCTCTCAATGGGTTCCCTATAGTGGGAACCCTTTTTGCTATTTGCTTGATCCGGCGATTGAAGGAACGAAAGAGGTTTAGCCGAGGAGTCTCGCGAGACTTGGGGCGAGACCTGAAAAGGTGAAACCGACTTAGGTATGATTTGCCTTCTATTCCAGATCCCTATATCCTTAATCCACCGCGACTTGAAGAGCTGATGCAGAAGATTCATCAGATCGTCACGTCCTCAAAACGTAACGATGCGGGCACTTGGAGGCAAAGCATGAGCGATTCCCCCATATCCCTGAGGCCTGTGCCGGAAGGTTACACCGAATGGCTGTCCAACCTGAAAGCTCGAATTCAAAGTGCCCGGCAACGAGCGACCCTCGCCGTCAACCGTGAGTTGGTACTGCTTTATTGGCAAATTGGTTGCGATATTCTCACCAGGCAGGCTGAAAAAGGCTGGGGAGCCAAGGTCATCGATCGCCTTGCCCATGACCTGCGCATTGCCTTTCCCAACATGAAGGGCTTTTCCCCACGAAATCTCAAATACATGCGTGCGTTTGCCGATGCCTGGCCAGATCCTGAATTTGTGCAGCAGGCTGCTGCACAATTACCGTGGTTCCACCTTTGCACACTCCTCGACAAGCTCAAAACACCGGCGGAGCGAAATTGGTACCTCTATAAGTCCATTGAGTTTGGATGGTCCCGAAACATACTCATCATGCAAATAGAAACCGAATTAAAGCAACGTAGCGGCCAGGCAATCAGCAATTTTGAGACCCGGCTACCCAAGCCGCAGTCGGATCTGGCCCGAGAGTCGCTCAAAGACCCATATCGCTTCGACTTTCTGGGCCTTACAGACGCTGCCCAGGAACGGGAAGTGGAAGAAGCCTTGGTTCAGCATGTCACCCAGTTCTTGTTGGAACTGGGAGCTGGGTTTGCTTTTGTGGGTCGGCAGGTCTTGATTGAAGTGGGAGGCGACGAGTTTTTCCTTGATCTGCTCTTCTATCACCTCAAGTTGCGCTGTTTCGTCGTCATTGAACTCAAAGGGGGCAAATTCAAACCGGAACACCTGGGGCAACTTGGCTTTTACATGACAGCCGTGGATCGGCAGATAAAACAGGAACAAGACACGCCCACGATCGGTCTGTTACTGTGTAAGAGCAAAAACAAGGTGGTAGCCGAATACGCCCTGCACGACAGCAGCAAACCTATCGGTATCGCTGAATACCAGTTGGTGGCATCCCTACCTGAAGAGCTTAAAACCAGCTTGCCCAGCATTGAACAGATCGAGCGAGAGTTGGAGAGCGGCGATGAAAAATGAAAAAAGAGACCACTATACACCACCAACAGCTGGACGGGTTCCTTGCAAATGGGATCGAAGAGCTACATCCAGGCTCATTCTATATCGCTCCAATCGACTACGTACTGACTACGGATGCTACCCCAGCCTCATCTCCGCGGCTACAAAATCCTAGAAACCAGTAACTTCCCCAGTTTTGCTCTGCGAGGGTCAAGACCTCCGCGACCTTTGCCAAGAATGATACCAAGATATCCCGGTCGGCCAAATGATGCGGCTCAAATCCCTGAGTTTATCCCGGATGCCTAACCAACCTCTTTAGGCAGGCAATCGATTCGCCGGTAACTTGGCGAAAGTGCACTTTCATTCGCTTGAACAAGCGAGCGAGGCACTCTTGGAAGTTAATGTGAGAGGGGCTTCAACCTCATCGCATCGGGCCTGGTAAGTGCCCTTATTTAAGCTATTCCCATAACCAATTTCGAAAAAGGCACTTGCATCCAATCAAGACATAAATGTGTGTTTACGCTAGCAAGCTTCAAGTTGCAAGTTGCAAGAACTCGAAAAAGTAGAGGGATTCTGAGTTGTGGTTTGGTAGGGCTATGTCCTCCGGGTGTGTTTGCCGTACAACCCGGCCAGGGGAACAGCGGTGATGCCGTGAGCAAAGATACTGAGCAGTACGGTCAGCACTATGACCGACAGCATCTGCTGGTGTCCCTCCAGACCCAGGGCGCCGAGCGTCATCAAGAGATAGAGAATGGTAGCGATCCCTCGCGGCCCGAACCACCCGATAAACAGCACCGCGTAACGGTCCAAGCCGGTTCCTATGAGGCAGAGGGCAACCGGCACCATGCGGATCACCGTTAAGCTGAGGAGGGCATAAAGCCAGGCATGGCCGTCCCAATAGCCGGCGGCTGCCGGCACCATGACCAAGCCGAATATCAAGAATACGAACAACGACAACTGTTGTCCCTCAGCCTCTCCGAATTCATGGATACGCTTGCGAACCAAGGGGCTACGGGCTCCAAGCAACAGCCCGCCGAAAAATGCCGCGATAAACCCGTTGCCGTTTATCATCTCGGCCAGGCCAAAAGACACCAGGGCCAGGGAGACCGATCCCAATCGTTGGAAGGTGGGGTTCATCCAGTCGGCCCTGGCTGCCCGATCCATGAGCTTACCGCCCAGTCGGCCCACCAGACCGCCTACCAGAGGGCCGAAGACCAGTTGTTCCAGGGAAAATAAAAGCCAGTATTCGACACCGGTTCGCGTGCCGCCGGCTTGTGAAAGTCCGGCGATACAGATCAGAATAGGCGGAAGGGCGATACCGTCGTTGATACCGCTTTCCACATTGATAGACTGCCTGATTTTTTCCGGTACAGCTTCACTTTTGACAACGGCCTGGCCCAGGGCCGCATCCGTGGGTGACAGCATGAGGGCGATCAGCGCCGCGGCCCAAAGGTTCATTTCTGAAAAAATGGGAACCGCCAGGATGAACCCCAGCAGCATGGTTATAGGCAAGCCGATACACAGCAGGCGAAAGGGGACATCCCTCCGGCGGATCACGGAGCCCAACCTGAGCTCGGAGGCATCGACAAAAAGAATCACGACCAGGGTGCCCTCCGCGATGATCTTCACAAGGGTCGTGTGAAATTCAACCTGGAACCACCCCAATCCCAGCGAGCCGACAAACATGCCGATACCGGCGAACACCATGGGAGCACTGATCACCGTCCGCTCCAAAAGCCGGGAGACAAGACCGTATAAGAAAATCAATGACGCGAAGAAGACGATCTCCGGAAAGTCGTGCATGAATTAACCCCGATATAAGAACAACATATTTAGTTGCATTCTTTTGTTCGTCGGCAGTTTATCTTCGCAAGAGGTCTCTTGTCTATTGGACTTTGGTACCATTTCCCGCGCTTCCCCGGTTGTGGTAAATTGAGGCAGACGCTTATGTTCAAGACGAATCACCGTAAACACAGTCGGCAACCGCTACCGTCCGGAGTAACCGGTGTTCCCAAAGAGATGTCTCATGAGGGCGATATCGAAGTAAGCAATACGCCGCGTTTCGAGGCCAGGAGGTTCAGGGATGAAGACACATCAGGTCGACCGACCGCCTGAGGGCGAACCGCCGCCCAAGCCGCAACAGGCTGCTCCCAAGAAGAAGAAAAAAAGGAGGCGCAGGATGATCGCGCTGATCGTGACCATATTCCATGTGCTGGGCGTCATTACTTCTTTCCACGCCGTCATGAGCACACGCACCTCTCAGGGCGCCGTCGCCTGGGCCGTGTCGCTGAACACCTTTCCCTACCTGGCGGTTCCGGCATACTGGGTGTTGGGCCGCAGCCGTTTCCAGGGCTACACCACCGCCCGCCGGGGAAAGCTGCAGCAGATTGCCGGCATCACCGAGGAGGCGGTTGCCGCAACCGAGGCGTTTCGGCCCCCCGCGGAGGATGTGGGACCCGGCGGCCATACGGTGGAGAAACTGGCGGGCCTTCCCTTCCTTTCCGGCAACGCCGTTGAGTTGCTGGTGGACGGCGAGGCGACCTTTGCCAGTATCCTGGAGGGTATCGATTCAGCACGTGAGTACATTCTCTTCCAGTTCTATATTGTCCGTGATGATGAGCTGGGCCGGAAGATACAGAGACACCTCATCGAAAGGGCAAAGGCCGGGGTCAGGGTGAGTTTTCTCTTTGATGAGGTAGGCAGTCACAATCTACCGGATCGCTACATCGACGAACTGCGCGCGGCCGGTGTTGCGGTTTACGACTTTCACACCCAGAAGGGGCCTCGCAACCGTTTTCAACTCAATTTCCGCAATCACCGAAAGGTGGTCGTGGTAGATGGAAAGCAGGCCTGGATCGGCGGTCACAACGTGGGCGATGAGTACCTGGGCCTCGATCCGAAATTCGGGCACTGGCGCGATACCCATATCCGCTTCGAGGGACCGGCTGTCCTCGCTACCCAACTTTCTTTCGCGGAAGACTGGTACTGGGCGGCCGGAAAACTTCTGGACCTCAACTGGAATCCCCAGCCCGCCGAGGACGGCAATCTCCCCATTCTGATTGTGCCCACGGGCCCGGCCGACGAATTGGAAACCGCCAACCTGATGTTCGTCCACGCCATCAACTCCGCCACGGAACGAATTTGGATCGCCAGTCCCTACTTCGTACCGGACCCACCGGTGACCGTGGCCCTGCAACTGGCGAGCCTGCGCGGCGTGGACGTTCGCATCCTCATTCCGGACAAGCCGGATCATATCGGCGTTTACCTGGCCGCCTTTTCCTACCTGGGCGAGGTCGACCGCACCGGACTGAAGATCTACCGGTACCAGGACGGCTTCCTGCATCAAAAGGTCATGCTCATCGATCGCTCGATAGCGGCAGTGGGCACCGCAAACCTGGATAACCGCTCTTTTCGGCTGAACTTCGAGATCACGGCGGTCATTGCCGACGAGGATTTCGCGACCCGGGTGGCGCACATGTTCGAGGCCGACTTTGAGAGGTCGCGTTTGGTGGACCCGGGAGAGACGGAACGCAAACCCTGGTGGTTCAGGGTCGCCGTACGTCTGGCGCGACTTTCCTCACCCGTGTTGTAGCCATTCGCTTTGAAGTCAACGACAAGTCATTGAGCGGTACTTCGCGAGAGAATTTTGATAGGCGGCCGGGGCAACGGCTTGTTTTGCGCCGGTTTTTGAGAGGCGGCCCGGGCACCGGGTCCTTCGCGAGAGAATTTCGGTAGGCGGCCGGGGCGACGGTTTGTTTTTCGCCGGTTTTTGAGGGGTGGCCCGGGCACCGGGTCCTTCGCGAGAGAATTTCGGTAGGTGGCCGGGGCGACGGTAAATTACCCGGCGGTTTTTGAGGAGCGGCCCGGGCACCGGGTACTTCGCGAGATATTGGCTCGATTGCGCAGGTGTGCAATTGACTCAAGACGCCGGCTTGGCTCGATTGCGCAGGTGTGCAATCGACTCAAGACGCCGGCTTGGCTCGATTGCGCAGGTGTGCAATCGACTCAAGACGCCGGCTTAACTCGATTGCGCAGGTGTGCGATCGACTCAAGACACCGGCTTGGCTCGATTGCGCAGGTGTGCAATCGACTCAAGACGCCGGCTTAACTCGATTG
>JAAUYB010019818.1_pt1 | contig 10056 bp, 11 predicted proteins | sample 7278071 | NCBI WGS metagenome assembly JAAUYB01 (sample SAMN14350121, study PRJNA611818) | marine sediment metagenome | isolation source: surface marine sediment (1.8m) | place: French Polynesia: Moorea | collected 2018-08 | reverse complement strand
TCCTATGTCTCCGTCTGCCATGATCGATCATAAGGGATCGAGCCCAGAGCTCACGAGAGAGATCGACACGACGGGACGAAATGCTGTCCAGTTTCTTCATTTTCTAATCGATTTCGAGGACGGGTTTTCGGAAGCAGCCTTGAAAATGATTCTAAAACGACAATCGCGCGTTTCGCTCGGCTCGCCATTTTTTTGCAGCGTTTCCCACCCAGGTTCTTTGCAAGCATGTCATGTACCTACCAAGCTAGTGATGATAATGGCAAAATTGTGTGAGGAAAATATCGTCTCTGTTGCAATTTTTTTCCCGAGTTGCTTTTTCACCACGCGACATTTTCCCATGGGCTCTGGATATAAGCCGCCTATCCGGGCCATGTTTTTGCGGGGCGAGACACAGTGTTTCCTGGAGCGAGTGTAGCGGCAAGGGGACCTTTCAAGGACACCCAAAAGAAGCGCCCATAGCACTGCGACACGCTCGCTTCCCCCCCCGCCCATCCGATGATATTGATTGAGCCTGCTCGATGTGAGTGTGGGTCGGTGTTTTGATATGGCCAAAGCACGTTCCAAGCAAACATTGACACCAGATTTCGTTCCGTTCCAGCATTGAGTAATTCAAGCATGCGGATACTGTTAGTGTCGGGGAAAGTTGTCATCTACTGTAGCTCTGTCCTAATTCATAACGACTGCACAAAAGTTTGACAGATCGTCCCTTCCCGTAACTTTTTTCCCTTATTGCTCATCCTTCAGCGAATTAGCCAAGCAAACTTATTCCCCCGTTGAAAGTGGCCTTCGTCGCCTGTTAAAAAGAGCACAAGAGATTAAGTTGAGCTATGGATATGGACGAGCGGGAAGCGTGGGCAACCCTAATTCTCCCTCGACCCTATCAACCGACGCCGCGCATAATTAGGTGGATAAGTGCACGTCCGAACGTATTCCGCTCTCTTCCTTGGCAAACAGGAAGGAGAGAATTGGTTACTACATAATAGAGTTGGGGCTGGTTTGAAGGCCGCCGCCCTTGCCGCCGCCGCCGCTGGTCCAGAGCCAGGGAACACACAGGGTGGAAAGACTTGACGTGCGTACAAACGCCAGTAGGGGCAAGGAAAGGGAGAAAGAAAGGCTCTTTTAACTGCACAGGAAGGGGGGAAGAGAGCCAGCCAGGTATTTTCGCCGGCGGGCGAAACGGCTTTCACAACAAGCGCGCTTTCGCCAAGTTTGAAGCCGAAGCCTGGATTTTTTTTCCTTATAAATAAAATAAGTTAGTCGGTTGTGTTCCTGCTTAACAGTTGCAGTCTGTGTCATTTTATTATTATTTATTAAAATAGTTGTCAATTCCCGTTCCCCCTAGGAGCCTTTTCATTTCGACTTGCGTTCCAGGCCAAATAGGGCGGAAGGAAGGGGGAAGGGAGGGACACTGTCAGACTGGTTGGGATAGGGGGGGAGATTCTTGGCGTATGTACGTGCAGTGCACGCCGCCTGCATGTGTACAACCTCCACAGCAGCAAAAGTCTTCGTACTTGTTGGTCTCTCACCCTATCCGCCGATCGTAGAGGCCAGTCGCTTTCTTAATTGCAGCCATCGCGCGGCGCGGCAGGCAAAAGAGCGGAAAAGAAAGCACCCTTTTTAACCATCATTTCCTGGCCCAGAGAAGGAAAGAGAGGGAGCAGCAAAGTGTTTGACCTCTAGACGGCTTTAGAAAGCGGCGGCGGCGACAACGGACAGTTCGGCGTCGACACAGAAGCCGTTTGGAAGCTAATCAAAGGGGGAAATTGACTCTTGTGTGCATTTCTATATTGCTTGACGAAGGCGCCTGCGAAAATTGAAAGGATCGAAGGACGGACCTACCGTTCCTGTCAACGCAGAGCCTTTTTCGGAAAAAAGCAAGAGGGCAACAAAGAAAACTAGGACAAAAAGCTGCTAGAAGAAAACGGAAAAAATAGCAAAGAAAAGACGGGAGGAACTACAGTACCACTCTCTGGAAATGCCCTCAACAAAGCCAAAGGTAAGAAGAGGACGGTTTTCGCCCTGCAGCGGCATCCTATACAACTACGCAGAAGAAGAAAACTGAGATGTCCCCTCCTCCTCCCCTACTTAACTCGGCCGCCTCAGGCGAAGATGGGAGGTGGAGGCCGCCGCCGCCGCCGCCGGGGTCGTTTTATGGCCTTTCCTACAGTGGAAGAACCAGAATAAGGGGGCAGTGATAACAAAATTGCCAGGCCATTAAGTGGGCGACGCCGCCCCTCGCCCCCGCCCCCGCCCCAGGCAGTTCCACAGCATCTCTACACGCAGGAGGGAGAAATATTACTTTTCCGCGAAATTTAAGCCTTTCGGGGCATCTCCCGACGTTTTTCCAAGGGTGTGTTGGGGAAAGGGTGCGGGGGAGGAGGGGCGGGAGTAGGTGTGTTCCCCTTTTAGGCATGCTTGGAACCGCTCTTCCCACTTCGGAGATGGTTCTATGGGACCACAACCACCATCCACCAGTCCCAGCACCTCCCACCTCTTTTTCTCCCCTAACCTTTCTTGGCTAGGTTCAAGAGAGTGGAAGAGACAAATTCGTCTGTTTTCTGTTCGAAAAACCATCTTTCTCAAGATCAAATTATATGGCAAGGCCTTACTCATATAATTTCACTGTTCCAGAGTGACTATGTACGTAAAGCGGGGAATTTGCCTCAATTTTAGGGCGCGGCTGCGGTTTCATGAATGCCCAACCTTTTCCCTCTCCCACGGAGCATCCTCCCCCGTTGTAATGTTCGCATCAGCACCATCCCCTTACTTTGGACCTTGCCAAACGAATCGAGGATCGTTTGCGCCGCTCTCGCCCGCGCGGTGGAGGAAAGGAGATATCCCCGCCCCATCTCCCGTTTCCCCCCTCCCCCCGCATTCTCCCCACTTCGCCCTAGAAGCCAAGCCACTTATCTTTTCAATGGACTCTACTCTGTCTCCGCCTCCATCCCCCCCATCTCCCCCCCTTTTTTTTGCATGGCACTATGCTCTCCGTTCCGCCGTTCTAGGGGTTGGATTCCCCAATTCTTTTTAAATTTTGGTCCTTTCTTGACTTCTTGTTTTTGAGATGTCATGCTAAGGGAGCGTCAGTTTTGGCAAAACATAGTGCATTTGCCAATTTTTTGTCATCTACAGCGGCCGCCGCTATACTGTAGCACACAGCGGAATCATGCAAGACGCCAGAGATAGGTTCTTCCGCAGAATCAGAGTTCTCTCTGCTATGCTTGTCTAGTCTAGGAAGAAAACGCATGACTTTCCCCCCGAGCAAATAAAAGACTTTCCTCGAAAGTGACATCTCTCAATCTCCTTCGAGGAAAAAGATAAACGGGGGGGCGGGGGCGAAAAGGCTTTTGCCAATATTCGTGTGTGTGGGAAGAAAAGGTTTTCTTGACATGAGCGAATGGGAGGAGGAGGAGGTAGAAAAGGATTGGGAAGGGACATAAGTCAGAGCAGCTAGGGAGAATAGAAAGAGGAGGGAGGGGGCGACAAAGATGGATTGATAGTCGATTCTCCGCACGTGTATGGGAAAGGGGAATTGGTCGAAGGAACGTGTGTTGTAAGGCCTGATAAAATAGACGTAAGAGAGGGGCGCGGTCACAGAACAAGGGGAAAAAGGATGCGTCGATCGCGTTCAAATATTCAGGGGGCCAAATTAAATCGTTGGCCTCTTCTTACTCTAGTTTCCCCCTCGGCTCCCTTTCTAGGCAGCAAAATGCAGGCCAAGGCTGGTCTCTTTTTTCGTTTTTATTCTTGTGAGGGAAAAAGGCCAAAGCCATGGCGTGCAAGCTAAGGGGGATTGAAGAGAAGTTCCTTTTGTTCGTGGAAGTAGGGGAGGGGGAAGAGTACAAAACTTGAAAGTGAAGGTCGGAGCAGCCAGGACTGCCGACAGCAGGAAAAAAAGTCAATTTCTCCCCCGTGTATGGTTAGTTGCGTCTGCGGCAAGTAGAAGAATGCAAAGCAGAAGAGAAGAGAGAAGTATGAATTGGAGAGAAGACTACAGCATGCGTACATGAACATCGCGTCATGAAAAGAGGGAGAAACCCACAAGGCCAACAAGCCATTGACAAAGTTGACAAATTGCCTTTCCTTCCAAGAAAGAAATTGCTACGACTTCTGGGAGGATGAAAGTCGCGGTTCATTTTTTTGCAGGTGAGATGAGGGAAATCCTGACATAGAGGAAGGATCAGAGCGCCATGGACGAGCCGGACGTCCCCGACACCGGCGCCGTCTTCACCTTCGGCAGGTCCAGGTTCGCCGACAATGCGCCAAGGTGAGGCGGATTCCCACATTCGAACCCTAAAAATATATACACGGGTGGAGTTTTAAATATCCGCTTGAAAAAAGGCTTTCGTAGAAACCAAAATTAGACACTTCTAGGAATTTTTATGATTAGCTTATGGTTGCGACAGCTAGATCTGTCCTAGATCTAGCTGTCACAAGAAGTAATTAAGGTTAACAGTAACTAGTAAGCTTTATTTTTGGTTTCTTTCAAGGGTCCTTTCGTGTCCTCAGGAGGAAAACTAACTAGTTTTAATTTTTTTCCTTTCCCTTTCCTGTTTTACTGCGCAGGCACTGTTATACTGTTTTTATCCTCCTCCACAAACCTCTTGTTGTGTATTTGGTTCACAAAAATTATATACATTTATATAAAAAAAGTAGCAATTCCAGGGACTTTTTCATAGCGGATATTTAAAAATACATCCCTGTAATATCTGGTACAGAGAATTTCCCAGCACGGCTCGTTTCCGTGGTGTACGTAGTGGTTATCACATCCGCCTTACACGCGGAAGGTCCCCGGTTCGATCCCGGGCGGAAACACAATGTTTTTTCTCATGTTTAATTGGGCAACTCATCTCTGCAGCAAGTTTTGGATCCGCCGCGACCGCGTTGTTGCCGTGTCCTGCGGCGACGAGCACACTGCCGTCGTGTGCCAGTCCGGGAGGCTGTTCACCTTCGGGGCCAACGAGTGGGGCCAGCTCGGGCTGGGCACCAACCAGGGGGTGGCAAAGCCAAGCTGCGTCAAGAGTCTGAAGCCGGTGAGAAAAATTGCATTTTTCTCCTAAAAAAGACTGCAGTAGAATAGGCTTCTTCTTCTAGGTTGGCGCCGTTCGGTCTGTGGCCTGCGGCAAGATCCACACCGTCGCCTCTGTCGAGGTCAAGGGCGACGGCAGCAATGACGGCACTCATAACGGCAGCCACTACGAGCTCTACGCCTTCGGGTCCAACTCCGACGGGCAGCTGGGGGTGGGGAGGAAGACGGAGTACAGCGAGAGGCCGGTCAGGTTGGAGCAGGCGGCGAGGATCGTCAACGACGGCAACAACGCAGACCATTCAAAGACCTCCTCCCCGCCCCCTGCTCCCAGGCTGGCGGCGGGATCCTCCCACTCCATGGCGCTGTGCCCGGCAAGTGGAAAGTGAGTGCAACAAATTTCAAGACAATTTTTTTCCGGAGGAAAGTAGTAAAAGATCCAACTTTTTTCTTTCAGGGTTCTGGTCTGGGGCTCCAACACCGAGGGCCAGTTGGGCCTTGGCCCGGACGCGGAGGAGACGGTCTTCCTGCCAACGGTGCTGGACCTGCGGCTTGGGCCGGAAGAGAGCACAAAACAGGTAATTGATTCACTTTGCAGAAACAGAAGTTTTTTTGCATTCTTATTCTTTTTATTCAGATCGCCTGCGGCTACTACCACAGCGCTGCGGTGACGACGGAGGGAAGGCTCCTGGTGTTTGGGGAGAGGGTGGGGGGCAAGCTGGGCCTGTCTCCGCCCAAGAAGTCAAAGGAAAACGGGGAAGGAGGAGGAGGAGGCGTCGAGGAGGAAGACGAAGAGGATGAGGAAGGAGACGGAGACGACGACGACATCGTGGACACCCCAACGGAGCTCAGACTGGGAGAAGAGGTAAAACAATATTAAATTTACCCATTTCCCACTTATACTTGCAGCAAAATTTGTCCTTTTTTTAAAGGTTTCCTCGGTGTCTTGCGGCGGCGGCCACACCGTTGCCCTGACCTCGAGCGGCCGCGTCTTCTCCTTCGGCTCCTCCGCCAACGGTCAGCTCGGGCTGGGGACGGCGGTGGCCGAGACGGGGAGCCCGACCGTGGTGGCGGCGCCGGCCATAGCGGAGGGGGGGCACAGGGTGGAGAAGGTCTCCTGCGGCGAGAACCACACCGCCCTCGTCACCTCCTCCGGGCTCCTCTTCACCTTCGGCGACGGGCGGCACGGGAAGCTCTGTCTCGATCAAGACACCATAGCCAACCAGCACACGCCGGCCTTCTCAGACAAGTAAATTCGCAGATATGTTAGCAAACAGAGGAATTGCAATTTCATTTCGATGAAAACGCAGATTTCCCGGCCTGAGGGTGGAGTCCGTGCACTGCGGCGGCTGCCACACCATGGTCCTGGCCACGCCGGTGCCGGAGGACGAGATGGTGACATCGAAAATTGACCCATTTTGTCGTTTTAAACCAAGCCAATAATTTGTGCATTTAGGCCAACGGTTTTGGAGGCGTGACCCCTTTAGACTCTGCCACTATGGTGACTACGGCCGCCATGGTTGGGAATGGGCGGCCGCCGGGAGCGGCTGGAGGGGTGGGGTCGGACGAGGTCAACAGGTGGGCTAGAAATAAATTTTTATTGAAGACGAATTTTTTATAGATTTATTTGGTGCCAGGAGGGCCAGGGAAAAGAGGCACCTCAGCCGGCAACAGCAGCAGGAAAAGTCGCTGCCTCCAATTCGACAAAGGTGACTTTTGCCATTACTGTATACCTGCAACTAAAATGGGTTGCAAGAGAATTACGGCATGTATTTTTTATCTCGCAGGGCTCCTCTTCCGTCCGACCCGGAGGAGATCCTGAACATTGGCTCCGAACTCATCCAGGTGAACGGGGGAGAAGGGCACGAGGACCAAGGGGAAGATGACAAGAAGGAGGAGGAAGAAGAGGAAAAGGATGAGGAAGACAAGGAGAGCGAAAAGGAGGAGGCAGACAGCGACGGCGACGACAAAGCCAGAGACGGAAGCGACAAGGAAGAAGAGGAAGACGAGGAGAAGGATGACAAGAAGGAAGAAGTGGACGACAACGCCGCCGCCAAGAAGAAGGAGGGCGGAGGTAGGTTCAGGGTGTCCAACCTCTTCAAGGGGCTGAAAAAGTGGGGGGAGGACAGCCCAATACAGGTATACTTTGCTTGAGTCTGTCAATACCACGACAATTTTCTGAATGTAAATTTTATCTCGCAGGACGATAACAAGGCAGAGGAAGAGACCAATGAAGAGGAGGAGGAGGAGGCAAAGAGTGACGAGAGCGACAAAGAGGACGAAGAGGAGAAAGAGGACGAGGACGAGGGCGGAAGCGGGAGGAGGAGGCACCCGGACAAGAGGATCAAGAAGCGGGTCTCGTTCATGTCCCAGAAGGCGGTCTACATGTCTCCCGACAAGAAGAACAAGGCCTCCTCGGCCAAGAAGAAGCAGGAGGAGAACGGGGAGGAGTCGGAGGGGTCGGATTCCGATGAAGAGGAGGAGGAGAAGGAATCGGCGACTGAAAAAGTCGACAAGAAGGAGGACGACAAGAAGAAGAAGAAGGCGGAGGAGGAGAAGAACAAGAAGAAGGCCAAGAAGAAGTCGAGGTTGTGCACAGTGTTGTAGTGGCTTCGGAAAGTGATGTTGATTTTTTGGAATATGTGATATGGGAGGTATGTGACTTGTGTATTTTGTGGTTTTGACGAAAATTAGTGCAAAAAACGTAATTGACCAAGTAGCGTATAGAAATACGTACTTATCCGAAAATAGTTTTTTTCCCTTTGAAAAAGCGCCGGCAATCAAATAGTATGTCCAAGTACTGTTCTTCTCGTCCCGAATTTTCCGTCCGTAAAAAAACGACTGCTAAAGAGACAGAAAAATATGCCGACATCGTGCATTTACCCGTCATCATACAAACGTAGATCGTGGCAAACAAAAATACACAGGTACACAAGAGTTCACAAATCAGGACTTTTTTTGTGTCATTTTCGATGAATTAAACGCGCGGTTTTTCTGGTCACAGAGGCAACAAGGCATCACGCCCTTCAGATCTGCACGCCATGCCGTGTTATGACTACTGACCTAGTTGTTAACTCGAATCACGTGCAGCAATTAATTTTCGCCGCCGCCGTCCTTGCGCCCGATTTACATACTTTATCCCCCCCCCCCCGGCGTACATAGGATGAGGAGATGACACGCGCGCAAGTGCGAGGGTTTCCCTCTCGCCGCAGGTGAATAAAAATACCAGGCGTGGTCGTCATGAGTAATTTCAACACCGAGCAATGCGGGAAATTAATTGCATTCCTCGAACGGGGGCGATATTTCGCCTCGCATATGCAATGACCATTTTTACCAATCGCTACACTAGCAAATTTGGAGTAACGCTTCTTCCCGTAATACGTAAATCATGGAGACCTGTCAGCGAGAAACCGCTTCCCGAAATGTATGGATAGAGTCGAGTCATTGTGTCCCAATCAGACAGCGAATATGAAGCGAACGCTCCCTCGTTTGATTTTCTTCTCTCACTCTTCCCATAAACTTTCCCGTGGCTAGCTATTTTTTTTGTTTTTAAAAAAGTAAACTTCGTTCGAAAACAATAGGTTACATAAATGGAGACCGCAGCGAAAGAGAAACAGAAAACCGTCCATTCTAATAAAGTTGCATAACGGCAGCGGGGATGGCATTGTTTTCCTTTTATCAAAGGGCAAAGGTTTGAAAAATGGGGGGTGATTTAACAAAAAAGAAGCACCTGGGAGGGTCATGTCATTTGCGAAACCAGGGTGAGTCAGAAGTATTCAAAGTGGCAGCACGAAATTCCCCCCTGGCATTTTCTCTCCCCTTCATGTAATGACCGCTTCAAAGGTAGAAGTGCATCACACAGGAATACTTTTCTCTCATTAACTCCCTAACTGCCGTGGGCGTCGTCGCCGTCGCGTCAAAAAACAATTTTTCGCGCAAAAAGAAGAGGGGGGGATAAAAACAGTATATTTTTTTCCTCGTCGTCGTCCCTCAACCAGGGTGAAGGTCCCCCTCTTCTCCTTTTTCCCTCGCTTGACCTGAGAAATTGGCCACGGGCGGCGGCGACGCGTGACGCATGCGCGTCTGCGCGTCATGCATCGCGACGCAGGGTGTGCGTACATATGCGCGGCAATATTGCCGTGGGTTATGAGGAGGAGGAGGAGGCGGCGCGCGCGTTTGTGGTGACAGACAAGGGGTTGGTTTCCCCCCCTCCTCCCGCGGACGGCATTATTTTCCCTTGACAACGTCGGTGGCGGCGGCTGGCCATAGAGTTTTATTTTTGATACACATTTAAGGGAAATATTTTACTTTCGGTATGAAGTGTGAGTTATACGTACAGCAAACCAAAATGGTTTTCTTATGATTTCCTAAATTATCTCGCCGTATTTTCTATGGCAATCATGCACGGACACTTTTTGTCCACCTTTACATTTTCGCGGCCCCCCTCCCGCATCCTCCTCCTCCTCTTTTCCGTCATATTTTCCTTTTTTATTCTACCAATCCATTGTTTCGGATCCCGTTTTAAAGACCGACGAGACCGCGGGTCAAACCGCCAGTCCGCCGCCAGAAGCTCAGGAGCGAAAAACTAGAAACTGCACACATATTTTTTTCGCCCATCGGGAAAACAAGCAACATGGTAAGTTTTTCCTTTACTTTTTCCTATATTTTCGGAAAACTTACAGTGTATTTTCCGAGATCTCCGGGGATTTGAGGTGAGCGAAATTAGGGTTGGGGGGCCGAAGAGAGGGAAAAACCAATTGTATAGGCAGAGTTAGTTTTCCTTCGAACCCTCCACCCAACGATTGAGTGGAAAGAACCCTTTTGGACTCGCACCTAATAGAGAGAGCATTTTTTCTCGAAACAAACGGAAAAAATGTCTGAAAGAATCAGTTCAATTTTACAATGTAGAGCTAGTGAGGCTACTTTTTGGCACACTGTTTGAAAATGTAGGTGTATTTTCGCCTTTTTTTCTCGATCCTATGTTGAACGAAAAAGGAGTGGAGGGGTTAAGACGCGTGAGAAAGAGACAT
>JAAUYB010048042.1_pt1 | contig 10060 bp, 7 predicted proteins | sample 7278071 | NCBI WGS metagenome assembly JAAUYB01 (sample SAMN14350121, study PRJNA611818) | marine sediment metagenome | isolation source: surface marine sediment (1.8m) | place: French Polynesia: Moorea | collected 2018-08 | reverse complement strand
CAGTCCCCTTGCCCTCTCCGCCGAGGTCCTCCGCCAGCGCGGCACGGACGGAGCGAGCGGCCTCAGACCGAAGGCTTTCAGGGGGAGCCGGGGCTTCAGACATTTTTTCGAGTGGAGGTTCGACACTTGTGACGCAGGTAGATATTTGCATTCAAATGGGCAGGTAGGTGGAAGAAACAGCTGCCCCCCACCCACATCCTTGGCTACGTTAAGGTGGTTACCGTACTTGGAAATAAATGTTTTTTGCTGGCGAGGCGCTGGAACTTACTCATGACTGACAAGTGTTTTATTATCGTCACCTTCTTTCAAATAGTCTTCTTCTTCTTTCAAGATAGAGAAACGGCAAAAATTAACAACTTCATTTCATTTTCTTCCTTTTCCTTCTTTTCATCTTCTGTGTGTCTCTGCAATAATAATATTGTGCCACGATACTTCACTAAATATTTCTTTTCAGGGGGCGGGCAGGGAGAAGGAGGAGGGGGCATTTCTTCTGCTTCTTCGCATACTTAAATTATTTTTTCAAGTTTGAAGAAAGCAATAATAGAAAAATTATAATACGCAGTAACGGCAATAATAAAAGAATAGCTGTAATGCAATGTTAAGTAGGTATAATGCTGAGGTCTGCTATGTAAGAATGGAAGCGAACAAACGCCTTTCTTCTTCCCTTCTTCCGTCTTCTTCTTCCATTGGGGAGCAAGAGGGAGGAAACAACCATTTTTTTGAAAACATTTTCTTTTTCCGTCCTTTGGAAGCTGCAGCAGGCCGCGCGGGGGAGAAAGAGGGGGAAAAAGTGGGGGTGGGAGAAAACGGAGAAGGAGAATGAGATGCTTTCCTCTCTTTCGTGTCTTGGGTATTCTTGGCTGGGATGGGAATGGGCTCGGAACACACGACGGTGGAAAAAGGTCCGGAACCCCCCACCCCGCCTGATGCTCCCTTTCCCTGCAAGCGAAGCACTCAGAAGAGACTCTTTTGAGAAGAGGAGGGTCCCTTCTCCACCTCATCCCTCCTTGAAGCAAAGGACCACTGGTACGTACGTACAGTACGGTGATGCCAGGAGGTGATGTAGTAGTAGTACAACAGACAGCCTCTTTCCCCATTCTAGGCCTCCAAGCGTGGGAGGGTGGACCCGACGCACGCAGGCACACAAAGGGGGCACCAACTACTGCCCTTAATGGAGTGGGAGGGGAAGTGTCGTCCGTCCATTCCCTTTTCCTACGCCCCTGGGCAATTTGACGACATCGTCATCACCGTCCGCCCGCCCTTTTCACTCTGACGCAGGAGAGGGTCTTTGGGATGAGGCAGTGGGCTCAAGGGGAGCGCAGGAAATGGAGATGGAGGGATCTGCATTCCGGTTATCTCCTCCTTTTTGCGAGCGAAACGGGCTTTCCCAATTCTGACCGGTGTGGGAATTTGCCCTTGGGCCCTCAGCCGAAGTGTGTGGTGTACTCAGGCAGCAAATACCCATCCACCACTGCTTGCAACCAAATGAAGGAGAGAAGAAGGAAGATAGCAAACAACCCGAACCAAACGCACTTCATTCCCCCTCCCCTTTCTCTTCAAGTACTTTCCAAGAGGTACGCACAGTGCAAAGCTATTATGGTTTTCAAGCCTCCTTTGCTCACCTCTACGTTTTTTGAGTACTGCTTTGGGAAACTCTGCTTCCCCCTCTCAATTTTTTTTCATGCTGAATCAAAGCTACCCTGGCTAACACACGTCCCCCCTCCTCTTTCGATCATTCTTTGCCCCTCTTAATTAAAGATCTCTCAGTCTGTCCTCCCCATGAAAGTTATACCAACTTTTTTCTTCCAGACTTTTTGCCTCTCCCTCCCATCTCCTCTCTTTTCATCAATCCGCTCGGGCAGGCGGAGGGGCCTCATCGGTTTGATGGAGGAGTGGGATCGGGGGACCCTCCCTGCCTACAGAACGAACCAAGAGGGGAGGAAGAATTAGCTCTTCCAATATATCACAAGGTTGGAGAAGCACGCTCCCTCCTGCTTTCGTCATCCTTATCTTTCCCACGAGAGTCCTCCTCCTCCTCTTCCTCATCCGCATGCACCTTATCAACAAGGGCGACGATCCCTTCCTCCTCCCTCCCGCTCACTATCGCTTGAAAACTTTCGTTTCCCTCACTCCCTTCTGTCGGTCGTGCGTCGTTGCCGCGGGCGCCTCCTCCAAATCAAGCCGCAGCAAGCAGTCCCGCCAGCTTCAGGCACAGGAGGGGGAAAAGGCCTTTCGAGGATAGGGGGAGGCCTAGATTACAGACTTGGCCTGTCGTCATTCCCTCCTCTACAAAGTGCAATCAAGCTTCCCCTTCCCCCAACATGTGTGGCTGAAATTGGGTTTGGTGTCGTTGGGTTGGGGGTTGGATTGGATGCAGAAATGAATAGAGGGGGAGTATGTGGAGGTGGGGGGCGAGCGACCGCGGACCACAACCTCCGACGAAGCCGCAGCTGGTGTTCCTTTTGCGATCCCTTCTCATCATCATCTTTCCTTCTCCTCACTTCTTTCTCCCGCCGCGCATTGCATTTTCGCTCTGTTTAAAAGAAAAAACAAAGTCCTCTTCTTTCCGATTTCACAGTCACCGGTACTGTAAGTCCTGTAGTGTTATGTGTTCGACAACGACGATCGACAACGAAAGACTAGTAAACTACCCAGGGGGAGAGGGGATTGGGGGATCGAGCGGGGAAAACAAGTGTTGTCCAACGGGGGGTCGTCGGGGGGTAAAGTTGCACTCGACGAGTGGGGCGGGGGCATCAACTACGCATGTACGTACGTGGGAAAGGAGTGTGTGTGGGTTGGCTGTCTGTATGGAATGTTGTCGCACTCGATATTTCCCTTCTCTTCCTCTTCCGATCGGAGTCGCTTCGTTACCACTGGTACCACTTCTTGTCCTTGGTCTTGTTGAGCAGCATCTTCGCGTTGTTTGCGTACTGCTCCGCCTCGTTGGCCATGGCCTCGGTTCGGTCCTCCAGCTCGTTGAGCTTCTGCCCGCGCTCCAGGAACTTTGCGTGCGCCTGGCTCACCTCGGACTGGGACGCGGCGCCCTTTGCGTTCAGCTTCTCCATCATCTTGTTGCCGGGGGTGTAGGTGGAGAGGCTGGCGGCCTGCACGGTGGGGGAAGGTGGAGAAGAAGAAAAAAGTTGCAGGAGAAATCGTTTCAGGTAGTCGCCAATTTTCGTTTCAGGCTGGAATAAGTCATGTAAGATACTTCCATTGTTCGTCCGCGTTACTTACTTGTTTTCCAGACTCCGGCCCGAACAGCTCTTCTCGGTCCAGCGGCTTGGGGCCGCTGCCAAAGAGGAGTCCCTTCAGGAAGCCCTTGCTCGGGGGGTCCGGCATTGGGATGGAATCCTTGGATAGAAGACCACAATAATGTTTGCAGCCCTTTATTTTATATCAACATTTACATACCTGGAAAACAGATCCCTGCATCTCTGGAAGCTGCCTGAAGAACTCTCTGGATAGGGTGATCTTTTGCAGTTCGTTCTGGTTGCAGAAGTAGAGGCCGTGCCCGAAGTCTGAGAAGGCGAGAGTGGTGTCTATCCTGTCGGAGCGGGCGGCGAAGTAGGTCTCGAAGAGCGGCCGCAGGGTGGGGATGCTGTAGACCTTGATGTGTCCGCAGGCGGTGTAGCAGACGAGGGAGGGGGTGAAGCGGGCGCCGGAGCCTCCAAAGTTGACGACGGAGGCGCGGACCACGTTGGAGGATTCGCCGATGGTCTGGGAGTGCATCTGCCGCTGCGACGGAAGGGCGTAGACGGCGGCGGCCTTCTCCGTGCACACTACCATCACCTCCTGGTCCCCGGAGGAGGAGGAAGACGTGAAGGAAGGGGGAGGGGAGCTCTTGTCCTGGCTGTCCTGAGAGGTGAGGCCGCCGGGAGTGGATGCCGAGGCCGCCGCCGAAGACTGCGACACGGTTGACTGCGGCGCCGCCGAGGCCGGCGTGGGCGAGGGTCCGCCCTTGGCAGGCACCTTTACGTTCTCCGCCGGTCGCCCGTGCGAGAGCAGCGATCCGGCGCTGCAGTCAAGGAAGCACGTGGTGAGGACGCGTCCGCGCAGCCGGAAGAGCGACCCGCTCGGGCTGACCACCACCGGCTCATCCGCGCGCTTGGGCTCTTCCGGCAGGCTGACCACGATGGTGAGGACGGAGCCCAGCGAGGTGCCCACGTGGAGGCAGGGGCCCAGGGTGAAGTCGTTCTTGGCGGCGAAGGCGTCGGCGAAGTGGAGGCAGGTGACGCCCTCGGCCGAGATGGCCGCCTCAGTCAGGCTGCTGGCGGAGGAGCTCTTTGAGAGGTTGTTCTCCGCGTCGGTCGAGCTGCCGCCCTTCTGCAGCCTCTTGCAGTCGGGGGACTTGACCCTGTCCCCCGCCCTCGATGAGGGCGTCGGCAGCGCCATAGAGTCCTTCTGCTGTAGCTTTTCCTTCTCTTGCCCGGGTCCTGCCACTGAGTTCTCCTTCCCTGGGGTGGAGGGGTCAACCTGCGAGTAGCTGCCCAAGTCCACGCGGACTATCTCCGGCTTGGCCGAGAGGTCGAGCGGCTTGGGCGAGCGCGGCAGGCGCTGGAAGGGGTCGAGGCAGCCGTACAGGTCGGCCGTGCCCATGTTGAGGAGGCACACGCCCTGCACGTAGTCGATGACGGCCAACCCGGACCCGTTGCCGTAGGCCATGAGGCCGTAGGCGGCGTTGACGACCAGGCAGGAGATGGGCGATGGCTTCTCCCCGTTGACCCAGGGCGTGAGGCAGGCCACCTCAGCGTGGAAGCCGGGTGCCTTCCGCTGAACCCCCGTTCGCACTTTAAGCGGGCTGAAGTACTCGTACTGCGGCTTGTCGAAGTTGAATCCGTCCACCGGGTCGGTGTACGAGGCGGACTGGGAGGCAACGTTGAGGAGGGGCTTTGGCGCGGGAAACTCGAAATGCTGCTGTGAGGGCGGGGAGGACTCACCTCCCCCTCCCCCACCGGCTGTCTTTGCCTGCTGCTGCTGGCTAGATACCTCGTAGACGATGGGGATCTCCATGGACTTTGTCTCCGTGGCCGTCTCCTTCTTCTTGAACCGAAATAGCAGCACCTGCCCCGCCGCCCCCGCCACGGCAAGGTCCCTCGACTCCCCACAGAAGAAGGCGTGGGTGATGGCGTAGGGGTTCTCGTCCAGCTCCGCCTTCATGTTGTCCCCGCCTCCGCCCTTGGCCCTTTCAAAGTACTTGACCGTCTTCAGTCGGTGCAGGCTCTGCATAGAGGTGGAAGAGGCGTCCCAGAATCTTAAACTGCCGTCGGCGTGGCCAGTCAGCACCAGCTCGGCGTAGCTGCATCCGGCGGAGGCGCCGGCAGAATCCACTCCGCCGCTCACCGGCCACTCACCGGAGGAGAACTCCTTGGAGGCGGCCTTGGCCTTGGTGCCGACCATGTACAGGGCGGGGATGAGGTCGCCAGGACAGTCAACTAGGTACCTGTGGAGGGGAAACATGAAAGATAAGAATACATGGTGGTGGTGCGCAATTATGTTTTTTGCACCTGCAGCAGGTGACGGGTGATTCGCTAAAGTCCATGGCGTACGGATTGTTGAAGCACTTGAAGCCCGATCCGGACTTGCAATCTATTCCTACAAGGTCATTGGTCAGCATTACGATGACTGCCTCGGGCTCCTGCGTGAGAGGAGAAAAGGGAAAAGGTCCTTGCATTAGTAATAGTCACTCTCGCTCCTGAGCCGCGGCCGCCTTCGCTTCGGGCGGAGGACGGGCTCCATCATTCATCTTTCTTCGATCATCTCATCCGATCTCTTTCGTTCCTTACATGATAGTCTGACGAGAACGGAGAGTCCGTGACTAGAAGGAAGTCGAGAATACTGTTCTCCATCTCCAGCACCGTAGTGTTTTTGCCCTGCGAGGAACAGGGAGAGAAAAGAAATATATTATCTCGTCGCAGTGCAAGGTCGTCTCAGTGATACAAGTTTGGTGGTACTCCTCGCATCAATAATTAAAGAAGCTCTTTCTTCCTTTCTTCTTTCTCTCTCTCTTTCCCTCGATCCCCTTCCGAGCACGCAGCTACAGTGTGCAGTGTTAAAGCATTCCCCCCCCGCCCTCTCGATCAAGTAATCACTGCATCACGCGAGGCCTCCCCATTCCTTGAGTCGGGTCGGGGATCGAGCCCCGCCCATTCACCTGCATAATGGTGATGGAGGGCGTGGATCCCGTGACGTCCTCCGGGAGCCCGCCGGAGAAGACGAAGTAGGACTCGCCGCTGGATCGGTTGACCCGCCAGAGCACCTTTTCGATGGCGTCGCAACGCTCAACCTTGTTGGTCTCCTTGTCCCTCTTCCCGTGCGGGAACTGCACCGCCTGCGGCTTGCCCTACAGGAAAAAGAAAAAGAAAAATGTTCTTTGTAGTGTTGCGCACATGGAGGACGATCGACACATAAAGCAGATAGAACAGCCTCCGCAGCAACAACAAGGGAAAGGGCATTCATTCTCATTTGCCTCCTCTCTTCGGCCATAAAAATTGTTACGACCCAGCAGGAAGGAGAATACCATCACCACCATAGTCACCACACCAACAGTCGGGGGGAGGGGGGGGAGAGTGCCTCGCTGTCTTTTCTCATCATGACAAGCGGGAAAAGGTGGCGGGACGAACGTAGTAGGGGGAAAAGGAGTTTTTCCTCCGATTCATCCATACCTGCACGGGTTTAATGTTCCATGTGACGAGGGAGCCGTCGCCGTAGGAGCAGACGAATTGGCGCCCCTCCATGTGCCACGATATGGACCAGAGGATCTGGTTGTAGGCGTAGCGCTGCTCGCCCTTCTTGGAGGCTAGGTCCCACAGGCAGATGAGTCCGGTCTTGAAGCCAATGAGGAGCTTGCTGTTGTCCGCCGGGTTTACGCTGACGTGGGTGACGGCGCCCGGGTGGCAGCTCTTCTTGAGCGGGTCTATGCACTTGTTCCACGCTATCGTGTAGCCGGACAGGGTGAAAGTCTCCACGTTCATGATAAACACGTTGCCGCGGGAGGTGCCCAGGTACAGCCAGCGGTCCTGGAACTCCAGGCTCATGTGCGTCAGCTGCTCCTTGTTGATCTTGAGGGTCTGGAGCAGCTCTGGGGGCTTGACGGCGAAGTCCCACATGTTGACGGAGTCGTCGGTGCAGGTGGTGAGTATCTTGCCCTCGTTGAGCATGAACTGGACCTGCGTAACGGCCTCCCTGCCCTCGTGTTGGATCTCCAGGTCGACGCCAGGACGGCCGAATATCCGCACGGAGCCATTCCGGGTGCCGATGGCCAGCAGCTTCTGGATGGGGTCGAATGCCACGCACGTGGTCTTGTACGGAAAGCCATGGCGCACCTGCAAAGAACAGCAAATGATGAAGTCATGTCAAAAAATAGCCGGAGAAAAAAGTCAACACCAAAGCAAGGCAACGCCATCGTACCACAAGTGTTTCCTCATATGGGATCGTAATGAGGGAATTTACAGCCGAAACCTGACATCGATTCATCGGCACGTTACGTTCAAGAAAAGATGCTGAACAAGATAATTAAAAAGCCCAAAAGCATTGTTCACATAAAAAAATTCGAAGAAGAATAAAAAGCAAGCAAAAACTGTATCCAAAGATGTCGGAGCAAAAAATCTAGCCAGGAACCAAGATAAAGGCAAAACTTTTCGTTTGCTTGTTTTCCTCAAAAAATAACACCTCTGCTTCAGAGCCCAGACATTCGCAAACAACTGACGAATCCTCACCGTCTTCTCCAGCGCGAACTGCTCCGGCGACAGCGTCTCCAGCACGTCCTGCTCCAACTTGACCGGTCCCGGCGGAGTGGTGCCGGGCGGCGAGGGCGTGTTGACGCTCTGCCGGATGTTGTCGATGACGCCCTTGATGGACACAAGTTTCTTCATGGTGAAAACACAAGGGGGGGCTCACAGCTCACGCATAAAAGGGAAGCCTCCTGTTGATTTATACGGTCGGTAGTCACCAATAGGCCCTTTCTCCTCCTCTTCCTCCTTGGCTCGGCGGCCTTAAAAGGCTCTTTGGCCCCCTCCGCCGCGCGACATCAAAGGTCGCCTAAGGGCACCATGGCAACCTCTCCTTCTCTCCACTGTGTCCCCCCTCTTTTCACTGGAACTGGGGGCAAAGAGAAGTAGAGTCGGGGCGACGGTTTGTGTGTGCCGCACGTCCTCTCCTCTCGCTCTTCGGTCTTCTTGCCAAAAAAGAGGAGGAAGGGGATGTAGAAGTGTCTTATAGGGGATTACGAGTGAGGCTTGGTTGGGCCTTCCCCTCTTTTCTCCGCCACCGCCAACATCTCACACTCTGTCGAAGGTGGCAGAGGCGGAGACCATCCGCTTCTTTCTTCGGCGGGAAATGAGATTATTGCTTCCCTCTTTTCCTTCCTTCGTCTTGGTCTGTTGGCTGTCGTGTCCTACCCAGCCTCTGTCGTTCGTCGTCGTCCGCGGATCGAGGAGGGGCCTCTCCCTCTTGCCTCTTCCTCTCCTCCTCCTTTTTCCCAGCGGCGAGAGGCTAAAGGGGAAAGGGAGGGAGGGGAAGGAAGGAGCCTCATCAAGTGGCTTCAACAACTCCTCCTCCTCCTTCACCTCAACCGGTGGCCGTCGTCGTCGTCGTCGGAACTTTTGCTCAACCGCAGCTTGAGGACGAATGCCGACGGCTCTTCTCGTTGTCACACCGATTTCTTCGGCAGGTTTCCTCGATCGGCACCTGATGGGACTTCTCTTCCTTCCCTTCCTCCAAGCAGTGATGGATGGAGAGCGGCGGGTGGGTGGGTTGGTCTGTCCTGCCCCCGCCTACCGACCGACCGACCGACCTCGCCCTCTCCACTCTCCGGGCCACACTGAGGGAGGAAGGCCAAAGAGCGGCGGAGAGGAGAGGGGGGATGGGATCTGGAGGGGGGATTTTCGCTTCGGCCGCCGCCACAGCACAGCACCACCACAGTACAGAAGGTACTACGACCGCGGCGGAGGCGGAGGCGGAGAGGAGCGATGAACAAGGAGGGGCCTTTCCAATCCTCTTTTCTCTTCCTCCTTCCTGGGGGAGCGATGTGTGCCCTCAGAGGCCTCTCTCCCCTCCTCTGGGTGGGGTGGGGGGCCACGACCGGAGAAGGAGTCCCCTTCTTCCTCTGGTGGCCTAAAGAGCTCTCCTCACTCACTCCGTGAGGGAGGGACCCCCTCTCAAATGTTCCGCCCCTTCCCTCCCTGCTGCAAGAAGCGGAGGCCCCTCCTCTTCGTCCTCAACAGGCTTTCCGCCAGCCTTTGTACGCCGAACAGGAGGCGCCTTTCTCCATTCACCGAGAGTGGTGCTGGTGCGTGGTTGGCGCGTGAGACAGAGCGAGAGAGGCGCCTTTCGCCGGGCGACCGAGCCCTGCCGTGGAGGTTGGATGGAGGGTGAGGCCAGTCCAGAGCGTGCCTTCCGTGTCAGGCCCTCTTCCCCCCTCGTGCTCTTGTTCTCGCCTCCTCGCCTTGCCCGCGATGGATGGACTCTCTTGTAGGAGCACCCTGTTGGGGAGACCAATGTCTCGCACTCTTGTCCGTCCTCCACCTTGTCGTCGTCGTTGGCGTTGTCCGTGTTGCCCTCGCCCTTGTCCAACCACACCTTTGTCAAAAACTAGAGGGCTTTTCAGGCAGAGTTGCCAGGTTGGTGAAAAAACAGTTAAGAAATAGTTCCTATTTATAAAAACGCCAATTTCCCTGTTTATGTTTGTTTCATGTGTACCTCAAGTCGGGTGTTTTTTTAAAAAAAATAATAGAAGATGGTTTTGTTTTACTTAGAGTGCAAAAAGGTGCTGCACAAGTGCACATGTCTAAAACTTTTTGTATTTGCTTTTTCCTATATATTTAAGTTCTCTTGTGTCCATTTCATGCCATATTTTTCCCGTCATTAAAAATAGCAATCTTTTTAACATTCTCCCTATGTAATGTTGTTTTCTCTCTTCAGTCTCCACCTGTCATCTCTGTTTTCTTTCTCAGTCTTTTCGGCCCAGCTGCTTGTCCGCCTGTTTTGCCTGTGACGGCGCTAGAACACTTCGCCCTTTTGGGCGGAGGAGAAGAGGAGCTGGAGCAGGAAAGAAATCCCCTTT
>JAAUYB010022716.1_pt1 | contig 10062 bp, 14 predicted proteins | sample 7278071 | NCBI WGS metagenome assembly JAAUYB01 (sample SAMN14350121, study PRJNA611818) | marine sediment metagenome | isolation source: surface marine sediment (1.8m) | place: French Polynesia: Moorea | collected 2018-08 | reverse complement strand
GTGGTAGCTCACTTTCAAAGTTTGTGCCAAAAAAGAAACCAACTTTTTGTGATTTCGAACGGCTGTAGGCGACTATAGAAAGATCCAATATCACTAGCAAAGTTATTAGCAAGAGAAAGAACTTTTGCTTTGCTTGTTTCCGTTTTGGATTAATTAATGTGTGGTGGGGCGCAAAAACCTAAAAGAAGGACACAAGTATCAGAGACCAAATAAATTTGAGGGGGCGAAAATTCGCCTATTAGATTTGAAGTCTCTAGTTCAGGGTTGTAGCTCCGCATATGTAGTTCCGCATATAACAAAGGCCCTGAATTATATTTTCTGCTACCTTTCTCTACATAATTAACTGCCTTCTAAAGAACTGTGGTACAGCGCGCGAACAACTGCTTCCACGTAAACGCTCTGGGTTTTTCCTGCCTACTTCGAACGAATCCACTCTCCGCCGCGGTGGCGGATAGGGGCAATGGCTTTGCTACGAACTACCACTACGTACGGAGTACAACAGAAGAGTTAGAGGGGGGAGGCGACAGGATACACAATTTACTACTACTGCACCCCCTTCCCCTCCCCCCCTTTTTCGACTGTCAGGGGAGAAAAAAGCCGGCGGCGTCCGTCCGCTCCCCCCCCCCCCCTCCTCCCCGAAAGAGTATAACAGATCAGCAGCTCTCTCTTGCACACACATATATTCCCTCTCCGGGTTGGACCGACCGCCAGAGTATGGACGGACGAACCGATTTCACCCTCTCACGCACACGCACGCACATCAGACGACGACGCTTTTTGAGCTCTTTTTGGGCTGCTGCTTTTCTGCCTCTTGCAGCGTGACGTTTGGCGATGGAAAACGGGGGGATGAACTTTAGGGAAGGGAGGAAGAGGGGCTAAGAGCACAATTTGGCAGGGGGGCGAAAACCCCTTCTCCCCTCTTCCCACCCCTTCGCTTCCCTCTTACAGCCCTTCCTCCTTCCCCCCTCCTGTCAGTTGGGGGTTGGGTTGGGGGGTCTATTGGGCCACTTTTTTTGTGCCAGACCCAGGCCAGGGGAGGGAGCCAAGCAGGACGGCAGAGGGAAAAGGAGAAGGGGTGCTTTTTGCTGCCAGACAGATTTTTTCGAACGGTCGGGCTGAGGGACGGACGGTGTGGGGGGTTGGTGAAGTGAAAAGAGGAGGAGGAGGAAGGGGGTGGTGGCTTCGTTTGGGAATCGGAAGGGAGGCTGAAGCGGTGGCGGTGGCCACGGTGGCTTTGTAAGCAGCCTGTGCTAGTAGAAGAAGGGGATTCTCTGCCTCTCCCTGCGCCCGACAGAGCCAAGCTGCTAACGTACCCGTATATACATCGGGCTCTGCTATATACGTACCGAGTACGTGGGATGTTCGCCTACAGACAGGCGGAGGAGAGAAGGGGGCCAATAGTGGGGGCAATTTACAATCGTTTTCCCTAGCTTTTCCTATACATAAACGAGATAGCTCATACAGGGACTTGACCACAATTATGAGCAAAACATAGGAAAAATACGTGCTGTATTTTCAAACTAAGATTAATTATGAATGGTAGCAAAGTAAAAGAACGAAAAAAACTCTTTTCAGTCGTCGACCAACAAGCAGCAGAATTGTGCGAAGCTGGCTGGCTGGGGGAGGCGAAACGGGCAATTGTGTGTTCGCCGGGTAAGGGAGGGTGGATCGAACGGAGGGGGAAGGAGAGGGACAATCATCAAGGGGGGTGGAAGGGGGCGAATGAGGAGGAGGAGGACGAAGGGGGAAAGAGAGATCGATAAACGCCACAGTCAGCCGCTCTCTTCCCCCCTCTTTTTTCGCCGGCGACGACCGACGACCGACAATCAACGCTTCCGCTACTGCTACAATGTGCTGGCAACGCCTTCCCTCCTGAATTTCGTGTCTTTCTTCCATTTTGTTGCAGTAGTATAGTAGCAGGACAACACTCATATTCCTTTACAGTATTTGTCTGGTCAAAAAAGGAGAGAAAGGCCTCTACGCCCTCTTTTTCTTTTCTTCCCGGTTCATTACGCTTCCCTCCCTCTTACACGTAGTAAACAAGTGCACTCTCCTCCTCCTCGCATCATGACACCCGGTTGCATCATTAGCTGTGGGGCGCCGTCACTTAGCGAGAGGGATGCTTTGTGCTCCAGGTAAAGAGTAGCGAAGGAGGTCCTCGCTCCTCATCTCTCTCCTCAGACAGGTGTGTGAGCTGGGCCACCGACCGTGCCTCGGGAGTTGAGAGCCGCAGCTTTTTTGTGTGTATCGGTCCTTCCTTCTCGGTCCTTTACGCCTTACGCTAATCTCCCGTGTCCCTCTCATCCTCAGAGGGATGATGAGCAGATCCTTAATTAGGTCCTACAGAGCGTGGCATTTTTACGACGAGGGGTGATCAGGTGTGGGTGCGTGCGTGCCTTCGAGAGGCAGAGGAATAATTGCATGTTATTAGGAGCCCCATTTCGATTTTTTTAGTAGGAATGCATTTTCGGCAAACAAGTCTTGCGGTAAGTACTCAAAGGGGAAAGAAGAGATGAAAACACTTGATGCTTGCTAAGGTAGGCGAGACAACCAGACGGAATGTTTGTCTACGATGAAAATTTCCCAGGCATGGAACATCAACGCGATTTGACAATAAAGCATCAAAAGGGCCTCCGTTTTGAATATCTTCGGCGGCGGCAACGCACCACAAAATTCGTTTCCATAAGCAGCAACCTGGCTTCAGACGAGTCGTAAAAAGCCACGGAAGAGCGCGAGGAAAACCACCCAGTCTCGTCTCGTCAACTATCGAAAGCCTCTCTCCCCTTCCTCCTCCTCATGAAAGCTACGACTTTCTTCTCCTTCTTCGGCCTTCCCCTTGCACTTTTTTTGCGCAAAAAACCGCCGCCGAGCCAGCAAAGCACAAATTGCAAATAGACAGCACACAAAAGCTCGGAGGCGCGAAGAAGATATATTTGCCTCTCAATCTTCTCTCCCCGCGGTTTTCCTGCTTCTTCCTTCACGTCACGTAAGGAAGTCATACACTCGGTTCCGGCGGTGTGAAGACATCTTCAGGCGTCGGCGGCGTTCCCCCCTTCCCTCTCTCCCCAAAGGGTCGTTCTTTCCTTCCCCTCCTTCCTGTCTGATGTATATTACTGATGAGGAAAGTGGCACATTTTCCCCCTCCTCCTCCTTTTGCTGCCAGCCCAGACATTCCGGCGAACGCTTGGGAGGGGGAGAGAACAACCAAAAGGGAGAAGAAGTGGATCTGCCAAGAGGATCGGTGGACGAAGAAGGAAGCATGAGTCAACCAGACAACGGCAGAGCTCCCCCTCGAGCGAAAAGGAGAGAATGAACGAATGAGGAGGAGGAGGAGGAGGAGGAAGGAGAGAGATATGGACGGGAGGAGGGAAAGGGGGAGGAACTCATATTTCTTTCGTCTCTTTCCCCTTCCCTTCTCCCTCCCACAACAACCCTCCTCTTGTCGAGATCCTGTACCACAGCAGCTATTTTCTGGCGGTCCCCTCAACACGGACAGAACATACTCTTCCCCCATCTCTGCTCCCTATGTATTTCCTTACCCGGCGGATGAGTGTAGATCCCCTCGTGCGGGTACTGCAGGCGGGAGTAGTCCCCGAAGGCGGAGGCGGCGCCGGAGGGGTCGGCGGCGATGTGCCTGGCCCGGGCGTGCTCCATCGCCTGCTCGGTGGGGGTCAGGGCGTACTGCCCCGGGTGGGGGTAGTTCCACCCGGCGGCGGCGGCACCCGCGGCGGCCGCCGTCTGAGGGGTGCCCGGGGGGAAGCCGGCGGCTGCAGCGGCCGCGGCTGCCTGGCAGTCTGCGGCCGCGGCCGTCGCCGCGGTGGAGTACTTTTGATAGTCATTCCCCCAGAATGAGAGCCCCGCAGCAGCAGCGGCTGTTGCTGTTGCAGTCACCGGAGGAGCTGTTGCCGCCGAGGCTGAGGAGGAGGAGGAGGAGGAGACTACCGGCTTTATGTCTGAGGCAGGGGGAGGGGTTGAGCTGACGGCGTTTTGCCTTGTAGAGGAGGAGGAGCTGGAGGTGGTGGAGTTGTTCCCCCTGCTGCTGTGATTGTTGTTGACCACCGCGGCCGCGGCCGCCGCCTCCGTCGCCGCCAGACTCGAGTAGTGACTAGTAGGGGGATAGGAGGACGAGGAGGGGGGAGGAGGGGGAGGGGGAGTGGTGGAGACGGGAGGAGGGGGGACTGCCGCGGGTTCTCCTCTCGCCCCCACGGCGTAGTTGTTGTTGGTGATGGAATTGGGCGATCCCGACTCCGCCCCCGACCCTGTTCCCCCTCCCGCCGCTGTTGCTGCGGCCGGCAGCGTCGGGGAGAAGAGCGACGTGGCTCCGGTGGGATCCACTCCCCCGAGCCCTCCGTTGTTGTACCCGCCCGCAGGAGCCCACACGCCAGAGGGACCAAGCCTCTTTGCCGGTATGTGGAGCGGCTGTTGTACACCGGGCGGAGGGACCCCGATGGGAGGGCTGTGGTGCGGAGGGTGGTGGAAGTGGGGGTGACCACCCACTCCTCCTAGACCCTGCGGAGGGCTGGTGTTGTGGTCGGACACCACCTCCAGCGTCACCGACGGCTTAGTGGGGCTCCCGCCGTGGTGGACCGTAGTCACGTTGGACTCGTACACCCCGTTCATGGTGGCGGGCATAAAACTGTTTTGAGTCTATTTACTACCTCCCGAGTTTTGGCAGACACTTTCGCTTCGATTCGTTGAGCGGGCACCTACATAGGCAAGAAGATCCTTCCTCACATATTGGAAGGGAGAGTTGGGAGAAGGATCCCTCCTTCCCTTCCTCCGCCACTGTAAATTGTCAAAGAGGAGAAAGCACCTAAAGTATCTTCGAGATGAGAACAATGTTTTCTTTTTCTTGGAAGGTATGTACTGGCCTCCTTCGCTTTGGTTTCACCACTGTCCCTTCCAGTGAGGAACTGTCTCTCCTCAGCCTTCCTTGCCTCCCCTCTCCATGCCTTCTTACAACTGTGAAATCGAGCAACACACACAAGTGAGGAGGAAGGAGAGAAAAGAGAGTGTAGCGAGAGGGAGGAGGAGAAATAGGCGGTGGCGGGCGGCCCGTCGGTCCGTCCGTCCGTCCGTTCCTCCGTCTGTCGCCTGCTGACGGCGTCCCACGGAGCGACGGGCCCTTCGGTCCATTCCCCCCTCTCCTTTTTCCCTTCGCGCGCTTCAGTGGCGGCGGCCGCGGCCGCGGCGGGACGCGCCAACCAGCCGCCCTCCCTTCGCCCCTTCCTCCTCCACGGATGCACCCCCATCCGGTCCCACCACAGTCCGACGCCACTGTGTGCTGGCTGCATGTCTAGACGTCAGACGAAGCCGCCGCCGCCGCCGCCCAAAAGCCGCTGCCTCTGCTGCAGGCTCGCTCTTCCGCCCGCCGCCCATTCTCGGCGGGGAGTCTCGCTCTACTGGTTTGGGTTCGAATAAGAAGGATAATGAAGGCTAAGAACTGGCGTGAACTACAATGTGAACTACGTAAAGAAACCCATGCTTTTCCCAGCAGTTTTGCTGTAGCCTACAAGGTAGCGTAAATAAGACATTTTGCGGTACATGAAATAAAGTTAATATGTCCAACTTGATGTTTATAAAAATATCGGTGTATACGCTCCAGCTCACTATGCAGTACATGTACGTGCCCGCCTGTTATCTTCGGCATGTAGGGAAAATCGCCTTAAAACCGCTTCGTTTTGGATTGAACAAAATGGTTTAGGGAGCACTTCGCTCATGACCAATGCTTTGCTTTTTGCTTTTAAACAACGGCAACCTTACATACAAGTTCCTCTAATTTATTAAATACTTTATAGAGTATTGTAAAAGGCTTGATGGTCCTTTAATTTTTGAAGCACAATACAACTTTCTCTATCGTGAGGGAGCCTGTGTCCTGGAAAGAACAAATGCATGTTCAGGAGGGGGAGGGAACGGAGCAAAGGATCGGACGGACGGTTGCCCCCATCGTTTCGGCTGTTCGAAAGGAGAGAGGCATTAGGCGAAGCTGGAGAGCATGCGAGAGACATCTGACGACAGAGTGTCGAACCAACGGTGGCTTGCTGGGTACGGTGGCTGTACTCGGGCTGGAGTGAATAAATGAGAAAATTACAAACTGCACTTGTTTTGCTTTTGAAACTTTTCCAGCTTTGTGTTTTTGGATGCAAAAATCTCGTTTTTTAACAAGTCACAGTTACAATCGTATTTTCCTCAATAGGACCGGACGACTATGTTCTATGTTTTTCGGCGCTATCGTTCTTGGTCAAAGATGGGAAATACTTCCAAAAGGACAAAAACAATAATAAAGCACTAGGCACAATGCACCTCAATATTCTTTCGTGAAGAAGAAAAGTTCTAAAAGGCAAAAGAATTACGAAATTTATACCTTTATGTCGGTGGGCCATTTTGACAATGCAAAAACTATCCGTTTGCCACTCTTCATGGCTGCAAAAAAATGGACACTCGATATCTTTAAGACTAGAAAAACGGAAAGGGAGGAAAGATGCACCAGTTTCCTTGTTAGCAGTTCCTTATTCAATCTGTTCCCATAAAATTTTATTGCCCCCTACTCCTCCACTTGCAAGTCTAGACAGAGGTGTCGATCGGACATACGACAGGTTCTTGACCCAAAAAAAACTTCCAAGCGAGCGAGACCTCAGACAGGGTGTCTTTTTGGCACCCAACTCGGGCCGAGACGAATCTCACTCCTACAGTTCTCTCCTAATTGTGGGCTCGGCATTCTCCCTGGCAGGCGCGGGAAGGTGAGGAGGGGAAAACTGAATCTACTTTCCTTGATCGTGAATTTTGAAACAATGGCTAACTTTAGTACTTACTATATATATCATCTTTCGATGTTTCATTAGGGCCTGAAATCGCTTCTGTTTTGCACAGTTTGTAGGTCAGATATAGCAGGTACAAAACTTTGTGTAGTGTTGCTAGTTTTAGGGCAAAGCAATGCAGTGCGGGGAAGTAGCGATGTTGTAGCTCGCTTTTTTTCTTCTCACGGTGGCGGGAAAAAAGTCTGGTGGGACAGTTCCTCCCCCCCCCCTCCTCCCTCGACTGAATCAAAGCGAGGGAAGCCGCCTTCTTCCTTTACCCTTGCTTCTTCCCACCTCCGTCTTTCGTCAGTGAATTCTCCCGGTGACGGCGGCGGCGGCCGAGGCAAAAGGAAGTCCAAACAAACACGCTCGTTATCAGAATAATAAACACCCAATGACAGTGTCTCTCCGGCCTCCTCCTCCTCCTCCTTCCGTTTCCCCATCACATCCGAGTAAAAAATGTCGGGACACACTGTTGACGACCGATGATGACCACAAGGTGTTGTAGGTGTTGTATTGCTTCCGGGACATGCACCACCCAAAAATTAGTAGGTATTGGTCAATACTTTTAGAAGCTACTGTAGGAAGCTACTCTATCAAGATGGCAATTAAATAATGTTGTGTGTGCTCGGATGGACGAATTTCTCGGGTTTTTTTTTTGGTACGGCAACCTATAGCGTGTTTTATTCTCATAAGTCATATCTGTTTTCCGCTCTTGTTTCCTTTCTCAAGATACACTTTGGTATAAAAACGATAAATTTGTTGTTGTGGTTGTTGTGGATGGTTCTTTTTACAAAACATGCGCGTGTTTTCTTCATTCTCTTTTTTACGTACGATGCGGCGGCTGAGACTGCGGAAGGTGTCCATAGCACGGAACATTGTGGGGGTCTTCCAAACCATTTCCCATCCGACGATAGCGGAGTGAGTTTCTAGCGGCCAAAAGCCACATCTCATGTTTTCTTCCGTCTCTTTCTTTGCTCCAACACACTCAGGATTTGTAGTCGGTCTAAGCACCAGCCCTCCACTTTCTTGCAGTCTCCCCCTTCTTCGCATAGTAACGTGGGTGGGGGAGTCTGAATTGTCTCTTTTTGTTGTGTAATATAACTTTGCTATAGTCTTTTTCGAAGTCATGCAGATAGGATACAGAGGAAAGAGGAGGAGATTGTTGCGTTTGACATTAGTTGATTTTCGCGCGCGGAGTGGGAGAAGGGGGCACTGCTATGCTTTCGCTGCGCATATTTGTCTACAATAAAATCAGGATGGGGAAGGAGGAAAAGGGTTTAGCGCCACATTTGCCAACCATCCCGTCGTTTTTTCACCCAGAGCAACCGTCGAACCAATCTTTTTTTCAGCAGCAACGGGCAAAAATCAGTCTTCGATCGGTCAATCGAGCAGCAGAATGCCGATCGGCTGGATGGACGATAGAGGGGGCCGAAAACTGAATTCAAGCGCGCATCTGGTGGAGGATCGATCTTCTTCTGTATGGAGCAGGAACTGGAAGCTACAGAGGGAGTTGTATAAGAGGAGGATGGATTGGATGCAAATGTTTTTGTTTTTTATTCTTCGTCATCATCTTCTTCTTCCTAAGGTAGAGAGGGAGAGGCAGTTGCAGAACCACGTAAGGAAGCCTTTTTTTACCCCTGCCTCTGTTGGCAGGAGGGAATTACTCATATTGATGCCTGATGCGCTCATCTGCCGGTTGCTTATTGTTTCTTGGGGTCTGGTAGTCGAGCTAGAGGGTCCTGTGCTTCCTTTTCTGTTTCCCCGCACTGGCTGATGCGGCTTCCTCCTTCCTGGGTTGTTACTTTTTATATCCAAAAATAGAAAATATACCAAACACAGCATGCTTCTGCTTTTTTCTTCATTCTGCATATAAGTTGTAATTGGTTTTTCTTCATCTCTTTTTTCTCCTCCTTTTCTTTCCTTCGTCGAAGTGAAACACGTCCGACGTCCTTCTTTCTTTTTCGTTTCCTAACACATTGGCAGCGTTATAAGCGGGACAGTTTTGTTCTTCCGTCTGAAGCAAAATCTGTCGTCCAGTTCACTTGGAAATTTCACACTCAGAGACGGCATTGATTGACCAACCCTTGTCTTGTTCTCGGCATCCATACCACGGTGGTCCAGAGCCGCCGGAGCCCGCCTTATCCACACATCGGGACACGGAACAGAGGAAGAGGAACAAACCCTACGGAAGAAGGAAAGAATTACGACAGTGCAAAATTGCCCTGAAATGGTTTTTCGTCTTTTTCATACCTTGATCTGGGTCTTGTGCATAATCTCCTAGACGAGATCGAGGCGATCAGTACTGGCAGCTGTCGAAGCTCTTGGTCTTCTTGGGCCTGTCCTGCGCCCTCCGCCCGCTGAGGTGGTGCCGGATGTTGGAGATCTCGCTGTCGATGGGGATGCGGTCGTCGTAGAGCGCTGGCGCCTGCAGGATGATCCCTGCAGTGCCCACGCACACCGCCAGGGTGAAGATCCACAGGAAGAGCCGGTCCAGCACCATGGCCACGTACTTCCAGTCCTCCTTGACCTTGGTGGCCTCTTCGCGCGCCTGCGTGTGCTCTGCGATGAAGTTGACGCACGCGCAGGACTTGTGCAGGAGAGCGGAGCAGTTGGAGTGGTCGTACGGGGGGAGCGCGGACGCAGAGATGGGAGGCTCGGGGCTGGAAAAATAACATTATGAATGTAAAAGCAACAATAACATCAGAAGTAGCGGGAAAACCAGTAAAAAGGCCACTGCCTACTGTACAGTACAGCAGTATCAGAAAACAATCATATAATTTTGGACCTTTATTATTTGCAAGCTCACCTTGGAGCAAGCCCTCCGTTCAACTGCTGCTGCTGCTGTCGCTGCTGCTGCCTGGCTGCCCCTGATCTCGACCTTAGGCACGCCTGCGTTTCCCTCAGGTCAAAGTCCCTCAGCCGCACGTCGTCCTCGTCCTCGTCGTCCTCGTCGTCCTCGTCCTCATCCTCGTCCTCCTCGTCGCCGTCGATGCCGTTGGCCATGAGGAGCGAGGGAGGGCGGCCGTGCAGGCGACAGCCAGGGTAAAATCCGTCCACGCCGCCGTCCATGGACAACCTGAACAACAAGACGAAACGTGAGACAGGGAACGACACTAACCAAACAAAGTTTGCAGCAAAAGGCAGCAGCAATAATGGCAACAATTATTTACTGTTCGGAGTATACAGCAACATTCCTAGCAGCAACAGCATATTCAAATATTTAAATGCTGTACAGGCACACATGGGCAAGGGGGGGGGGAAG
>JAAUYB010035334.1_pt1 | contig 10064 bp, 12 predicted proteins | sample 7278071 | NCBI WGS metagenome assembly JAAUYB01 (sample SAMN14350121, study PRJNA611818) | marine sediment metagenome | isolation source: surface marine sediment (1.8m) | place: French Polynesia: Moorea | collected 2018-08 | reverse complement strand
GCTTTTTTGCTCGTGCTTATCTCGAACTGAGAATCGGCAGTCATGCTGTTCAGCCTTGATTAGGGAAGTTTTCTGGAATTATGGGAATAAAAGGGGTAGAAAGTCGCCAAATGTTTCCACATGAGTCAGCTTAACCAAAAACAGGTTCTGTTTATTTTAGGAACAGCCCATACGGGATCTACACTGCTATCCCTTATGCTGGGCAGTCACAGCCAGATTTTTGCTGTTGGTGAATTGAGTAACCTGGCTGCCAGATATGATGAGGGTAAATCAATCTGCGATATCTGTGAGGGTAGCTGTAACTTTTGGAATGACCAATTGAGCTCAATTGAGAAACAACGTCTAGCGGCTTGATTAAAACATCAACGGCTGCATCGATTTATTCCTTTAAAGGCTGAACGGTCCATCCGGACTTTGCCCGGCAATGATCAAATTTTTAGACCTTACACCACCATCTTTTCTAAACTGCCTGACGCCACAACAACTCTGGTAGATTCAACTAAGACGGTGTATTGGATCAACCTGCAGCTAAAGCTGCCTGAATTTCAGGCAAAAAACTCTAGATCACTTAAACCTAAGCTTTTACACTTGGTGAAAGATGGTCGAGCGGTGATGGCATCATACCTGAGGCGTCAACCCAACCTCAATATTGAAAAACTGAGTCAGAAATGGGCCAAAAGGGTCACAGCCTCTCAAAAACTCTTTGAAAATTTTCCTGCTGCAGATCGTCTTAGGATTGCCTATGAGCATCTAGCCACAGAGCCAGAGAGGACCCTACAGAAGATATGTGATTTTTTAGGAGTCGAGTTTTCTCCTACACAAATCTGCTACTGGGAAAATGAACATCATTTTATTTCTGGTAATACGGGCACCCGATCCTTGATACAAAAGTATCGCCAGAAATCAACACTTCTGCAACCATCCAACCGAAACTATTCACTCTATGCAGAAGAAGTTGGTTTCCAAATCAAACTGGATTTACGCTGGAAAACTGAACTATCTTCTGAGCAACTCGACGTTTTTGGTCAAGTGGCTGGTGAGGTCAACAAACCCTACGCCTGGAACACTCCCTGATTGATGAGAGCTAGGACTTAGATCTAGACGATTGTCGTTGCTTTTCTAATTGTCGCTGTTTAGCCCGCTCTTTAAAGCGTATGCGTTGATCATCGCTGAGCTTGTCATAACAGTGGGGGCAGGCAATCCCTGGCTCATAGTAAGGGGAATGGGTATCGGCTTCTGAAATCGGATGACCGCAGCCATGACACATGGTGTAGTTACCCAGCTCCAACCCATGCTGGACGGTTACTCGCTCATCAAATACAAAACATTCTCCTTCCCATAAACTGTCTTCAGCTGGGACTTCTTCTAAATACTTCAGGATGCCACCTTTGAGATGGTAGACCTGCTCAAACCCTTGCTCTAGTAAATAAGACGATGCTTTTTCGCAGCGAATACCCCCTGTGCAAAACATGGCTACTTTCTTATGTTTTGCTGGGTCTAACTGCTGGTCGGCATAATCGGGAAACTCTCGAAACGAGTCAGTCTCTGGATTGGTAGCCCCATGAAAGGTTCCGATACCGACTTCGTAGTTGTTACGAGTATCAATCACCACGACATCCGGGTCAGAAATTACCTGGTTCCAATCCTGAGGGTCAACATAGGTACCTACTTTTTTGGTTGGACTGATGTCGGGCTGTCCCAGGGTAACAATCTCTTTTTTGAGCTTGACCTTCATTCGTGCAAAAGGCTGCTCTTCTGCCCAGGAGGTTTTGTGGGTGAGGTCGACTAGCCGTGAATCTTTTTTGAGGTGTGCTAGTAAATTTTCCAGTGCCTCTTGGGTGCCTGCGACCGTAGCGTTAATTCCCTCCAAGGCTAGCAAGATCGTTCCTTTAATATCTTGAGCTTGACATAGCTCCTTGAGGGGCTGTCGCAGTTCAACAAAGTCGTCCAGCTGAACAAATTTATAGAAAGTAATAACGGTCCAAGGCATTAGAAAATTTTGAGGCTTGCAAGTAAATTCGAGATACAGATTCAGCAGCTAAATTGAAATTTACTGCGAGAACAGATCACCTATCCCCTCCTGGGAGGAACTCCGGGGTATGTTTCAGCAACTAGCGCCAACGGTCGAAACCCACCCCGTCCGTTGGACACCCCTCCCGAGAGGGGATGTTGTTTGGCAGGCTTGTTCTTCTTTATAAGCATGAGCTTCGTGAGGAATGCTTTTCTGATGTCAGAAAATAGTGCTGCCAAAGCAATACAACTCTAACCCAGATTTTTAGCAATATTGTCGATAGACTTCGCTAGCGGCACGATGTAAGTAGGAGTGACGATAAATAAGTGCATACATGTCCTTGCCATAGCCGCCTCCAATCACGCAGGCTACCGGGTACCTCGCTTTCGCACAAGTTTCTAGTACATAACGATCACGGCGATAGAGGCCTTCATCGGTCATGGCTAGCTTGCCTAAGCGATCGTCGCGATGCGGATCGGCTCCAGCGTCATAGAGGACTAGGTTTGGCTTTATCTGGGTTAGTAGGTCTGGCAAATGAGCCGATAGTTTAGCCAGATAGTCATCATCTTCAGTTCCCTCATCCAGAGGTACGTCTAAGTCACTGATCTGCTTTCGGCCTGGAAAGTTGACGGCACAGTGCATAGAAAAGGTAAATACGTCTGGATCATCGCGAAAAATCCAGGCGGTGCCGTCGCCCTGGTGAACGTCTAAATCCACGACCAGAACTGTTTTAAGCAGGTTTTGCTGCTTGAGTAAACGGGTTGCGATCGCAATATCGTTAAAAATGCAAAACCCGGACCCATAGCCTGGAAACGCATGGTGGGTTCCCCCGGCGGTATTGCAGGCCAGCCCGTGGTTCAAGGCCAGCTTGGCCGTTAGAATAGTCCCCCCTACAGCCGTACAAGTGCGTCGGACTAACCCTTCACTCCAGGGCAAACCAATCCGTCGCTGGGCCTTATCATCTAGCCCGCCTTCACAATAGGCCTGCACATAGGCAGACTCGTGCACTAGCTCTAGCCACTCCCGAGGCGGCCTGCCCGGCTGATAAATCTGATGTTCACTAATCACACCATCTCGCACCAGCAGATCCCGAAGTAATTTAAACTTCGGCATAGGAAACCGATGCCCATTGGGTAGAGGCGTCACATAGTCAGGGTGGTAAATAACCGGCAGACCAGACAAATTAATTCTCTAATGGCACCATAACCCCCATTGCTGCTCACACGCAATCACCACAACAGGCTTACTCATATTTTCCTACAAAAACGAATTAACTGACCGGGTCTGGCGTACATCAAGCTTATGAGCCAGACTGCCCTCTTTCCAATCCAGCGGTGAGGTTTCGCCGTCGGGCACCACAGTCACCGGTTTAACAGGCCCATTGCCTTTAACAGGCCCATTGCCTGCTGCAAATGTCTCCGGTTGCGAGCCCTGGGTGCTGGATACGACAGATGTGGGTGCACGTCTCTGCCCTGTGCGAAACATCGTGACCTGGGATGCTAAACGCTGCTGGCGGCGATGTTTACGACCACGACGGGAGCTAAGACCCATGGGTGACGCGGGACGGGGTCCCAATACCAGCACACGGCGTCGGCTACGCCGGGAGTCATCGACTATAAGGCCTGGGCGAGAGACAAGAATACATCCACCAGCGCAAGCTGCTACCATCACCAATACCGGCCAGGCAGGCATCGACTGTCCCGTAGCTCCGGACGAGGTAGCGGCAGGATCCCGCCGAGCGAACCTATTGGTTTCATCGCGGGGCATGAGTCGTGAAGCGGCCGCCGTATCGGGGGCACTCAGCTGTGGACCGTGAATGCCGCTGTTGACGGGTTCTAAAACGACTTCCCGGCCTGGGCTAGACAGGCCTGTGAGTGCGATCGTAATCATCAAAACAAAAACTAGCCACAGCCCACAAACCAGCAACCAGGGGCGGACCAAAAATAAATCTGACCAGAACTTACCAAGCCGAGCTAATGTCCACCGCTGCGGCTCTACTTTGCGCAGATTATCCGGAGACGGAGATTGCAGGTCCAACGGCTGTGGGCTTTTTGGCTTGTTAGCTTTAAACTTCACAGCGGTAGTCTTACCAGAAACGGGATACTGCCTCATCCTTCTCCTAGAGGCCTTAGATACTCGTCGCGTAGACCGCTTAAATAATCCCCTAAACCCTTTCGACAGTTGCTCAGTCAAGATTGGACGCTCAGCCATGGCACAACACGCTCTGTTTTAGAAGTACCCCGCCCACCGTAGGTAGAATATCGGCATTGTAAGTCCTCATTACCAAGATGACTAGCTTTAATCTGTAATTCTTCAGATATTCAGCGTAATATCGCACGCTTGCTGCCAACTATCGCTGCAAATCTAATTCAGACAGGTAGCGTCCCGGATCCCGTGCAATCCACCCCTCACTTGAGTTTGTACGCACCTCAAAGTAGATAAAAGACTCGACAGAAGTACCGGCAACAGTGCCCAGGCTGGCTCCTTGCAGCACCGAATCACCAACCGTGACCGCAGCATCAGTGAGATTGCCATAACGAGTTTGTAGACCATCGCGATGGTTAACAACCACCATTAAAGCGCCCCGGTGTTCTCCCACAAACGCTACTGTGCCAGGGGCCGCTGACATCACCTCGGTCCCAGGGGCAGCAGCCAAGGCAATCCCACTGTTAAAGACCAGTTCATCCCGCTGGGGATGGGGCTGCCAACCAAAGCTCACAAGCAACCTCGCTGATGCTGATAATGGATAGCTCAGCGTATCTTCCACATTGGTTGCAGCAATACGAGTAGAGCCCGGAACAAACACTCGATTGGGCAATGTACTGGGACAGCCATTCAACTCAAACAGTAAATCGGCTCGGGTCCCATGACGCTCAGCCAGGGATTGCCACGTTTGACCGGCCGCCACATTGACCGGCGTACCGTTAAACGGCGGTACTTCAATCACCTGTCCTACTGGGAGCGCACCTGCGGACAACAGCGTCGGATTCATCGCAATTAAGGTGGCGGGTGACACATCATATTGAGCCGCTATCGTGCCCAGGGTTTCTCCAGCGGTCACTCGATGGCTGACGACTTGAGATAGGGCTGCTTCTGGACAGGGCGACCCGTAAGCTGCTGTAACCGAGACCAGAGGCATAATCCCCACGAGCAGCAACAGATATTTATAAAATCTTTGAGACATACGGACTCTAAGCACACTAAGCACACTTAAGATTGTGAATAACAGTAGACCTGTATTCCAGCAGCGATATTGAAAAATTGCTCCGGGGACATCACCAGCATTCAGTACGATAGATTCACCAGCATTCAGTACGATAGATACAGACATGTGAGCAGCTGATACTGAAACCAACACATTTTCGAAGTAATCTTCGTTAAGGTAGGGGCATCGTGGCTTTCATATCTAGTCAATGAGGCAGAAGCGATGGGCATTTCTCCAAAACAACTGGGGTTGTATGTGGGCCTACTGGCACTGGGGGGTGGTGCTGGCTGGGCCAGCCGTAGCTATTTCTTCACCCCTAGTGTCGAAGACCAGGATAGCGATTTACCTATTGCTACATCGATCGTTCCCACAGCGGCTGAACCAGCAGAGGCATCCCCTCAACCCCAACCCCGGACCTATCCTCCCATTGACAATCCCAATTTTATTGCAGCGGCCGCTGAGCAGGTGGGTCCAGCGGTGGTCCGAATCGATGCATCTCGTTCAGTAAGAGATGTTTCAGACGCCTTTGAGCATCCATTTTTCAAGCGTTTTTTCAGCGATGAGCTGCCGCTAGAGCCCGAGTTCCGTGAACGCCTTGAGCAGGGGACCGGCTCTGGGTTTATCCTCAGCGAGGACGGTCAAGTCATGACCAATGCTAATGTGGTCGAAGGGGCCGAAAAAGTTACCGTTACGTTAAACGATGGCCGCACCTTTGAAGGAGACGTCATCGGCACCGATGCGGTCACCGATGTTGCTGTGGTCAAAATCGATGGTGACGACTTACCCACAGCTCCCTTGGGATCTACAAAGAACCTGACAGCAGGTCAATGGGCCATTGCCATTGGCAACCCCTTAGGCCTGGATAATACCGTTACTGCCGGTATTATTAGCGCCCTTGGGCGGACCAGCTCCCAAGTGGGCATTGCGGATAAGCGTGTACAGTTTATCCAAACTGATGCAGCCATCAACCCAGGCAACTCCGGTGGGCCACTGCTAAACGCCCAGGGAGAAGTTATTGGCATGAATACAGCTATTCGAGCAGGGGCCCAGGGTTTGGGATTTGCCATCCCCATTGAAACGGCGAAACGCATTGGGGAGCAACTCTTTAAGGATGGGGAAGTCCAACATCCCTACCTGGGTATCCAAATGGTCAACCTCGACCCAGAAATGCGCGATCGCATCAATAACGACGCTGAAATTGACTTCACGATTGAGGCCGACTCCGGCGTAATGATCATTCGAGTAATGGAGGATACACCGGCTGAAGCCGCTGGTATCCAGCGGGGCGATATCATCAGCAAAGTAAACGAAGTCGAAGTAGCTACAGCCACCGATGTGCAGACTCAGGTTGAAACCAGCAGTATCGGCGAAGCCCTAAAGGTTGAGATTGAGCGCAAGGGTGAAGTTAAAACCCTGGAGATTAAACCCACAAAACTACCCGACTCTTTACAGTAGAGCCTCACAGATTTAGACAACTTAGAGTCGTTTGTTGAGTCGTTAAACCCGCTTACAAAAAAGGGGTTCATTAACATCACCCAAACAGAACAGTTGAAATTAGCTATCTAGCTCTGGAAAGTCACTATCTAACTCACCATCCAAAGCCGATAGCCCCGATAAGCTAGACTCGAGTTCCATGCGTTGTTCCATCTGACGCAGAAAGTAGCCCGTCATCATGGCAGAGGCCAGCAAGCCCGCTAAATTTTCGCGGTCGGTTGTTACCTGCACATTAAATCCTTCAGAGGGCAGTACTCCGATAAGCCCCTGAACGTTGTGAGAGATGATCTGCTTAACCTCACCACTCACCGACTGGGCAACACGAGTTAATACTTCAGGTGGCTGATGCTGTAGGTACTTCAGTAACTGGTTTACCTGAGCATCCTCGGAACCCATACCGATGAACTGGGCGCTTTCGGGGTTAAACATAAATGGTTATGTATTGCTTCTAATTACCTTAGCGTGATAAAGCCGATTTCAGCCAGAACTTACACGAAGATCAGTGTAAACACGATGCTTTCAAAATGCCCCAACAGGTGGCACAGATTAACAATCGTTAAACCAGCCCTTGACACCCGAGTAAACATTTCAGCCTTCTGAACTCATCACCGGTTCTGCCACCTTTTCCAGACTGGGCGAGGGTTCTGCCGTTATCGGCGGCTCTGGTGTCGCAGCTATTTCTCCCTCAGGATTTCCTATTTTTTCGGGCGATGCTCCGGTTGCTTCGGAGACATCATCCGTGCCCGCAGGGAAATTAATTTGTGGAAGTTTATCAATCTCAAAACGCTGATAAAACTTTTCAGTAACCTGTAACCAAAATGAACGCCCATCCGACTGCCGTCGTCGCCGAACAAACCCCTGGTCAACCAGGTCATGCACATGACCATAGGCTCCCGACCCACGTAAATCCACCAAATCGGTCTGACTAATGGGCCCCCGCATGGCAATCGCTGCCAACGTGCGTAACGCCCCTAACCCAATATCCAGTGGAACCAGTTCATCTAGCAGCGGCTTAAACGGCTGGCGCAGCTGCAGACTATAGCCATTTTCAGTTTCAGCAATTTCCAATGCCCCCTCTCGGTGGGCGTAATCCCCCATCAGCTTGATCAGCCCTTCTTCAGCTGCATTTTTATCGCAACTGGCATACTCGGCAATTTGAGCAACGGTCAAGGGCCTTGCCTTCAAATATAAGATTGCCTCAATGGTTTGGGACAGCGACGCCATAGTTACAAGTGCTTGCCAGTGTGGGTCAAGGATAGCTTAGGGGGCGAGCCATGGCTACAGAGTTCTAATCGGTGGCAATCCGAGTCAGCAATACTGGACAGGGGGCATTAATCCGCACATAGTCGGACAGCGACCCGCCAAGCAGACGATCAATATCGGGAAAACCCTTAGCAATGGAAGGACGACGGTCAGGGGAACCCAGGATCAATAAATTCACATTCAGCTGATCAGCCAGCTCACATATCCGCTGACCAGGCTTGCCTTCCGGCGCTACACAACGATAGTTAAGCCGATATCGCTTGGCTGCAGCAATGGCAGGAGCTAACACCGGGTCAGTTTCTGGCTTAGCGTTAATTGCTTCATCAATGGAGCTACGTAAATTCGATAGGGTGTGGACAAATACAAGCTCACTGTCTTTGACATCACGGATGAGATCAATCGCTACTTTAAGCGTCTCTTTAGCCATATCCGATTTATCGAGAGCTACTAAAACCCGCTTAATCGGCCGAATGCTATACAGATCATCCTTGACCAAGAGCATGGGCCTTGAAGATAGCTGAAATACATACTGGCTGACTGAGTTCTTCAAAATCGCCTTGAGCCCACCCAAACCACGGGAGCCCATGATTATCAGGTTGGCATCAATTTCATCGGCGACCTTACAAACCTCGTCCTTAGGCTCACCTTCTCGCAGCATGGATGTTACCTTTGAAGGCTCAATCCCCAAACGAGTAATAGTGTCTGCCAGCTCTTGCTCACTACTGGAGCGCTGCTCGCCCATCTTACCGGCAGCATTTTTAGGTGGAATCACCTTGAGCACAGTGACTTGAGATCGCTGGATCATCGGAATCTCCAGCAGCGCCTTAAACATAGTTTCAGTGTTGCCGGGGCCGGAGCTAGCTAGCAAAATCTTTTCGATCATTGATTGAACCCTATTGGATAGACTCTCAAGGATGTATAAATATCTATGATAAGCACACTGTTTTCGCCTGCTTAAACAGGGTTCACAATTCGTAGTTTGAGCGTCAGTTTATCTATGGCTAACCGCTGGTTTGACTATAGCGTTCGGGTTCAGCCCCACCACACAGACTACAGCGGTGTTGTTTGGCACGGCACCTACATCCAATGGATGGAAACAGCACGGGTAGAATGTTTGCGAACCCTAGAATTTGCCTTTGAAGATTTTGTTGCGGCAGGTTATGACCTTCCCGTAGTCGACCTACAACTCCGCTATCATCAGCCCCTCACCCTAGGTGACAACGGCTCAATTAAAACCCGACTGGAAATCAGCCGCGGTGTCAGACTGACCTGGTTCTATGAAATTTACAACACAACAGGAGCCACTCCACAGTTGTGCATTACGGGCCAGGTACTTCTAGTCCCCATAGACATGGCAAATCGTAAAATTGCTCGACGGCTACCAGCTGATCTACAACCGATGCTCGATTCACTGCAACAGTACTTTGCGGCCTAATCATTCATTTCACCGGCCAACTTTTCTAACGCCTGGCCAGTAATACGACATGTCCGCCAGTCGTTCAGCATGACCGCTCCTTTCGACTTGTAAAAGTCAATGGCCGACTGGTTCCAGTCGAGCACATTCCATTCAAAGCGACCACATCCCTTGGCTAATGCCACCTGCGCCAAATACTGAAAAATAGCCGTACCGATGCCCCGTCGCCGGTAGCCAGGAAGAACAAATAAGTCTTCTAGATAAATCCCCGGCTTCATCAGAAATGTGGAAAAGTTGAAAAAATAAAGGGCAAATCCAGCAGGGGAACCATCAATCCGCGCAACTATGGCGTTGGCTGGCGGATTATCCCCAAAAAGGTATCGCTCCAAATCTTCCGGTGAGCCCACTACCTCATGGGCTAAGTTTTCATATTCAGCCAGGGCCATGACCAGCTCAAAGAGCAGAGAAGCGTCGTCACGAGTTGCAGGGCTGATGGCAATAGGAGTTACCATTGGGCGACTGATAAAAAATGAATGATAGAGGAATACTACTGTGGCGCTAAAGCTAACCGGCTGGTAACGCGACCCATAATCTGATCTAAGGCGATAACACCAAAATGACGGCTATCCCGGGCACTGGGGTCACTTGTATTATCGCTGAGCACATATACATCCCCG
>JAAUYB010080182.1_pt1 | contig 10065 bp, 4 predicted proteins | sample 7278071 | NCBI WGS metagenome assembly JAAUYB01 (sample SAMN14350121, study PRJNA611818) | marine sediment metagenome | isolation source: surface marine sediment (1.8m) | place: French Polynesia: Moorea | collected 2018-08 | reverse complement strand
GGATCGCGTTTTCACTTCACCCTGCCTCCGGCCGATGAATCGGAATTCCCCGTGACCGAAACCCTGCCCCAACCCAAGGTCAAGAAGATCGCCGAGGCCGCCGGGATCCTGGGAGAAGATCCCGGATTTAAAGATCCGTTGGAACTGGGTTCACAATCGGGTAAGGTGTTCCACATCCTGGCCGTGGATGACGAGGCGGTCAACCGAAAAGTTCTCTTCAATAACCTGGGAGAGAACTACCGCGTTTCCGGTGCGATCAACGGAAAAGAGGCCCTGACCAAATTGAAGGAGGACGACAGCTACGATCTGGTGCTGCTGGATGTCATGATGCCCGGAATGTCGGGTTATGATGTCTGCAAGGAAATACGCAACCGCTTCTCCCTGCATGAACTGCCGGTGATCTTCCTTACGGCCAGGACCCGTCTGGACGATTTGATCCACGGCTTTAGCGTGGGCGGCAACGACTACATCATGAAGCCGGTCTCCCGCGAAGAATTGCTTCACCGGGTGCGAACCCACCTGCACCTGTTGGAACTGCACCAGGATCTGGAACGCAAAATCAGCGAACGCACCCTGGACCTGAAGAACGCCCAGAAAGCCATGGTGGAAGCGGCGCACGGCGCGGGCATGGCCGAGATCGCCGTCAGCGTGCTGCACGACCTGGGTAACGAGCTGAACGGGGTCAGCACCTCCGTAGCCCTTATTCGGGAAATGACCGGCAACTACCGCTCGCTGGTCTTCCTGGACAAACTGAAGGATCTTTTCAGCGAGAACGAAGAAGGCTTGAAGCGCTTGCTCGGTGAGGGTCGCGCGGGAACCGTGTTAATGTCGCTGGGTCAGATCCGCGGTATGTGGCACCAGCAACTTCAGGGCTTGACCCGCGAATGTGAGCGTTTGGAGACCAACCTGGCTTCCATCCGCGAGATCCTGGCGGCTCAGCACGATTTCATTCACGCGCCCATGCTCAGTGAGGAACGGGACCTGAACCGCATGGTGCGCGCGGGCTTGCATCTGGAGAGCCAGTTGTTGGAGGCCTGTAACATCCGGGTCGTTTGCCATTTAAAAGCCACGCGGCCGGCGTACCTGGAGCCCAGCCGTTTCATGCGCGTACTCACCTGCTTGTTGGAAAACGCGCGCGACGCCGTCTCGCGACGAGGTAAGGGAGAGGGTTGCATCATCCTGGCCACGCGCGACACGGCCGACGGGGTGGAGCTGGAAATCGGCGACGACGGCGTGGGCATCGAACCGGAGAACCTGGAGCGAGTTTTCGGTCAGGGTTTTTCCACCAAACCGGGCGGGAAAGGTCTGGGCCTGCACTACAGCGTGACCGCCGTCCAGTCCATGAACGGACGTATTCAGGTAAAAAGCCGAGGCTTGGATTGCGGCACGACTGTAGTAGTAACGCTCTCTTCACAAGCTGCCTAGAGCACGAAATGTCCGCTCGGATTCATAAATATCTTGGTGGTTTTATTTTTCTGGTTGGCATCTTTGACTTGCGCGTGTAAGATTATTCATATCTGCTCACTAGTAGGGTCCGCAAACCCACGATTTCGAAAAAGCCATTGAAATGACAAGTCCGTTGCCGTACCGGGATGTTTTGTGCCTTCGTCTCGTGGGTTTCCTGATTTATGTTTAAAGGCAGGTTACCCAATATGATCAAATGCTTGATTTCTTTTCTGCTCGTTTGCTTCGCCGCTTTCGCTTTTGCCTCCGGCGCCAAGGATAAGACCGCGGGCAAGAAACCCCTTGCCGATGTCCACAACTATCGCATGGACGACGTGGAGTTCTACCTGAATGCCAAACAGGCCGAGTTCGTTCGTCCGGGTTTGACCGTCAACCTTGTGGCGGTGACCATCGGCGAAGACCGCCGTGTTTCCGTGGAAATGACCTTTCAGGACGATCGCGGCCTGCCGTTGGATCGCGCCGGTCAGTCCACGCCCGGTTCCATCTCCGTCAGTTTCGTTCTGGCCGCCTATGACGGCGCCACCAGGAGGTACACCGCCTACACGGTCCGTGAGCAGACCAGCCCCATTACCGGCAACACCGCCGTTCAGGCAACGTCCGACAGGGGCGGCTCCTGGGTTGATCACGCCACCGGACACGCTACCTATACTTTCGGCACCGCCCTGCCCGCCGACTATGACCAGGGCAAGACGCACACGGTCGCCCTTTACGCCACCCGCGACCTGCTGGATCTGATCGAGAAGCGCTATTACGATAATGTCACCTACGACTGGCGGCCCGACGGCGCGGAAGTGACCGAATTCTGGGACGCCACCACCAACGATACCTGCAACACCTGCCACGATCCGTTGGCAATCCACGGTGATCGCCGCCGCGATGTGAAGCTTTGCGTCACCTGCCACAGCCCGCAAAGCACCGACCCGGATACGGGCAATACGGTAGACATGACCGTGATGATCCACAAGATCCACATGGGCGAAAACCTGCCGTCCGTGCAAGCCGGTACGCCCTACCAGATCATCGGTTTCCGCCAGAGCGTTCACGATTACTCCCATGTGGCCTACCCGCAGGACGTGCGTAACTGTACCTCCTGCCACACGGACACCGTGACCCAAAGCCACACCTGGTACTCCTACCCCAGCCGCGACGGCTGCGGCTCCTGTCACGACGGCATCAACTGGGAGACCGGCGAAGGCCACGTGGCCGGTCCTGCTACCGACGACAGCCAATGCGTCAACTGCCACCAGCCCGAGGGCGATGCAGAATTCGACGCCTCGGTCATGGGTTCGCACGTCATACCCACCAAATCGACGCAACTGGCCGGCCTGAACGCCGAAATCCTCAGCACATCGGGCACCGCGCCCGGCGAGAACCCCAGCGTGACCTTCCGTCTGACTGATAATGACGGCAGCGTCATTCCGCCGGCCGACCTGGATCGCCTGCGCTTTTTGATCGCGGGTCCTGCCGAGGAATACGCGACCTATTTCCGTGAAGACGCCCAAACAGCCGCTTTCGACGGTGATACGGCCACCTACACCTTCGAAACGCCCATCCCCGAGGATGCAACCGGCACCTGGTCCGTCAGCGCCGACATCTACCGCAACGTCACCGTGAAGGACGCTCAGGATGAAGATATCTCGGTTCGCGAGGCGGCGTTCAACCCGCTGTTGGACTTTCCAGTTACCGATCTATCGCCGATCGGTCGGCGCGAGGTGGTGAACCAGGACAGCTGCAACAACTGTCACGACGTCCTGACCCTGCACGGCAGTCAGCGCTTCAATATCGACGAGTGCGTTATGTGCCACACGCCCGAGGGAACCGACGCGGCCGTTCGCCCGCCCGAGGCCGGCGAGCCCGAGTCCATTCATTTCAAATACCTCATTCACCGCCTACACAAGGGCCACTACCTGGAAAACGATTTCACCGTTTACGGGTTCCGGTCCAGTGTCCATAACTACAACAACCTGCTTTACCCGGGTGACCTGAGTAATTGCGAAGCCTGCCACCTGCCGGGAACCTACAGCTTCCCGACGCCGGACGAGGCGCGCGCCACGGTAACACCCAGAGATTGGTATACACCCATGCTGCCGGGAGCATCGGCCTGCTTGTCCTGCCACGATTCGCAACAGGCAGCCGCTCACGCCTTCGTGAACACGGCTCCCTTCGGTGAGGGGTGTGCGGCCTGCCACGGTCCCGACCGTGCCTTCTCCGTGAAAAAATCCCATGCCCGATAGGGCCGGGTTCGGAAGCGAGGCCGCCATGAAAACCATTCTTTTTCTATTGATTCCTGCGGTCTCTTGGGCCTACGCCCAGGAGGCCGCGGTCGATTCCGTGGAGGCAAGCGCGGAGTGCCTGGACTGCCACGAGGAGGTGTACGAGGATGTCCTCAAATACACACCTCACCGGCATTCCAAAAAGGTGGCTTGTGTCGATTGCCATGTCAATCCGGCGGAACACCTGGAAGACGCCGACGTGGGCAATATCAGCCTGGCCGTGGGTAAGGAAGGCATGGCCGCCTGCCTGAAATGCCACGAGTCCGACATCCACGAGATTCGGCCCAAGAAGAACCAACACGCCTCGGCAGATGTCTTCTGCGAGGACTGCCACGCCATGCACCGCGACCCCAACCCGCCGGAACCCCTGCTGGCCTCGGTGCAAAAGAAGCTGTGCACCGACTGCCACACCGATATTGCCAACCTGTTGCGCAAGCCCTTCAACCACAACCTGGGTCACGGCACCATGCAGTGTTCATCCTGCCACAATCCCCACGGCGGCAAGGGCAACAAACGCTACCTGGATCATCGCGGCGAAGAAGCAACCTGTGTTTCCTGCCACACGGAAAAGAAGGGACCGTTTGTCTTCGAGCACGTCACCGGGGTTACCGGTTCGTGCGGTTCCTGCCACGAGGCGCACGGTTCAAGCAATCCCAAACAACTCACCCGGGCGCATGTCTCGCAACTTTGCCTGGAATGCCACAGCACCTCGCCTTCCGGCCTGTTGGGCAGCCAACCCAGCTCATCCCACAACTTGCGTTCGCCCCGTTTCCGCGAATGCACGACCTGTCATACGGCGATTCACGGCTCATCCCGGTCGCCGCTGTTGCTGAAGTAGGAGGACGGACATGAAAAGAATCGCCTTGTTCTGCGCCGCGCTCCTGATCGGCGGCCAGGCTTTTACTCAGGATACAAAGATCTGGGCTGAGATAGGGTTTCAAACGGTAGACCTCACGGGTAATGAGGATATGTACAATACGCAGCTGCGCGCCGATGACGGCATGTTGCTGCGCAATCTGTCGCTGATCCATATCGGTTCGGAAGAAGAACCCGGCTTCCTGGATCGGTTGCAGATCACTGCCCATGGATTCGGCGGCAATCCGCACGGCAACTTCAGCCTGAAGGCGAACGGCGTCGGTTCCTGGCGCTTCCGTTTGGACTACCGCCGCTTCGAGCAGTTTTCCGCCTTACCCGGCCTGGCCAATCCTTTCCTGGAAGACGGCATCATTCCCGGGCAGCACACCTACGACCGCACCCGTCAAATGCTGGACGCGGAACTGAAGCTGCTGACCGACGGCAAGTGGCGGCCCGTGATCGGCTACCGTTGGAACAATTACGACGGACCCGGCCGCACCACCTACCGGCTGGGTGTGGACGAATTCCTGCTTGACAGCGACCTGGACGAAACCGATTCCGAGTTTCGGCTGGGTCTGGAGTTCCACGGGGACACGGTTCAAGCCGAGATCATGCAGGGTTGGCGCAGCTTCGACGGCACCGAAAACAACCGCCTGCTGGACGGCCAGGGCAATAACACCGCGCCCTACCTGGGCGAGGACATCGTGCTGGACGATTTCAACGCGGTGCGCAACACCGACGCCGACACGCCGACGACCACCGCCGTACTGCGCGCCGGCTTGACCGACAAGGTGGAATTGCTGGCCAACTTCATCCACGCCGACGCCGAGTTGGAGGCGGATGACAGCGAGACCTACAGCGGACGCCTGGCCGATTACATCGTGCGTCGTTTCTTCAACGGCGGCAGTCAGTCCACTCGCGCCCGCACCGAGGCCCCGTCCTGGCGCGGCAACCTGCGCGTGGAGGCGGATCTGAGCGCCGACTTCGAACTGAGCTTCGGTTTCACCAGGCATCACCGCGAACTGGACGGCAACGCCCTCTTGACCACGCTCTACCTGGACAGCGTCACCTTCGGCGGCGGCAACCCGGGAGATGTGGAACGCCTGATCGACGCCGACACCCATATGGAAAAAGAAGGCGACGAGATTTCAGTGCAACTGTCTACCTCCGCCGTACAGAACTTTACCTTCTGGATCCAAGCGGTCCAGGCGAACGAGGAAACCACGTTGGACCAGGACATCGCCCAGATGTCAACCGACGGCGGCCATGAGGGAACCTACGAACGCGAGAACGAACGCCTGGTTCTGGGCGCCGCCTGGCGCAAGGACGACACGCGTATCTCGTTGGAGTATTTTAGTGACGATGCCGACCGGGCCGTGGTGCGCACCGATTACCTGGAACGCACCACCACGCGCCTGCGTATTCGCTCGCGCCTGATGGAAAAACTGACCGTCAGCGGCAACGCCAGCCGGCGCGATTCCGAAAACGACACCTCCGGCATCATGCTGGAAACCGACAGCTTTGACATGGGTTTGGATCTGGCCCTGGCCGTTTCCGAGAACCTGAGCATCTACGCGGGCTACGGGGTCTTCGATTTCGAAAGCAACCTGTTGTACCGCGATCCCTATTTCCAACCCCAAACCTCCTTCCACAAGGAAGACGGCGATAGTCAGGATTTGGGGTTCTTTTGGACCGTCAAGAAATTCGAACTGAATGCCGGTTACACGGCTTATGACAACGAGGGCGCCGTGGATTACGAACTGAACCGGTGGCATGCCCGTGCCTCTATTGCCATCACCGACAATCTTCGCGGCGCCGTGGAAGCTGCCTTCCGCGAGTACCTGGAAACCAACCTTCCCGAGGCCGATTACGAGGCCGACCGCTACAGCTTCTCCTTGAGCTGGAAACCCTAGGAGGATGAATATGAATACCATCAAAAATATAAAATGGTCCGGTTTATTGCTGGTTCTGTTTGGACTTCTGCTGGCCGGGAGTTCGGGATTCCTTGACCGTGACAAACCCGACCGCCTGGGGAAGCGCAGTTACATCCCCACCAAAAAGCTGGAGCTGATCTATCCCGGCCTGCAAGCCGCGATTACGGGTCACGAATTGTCCGGTACGCAACTGACGGTAACCTTTACGGTCACCGACGAGGCCGGGCGCCCTCTCGACAGGGCGGGTAACTACACCCCGGGTTCCATCAGCGCGAGCTTTGTGTTGGGGACCATCCCGCGTGACGGCACCCAGTACGTTTCCTATACCAACCGGGTGCAGACCAGTCCCATCACCGGTGATTCCGCCGTACAAGCGTCCTCCGACAGCGGCGGCACGATTACCGAGATCGAGCAGGGCACCTATACCTATACCTTTGCGGCTCAATTCCCCGAGGATTACGATCCCACCGCCACGCACACGGTGGGCGGCTATTTCAGCCGGGACCTGCGCGAGTTCGACCTCAACCTGGAAGTGGATAACGTGATTTATCACTTCGTGCCCGACGGCAGCGAGGTGATGCAGGTGCGCGATGTGGTCCGCACGGAAACCTGTAATAACTGCCACGACCCCCTGGCCTTTCACGGCGGGCGGCGCACGGATATGGAACTGTGCGTGATGTGCCACACCACCGGCGTTATCGATCCTGACACCGGCAACAGCGTGGACATGCCCGAGATGATCCACAAGATCCACATGGGCGTGAACCTGCCCTCGGTGCAGGCCGGAACGCCCTACCAGATCATCGGCTTCCGCCAGAGCGTACACGACTACTCTGAGGTCATCTTCCCGCAAGCCGTGAGCAACTGCGAGAGTTGTCACACGGACGCCGCGGGCGCGGTGGACCACGAACGCTGGCTGACGGCGCCCGACCGCGATTCCTGCGGCAGTTGCCACGACAATGTCAACTGGGCCACCGGCGAGGGTCACGTCAACCTGCCGCAGATCTCGGACAACCTGTGCGCCAATTGCCACTTCCCGCAAGGCGAACTCGAGTACGACGCATCTATCAGGGGCGCCCACCAAGATCCGCTGAATTCGAGCCAGTTCGCCGGCATCAACATGACCATCACCGGCGTTACCGACAGCGGTCCGGGTCAGAACCCCACGGTGTCTTTCACCATGACCGACGACGCGGGTAACATGGTCGATCTGAGCACGCTGAACCGCTTCAACATCACCATCGCGGGTCCCAACGACGACTACAGCGTATTGATGAGCGAAAGCGCTCTGGGCGCGGCGGCTGACGGCGACGGTTACAGCTACACCTTCGAAAACACCATCCCGGATGACGCGTCCGGCAGTTACACGGCAGGCGCCGAGATCTTCCGTAACTTCGAACTGAACACGGGTACGGTCAACGCCTTCACCGTTCGCGAAAGCGCTAATGTTCCGGTCTTCCCTTTCGCGGTCACCGATATCGATCCCTCGGTGCGCCGTATGATCGTGATGCAGGAAAAATGCGAGAGCTGCCACGGCGACTTGCGCGCCCACGGCACCTTCCGCCAGAACGTGGACTACTGCGTAACCTGTCACAATCCGGCGTCCAACGATGCGCCCTTCCGTTCGGAAGACATGTTCCCGGCGGAATCGGTGGACTTCAAGTTCATGATCCACCGTCTCCACATGGGTGAGTACCTGCAGAACGGCTACACGGTCGTGGGTTTCATGGGCAGTATCCACGACTACAGCCATGTGGTCTACCCGGGTGATCTGCGCAATTGCGAAGCGTGCCATGTCGACGACAGCTACCTGTTGCCGTCGGCCGGTGTGCTGGATACGCCCACGCCCTACGATTTCTTCTCGCCGTTACCGCCGCAGTCGGCTGCCTGCCTATCTTGCCACGACAGCCTGGAAGCAGCGGCGCACGCCTATACCAACATCTCGCCCTTCGGCGAAAGCTGCGCAAGCTGCCACGGCCAGGGCATGGAATTCGACGTGGGCAAGATCCACGCTCGCTAAAACCATATACACGGGGTGCCCCCCGGGGACGACGCCGGCAACCGCCGGTGCTTGACCCCGGGTCCCACCCACCCGAAAAAACGACCGAAGCCTGCCGATCCTTGGGAACGGAAGGCTTCGGTCGTTTTAATATGGGCTCGAGGCCGTTCATTGTACCGGGTCGATTGGAGGGAGGTCCAGGTCCATACGCATCCAGGCGCGCATACCCGCTCGAATGATAAGGATAATGATCAGGATGGCGGCGAGGATGATTTGGTACAGCGGCATCAGCGATTGCTCCGATTTGACCAGGTAAACGTAGAAAACCATGAAGACGATGTAAACCACGGTGATGCCGAACAAACCGAAGATCCATTCAATACCGCCGCGCTTTTTCAGGCGGCCCATCAAACTCACCGCGATTGCCGTGAACAGGCCCAGGAAGACGCCGCCGAAAAGAAGGGACGTGAAAAAAGATTGCAATGTGAACAGCGGCAGAAAGAGATGAATAACCAGCAGCCACAGGTTGGTCCACAGGAAAAGACGAACCATGACCCGCAGATAGGCCAGGTGGACGGCTTTGACCCATTGGGCTCTGTTTGCCGTCGCCGCGTGCAGCCAGGAAATTTGCAAACTCGGGCGGTTCTGCAGCAGGTCCATACTCGCGGAGATACCGCAGGTCAGGTAGGCAATGTGGGCATAGACATCCATCTGACCGACCTCTTGAAGCTTTTGCGCCACGCCCATGACGTAGTGCATGCCGATCACCATCAGGTTGATCAAGACAAAGATGATCGGCAACGTACCCGCGCGGAAGGCCGGCGAAGCCAGGCCCAACTCCAACCGGTCGGCCATCTCCCAGGTGGTGCGGGCATGCGAATTCCGAAAGCGGTCCAAGGTGGGCTGCAGCATCATGCGCGCAAACGGGGTTATTTGGCCCCAACGCCAACCGCCGGGCATTTTGGCCATGGTTTCGCCGGCGATAACGATTGCCTTTTCGCCTTCCCGCTCGTGGCGCATCTTGCGAACGAACAACCAACAGCCCAAGACCGCGATCAGGTTGAGCCCGCAGGCAACCCATAAATCGAGTACCCGGGAAAACGGCGCCAGCCAGGACTCGATAGAGTACACGGCCAAAATGCTTGACATGATGGGGACAATGGTCAAGGCGAAGCCGAAGCGGTAGGAACACCATAGCGTAAATACCAACGGCGGGAAGAGGATAAAACCCAAGCCCCCGTGATCCAGGCCGCTCAGAGTGATCAGCACGGGCGGGACCAATACGAAGGGCAAGGCAATGCTGAGCATGGCAAGCAAGTGTTTCTTGCGGAAATCCGGGATCATTGAGGCCATGGTGCCCTCGGTCAGGCAACGCAGGTGAAAGCCCATGGCAAAACCCAGGAACAGGTTTCCGTTGAGCACCATCAAAGCGACAATCATGCCCTGGCGTTTCAAATTCGCGATCGCATCCAAATAGCCGAAGGCAACCGCAAAGGCATAAAAGAGCAACGCGGCCACATTGAAGATCCGCACACACCAG
>JAAUYB010054292.1_pt1 | contig 10066 bp, 7 predicted proteins | sample 7278071 | NCBI WGS metagenome assembly JAAUYB01 (sample SAMN14350121, study PRJNA611818) | marine sediment metagenome | isolation source: surface marine sediment (1.8m) | place: French Polynesia: Moorea | collected 2018-08 | reverse complement strand
TGAGCTGTGCGTTACGCCGTCCTGCGCGGCAGTGGACCAGATATCTCGTTACCAAATAGGCTGCCGACCGTGCGGGCCCGTTATGGCGTTGCGCCTGCTAGATGAACCCGTGGCGTTGGTCTTGCACTCAGTTTCTCTCGTTTGACCCAACCCACTCCTTGCGGTTTGATCGATCCAGGACATCGCGCCATAGAAACATCATTGGCCGCAGCATGGCTGCGTGAGCGCGACACATGGAATCGGTCATCGCCCTTAGCTTCATCGTTCTCGAGATTTGTGCGATCCTGCTGTTCAGGCGGGCGATTGTAACGGCGCGAACCTCGCAAGGGGCAGTGGCCTGGGCGATCTTTCTCGTGGCAGCTCCGTATCTGGGCGTGCCGCTCTACATGATCTTTGGCAAGCATCGGTGTGAAGGGTACCTGGTCGCGCGCCGCGAGAGTATCGAGGTCATTCGGGCAGTGCGAGACTATGCTAATGCGAATGCGCCCGAGAGACCATCCGCCATCGATCCGATGCCGTTCGAGCGCATCGCCGATCTGCCGGTGCTGCGGGGCAATGACATGCGCCTGGTGCTCACTGGAGACGGCGCTATATACGCGGCGAGCGATACCGCCGAGGCCTACGTCCTCGTCCAGTCTTTCATCGTGAATGACGATGGATTGGGCCGCAGGATGCGGGACCATTTGGTCGCCGCCGCGAAAAGGGGTGTCGCCGTGCGATTCATGGTCGACGCAGTAGGCAGCATCAAACTGCCAACGGCTTACCACAACAGCCTGCGGGACGCGGGCGTCGATGTGATCTATCGCCGCGAGGGGCGAGGGCCGAGGACGCGATTCCAGATCAATTTTCGCAACCACCGCAAGACGGTCATCGTGGATGGCGTCGCGGGGTTCACAGGCGGGTTCAACGTGGGCTACAAGTATCTGGGGCTCGATCCGAAGTTCGGGCATTGGCGCGACACGCATCTAGAGCTGCGCGGGCTGATCGTGTCTCAACTGCAGCTGGTCTTTGCCGAGGACTGGCACTGGGCGCGGAGTGAGATCTTGCGCGAAGAACTGTTCTGGGATCCGCCCTATCCCGAGGCCGACATGTCGGCGCTGCTGGTGCAGACGGGGCTGGCCGACCCGATCGAGTCGGGTGCCCTGTTCTTCTTCTCGGCGGCGGTGGCGGCACGGCGGCAGTTGTGGATCCCATCGCCCCACTGCGTGCCGGATGTAGAGGTTCTAACCGCGCTGAAGCATGCCTCCGTACGCGGCATGGATGTGCGTCTGATGGTGCAGGAGGTGATCGATCACCGCACACCGTGGCTGGCGGCCTTCGCTTGTTTCGACGAGTTGCGCGCATCGAGTATGCAGATCTGGCGATATGACAATGAGTTCATGCAACAGAAAGTGGTGCTGGTGGATGACTTTCTTGCTGCGGTGGGTACGGCCAACCTCGACAATCGTTCGTTACGGCTGAACTTCGAGGCTATGGCGGCGTTTTTTGATGAGCGGGCGGTGGCGGATGTGGCGGCGATGCTTGAAGAGGATTTCAAGCACGCTGTGTTGTTGGAGAAGAACCTGGCCGCGCAGTCGGTCTATATAAGGGTCGGTGCGCCAGCCGCCCGATTGTTATCGCCACTGCTTTAGGGGGATCCATGCCGGTTCGCGTCGTCAGCTACAACATTCACAAGGCGGTCGGTCTGGATCAGAAACGGTCGCCCGAGCGGGTGCTGGACGTTATCAACCGGTTGGAGGGCGACGTGGTGCTTCTGCAGGAGGCGGACCGTCGGCTGGGGCCGCGGCCCGCCGCACTGCCGCATCGATTGGTCGAGGCAGAGAGCGATTTCACCGTCGCCCCGGTCGCGGCGAACGATGTCAGCCTCGGGTGGCACGGCAACGCGGTGTTGGTGCGCAAGGGGCTGACGGTACTGAGTGCAGACCGGCTGCACTTGCCGGGTCTGGAGCCGCGCGGGGCGGTGCGAGTCGATGTGGGCACGCCCGAGGGGGATCTGACCGTCGTCGGCGCGCATCTGGCCCTTCTGCGCACATGGCGCCGACGTCAGTTGCGCAGGATCATGGAGAGCCTGGATGACGCGCGGAAGGCCCGCAGCATCGTGGCGGGAGACTTCAACGAGTGGTCCGAGACGCTGGGCCTGGAAAACCTGACGTCGACTCATGCGATCCTCGCGCCCGGCAAGACCTTTCATGCCCGGCGTCCCATAGCCGCACTGGACCGGATCGCACTTGGGACATCGCTGGACATGGCCGATGCGGGAGTGGACCAGTCAAGGAAGGCGCGAGTGAGCTCGGATCATCTACCGATCTGGGCTGATGTAACGCTGACCGAGGCGTAACGCTGTCGTCGTGAAAAAAACGCGCTCCACCAACTTGCGGTGGCGACGACCGGGGCAGTCGTCGTCAGTTCGGTTGCGGGGTCACCCCTTTGATGCACCTGCTCTTGCCGCGCCTTGGGCCAAGAAGGTGGCGCTTCAAGCGCGGGCGCGAACATCAGTACATTAAAGAACGCCAGGCAATTCCTGAGCGCCGGGAAGCGCCGGATATCAGAGTCCGCAACCTCCAACTGGACGCGATTGCGGTCTCCACGCTTCATGAGACCAGTTCGAGTCCTGAGTGACGAATGCCGCGGATCGAAGGAAAGCCAGCCTGGCCATTGTGGTGCAACGCTGCCGGTTTTCCTTGCCTCAGGTGTCTGACCCAGCTTTTGGCCGGGTCGTGGGCACTGAAGCACAAAGCTCCGGGCATGATGCGGGCGAAGCGACCCGATGGTGATTTGGAGTACTGCCCGCCACCCGCCGAAACCATTGTCCCGATGGACCAGACGCCGGTCATGCACTAACACTTATAGCGATTACTCTGGTGAGGTCGGTCAACGTAGACTTTGGTGTGCCGAGCGAGTGTTTGATGGGACGGTTGTTTGCCGATTGATACGAAATCTCAAGGCGGTCCGGAAAAAGACCGGCTCAATGTTTCGAACCCGATCGGTCGGCGCTTTGTCATACTGGTTGTTCTGCTGAGCTCGATCATAACGCTCGCTTTGACAGCATTTCAACTCTACATGGACTACAGGCACGACCTCTCTTCGATCGAAGCCAGGTTCATGGAGGTTGAGCAAGCTCATCTTCCGAACATTTCCAACGCACTTTGGATCGCAAATGACGAAAACATCGCACTTCAGCTGCGTGGTATCGAAAGCCTGCCAGACATGCAGTACCTCGCCGTTCGCGAGGGCACTCGCCTGGTCGCCGCGGCCGGTGAGGCAAGTGGCCGAAGTCTGTTGGAGCGGGAATACGCGCTGACCTACGATCACCGCGGCGAGGTGCGGGATATCGGCACCTTGACCGTGATTGCCTCACTCGACGGTGTCTACCAAAGGCTCTTGCAACGGGCGCTGACCATCCTGGCGAGCAACGCCCTGAAGACCTTTGTCGTAGCGACATGCATGATCCTGTTATTGCGGCGGCTGGTGACGGGCCGGCTTGAAGGGTTTGTGTCCTTCCTTCGTCTTCATGGCGGCGAGGTGAGTGGCGCGGAGTACACGCCCACGAAGGATCTCGGCGTACACGACGAGTTGGCGGTCGCATTCGAAGCATTCAACGAACTGAACCGGCGGCTGGCCCGATCGGTCGATGCCTTGCGGGAGAGCGAGGCGAAGTTTCGCGGGATCGCCGAAAATGTCGAGGACCTGATCTGGATCGGTTCGTCTGACTGGCAAACAGTTCACTACGTCAACCCTGCTTACGAACGGAAATGGGGCCGGAGGATCGAGGACTTGATCGAAAATCCGATGTCCTGGATGGACGCGCTGGACGACGACGGGCGCTCCGCGACGCAGGAGACAATCGAAAGGGTGCAGCAAGAAATCGATCAGCATGGGCCTGAGGCCGTCACGAAGATCGAGTTTCCGGCCTACAAGGTTACGCATCCGGACGGATCGGTAAGGACGGTGCTTGCCAGAGCATACCCGATTGAAAGCGAGTCTGGAGCGTTCGATCGGGTTGTGGGTATCGCGACCGACATCACCGAATTGGTTCGGGTGCAAGAGGACTTGCGTGAAAGCGATGAACGTCTGCGCAAGGCGCAGCGTCTTGAGGCGATCGGACACCTGACCGGCGGTGTTGCGCATGATTTCAACAATTTGCTCGCCGTGATCCTTGGAAATCTCGAACATCTGCGCGACGCGCCCGATCAGGCCGAAAAAGAGACGCTGATTGACGAAGCGGTCGAAGCAGTCGAGCGAGGATCAGATCTCACGCGGAATATGCTAAGCTTTGCGCGCCGGGCCGCCCTGGCCCTGGAGGTCCTCGATTTGAACCGTCTTGTTCGCTCGACGGGAACCTGGGTCAAGCGGACCCTTCCGGCCACGGTCGAGATGGAGACCTCGTTGCTTGCCGGTCTTTGGCCCATCGAGGTCGACAAAAGCTCTGCGCAAAGCTCGATCCTCAATCTTGTCCTAAATGCTCGTGATGCGATGCCGGAAGGCGGCAAGCTCACGATCGAGACGAGCAACGTTCGCATCGATGACGACTATCTTGCGGAACGCGGCGAGGATCTCGTGCCCGGACGCTATGTGATGTTGGCTGTGACTGATACCGGCAACGGCATTCCTCCAGGAGACACCGAGGCCATCTTCGAACCATTCTTCACGACGAAGCCCGTGGGTTCGGGTTCTGGACTGGGTCTTTCGATGATCATGGGCTTCATGAAGCAATCGGGGGGAACCATCCGCGTCTATTCCGAGTTGGGCGTCGGGACCACTTTCAAGCTCTACTTCAAGGCTGCTTCCCTCGATGCAAATGCGATCAGCGAACGATCAGTGGAAATCAGTCCCGATAACGGTCGCGGCGCCAAGGTCCTTTTGGTGGAGGATCAGCCAGAGTTATTGAAGCTTCTTGTCCGGACGCTTGAAAGGTATGGCTATGCCGTTACCGAAGCGAACTCGGGTGACGAAGCCAATCAGATCTTTTCGGAAAACCCGGATTTCGACCTTCTGATCACCGACATCGTGATGCCGGGCGTCTTGCAAGGCACTGGGCTGGCAAGAGAACTGCGCGCCAAACGCGGTGACCTGCCCATCATCTTCATGTCCGGTTACGCGGAAGAGGCTACGGTTCATGGGAACGGTCTGCGTCCCGAGGACATTCGCTTGATGAAGCCTGTCGGGCGTCAAGCACTGCTAAAGGCAGTCAACTCGGCGCTCAACGCGAAGCGGAGCATCCGATAGCACCCCCACATTGGACGGGCCTTCTCAGGCCATCAAGTCTGCTCCGAAATAAGCTCCGGAAGCAGGCCGTTGGCCATCGTCACCTGTATCGCGGATTCCAACGAGTTCACGACGGCTTCGACATCGGCGAATGATCTGCGAATGCCAATCGTATATTGATCGGACGACATGAAATCCAAAACCGTGTAGGACAGGCGACCTTCCAGTTCCTCGACCGCCATCAGGTGACTTGCCTCGATCTCCGATACGATGAACGCGTCTCCGCGGCCGATCTCCACCATTCGATGCGCCGAGACTTGATCCGTGACCCAGATAATGGTTGCGAACTCGCCGAGTTGCTCCTCGATCACGCCATTCCCAAGGTAATCAACCAGCGTGATGTCGCTGAAATCGGACCTCTGACGAAACGACTCGAACCTCCGGTCGTCAAATCGATGAAGTGCGACCTGGCGATTTATGACCAAGGGCGTTTCGCAGAAGAGCATGTAGTCACGCCGCGCAGGTGTCGGGTTCGTGCATAGGGCATCGGCAACGCCATTTTCGACATCGCGTTGTGCCCGCGCCCAAGGAAGGCCGATGTGCTGTGTGGAAACCCCGGCCTCCCCCGAGACAAGGTCGATGGCTTCGATGAGCAAACCGGCCATCTCTCCTGTGCCATCGCGGTAACTAAAGGGCGCGAATTCATCGAAATACGCAAAGCGCAACGTGGTGCCACCTGCGAACGCTCGCAGGCCGACTGTCGAGTTGGAGGCTGCGGCAAGTAGTGCTGCGCTGGCAATTACTGAGCGTCTGGAAACCAATGATCAATCCTCCGAAGAGTTTTCTCAACTTACAGCGCATATAGACATAGCTCGATTATCTCATGATTGCATTAGTTCTCCGCGCGATCACTCTCAGTTGCACTCAGCCGACACGTATCCGTTGCAAGTTCCGTGGATTGACCGGGGATCCAGAATGGACATCCCGATCACGGTAAACGCATTTTCCCAGCATCCTCCCGCCTGTCAAATGCCCGTACTGTTAACGCTTTCTAAACTGGACACTCTCAACTCTGGTCGTTTACGATCAAAAGGGGAGCAACTTGATGGCGCATACAGGCCTAGGTAGCAGATTTGGTTTCCTTTTTGCGGGTGCGGTGGCGATAGGCGTTGTGCTTTGGCTGGCCTTCGGCTCCGCCGACGACCAGATCGGCGATGACGGCTGGACGATCGGAATGATCTCCAACAATCCCAACGGGTTGCGTAATGTCGAGGGGTTTCGCGCCGGGCTGCGCGAGATGGGGTTCGGCGATGCCGAGGGTGCCGTCTTTCTCTACTCTGGAGAGCCCACGGCCAGGGGTGATCTCGAAGCATCGATCACGCGGATGATCGAGGACGGCGCCGATCTGATCTTCACCGCCGGCACGCCCACCGGGATTGCGGCGTTCGAGGCCACGCGCGACAGCGGTGTTCCGGTGATCTTTGGCGTGGTGGCCGATCCCGTCACGGCGGGGATTATGACCGATCTCACCCGTCCGGGCGGCAACATGACCGGCGTGATGCTGAGCCAGAACCAGGCACGGCGCTTGCAGCTTCTCAACACTCTCGCGCCGGACGCCAGGCGTATTTTGCTGCCCTATAACCCCGACGATCCCGCGCCCGTGAGCGCTGCGGCCCAGCTCGATGAACCAGCCAAGGAACTGGGTCTGACGCTGGTCCATTCCCATGCCCGAGACGATGCCGAGGTCACCGGCCTTCTGGCCGCAATCCCCGGGGATATCGACGCGATTTTCATGCTGCCCGACAGCACGGTGAACCGGCGGGTCGATGACCTCTTGCGGGTCGCGGTGGAGCGTGGGCTGCCGGTCTCGGGCCCCAGCGCCGCCCAAGTCGAAGCGGGTGCGACCATGGCCTATGGTATCGTGCACCACGAGGTCGGCCTGCAGGCCGCCCGAATCGCCGCCCGTGTACTGCGCGGCGCGGACCCAGCTGAAACGCCCGTAGAAACCGCCGATTATTACCTGACCGTCAATGTCGCGGCCGCGGACCGGATCGGGCTCGATCTGCCCGAGGCGGTCTTGCAGCAGGCCGACGCGATCCTGCGCGAGGACCGCTACGGTGAGTGAAGCGCAGGCGAGGTGGCGATCCATGGGGGCGGCCGATTGATGTTCCGCACCCTGCGCGCCCGGCTGATCCTTGCCACTGTCGGCATCGCGACCCTTCCCATATTAATCCTCGGCATCACCGCCGGATTCCGCAGCGCGGGCGAACTGGAACGGCAGAGCCTGGTCCTGCAGGGCGAACTGGCCACACGGGTTGAACGGGACGTGGCCGCCTTCGTCTCGACCCGGCTCAGCGAGTTGCGGTTGCTGGAGCGGTCCAGCCAGCTGATCGGCGCGGATGAGGCGGCCAAGGCGGCGACACTGGCGCGGCTCCTGGCCCACGACCAGGTCTACCAGTCGGTCGCGATCCTGGATCCGGGTGGAAACGTGCAGGCCTTTGCCTCGCGCACCGGCGCGGCAGCCGGGACGTCGGATCGCTTCGCCTCCGCGCCTTTCGCGCAAGCAGGGTTCTGGGAAAACAACACGCACCACGTCGGTCCTATCCTGTATGACACCGACGTGCGCGAGCCGCTGATCGACATTGCGGTGCCGATCACCCAACTCCGTACCGGTACGGTCGAGGCGGTGCTGTCTGTCCGGGTCCGGTTCAAGCCGATCTGGGACCTTTTGGCGGACCTCTCGTTGCCCGAGCAGACCGAGGCCTTCGTGCTCGGGTCCGACGGACAGGTTCTTGCGCATCGGTCGCCCGCCGTGGTCCTGGCGCAAACCGTCGTGTCTCTGCCGGAGGCGCCGGGGCGGTACACCCTGCTGGACGGCCAGCCGGGCCTTGTGGTGTGGGAACCGCTTTCGCTCGTCGGCGGTTCAGCCCGCGTGGTGGTCACGCGCGACGTCCAAGAGGCGCTGGCGGAAGCGAATGCAATGCTGATCACGACTGCTGCGGCGGCAGTCGTCTTGCTTGCGGTGGCGGCCATTATCGCGCTGCAGCAGGCGCGTTCAATCATGCGGCCGATCGTGGCCCTGGCCGGTGCCGCGCGGCGCATCGCGAGCGGGGACCTCGCAACCCCGATCGAGCCTTCCGGGCCTGTCGAGATCGCGACCCTCGGCGCGGTGCTCGGCGATATGACCGGGCAATTGCGCCAGACCATCACCCAGCTTGAACGCGCGGAATTTGCACAGCGGCAGCGGGCGCTGGTGACGCTGGAGTCGATTGGCGACGCGGTGATCACCACCGATACCGAGGGTCGCGTCGTCTATATCAACCCGGTGGCCGAACGCCTGACCGGTTGGACCCAGGCCGAGGCCGAGGGCCAGGCGCTTCCGGACGTCTTTCACATCGTCGACGGCACTACCCGCGCGCCCGCCGAGAACCCCGTGGACCGTTGCCTCGCCATCAACGCGGTCGTGGAGCTTGCCAACAACACCATCTTGATCCGCCGCGATGGCTCGGAGTTGATGATCGCCGATTCCGCTGCCCCGATCCGCGAGATCGACGGCACGGTTCAAGGTGTCGTCATGGTCTTCCGCGATGTCACCGAGCGCAAGGAACTCGAGGCGGCGGTGCGGCAAGGCCAGAAGATGGAAGCTATCGGTCAGCTGACCGGCGGGATCGCTCATGACTTCAACAATTTGTTGCAAGTCATACAGGGCCACGCCGAGCTCTTGCTGGACGACCATGACGGCGCCTCGGCCGAGGCCATCATGCGGGCCGCGCAGCGGGGCGGCGAGCTCACGAGCCGGCTTCTGGCATTCGGGCGGCGCCAAACACTGATGCCGATGCCGATCGAGACCGGTGATCTGATCGACGGGCTCTTGTCCATGCTCTCGCGCACCATAGGCGAGACCTATGAGATTCGGACCGAGGTCGAGCCGGGCACCTGGCCCGCGCATGCCGACCCTGGCCAGCTTGAGGCCTCCATCTTGAACCTGACACTCAACGCCCGTGATGCGATGCCGAACGGAGGTCTGATCGTGATCTCTTCGCGAAATGCCGCACCAGATGAGGTAAAATCCGATTCCAGGGAAGCGCCGGACGGCGGTTTTGTCGCGATTTCGGTTCGAGATACCGGCGCGGGCATGTCCGAGGAAACCCGTGAGAAGGCGGTCGAGCCGTTCTACACCACCAAGGGCGTCGGCGAGGGCTCTGGGCTTGGTCTCTCGATGGTCTACGGATTCATGCGGCAGTCGGGCGGGTTTTTGGGAATCGACAGCGCGCCGGGCAAAGGCTCAACGATCACCATGTACCTGCCGCGTGCAACGGCTGCCGCGCAACCAGCACCATCGCCGAAGGCCCCGCCGGTGGGGACGGGCCGGGGCGAGATGATCCTGGTGGTCGAGGACGACCCGGCCGTGCGCAACCAGGCTGAAACCAGCCTTGAGTCGCTCGGCTACCGCGTCGTCGCGGCCGAGGACGTGCCGGCAGCCCGGGCGGCCCTGCAGGCCCATCCCGATATTGCCCTGGTGCTTACCGACGTCGTCCTGCCCGGCGGCGAGAGCGGTACCGACTTGCTGACGGAGCTTGCGCAGAACCGCCCCGAACTTCCCGTCTGTCTGATGTCGGGCTACCCGCAGCCGGCTCTGGAAGCTGACGCGCTGGGGCCGATTGATCCGCCCCTGTTGAACAAACCCTTCAGACGCAGCGAACTTGCGCAGAGGGTTTCGAGCCATCTGGCCAATAGGGCGGAATGAGAATTAAGACGGGCATTGATCGCGGAAACTATCGAACTTCCTGTGTCTGCGCCTTGATCGTCGCCGTGATGTTCAACAACATCGGCCGCTTGCTGGTCGAGCGCGCGCCCGTTT
>JAAUYB010208500.1_pt1 | contig 10069 bp, 12 predicted proteins | sample 7278071 | NCBI WGS metagenome assembly JAAUYB01 (sample SAMN14350121, study PRJNA611818) | marine sediment metagenome | isolation source: surface marine sediment (1.8m) | place: French Polynesia: Moorea | collected 2018-08 | reverse complement strand
CTGAAATTTTCTGTGCGACCTCCACGCAGACCTCGGCGGAGGGCCAGACGCTCGGGAGGGACCCTCTCGTGGTACCAGGTCAGGAAGCGCTGCAGCTCCTCGTCCTCCTCCTTGTCGCGCAAAAATTCGCACTCCCACTTTTCCACTAAATCTATATGAAGCTCCTGGAGGTCCTTGCGCTTGCGCTCCAGGCTGTCACGGACCTCCTCGAAGGGGACCTTGAACGGGGTGGCCTCCATGCCGGCGGAGAGGGGGCAGTCTTTGTTGGCCAGGCAGTGCCCGTGGTAGACACACCCCTGAAAAGAAGAGGAGAAAAAGAAAATGATATCAGTAAAATGAAATATATATATCCCTATTCCCAAATCCAACTATTTTTTCTTAGTACAAACATTATTTATATTAGGAAAACAAATTATGTATTCAATTACCAGAAACTCAAAGGCGGTCTTTTGGGCGGGCGTGGCGAGGTAGCCATCCAGGTACCAGTCCTTGACGCGCACCTGACCGTTGGGGTCGGAGAAGGCCGTGCGGATGGGCTGCTGACGCTTGTAGCTCTCGTAGGCCAACCATTGCAACTCCAGCGTCGACGTCTTGCGGGCGTTGCTCTGGTTAGACACCAGGTACAGGGTGTCCTTCTCCATGGCATAGTACCTGTCAAGAGGCGGGGGGAGGAAAAGTTGAGACATGTTTTAAAACTTTCTAAAAATTTGGAAAAACTATTGTTGCTGCAGTCATTACTGTGGTAAAGAAAAACAACAATCGACTGTACCTGAAGAGCGCGTGGCCCAGGGAGGAGGCGGTAAAGAAGCCTGTAAACGGGTGGAAGAGGTTTTCCTTTGGCTTGCGGGAGAGGCTCTCTTGGAAGTCAAAAATTTCCTTCTGGTAGGCCAGGCACCCGTCCCTCAGCATGCGGACATCCTGCAGAAGATACTTGTGGATCTGCTCATGGAACACCCATGGCTTGCCCTCTTTCTGGAAGGCCTCTCGAAACTCCTTGATCTTGTCCTTCTTCTTCTCCGTGGTGAACTTGTCCCAGAAGAAGGTCTCGTCCGGCACCGGTCCCTCGTAGGAAAAGTTGTCCTCCGTGGCAAAGGAGAATGGGAAGCAGCCCTTTTCGCTCTGGACGTCGTCGGGGAACCGCTCGGGGAACTTGTCCAGGGGAATGTTGATGAACTTGTAGCTGTCGATGAAGCTCAGGCGCAGTTTGGGGATCTTAAGCAGGATCAGTCGCGACCCCTCAAAAATGGGCTCCACTCTGATTTGGCGAGCCAGAAGGGACCTCAGAAGAAGGATGGAGTCAAACCCGGCCGAGTTGTGGGCGATGAAAACATACCTGAAGAGACAGAATATGGAAAATGTATTTCAAAATTATTATAAAATTGTAAGTGGAAAAATTCATTTTGACTTGTATTGAAAGAAAAATATTTATTGCACTATTTTCAGAAAATGTAAAAACTCACCCATAGTATTGCTCGTTGACGAAAGCCTCAATAAACTTTCGCAGCGCGGAGGGTTCCTCGACCTCCTCGTCTCCTTCCCAGTAAGGACGGGAGGGTCCCACAGCCCCTGTGGTCATGCAGTCGGCTACCTTGGCGCCCCAGGTCTCCTCTCCTTCTCCGTCTTCCTCTTCCTCCTCTTCCTCATCACTGCTGATGTCGCTCACGGCAGCTTCGGCAGCCTCGGTCGAAAAGAAGTCTTCCGCCCGGACCTGGCGCGACTGGATGCTGGACTCAAGAGCTTCCCCCAGCACCGCTGCTTCCTCCTCTTCCTGCTCGGTAGGCTTGTTGTTGCCGCCCATGTTGCTTCGAAACCGCCCGGGGACAAACTCTTTAACTTTCTTCGGCATCTTGATGAGGTTGGCCGTCCTGCCCTCAGGGTAGGTGTTCTTCTCGCAGTCCACCTCCTCCCGCCATCCGTCGTGAGGATGGTGCATCTCGTCCGCATAAAAAGTAGTCATGCTATAGGTGCCTGGCTTGTCGCGGTGTTCGGCAGACACGGCCACAGCCGTCACCACATGCTCCCCTCGCTTGTTTACGGAGGTCTCTGTGTCCCACATGGCGGTGGGGGCGTGCTTCTTCTGCTCGGCGGGAGGCTGCAGCTGGCAGACGTGGCCCCCGTCCATGACGTTGTAGTAGGACTTGCAGATCGGGCACCAGCAGTCCCCACAGCGGTGGACGTAGTTTTTATTGTTCTTGCGGAACACCATGCCACAATCCTTGCACTTATCCATCTTGGCGCACTGTTTGGTGTGGATCTGGAAGCAGGTGTCGTCAAAGCAGGCGCGGAGGCAGTGCTGGCAGCGGCGGGCCTCCCTGTCGCTCCCGATGTCGGCCAGGCAGCAGTCCTTGATGATGTCGTGGTCGGTGTACTCCCCCGGCTGCAGGCGCCGCCTCTTGCACATGTCACAACGCTTCTTGCGCGCGCAGACGTGGTATTTAAAATACCGCTTGTAGAAGGACTGATGGCACTGAGGGCAGACCTGCTTGCCCTCCGCGGAGAAGAACTTGCCCGGGCGGAGGATGGTCCCACAGTGGCGCACGTTGGTGATGGGGTTGGTGGCGATGAGGATGCTGACCGTGGGCTTGGTCAGGTCTGGCGTCAGCGGGTGTTGGAAGATGAGGTGGTAGTTGGCGTTGCTGTCGTAGACGTTGACGTTCACTCCCAACTTGACCACTTCCCTCCGCACCGCCTCCGGATGACGGATGTTGCGAAACAAGGCCATGTCCAGCCCAAACTCCTCGCAGAGGTCCAGGGTCTCCTTGTACAGCCGCTCCCTGGCCTTGTTGGCCTTCCCCTTGTCCTGGCTGTTGAGGCGGGAGATGACCTTCCATGCGTCGCTCACCGGCGTGCTGCCCATCTTGTGCCTCCTCTCATTGAGCTTGAGCTCCTTGCAGTAGAGGTAGCCGGCCACCAGGCTGGTGAGGAAGCAGCAGTCCACCAGAGGGCCTGTGGTGAAGTGGGGCATGACGCGCATCCACCTGCTACCCGACTTCATCTCGGAGTCGCGGAAGGACGGGCCCAGGAAGAGGCGCCTCCCGCCGATGGGTCCTTCATTGGCCGTGCTGCTGTTGTCGCCGTTGTCCTCATCTTCAGAGGAGGAGAGGGGTGGGACGGTGTTGACGATGACGCTGACCCTCAGGGACTCGTCCAGGGCCATGGTCTTGTGGGACTGGTTGACCTCCTCCAGCCTGTACATGAGGTCGTCCACCGCCGTCTCGTCCTCCAGGGGCATTTTGGGCATGTTGATGGCCGGGTCCAGGTCGCGATGCATCAAGGTGAACTGCACCTCCGCATACTTGAAATTTTCGGTGCCGCGGTACTCGTTGACGAGGAACCTGTGGACATGGCGCAGGGCCATGTAGATGGCGTCGTAGCTGTCAAACAGGAGCTGGATGTGGTGCTGGTGGGCGGGCTCGTGGACGCGGAAGGCGACGTCAAAGTTGTGCTGGTAGATCTGGAATTGGTGGAACCGGCGGTCGTGCACCCTCCTCACGGTGAAGTGCAGGGTGCCCTCGGTCCCCTCGGCCACCAGGGCATCGAGCGGGGCCTCGTCCGCGTGGTGGTGGCGCACCATGCCGGGCGGAGGTGTCATGGAGCGCCGCGGCCTGTTCCTGGGCCTGCCCGTCAGCGGCGACCTCGATCCAGAGGGAGGAGAACGTCTTGCCCCGCCCCTCCTCTCACGCAAGGGACGTCCTCGGGGTCTGGACGTTGCAGATGGAGGCAGTGGCGGCGACTGGCGCGGGCCCGAGGGCGGCGGCATGGCAGGTTGAGATTGCTGTTGCTGCTGCTGTTGCTGTTGCTGTTGAAGCTGGCGCGGAAGCTGTTGCTGGAGGCCGCTGGGTCCTGGCTGCGGATCTGCAAAAGAAGAGAAAACAAAAATCAAAGATTAAATTACTAAAGCTGCAACAATTTACAAATATTTGTAGTACTATTTTTGAATAGAGCTAAAGACGATTTTTTACTGATTTTGAGTAAGAAAAATAATCCTGATGTAAAATCTGTAAGAAAAAACTAATTTTACTGGCATAAGGGTCCTCTTGCACTCGTCCTCCAGCTTGGCCTCCAACCTCGACGGCACGAGGAGGTCGATCCTGGACCCTGTATGGCGCCGCCCGGACTTGCTCTGATGACCTCCGACGCGGCGCCGGGGCCGCCGCGGGCTGTGGGAGACGGACAGCCTGGAGCTCCACAGGTTGGGGGCGAGCAGCAGGGCGATGCTGCTCCTCTCTCTGGACTTGGTAGGCATGGTGACGGCGGTCCCGGCGCAGCAGATCCTTCAACTTTTGCAAGTTGACCGAGGTCCGCGGAGGCCGGGCTGGGGTTGGTGCTGTTGGCCTTTGCTGAACTTGTTGCTGTGGGCCACGTCGCAGAAGCTGCCCAAGGCGGTCGAGGTCAAAGGCCGCCGCTGATCTTGGCTGGAGGCGAGGACTCTTTCGCGGCGGCGGCGTGAGGAGGCTGTCAACCCTTTGCTGATCTTGCCGAAGTTGCTGCAGTTCCTGACGCAGTCGGTCCAGGTCGTACCTGTGACGTCTTTTTCGAGGGTGTCCTGCACAGAAAGAGGTGTTTCATTTTTGAGCTTTCATTGTTTCCGAGCTTTACATACTGTATAATTAAAAAATATTGAGACCAAAAAAGTTATAATCCAACTCACCTTTATTTTCTGTCGGCGGCCTTGGTGGCGGCTCTCCCTCTCCTCCTCCTCCTCCGGAACGGGATGACATCTTGCCGGCGCTTTGGCTCACATGACACTGCTTTCTAAATGGTCCAACACACTCACTATATATCTAGAATCTCTTGGTATTGTTGCAGAAATATTCTATCTTTTGATCTTTTTCTGCTGTTCGCCGTTCCTCTCTTTGTCTGTTCGGCACATGTATTTGTTTGTTTTGATTTAAAGAGCAAATACGGCTGTTTTCCCCTTACCTGAGCATTCACCTACGACTAGTGGTGGGCGCGGGTCAGAATTTTTGGACTTGAATCAATCTGAATAATTTTTCTTTGAATTAAATCTTTGATATAGATGCATTTTCATAAACACATACTTTTTCCTAAATATCTTAACTTTAAAAATACCATTAGAGGAAAAGCTTGCTCTGTTACAAAAATTTCAGAAGTGTATATTTCAATTACTTTTACTTCATTCTAGTGCTAAATGAGTCAATTTTTAAGTCAAATCTGCCCCAATCCGACTTCAATCCAAAAGTAAAATGATTCAGAATTCAGATTTATTTAAAAAATCTGATACGCGCCCACCCCTACCCACGACAATTTACCTCCTTTTCAAAAAAAAAAAAAAAAAAAATTAAGGTTTCGTGAACTTCTTTTTCAGGGAAAGCGAAGTGTATTTTTTGCGTAACTTTCAAAGCAAAGCGCGCACTGCACTGCACTGTCCGCGTCCAGGATGAAGATCTTGTTGTTCATGGCAGTCCTGGGGACCGTCAGCAACTGCATCAACGTGCAGGAAGGCGGCGGTGCTGACAAAGTCGGTCAAGAACAACACACAGGTGCTCATCGGGTGCAACAAGAAGCTGCTTGGGAGGGTCAAGGCCCTTAACTGCAGCATAGTCCTGGAGAACGTCAAGGAGAGGTGGACCAAGCTCCCGAAGTCTCGGGTGCTCAGAACCGAGTCCAAGCGCAAGGAGGAGGAAAAGTTCAACATGGTGGAGGGCAGGCTCAAGCAGGCAGAGTTCAACACGGACCCGCTCTCGGCGGCGCTGCCACAGTTGGTCAAGAACAACACGTAGGTGCTCATCTACTGGAGGAACAACAAGAAGCTGCTAGGGCGCAAGTGCAAGGAGGAGGAGGACGAGGACTTCAACATGGTGCCGCTCTCCGCCTTCATGGTGACCTGGTCCTGGGGCGAGCAGGAGGAGTTCAACACGGGACCGCTCTCGGTGCTGACACAGTCGGTCTAGAACAATACACAGGTGCTCATAAACTGCTGCAACAAGGTGTTGGCGGCGGCGGCGGCCGATTCAAATTCAACGGCGGAGGAGGAGGAGGAGGACAGCAGAGCATGAACAAGCAGTTTCTGAGCGGCAGCGGAGGCGGCGGCCTCGAAGGACAGCAGAACATGAACAGGCACAACAACATGAACAAGTCCAACAACGGCGGAGGACAATCAAGCCCCGGCAGCCAATTCGAGTCCTCCATGTTCTATGGCGGCGGCGGCGGATTTAAGTCCAACGGCGGCGGCAGCGGCAGATTCAAGTCCAACGGCGGCGGCGGCCGCGGAGGACAGCAGAACATTAGCATACAGTTTTCGGGCGGCGGCGGGTTACGGGGCGGCGGCAGCAGCGCCAATGCCAATAAATTCGAGTCCTCAATGTCCAACGGCGGCGGCGGCCGCGGAGGACAGCAGAACATGAACGGGCAATTTCCGAGCGGCGGCGGCGGCGGAGGACAGCAGAACATGGACAAGCAGTCATTTAACAGAAGCAGAAGACGGATGCGGCGCTGGGTCAACAATCCCTTCTTAGCAAAGCATGTGAGCATTCCGGAAATATGCAACATTAAATAATAATAATAATTGTATCTTTTTCAGTGTTACACTTGGCGCTCTGGTAAGCTGGTCAACACCTGCATCAAGAGAACCACCCGTCCTACCTCGCCTTCTCCTCCAACCTCGTCTTCAAGACCAAACAGCAGCAGCAGCAATATCTTCAGCAGCAGCGGCAGCAGCAAAGAAAACAGCGAGACTCTGATTATTGTTGGGATCCTCCTCCTCCTCCTCCTGATCGCGGGTGTCTTGGCCTTGTATTATGTGAGTGTGCTTTGCCAACATGTAAAATACTGTGTATTAATAACTGTTTTTGGACAGGGCCGGACAAAGAGATGGTGCCGTCATTTGGACCGATGGTCCTTTTGTCGCTGGCTGAAGGGATTCGGAGGAGGAAGAGGACGGGAGAATCTGCTGGAGGAGGAGGACGACGATGACTTTGGCGGGGGCGGGGGCATATCCGTTGGAGGCGGGGTCTGGAAACCCTCCGCACCCCCTGCTTCTCTGGTGCCTGTGGGTGACGACGACGACGAAGAAGAAGAAGTTAGACGCTCGGGGAGAGCGAGGAAAGAGCCAGACAGACTGCGATTTTAATTGTTTTGTCAAATATTTGCTGTTGCTGTGTCAAAATTTATTGTATTCCACAGAAATTACAATCACTTTAACAACGACTTTGGTATTCAGACAGTCCTTTTTCTTGCTTTTGTTGCAAAAATGCGCTCTTTTCTAGCCCAAAAATGTTGTGAAATCAGAGCGCAAAATTCCTTTTTTGGGTATATAGAGAGTCTGTGCTTTTGCGCAATATTCATTTTTCTGCGCAATATTCATCATTTCTTCTTCCCCTTCCTGGTCCTGTTGATGGCGTCCAGACCCTGTTCCAGGTGTAATTGTCTCTGTCCCACCTCTTTCCTCCTTAGGTCGATGAAGGGTAGGTTAGTTTCGCGTCTAGGGAACCATTCCTCATTTGTCACCTGAATAAAGTATTTTTTAGCTTGCTACTACTAGTGGAAAAAAGATTGCATTTTGCTTACATGGAGAGTGGCCGGCTCAGATCGGTGCACCGCGGCTACGGTAGGACTGAACCTTAGGTTGTAGTGGTCCTTGTCTTCCTCCTCCTCCTCCGTGTCGTCCAGGCTGATGTCCGCAAAGGTTAGGTGATTGTGATTCTTCTTGCTCCCTGCGGCTCTCTGCTGCTGCTGCTGCTTCTTCCTCGCTCCTAATAATGTTTTATAAATGTTAAATTGACTTTCCAAAAAATAAAATATTTTGCTTCATTTTCACCTGTCAGTTTGGGGTCCAATGGGCGGAGGGGAATTCTCTCTCCCGCCGCCTCGTCTGCCTCCTCCCCTTCCTCCACTTGCTGCTGCTGCTGTTTGAAGAACCTGCTGTTGCGCACCAGACGGCGGATATCCTGGCGAAACACGTAGGCCGCGGCAGACATGGGGATGACAACCAGGATCAGAAAGACCAGTGTGCCAATGATGAGATGGTAGTCAAAATGAGTGTGCGGCTCAGGCGGGTTGCTTTGCTTTTCCCAAACACCGCAGATGACATTGTACAGCCTCACAAAGGGGGTTGACGGAAAGTTGCAGATCTAAGGAAAAGTGCAACAATAATTAGCAAACTGTGGTATAAACCTGTTTTGCAACTCTGCACGAAATACTTCCCTTGTTTTGGTCATAATGAAAGCAGACCTCCTTCTCGGAAAAGCTTTCGACCATGCGGAAATCCCCACAATCCACCGTCACCGTAAAGTTGCTGTTGCTCAGGTTGAGGAGGAGGGCCATGTTCATGCTCTGGTTGTACACGGTCACCGCGGTTACGTTCACATTTTCTACTTTTTTCTCGTGCGACACAGTCTCTCTCACATTGTCACTTTCAGAAACTGTGGTGGTAGGTATACGAATTGTCTGGTGATGCTTAGTCTGCAAAAAACGCATCCTTTCCCTTTGCTTCTTGCTCCGGATTTTCCTCCTTATCACACTTTTCTTTTGACACTTATTTGTCGTAATGAGAGATGTGCCTCTCTTTTCTGATGCGTAGGAGGGCGCTGAAAGTCCGAGGGAGGGTAGGGCTGTTGTTGTTGCAGCAGTTCTAGTAGTTGGTGTTGTTGGCGTCATTTTTGTAGCGGAAATAATGGTACTGCTAATAGTGGTAGGGGTTGTTGCTATAGCAGTAGTTGTAGTCGTCGTGGTCGCTGTCATTGCCAAAGTAGTAGTTGTAGCAGTAGCAATAGTAGTAGCAGTAATAGTAGTAGTAGTAGTGGTAGTAGAAGTTGCGGTCGTGGTCAAAAGAGTAGAGTTGGTGGCAGATGATGATGATGATTCTTGCAACAGCAGATAATGGGGACGAATAGGACGAGGAGGAGGTCGATGGCGAAGAGTGTGAAATTGTCCGCGGAAAAGAGGCGTCTTATTTGGGGCAGGAGGTGGTTGCAGAGGAGGAGGAGAACGGCGCTGGTGTTTACGTCTTTGGTTTTGGAGTCTTGAATAGTATTTTATCTTTTTTTGCCATTCATGCTTGTGGTTTATAGGCTTTTTGGGCGTCAGATAGCTATTGCTCAAATGTTCACTTTTGATCTTTGGCGAGTTCAAGGAGGCGGCGGTCGTTGTGGGCGAGTTGTTTAAAACTGAAGAAGTAGGGGTGGTGGTGGTTATGGTCTTGACTTGGTTTGCGGAAGAGGAAGTTGTCGTGGGCGGATATAAGGTGGTGATGGCGGTATAATAATTCTGAGCCGGTGGTGACGGAGCCAAAAAAAGGCTGGGCGATGAATGCTTTTGCTGCGGGGGACGAAAATCGTTTTGGACGACATTTTTTGCCCGACTTTTGATCGTTTTCTCGACTGCACTTTTGATGCTTTCCTTGGGCGCGGGATTTAGAAATGGAGGCGATGGCGTTGGAGATGTTGTTGCTGTTGAAGTCCTTGCCATTGCCATTGTCACAGGTGGAGGAGGAACATTTTTGACAATATTTTTTGTTTTGTTGCTCGTTTTAGGAGAAGAAGAAGAAGTGGTCTTGATCTGACCATCACAGACCCACTGAACACAGTCGTTATTGAATCCGCCTCTGCACCAACCAAACACTTCTTTCGGAATGCAGCTCGGACTGCAATAAACACCAGAGAAAACCGCGGCAACCACTACACAGCAGTGTAAACTGTTGACCATTTTGACTACTACTGCCTAAAATGAATACTTTGGCGCTGGACATGAATGAATTTTTGTACTTGTTTTATTATATACAAACCGGGCTATTGCAAAAAATAAATGCATGGTTTAAAGAACGCAAAATTAAATTGGACACACATCATTACCATCATCATGGGCGGGACGAGAGGGAGCGGGGACGAAATTTGCGACTTACGGAATCATGGGTTGCCAAGATCGGCTTTACGTACACATCATTGGGAGGGAGCGCGAGCAGGAGCGGGAGCGGGGGACAAACACGAACTAGTAGTACGAGATCATTATTTTCTTCGTCATGGAGGTGTAAAACTGTTACGAGATCATCATTTTCATCATGAGGAAGAAGGTGCGGGTTTTACGTATGGCATTATCCTGGGAAGAGGGG
>JAAUYB010073611.1_pt1 | contig 10069 bp, 9 predicted proteins | sample 7278071 | NCBI WGS metagenome assembly JAAUYB01 (sample SAMN14350121, study PRJNA611818) | marine sediment metagenome | isolation source: surface marine sediment (1.8m) | place: French Polynesia: Moorea | collected 2018-08 | reverse complement strand
CATTGGTTAGAAAAACATTGTCTAGTTCCTAGTCTCTCTGTTAATTAAAATGGGCTCAATGTTTACTCAATGCCCGTTTGTCCATTGAGTAAACATTTATCAGAAAATACAAGAATGGTCAAAGAAGTATTTGATCAACGGGGAAAGTTGTAATTATTTTGATTTAACGTCTCAATTTTTCGGCGAATATATTAGTCCTCTCCTACGCAAAACAGACTGAGGTACGGATATTTGTGGCGGTGCAGCCGCACTCGCGGATAAATAGTAGAGAAATTCACTATCCATCATTATCCCTACTTAAATAACATTGTACAATCTCTAAAATGCGATCGCTTGCCTGACCATCACCAAAAGGGTTAATCGCATTGGCCATCTTTTCATAGGCGACTTTATCTTTTAATAATTCACTGGTGTTCGTAACAATAGTTTGATAATCTGTCCCAACTAATTTAGCCGTTCCTGCGTCCACCGCTTCAGGCCGTTCTGTTGTCTCTCGTAAGACTAACACAGGTTTACCTAAACTTGGGGCTTCTTCTTGCAGTCCGCCAGAATCAGTTAATAATAAGTAACAGCGTTGAATGGCTCCCACTAACTCCCCATAGTCCAAAGGTTCGGTTAAAAAGACTCTGGGATGGTTCCCCAAAGCAGCTTGTATGGGTTCTCTAACCGTTGGGTTGCGGTGCATGGGCAATAAGAGGGCTGTGTCGGGAAATTTGTCTAAAATGAGGTGAAACCCTTTTAAGATGTCTTCTAGAGGCTCTCCCCAGTTCTCTCGTCGATGAACAGTAGCCAATAGCACCCGATATTGATGCCAGTCTAACCCTTCAACCTCACAGTTAGGTTGTTTGTCTGCAACGGTTAACAAGGCATCGATGACGGTATTTCCCGTTAAATGGACTTCCCCTGTGACACCAGAACGGCCTAAGTTTTCCACCGCTAACTGAGTTGGGGCAAAATGTAACTGGGTGAGTTGGGAAATTAGACGACGGTTAGCTTCTTCGGGGTAAGGGTTATAAATATTATCGGTTCGTAACCCTGCTTCTACATGACCAATGGGAATTTGTTGATAAAATGCAGCTAAAGTGGCAGCAAAGGCGGTTGTGGTGTCTCCTTGCACAATGACACATTGGGGCTTAATTTGCTGAAAAATGGCTTCTAACCCCTGTAAACTGCGGTAGGTGATGTCTGTGAGGGTTTGCCGAGGCTGCATTATGTTTAAGTCTTCATCTGCCGTAATATCAAACAGTTGCATCACCTGTTCTACCATTTCCCGATGTTGTCCTGTTAAGATAACGTGGATTTCAAATGCCTCTGAGTCACGAAACTTTTTAATCACAGGAGCAAGTTTTATGGCTTCGGGACGGGTTCCAAAGGTGATACAAACTTTATAACGAGATGAAGTCATAAGTAGAACAGTTGAAGACTTTATCTATTGTACAAGGTTAGGAATGATATTATGTTTTTATGGAGAATGAAATAGGGTTATCAGAATGGTATTTTCCTAAGAAATGCCCTTATTTCAATAACCCTTAAATAAATGGTGTATTTATAATGCTTTACTATTGAATTGATTTCCAATTTGCATTATGCGATTGGGGCAAATTTCAGACATTTTATAAGCCACATCTGTCCCCACTCTAACCATAGTCGCTTCACTGTTTATTTCCTCCATAGTTAGACTTCCTTGGTTTAACCACCCTCCCATTTCTTTAGCCATTTCTGCCACCATTGTTTGCTTAAAAGTTTCAGTAGATTGATTAGGAAGTTGACAAATTCTTTGGGCTAATTGATAAATTTGAGGAGAGGTTGGATAAGCTTGAGAAGAACTAGGAAATAGTCCGAACACTAAAGGTATTAACCATAGAAAACGATGCAACATATAAAACCTGCTGATAATAATATTCTAGTTAATAGCTTAAGTGGAATCATTATCATTGTCATTGGTATTATTACTGATTAGTTATTATCAACTAAGTCCTCTTCCTTTTCTACTCTATCAATAAAAAGAATACCATTAAGATGATCCAGTTCATGTTGAAATATTCTCGCCACAAAATCCGTAAATTCTTGATAGTTTAACTTCCCCTGACGATCTAAATATTCAACTGCGATCGCCCTATATCTGGGGACTAAACCCCTGACTCCAGGAACACTTAAACATCCTTCCCAACCCTTCACTGTTTCCTCTGAATGGGACAACAAACGAGGGTTAATCATTACTGTGGGTTCCATCAACGGTGCATCAGGATAACGGGGGTTAGGATGGGAACAAACAATAAAGATGCGATAAGACTGAGAAACTTGGGGTGCAGCAATACCAACACCATTAGCATTCATAGCAGTGCTTAACAAGGAATCAATGAGTTGCTGTATCTTGGCCTCAGTAACATCAGTGACAAGTTGGGCGGGTTGTCGCAAGATAGGATTACCGACTTGAGCAATTTCATTATCAGGGTTGATCATAGACATTCGGTTAAAAATCACCCCCATTAACGCGATGAATATTAAGAACATCACTCATATTGCTGATGCTATTCGTTAAATATTGCAACTGATTGCGATCGCGGATTTCAATGCGTAGATTAATAACAGCAGGTTTATTCCGTCCCGTTTTCACCCCGGCATTGCAGACATTAATATTGTGGTCACTGACCCGCAAGAGAATATCTTTAAGAACTCCCACCCGATCAATGGCTTCAATTTGAACATCCACCGGATAAGTAGCAAAACAGCCCTTTCCGTCCACCGTATTCCAACGCACGGGAATCAACTGTTCCCCAGGTACATTTTCGATATTAGAACAGCTTTGGCTATGAATTGAAATACCTCTAGCACCTTTTGTCACCACCCCAATGATTGCTTCTCCAGGTAAAGGCCGACAACAACCTGCAATGTGATAAACCAACCCTTCTACCCCTAAAATGGGGGACTTATTGGGTTTCGCAGGACAGAAAGGGGAAGGAGAAGCGGTGGGTAGGGTGATCTTAGAATCATCCTCTCGTTGGGTTTTCACCGTCACTTCTCGAACACGGTTAACCACTTGGTTGAGAGTGATACCCCCATATCCTAACCCGGCCAATAAGTCATCCACCGAATGATAGTTACATTTTTCGGCCACTGTTTGCATGGGATCAGACTTCAGTAAGGCCTCAAAGCCATTTTTCCCTAACTCTTTTTCTAATATTTCCCGACCCCTGGTCATATTTTCTTCCCGACGCGATCGCTTAAACCATTGACGAATACGGTTACGGGCCGTGGGTGTCACCACAAAGTTTAACCAATCTACGCTAGGATGACAGTTATTTTGGGTAATAATTTCGACAATATCCCCATTATTCAAAGGTTGGTCTAACACCGACCATTTCCCATTAACTCGCGCCCCTTTCATGTGGTTTCCCACTTCTGTATGAATGCGATAAGCAAAGTCTACAGTGGTAGCGCCTCTGGCCAAGGCGATGACATCACCATCTGGGGTAAACACATAGACATCATCATCAAAGAGGTTATCTTTGAGGTTATCAACGTATTCCTGAGCATCTTTGAGGTCATTTTGCCAGTCTAATAGTTGCCGTAACCAAGTAAACTTTTCATCCTCTGGAGAGAGTTGGGTATTATGTGAACCTCCTGTTTCTTTATACTTCCAATGGGCTGCAATACCATATTCAGCAATATGGTGCATTTCCATGGTACGGATCTGAATTTCTAGGGGACGACCATTTAAACCTACTGCCGTTGTATGTAAAGACTGATAACGGTTCGGTTTGGGGAGGCCAATATAGTCCTTAAAACGGCCAGGTATGGGTTTAAAAACATCATGAACCACTGCTAAAGCTCGATAACATTCTTCATTGGTCTTGACAATAATGCGTAGGGCAGCCAGATCATAGATCTCATGAAACCCTTTATTCTGACGCTGCATCTTATGATAAATGCCGTAGAGATGTTTGGGTCGTCCTTGTAGTTCTAATACTTGGATACCCATGTCCTGCAGTCGCTGCTGTAAGGTCTTTTTAACGGTTTCGATGCGGGTTTCTCGATCAATACGCTTTTCTGATACTAAGCTCTGTATGTCCCGATAAGCATCTGGTTCTAAATATTTAAAGGATAAATCTTCTAATTCCCATTTAACTCGCCAAATTCCCAAACGATTGGCTAAAGGGGCAAATATTTCTTTAGTTTCTAGGGAAATACGTCTTTGTTTGTCTGGCCTCAGTGGTTCTAAGGTTCGCATATTATGGAGACGATCTGCTAACTTAACCACAATAACCCGAATATCTTTAGCCATGGCTAAGAACATCCGTCGAAAATTTTCGGCCTGTTGTTCTGTTTTATTAGAAAAGTTTAACTTTGATAGTTTGGTGACTCCTTCTACCAAGAGTGCTACTTCCTGGCCAAACATCTTCTCGATGTCTTCTACGGTAACCTCCGTGTCTTCTACTACATCATGGAGAAACCCCGCCGCGATCATCGCTTTGTCTCCCCCCAAGTCCCTTAATATCCCTGCCACTGCCACTGGGTGAGCAATATAAGGTTCTCCTGACTTCCGCTTTTGTCCTTCGTGAAGTTCATAGGCAAAATTAAAAGCACGACAAATTAGATCCAGATCCTGATTGCTTTTATCTGACTCATGGGAGATCAGACATTGGTTTAACCAGTCAGGAATGGTGAGATCAAGAGGTTTACTGTCAGGGAAAGTAACTGCGTTCATAGGATGGTTGGGCTAGGAATAGAAGGAAAGAGAATGGATGAGAAAACAAGAAATAATAAGGGCATTAAAACGCTAATTCTTCTCTGATGGAAAAAGTTGAGGCGTAAAACGACGAGTTTCACTCTGTCCTACCCCATTTCTACCATCAGCACTGCCCCTGCACTCAAAAGTAAGGATATCTTTTAATAATTTCAGTTTAAGGACAGGTTTAGATTGGTTAAAATCACTGAGAAAGTTTAATATTAATTTACAAATTCTAGCGCATTTTAGTGTCTTATGTTACTGAAATTTTATCATCAGTCTTATCAAGAGCTTTTGGAAAAGCTATTACAACTCCAGAAACAAGTCAGAGAGAAGCATATAGACATGATGGCTATAAATAAAATTTATGAGCAGGGACAAGAGATATTTGAGAGTAAGATTCTGGGGGTGAAACTGGATGAATTAGATTGTAACGCGATTATTTTGATACAATCAGCGCAAACAGAAATTAATAAAAATTTAAGATTGTTGGGAACAGAGTTATTATTTTTAGCGTCTTCTCGTCAAGCAGGGACAACACAGAAAAGATTAGAGAAAGTACAAGGGATAATTGAGCAATTAATTGGCTATTGTCAAGCAGTAACTACGCAGGTTAGTGTTTAGGGATTAGGAGTTAGGGGTTAGGGGAAAAAAAGAGAGATTCCAAGATAAATGCCAATGGTTTTAGGACTTTGGAACTAAATCCTTAACTTCCTTCTTGACTTCCTAAACTTCGGTTGTGTTAACGGCAGGAAATCGGCATTATTGAGTCATAGACAAGATGGAAAACGAGTTGTTGCTATGTTAGACTTGCGCCGTGAAGGGGTTGATATGGCCATGTGGGGAATACTCATATCCAGTGATAACCCTGGTCAACTAGCCGAAGCCATGCGCGCAATTAACAAAGAAATTAATAAGAAGCGATCGCCCTGTCAAGAAAAATCTTCTAGAGTTTTAACAGTGTTCAACTCTGAAAATGTTAGGATAAACTCGATCTAAGCTTGTTGACTTGGCACAAAATTTTGAGCCATTGCGTCAACAGCCTTGAAAGAAGGGAGACTACGGCATGACCACCCTATTGCGTAACTGCTGGTATGTTGCCTTACCTGGCCAACAACTCAAACCAGGTAAAATGCTGCATAAGAAAATGCTTGGTGAACCCGTTTTAGTAGGGCGACGTCAAGACGGGGAAGTATTTGCTATGCGCGATATTTGTCCCCATCGAGGCATTCCACTACAATATGGATGGATGGAAGGGCAAGACGTATGCTGTCGTTATCATGGTTGGAAATTTAGTACCAATAATGGTCGCTGTAGCGAAATACCCTCTTTAACCGAATATGACGACTTAGATATTAGTCGCATTCGAGTTCCTACTTATCCTTGTCGGGAAGTACAAGGGAATATTTGGGTCTATTTTGCAGAAGATCCCAAAAAAGAACTTGATCTAGCTACTATTCCTCCTGTTCCTACTATTCCTGATTTTGGTAAAGTTAAGCCAGGAATTTCCGAGATCATACATTTTGCCTGTCATATTGACCATGCTATTATCGGACTGATGGACCCCGCTCATGGCCCCTATATCCATAGTTCCTGGTGGTGGCGTAGTGGCCGCCGTAAGTTTACGGTAAAAGAGAAGCAATATGAACCCGTACAGCAAGGTTTTCGTCTCGTTCCCTATAATATGCCAGTCAGTGCGCGTCCTTATAAGATTTTAGGCAATAAAGTATCCATTGAGATTGTCTTTGAGTTGCCCAGTGTCCGCACTGAAATTTTAAGAGGCGATCGCTATTCTGCTTGTTTATTAACGACTATTACTCCCATCGATGAAACCCAATGTGAGGCTTTTCAGAGTATGTATTGGACGATTCCTTGGATGGGTGCATTTAAACCCTTATTAAGCTTTTTAACCCGTAAATTTCTCTACCAAGATCGGGATGTGGTCATTCAACAACAGGAAGGGTTGATGTATGATCCTGCCTTAATGTTAATTGATGATGCCGATACTCAAGCAAAATGGTATTTTCGTCTCAAACAAGAGTATCAAAAAGCTCAAGCAGAAAATCGACCTTTTAAAAATCCCGTTGAACCGAGAGTATTACGCTGGAGAAGTTAGACTATTGAACAATTTGGAGATGATAAGTTCTTTTTCCTGCTTCTCCTAACATCACAAATCTCCTGATTAATTCCTTATTTTGCTTGGATATTTTGAACTAATTCCTGAAAAGGTTGCCAATTGTTTTCATTAGCGATCGCCTCCCATATTGATTCAATTTGCGGTCGAAGTAAAGGGATTTTACTATTAGATTTATGCAAACATTGAATAACATCATCTATATTATCTGGAGAGATTTTATTTAAAGCTTGATGATATAGTTTACGCCAATCTTCCCAATTGGCTTCAGGAAGTTGACTATTTTCTAAAATAGTAGCATAATCTTCCCACCAACCCCGATTAATTTGAGTCATTAAGTCAATAAAAAATTGATGATAACCCACTTGACTTGTTTTCAATACATCCACAGTTGCCTCTATTAATTTATCTCCTCTATCAACTAACCCCTCAATACCTAATTTTCTCAGCATTTCTTGACCATAAGCAGTCTGATAATAATCATCAAAATTATTTAAAGCTGTCTCCAAAATACGAGGAGAAATAATAGTCATCAACGGTAACTGTAACATCTCTAAATTAACCCGAATAATTAAGGGTTGATTTCCATAGCAATAACGCTTACCATAATCAAAATAAGCAGCTGTAAAAGTAGGATCATAAGTAGGAATAAAACCATAGGGACCATAATCAAAACTTTCCCCTGTAATGGACATATTATCTGTATTTAATACCCCATGACAAAATCCTGCTGCCATCCATTGAGCAACTAATCGAGCATGACGTTTAATTAATTCTTGATAGAATAACCCATAACAATCAGGAGATGAGGCAATTTCTGGATAATAAATATTAATAACAAAATCCAATAATTTTTTAATTAAATCAGGACGTTTAATATAATATAAACGCTCAAAAGTTCCGAAACGAATGTGAGAACGACTCATACGAATCATAACAGAAGAACGAGTGGGAGACGGTTCATCTCCTCGCCATAAAGCTTCCCCTGTTTCTACTAAACTCAAACAACGGGAAGTTTTCACCCCCATTCTATGTAATGTTTCTGCTGCGAGGACTTCTCTGACACCTCCTTTTAGGGTTAGTCTACCATCACCACCCCGGGAATAAGGGGTCTGTCCCGAACCTTTGGTCCCAAAATCATATAATTCTCCATCTACCCCTCTAACCTGTCCATAGAGGAACCCTCTACCGTCTCCGAGATAGGGGTTATATTCCCCAAATTGATAACCATGATAACGTAAGGCCAGAAAGGGGCGTACTCCTTGAAATTTACCAAATGCTTCGGTAAAATTTTGATCTTTTACCTTGTTTGATACTAACCCCAATTGGGGTAATAAATCATCGTTACGAAACCTTAAAATATGTTGTGGAAAGTCGGCAGCAAGCACTTGATCGTAGTAGTCTTCTCCTAAGTTTTCTAAAGCGGCTTCGTAGTCGAGATTGAGAAAAGGATTATCTCGGTTTAAGGTCATATTGTTAGTAATAATTAGGGTAGTAACTGATTTAATAATTCTAGCAAATATAATTGTACATTTATCTTTATTTTTACTCCCAATTCATAAGTTAAAGTTCATAATTCCTTTTGTATTGTCCATAATGGCATCGGTTAAATCTGCATTAGTTAAGTTGACATTGGTTAAATTGGCATTAGTTAAATTTGCTCCCATTAATTTGGCCTTAATTAAACTTGCACCTGTTAAGTCTGCGCCCTTTAAATCAGTAGCGATTAATTTAGCACGATTCAGGTTACTATATTGTAGATTAGCACCGGATAGATTTGCCCCAATCAGGTTAATATTTTCTAAATTTAGTTTTTGTAAAGTCATATTTGATAATTCTGCTTGTTGAAAGTTTCTTTCCCCTAAACGGTAACGCTGTAATAATTCTCCTGCTTCTGCGACGATAATTTCTCGTTGTTGAGGAGAGGTATAATTAAAGGTCAAAGTATCTTTGTTTTTAATGACATTTTCTAACTCTTCATAGAGAAAATAATTACCAATTCCACTAATCATAAGCCACCCCCGCGATCGCGTCATAGCGACAAATAATTGATTGCGTAATAATATCTCGTTTTCTGCTTGAGCTATATGATCTAATCCCACAATATAAACCAGATCTGCTTCTTGTCCTTTAGCCCGATAAATACGAGAAATAGTAACAGCACCATCATACCAAAATTGATTAGGATTATCATTATTTTCTTTGGTTAAACAATTACAAGTTTTGCTTCCTGGAATGTAAATATCTATTCCTTGTCTTATCAGGAAATTAGCGATAGTTTGTTGCAGTTTAATGGACTCAAAATATTCTCCTAAAACTATGACTAAAATTTCCTGACTAGGTCGTAACCCATCTCGGCGTAAATTATCATAAAGATGTTGGGATAAAGCAGCAATTTCTTGTTGTCTGGATAAGTATTTATTGAAACAAATTAATGAATTTTTTTCAACAGCATATAAAGGGTTAAGTGAATTCTCCAGTGGTCTTTTAACCGTAATCTTTTCCCCTTCTATCAAATCACCTTCTAGATCATATCCCAAGCATTGCCAGTCTTCTTTATGGCTCATTCCTGTTAATATTCCTTGGGGACGTAACCATCCCATACTCATAGCGTGAGCCGCCATAATTAGAGGATGAGGTGTACGATAACAACGAGACATAATCTCTGTTTTTTTAATACCATTGCTGTATTTTCCTGTAACAATATTCCCTAATTCTTCCCCAAAAATTTCACTAGCATTAGGAATCTTTAAACTTTCCAAACTTTGTAATTCATCATAAGTCCAAATCAACCTTTTTTGTTCAGGATAGATAGGAGCAAGAGGACGCAAAGATTGATAAGCTAACCAATAAAAAGGCTGTTTTCCTTGATAATTCCAGTTTTTGACCATTAAATCTTGTCCTTCATCAATTAAAATGGCATCAAAAACTTGAGGGATAGCTGTTTGATTTAATAGGTTAACACAGACTTCTCCTAATGCTTCATTTGGTTGTTGAAAGGTTGTTTGATTAACTCCTAAAGGAATGACTCCAGTAACTTGACATAAGAAGCGATAAAATCCTAATTGTTCCCTAGAACCCCAAGCATGAAACACTTGTAATTTTTGATTATTTTTATCATAGGTTTGTTGCTGATGACTGAAATATCTAATCCACTTATCAATCTTTGCGTCCTCTTGCTCCTATCTATCCTGAACAAAAAAGGT
>JAAUYB010108601.1_pt1 | contig 10070 bp, 11 predicted proteins | sample 7278071 | NCBI WGS metagenome assembly JAAUYB01 (sample SAMN14350121, study PRJNA611818) | marine sediment metagenome | isolation source: surface marine sediment (1.8m) | place: French Polynesia: Moorea | collected 2018-08 | reverse complement strand
CAACTGATTGCGAAGAAAACAGTATTAAGTATTAAAAATCGACAAATTTTGAAGAGATTTTATTTTTTTTTTATAGCTTAGTTTTGCGGTGACTTCTACAGTGGAAGAAAGGAAGAAAATACTTAAGACTGAGGGACAAGGTAATTAAAACACCTCAGAAGTTCTATCATTGAGGACAATTAAATGAGTCGGTTTTTAGTCGTGATAATGTCAATTATTGCCCTAGTTTCTGTTGCCAAAATAACCCCTGCTCAACAAATAGAGCAAACTCCTTCACAACAGAGTGCAAACTCTGAAAGTGTAGCCACAAATTCTCCTTATCGAGTGGGAACAATTACTGGGATAGTTTCCGGTGAGTATGGTAGCATTTTATTTATCGAATTAGCTGATAAAACTAAGCTCAGATTTCATCATCCCAGTAATTCATTAACAAGGGGTGAGCAAGTTCTAGTTTATCAAAAAGAGGGTAAACATTTTCTTATAGAAGCTTCCGATCCTCGGCGTTAATTAAAAATAAGTTTTAATGAGGGTGTATTGGATGTTTTATTTACTTAAATAGAAACTAAAATTTTAAGTAATAAACGACATAGATGCCCTTATAGCTAAATTTTCCTAGCTAGTCAAATTGGCAGAAAATAATCCTTTTTAGACCTAATCCTGTCTGCTTATCATTTGTCTGCTAAGATTATTGACATCGTAATGACTACCTAAATATCTGCAACTTAAGCTGTACATAAAGTAGGTTCAGAATGGAGGTTTTGGAAGAAAGTATTTGCTAATTCTGCGGCTACTTTTACAGGGAAATTACTAGAACCAATAGAATGTAAAATACAGTTATCGGCGTTGGCTTCTCTATCTTGTTTGAGTTGAAATCCCACTAATAATTCTTGGTTGTAATTATAAGAGTTTAACTTAAGAGAAACTTTCTTATTTAATGTTCTTTCAGAAAATAACTCAGACAAATCTGTTTCATATTCTAGCCTAATTGCTCCATCATATTCATCAACTATAATAACTAAAATTCCTTCCCCTTGTTGTTGACGAAAATGCAAAAAACAACTAGATAAAACGGAATAATTACACTGTAAAAACTTTTGTCTAACTTCACGATCAGATAAGTTAATCATTAGAGTTACTTCACTGGTTTTTTAACACAATCTTTAAAGATTATGGCTTCTTCTGCCTATAACGGCAGTGAACTTATTAACCTTTAAGGGTGAGTTTTCTCACTCTTAAATTACCGTATATTTTAACAATAAAGTTTTCAATGATACTCCCTGAAAATACTGAAGTTTAGACAGAAGTCTTGAGGAGTTGAGAATATAAAAAAACTGTTCTAGCAGAGAAATGATAATATTTTCTCATAGTAAGGAGATGGAAATTCCACGTTACAATCAGATGACAACACCACAACAACCCCAACCCTCACAACATACTCAAGAAACCCTAATTTCTATCAACCCCTCCTTATCACTTTCTCAGATGGGGTGTGGTACTTGGGCTTGGGGAAATCGCTTCTTGTGGGGTTATGATAAAAGTATGGATGCTGAATTACAGCAGGTGTTTAACCTCGCAGTTAGTCGCGGTGTAGTCTTGTTTGACACTGGAGACTCTTACGGTACAGGAAAACTCAAGGGTCGTAGTGAGAGTTTGCTGGGAAAATTTTCCCAAGACTATGTCGGGCAGAATAAAGATAAGATTTGTCTTGCTACGAAATTAGCAGCTTATCCTTGGCGTTGGACTCGTCATGCTATGGTAGCGGCGGGGAAAGCCTCGGCGCAACGGTTAGGTAGAAATATTGATTTGGTGCAAATGCACTGGCCAACGGCAAATTATGCTCCTTGGCAAGAATGGCCTTTATTAGATGGTTTAGGGGACTTATATGAGAAAGGGTTAGTGAAAGGGGTTGGCTTGTCTAATTATGGACCAAAAAGGCTTAAACAGGTTGTTAAAAAATTTGCCCAAAGAAACATTCCTGTTGTGACATTACAAGTACAATATTCTTTATTATCCACCTATCCTGTGACAGAATTAGGGGTTAAAGAAGTTTGTGACGAATTAGGTATAAAATTAATTGCTTATAGTCCATTGGCCTTGGGATTATTAACCGGAAAATATCAAGAAAAGGGGGAACTACCCAAGGGGTTTCGGGGTTTATTTTTTAGGCAAATGTTACCGAAAATTCGTCCTCTTTTGGAGGGGTTAGAAGAAATAGGGACTTTTAGGCAGAAAACCATAGCGCAAGTTGCTTTAAACTGGTGTATTTGTAAAGGAGCTATTCCCATTCCTGGAGCCAAAAATTGTCAACAAATGGCACAAAATTTAGGGGCTATAGGTTGGCGACTAAGTGAAGGAGAAGTGATGGAATTAGATAAATTAGCCAATAAGCTTGATAAGCAAATGGTTCAAAATATCTTTCAAACAAAATAGGATTTATTCAAAAATTATTAATTATTGTTCTAACGCTGATCTTCCCTGTTTCCCATATCTAACTAATACAAAATAAGCAAAATAGAGAACATAAATTGATAGCCCTAGTAAGCCTAGAAACCCCAAAAATGCAGGGGTGGCATCTCCATGAACAATAGACCAATATCCCACAGGTGCCTGTATCCAAACTTGACAAAAGGGAGTTTCTAAGGCTGTTTTAGAAACAGCACAGGAGAGAAAAGGAACATGAACCATTGCTCCTAAACTACAATAAATCGTCACAGCCCAACGCCATGATGTTACCATCAACTTCAGGAAACTCCAGGGTAAATCTTTAATTTCATCATTCAAATCTACCCAAAACCAGAGAGAAATAGGTATAAGGATACGAGCAGACACAGCAGTAATAAACCCCATTCGTCCACAAAACGCCTCAAAGGGTGTATTTTCTCCTACCCAACCAGGGGCTAGAAGATAAACCGTGATCAATAATAAACTGGCCACCCGCCAATAGATAATCAATAAACGCCCAATGGCATCAATTTGTTTGAGTAATGCCCAAATTGTTAAGATTAAGGGGATAATAACCGTAAAGACGATAGCTAGTCTGTAATCTGTCCAAATGAACGGTTGAAACCAAAGGTCTTCCATAGCTGTTGTGGATTCGTTGAAAAATGTTTAAATTATTTTAAGGGTTATTTTGATTTCAGACAAAAAAGCAGTGAAAATCAGAGGGAACCTTCACTGCTAAGATATTTAGATGAATCAAAAGGATAAAAGGTAACTAGAAACACCCATTTCACCTAGTCATCGTAAACTCGACATTCTACTGCATCAGGATTATCATCACAATATTTTTCAAAAGATGTCTTGGTGGGTTCCTTTTCCCGTTGATGAGAAGCTTCTGCTTGAAGTTCTTCAACCACATCCCAAGCAGCAGCACAGTCTCCTGAGGCGGCACCTTCAGTACTGCAAACGTTTCTGGCGTTTTGTAATTCTTGTTCGATTTGCTCGTTAATGTTGCTCATAATTGCTAATCTTGTAAAGACTCTTATTGATTATACAGAAAACCCTCAGTTTTTTATTTTCGAGGGGTCATCTTAAGGGAAGTTGACTAATGCACAAGTTTTATATTAACCCTAATCTGGTTAACTTTGTCCATGATGTGCGTTAGACAATTTTAGCCTCAAGGGACTTAAGATATTCTGTATTAACCTTAGATTCACGGGTTAGGGCAATTTTTCCAGTGCGTGCCACTTCACGAATGCCAAATTTATTTAACATCTGAACAATGGCCACCATTTTTCCTGGATCTCCGACTACTTCCACGGTAACAGTATCATCAGAAATATCGACAATTCTCGCGCGGAAAACTTGTGCTAACTCCAAAACCTCAGCACGGTTAGAAGCAGTTACACTCACTTTGATCAGCATCAGTTCCCTTTCTACACAAGGGGTTTGAGTAATATCATTGACCTTGAGAACATTAATCAATTTGTAGAGTTGTTTGGTTAATTGTTCAATACTATTATCATCCCCAGGAACCACCATAGTAATACGAGAGATTCCAGGTTGCTCTGCTGGTCCCACCGCTAGACTTTCAATATTAAAGCCACGACGAGCAAATAAACCCGCAATACGAGTTAAAACGCCGGCCTCATCTTCAACTAAAACGGAAAGGGTGTGTTTCATGGTTATCAAAGGGAAAGTCTTTGGGATCATTTTAGAGGATGAATGGATAGTGCCTCACAGCATTGATTCTTTTTTAGGCATTTAGCCTATCTTATTTTAGATTAACGCGGTTCATCTCTGTTCATAAAAATTTTATAGAAAATCTCCAGATTATTATGTAATTTTTATTAGTGTTATTTTAGAGTGGATTGACATTGGAATAACTAAACTATCACTCTCTATCGATGAAATCAGATAACAAAGAGACCTACAAAGACATTATATCTAGGTGCTGGTCTATTCTTCTTCCCTATGTCCGTTTTTTGCTGTTGGTATTCCTCAGTTTGACGTTAAGCCTTTCTTGGTCTAATTTGTTTTGGGATGGGGTAATGGCTGCTTCTCCGCCTTCGGTTGAGGAACAACAGGGGAGGGAATGGTATCAACAAGGACAGGTAAATGAGGCCATCACCACTTGGTTAAAAACAGCACAAGACTATCAACAACAAGGAGATATTATCAGTCAAGGAAGGGTGTTAAGTTATCTTGCTTTGGCCTATAGTCAACTGGGAAACTGGGAAGCAGCAGATATTTCTATTAACCAGAGTTTACAACTATTACAGTCCCAAAGAGAAGATAGTGAAACTATTCCGGTGTTGGCTGAGGCATTGAATATTCAAGGAACATTATTTTTAGCTAAAGGAAACCCTTTAGCTGCGTTATCTAGTTGGGAAACGGCAACAGAAACTTATCAGAAAGTAGGAGAAACTTCTGGTATTTTACGCAGTCAGATTAACCAAGCAAGGGCTTTACAAGCATTGGGACTATATCAACAAGCTTGTCAGAAATTAGTTGATAATTTGACAAGTAATTCATTAAAGTGTGACGATTTAACTATTGATAAGGTAACAGCTTTACTCTCTAATGATTTCACTCCATTACAGCAAGCTGGTTGGCTTAGTTTAGCACAAATACTAAGTCAACAGGGAAATTTAGATAGTTCTGAAGAGATATTAAATCAGATTTTATCCCAAGTTTATTCTCCTAGCAACAAAGCTTCTATTTTATTCAATTTAGCACAGAATTTAGAATTACAAGCCGAGCTTGAAAGGTCTCAAAAAACTTATCAGCAAGCTATTACTATAGCAACAAATATTGAGACTAAACTTAAAGCTCAATTAGCTCAATTAAACTTACTTATTAAACAAAAATCTTGGCAAGAAGTAGAGAGTTTATGGATTAATATAGATAACAACTTATCACAATTACCCCTAAATCAAACTAAAGTTGATGGACAGATATATTTAGCAAACCTTTTATTACAATGGAGTAATTTGGCCAACTCTGATAATACTTTACCTTCTTGGCAAAAAATTAAAATATTATTGGAAAAAGCGCAAGAAAATTCTCAGTCAATTAATTATGAAACAGGAATGATTTATGCTTTCGGTGATCTAGGAAATTTATATGAAAAACTAGCTTTAAATAAGACTTGTAAAGGGAGTTTTTCTGAATCAATAGATTGCTCAAATAATTATCAATTTTATGATATTAATCAACTCACTTTAAGTAGTCAACAGTTACAAGAAAAAGCGCAAAGATTAACAGAACAAGCATTAATAAAATCCCAAGCTGTTCAAATTCCTAATACGACTTATAACTTACAATGGCAACTAGGAAGAATTTTAAAGAGTTTAGGACGTAAAACAGAAGCAATCTCTACTTATTTAGAAGCAATTAGAAACCTAAACAATTTAACAGTTGATTTAGTAACTGATAGAGAGGTTCAGTTTTCTTTTCAAGAAAAGGTTAAACCTATTTATATGGAATTGCTCAGTTTATTATTACCACAAAATAATCAAGAATTAGTTAGTCAAGAAAACTTAGAAGAAGCCCGCAAACAAATCGAAGCCTTACAAGTAGCAGAATTAAATAACTTTTTCCAAGATATTTGTATTGATAGTCAACCTGTTGATGTCTCTAAAATTGATCCAAGTGCTGCTATTATATACCCTTTTATTTTAAGAGATCGCTTAGTCGTCTTAGTAAGTTTACCCAATAAACCTTTACAAGTTAATGTCACCAAAATAACACAAAACGAATTAGAAAAAACTGTCAAGCAATTTCGCTACAATATTGTTATTAGAAGTCAAAGAAAGTTTTTTGCCCCTGGAAAACTTTTGCATGAATGGTTAGTCAAACCTTTTCTTGAACAACTTCAAGAAGCCAATATTAAAACCTTAGTCTTTGTTCCAGATGGAGTTTTTATGAATGTTCCCATGAGTGCTTTATATGATGGACAAAAATATCTCATTGAAACTTATCAAGTGGCGTCAAACCCTGGTCTGACTTTATTGTCACCCAAAGCTATACAAAATCAAGGATTAAATACAATCTTTTCTGGACTAACAAAAACCTTTCAAAAAGAAGGATTAGTCCCTTTATTGTATGTACAACAGGAATTGAAAGCCATTCAATCAAAAGTTCCTAATACTGTATTACTTAATGAAGAATTCACTCTTGATAATTTACGAAGTATCTTAAAAAATCAATCTTTTTCTATTGTTCATTTTGCGACTCATGGACAGTTTAGTTCTCAATTTGACCAAACTTTTTTACTTGCTTGGAATAGTTATATTAATGTGTTAGAATTAGAAAGATTACTGAAAGAAAATGACCCTAGAGGAACTAACCCTATTGAATTATTAATCTTAAGTGCTTGTGAAACAGCATCAGGAGATAGTCGCGCTGCTTTAGGGTTAGCAGGGTTTGCAGTTCGAGCAGGTGCGAGAAGTACCCTAGCCACATTATGGTCAGTTAATGATCAAGCTTCTGCGGTAATTATGGAACAATTTTATGAACAATTATCCACTAACAAATTATCAAAAGCAGAAGCCCTAAGAAAAGCACAATTAACAATGTTAAAAAGTCGTTGGTATAAACATCCTTTTTATTGGTCAGCTTATACATTATTGGGAAATTGGCTATAAAAAATAATGTATAATTACATGGAACAATAAAGCTGCTGTTTTCCACTATGGCTCTCTCAAAATCTTGGGGTAAACTGTATAAAAAGCTACAATATTTATCCAGTATGACATTAGGGGAAGGTCAGGAAGGTATTAAAAGTATTTTAAGATTTCTATTAGAAGTTTATTTTGTTGAAAAAGGAATCAGGTTTTTTCCTGTGGGTAGTGCAACTCGGCGAGAGCAAACTGAAGATGTTTCTTTTGAACCTGATGAGTCTTATTATTTACGAGAAAAAAAGAGTCACCCTGATTTAGCAATTGAAATTATTATTACCAGTGGAAGTCTCAATAAATTAGAAAAATATCGTCGCTTTGCTATTCCTGAAGTTTGGTTTTGGCAAAATAATCAATTATCTTTATACCATTGGCAAGATCCGGGTTATGTGCAAATTGCTCAAAGTGAACTTTTACCAGATTTAGATATCAATTTACTGTTACGGTGTCTGCAAATACCTGATATTTTAGAGGCAAGACTTGAGTTATTAAAAGGCATTAGCAAAGACTAGTGCCGCAGAATTTGCACTTTTGTGAGCTTAAAAACAGGAACAATTTTAGATAAGACATCGACAAAGACCACAGAGTTTTTGTCAATGTCTTATCAGGTGTCAACAAGAAAAGATACCTTTTAAAATCCCAGGAGAAAATTAAAAATGTTCCCTAAAAAGTTGCCAGTTATAACAACCACCGCAGTGATTTGGATGGGGTTAACATCCGTAGGATTAGCCCAAAAATTTACGGATATCAAAGGTAATCCCTATGAAGCGGAAATTGAACGAGCAGCCCAAATTTTAGTTGTTTCAGGGTTTCCCGATAAAACCTTTCGCCCTCAAGAATCAGTGACACGAGAACAAGCAATTTCTATGATCGTTGATGGACTGAATACCCTTGTTGCCATTAATATTAACGAAAAACCCACTAGGCGAGTTCGGCCTTTTCTAGATGTGGATTCGTCGCGCTGGAGTGCTGCTAAAATTAATTGGGCCCAATGGAATATAATACCTGAAGGAACTGCAACCGGAAATTTTCGGCCCACTGACTACATTACCAGAGCAGAATTACTGGCTTTTCTCCGTCGTTCCGCAGAACTTCTCAAGGCAAAATTAGGTAAAGAGACGGTTCTCAACGCAACCAAAAAACCAAGGGACTTCTCCGATGTTTCAGGATATAATCAACAATTAACCCAACAAATGTCTGCCTATTGTGGTATTGCTTCTCCTCTCAATGAAAAGGGGGAAAAATTTGCCCCCAATGAGCCGGCCAAGCGAGACTATACTGCTGCTGCTATTTTAAGAACCCTCAATTGTGTTCAAAATGATCAGTAACTAATTGACCAATTTATTAGGGTTAAGTTTTAGGGTTTAATAGTATTAAAACTCTACAATAATTGCTGCATAGGTAATAATTTTCCTGAGAACTGTATCTATTTTTAAATATGGATACAGTTTTTGTTATGTGAGACTTTCTTTAGTAATTTTATATAAAACGTGCTTTTTCAAAGGGTATCCTTCCGGTAATAAAGGATGTTCAAATTCATCAATAAATTTCATGCCAATACGTTCCATCACTTTACGAGAACGAAGATTTTTGGGGACAGTAAATGAAACAATTTCTGATAAATTTAATTCTTGAAACCCATAATTCAGAGAAGCTTTTGCCCCTTCGGTTGCATAACCTTTGCCCCAATAATCATAAGCTAAACGCCAACCAATTTCAACACAAGGAGTAAAGCAAGCATCAAATTCAGGAATAGATAAACCGATTAATCCAATCAAGATTTGAGTTTCAATTAATTCTACTGCCAAGAAACTATATCCATCTTTTTTGAACTTCGTTTTAATTCTTTCAACAAAATAATCACTTTCTTTTTTTGATAATAATTTTGGCATAAACTCCATCACTCTAGGATCAGAATTTAGCCTGAAGAAAAGATCTTTATCTTCTTCTTTCCATTCCCTCAGTTTCAATCTTGGGGTTAAAATTTCTATCATATTTTTTCTGTAAATTATTAATCAGGGTTGGCTTCAGGAAACCAGCTAATATCTAATAATTCTTCGAGAGAATAAGGACAAACCATAGGGAATTCAACCTCAAAATTAGTTTTTTGATTGACATAAGCTAGAGCATCTTTATAAAGTGACGGTAATGCTTTAAGTAAATAGTTTCGTAAGTTAGTTGTTAATTTACGCTTTAATTGTGTCCGAAATCCTGTGATTTCTGCTTTCCAATGAGATTTATTATCTTGATATTCTTGTGACCAATATTGGAGTAATAATAAATATTGAATAGTGTCAAGTTCATATAAAGTTTTTAATTCAGTAATAATAGTCATAATCAAACACTAGAAATTAATTGATCAATTTTTACTGGATATGGTTAATATGATAGTCTCACGCTAAAATAATCATCAATGGATAATGGATAATTGACAATTGATAATTAATTAATTCGGTTTGAAACCTCTCCTCAGGAGTGCAGTTCCTCTTTGATGGAAACCACCAAAACCGGACTGCACCGCTTTTAAGGAAAAACAAGTAAAAAGTGCGATTTTATTCCAATCCTCTTCCTTTCAGCGAGAGGTAATTATCAATTATCCATTGTCCATTATTGAAATTAATTAAATCAAGATTGCACAATATGAACTGAACAATGAGAACGGTGAACAACATAACTGCTGATACTTCCTAAAATAATTTCACTGGCCATAGAATGTCCTCTACGTCCTATAATAATCAAATCTGCTTCCCATTCTTTAGCAACACGACAGATAATAGGACCAGGATTACCATTTTCTTGACGCAATTCTACTTGAATATTCATGGCTTTTGCTTTTTCTGTCCAAGCTTCTAGTTTCTGTAAACTTTCTTGTTGATATTGTTTCCAATCTTCTTTAAATTTTTCAATTAACTCAATACTATAACTACCTGCATAAGGGGCAAAACTGAT
>JAAUYB010069569.1_pt1 | contig 10080 bp, 9 predicted proteins | sample 7278071 | NCBI WGS metagenome assembly JAAUYB01 (sample SAMN14350121, study PRJNA611818) | marine sediment metagenome | isolation source: surface marine sediment (1.8m) | place: French Polynesia: Moorea | collected 2018-08 | reverse complement strand
TTGTATGTTTAATTGTGTTGTGTTTAGGATCGGTCACCTGGACAGCGGCACCTATCTCCTAGTCCCCAACACCACCGGTTGCAGGCTGAAGAAGCGTAAGGCCCAGCCGAACTCCAGCCTACCCCTTGTGACCAAGTCCGGCTCCGGGTCCGTGACCCTGACCCAGGAGTTCCGGCATGTCCTTGGCGACATCTACGAGCAGGTTGACCTGGACGGGAGCCGGACGCTGTCCAGGACGGAGTTCAACCTTTTCAACTGGCGGACGTCGGGGGAGGAGGTGCAGGACGACGAGTGGGAGGTGGTCAAGGATAACTTCGCCCTGGAGAACGGCGAGCTGAGCCTGGAGGGGTTCATGCAGCTCCACCAGATGGAGGCGGAGGACAACGGAGGTGAAAGTGCTTTAGGGAAAAAACCCTTTTCAACTTCATAACATTGAAATATATTCCAGGCGACTCTGCCGAGCTTTGGATCACCCTTAACGCCATGGGCTACAACGCCCTGCTGCGCCAGGATGAGGCATCCATATTTGCCGTCTCTGTACAGAAGGCGGCGAAGGACGGAGACAGCAACAAGGATAAGGAGGAAGAGGACGGCTTCGCCCTTGAGGTCCGTGGCCTCCGCGCTGGCGGGTCCGCCCTGGACAAGGCCGCCATCCGTTGCATCATGCAGGAAGCAAAGAAAGGCGGAGAGGAGGGGGAAGTCAGGAGGGTGGGCGAAACGGACGTTGTCCTATACAGAGAAGTAAACACATTTTTTTTGTCCCGTCTTCCTTTATATGCATTTTTGTTTTTTTTAATGTAGGAGACTCCCGTCCGCTCCTCCTGGGTGATCCAGAACCGCTCCTCCGAGAACGTCTGCCTCAACTTGGATTTCAGCGGAAGCAAGAACGCGCTCATAAACCACCCACACATGGTCTTCAGGTGATCTATCAGTCTTTACTTTGCACTGTCAGAAAACCGAAAAACCAAACGGGGTTTTATATTTTCGGAACAGGACCTCATTATCACCAAAGACAACTGTGTTCGTGGCCCACCTGATTCCTGCAGATCTCGAAAAGGACCTGGAAGTCTCTCTCAAGGAGACCCTAGTCAAGCGACAGTGAAATACACTTGCCGTTGTGTTCGTTCGTGTACGTGTTGTACAGTGAGTTTTGCCATAATAAAAGTGAATAAAGCGTACGAACAAAATAAGTTCGAAACTTATAATTATAATACATGGTTTGTCTGGTTCGTTTTTCATGGTCCCACCATTTTTGGGCTTTTGTTCGTTTTTGCCTTGACTACTTTATGCATAAAATGACAGTAAGCAAACCTCTTTGAAATTTACCGCCGGCCTTCTTGAAACAGCTTTCCTTTCCTTGCGTTGCGCAGCTGCGAAGCGAATCGCCGCCAGCTGCAGCTGCAACAGAAAGGAAAGAAAGCTGCTCCGTAAAAAAGAAGAAACTTCGTTCGTAGCCGCCCTCCAGCCCTCCATTGTCAACGACGGTCGGAGGTCATTGTTCTTCGAAATTCGACCTCAAGGCGTCCTAATTGGGAGCTTCCCCCCATCTACCTGGTTGCTTTGAGCCTCAGAGGTCCTCTCCGTCTAGTCAAAGTCAGCGCAAAAAGTCGTCAAGGTGAGCAATAGACTCGGGCAGCTTGCCATGTCATCACCTACTGTATGTTGTAACAATTGTACTGTAGTTACAATGGAAAATCGAGATACTCCCCTCTAAACGATGCTGGTATACTATGCCCTCCCAATTCTGCGTACAATTATTATTAGTCGCTATGAGGAACTGATCTGGATTGTCGTTATGAAATTGCACAAGATATCGATTGCCCTCCCGTTTTTGCCATGTCCGAGAACCTCCGTATTAATGCCTTTCTCATTTGCACACAAAAAAGCTCTGCCACAAAAAGAAATCGAAAGGCCCCGAACCGGATCAGCACCAAGAGGATCTTCTCCCTGGACAATGATGAGACTGGCGGACACCTGGCTTAGGTGAGCATAGGAAGAGGGACAGGGGAAATTCCGCACCATGTACCTGTATACTACTGTATGTGCAAAATCTGCATTGTGTGATTGTTTCATCTTGCGATATTTAAACGTAGACATTTTTGTCGCTAAAATGAACGCAGCAGAGGACAGATCTTAACGGATTCTCGCTCTGTATGCTTCCCGCAGCCGTCTTTCCAACTCGCCCAACAAGCACTGCTACGGGAGCAGCACCATAAACACAATGATGGTTTGTATCCGCGGTCGTCGGCCCCCCTGCCCGGCTCAGTCGCGAAATCCAGATCAGTTCCTCTTATAAGTGTAGCTAAAAGTTCTTCCCGAAACAACAAAAATCTTTGGAGTTCCCTAGGGAACTCCTTTGTGTGGACGCGTTACTTTCTCCTGCAGGACCTGATCAAGCCAGCAGCACCACAGGAAGAGCAATGTCTTCCAACCTGGTCACGTACTCCAGCGGCGAGGAGGAGGAAGACGAGTACGGAGGAGGGGAGATCCGTCGGATGGAGAAGGAGAAGGCCAAGAGGGGGACCAAGCAGGGGGATGTGAACTACGAGGAGGTCAGCATGGACGTGTCCGACGAAGAGGAGGAGGAACCGCAGGGGAAGAAGAAGGGAGGAGAAGGAGACCTCTTTTCCAGCAAGGAAGACTATGCTGCCTACCAGGCCCAGTTCGGCCAGAGGGGAGGGGACAGAGAGAGGGGTCAACAGTCTTCAAGCTCTGAATACGGAGGAGGGAGAGGGGAGAGGGAGCGAGGAGGGAGGCAAGAGCATCGTCGCGACCATCACCACCGCCCACGGCACCACCGAGAGAGAGATAGACGCGGGGAGGAGAGGGACCAGCAGGGAGGAGACGAGGTAATAATTAATTCTCTTCATTTGATGGTTTGCTTATTTTTATTTTTCAGGGCGATCCGAGAGAGGGCGGAAGGAGAGGAGGCAACGGCCGCCGGTCCCGCTCGCCCAGGGATAGGTCGAGGAGGGACAGATCCAGGTCTCCCAGGAGGGGAGGGGGAGGGGGAGGGGGACCGCAGTTCGACCGGGTGTCTGCCAGGGACGAAGGAGGCGGAAGGCATCACCACCACCACCAGGATGGCCGCCGACACGGTGGAGGTGGAGACAGACACCAGAGGCACGGAGGCCGCCGATCGCCGCCGCACCGGGAGAGGGGAGACGGAGGGGATTTCCAATCCAGGGGAGGAAGGGGAAGGGGAGGAGGGCTGGGCAGCGGGACCACAGTGGCCATGGGAAGGGACGGTGGGAGTGGAGGCAACGGTGGTCGGCACCAGGAGAGGACGACGAGGAAGCTCCTCGACCTGGGGATGACTGAACAGGCTGCTGCGCTGACGGGAGACGAGGCGATGATCGAGAAACAGCGGCAGGAGCAGCTGGACAAGATCAAGCAGGCCACCGGAGTGGAGATACCAAAGTACTACAACCCTAACGCCATAAATCCTCTCAAGTTTGCTGACCAGATGAAGAAGAGGCAGATGCTGTGGAAGAAGCCAGCCTCGGCGGCGGAGGGAGGAGCTTCTTCAACAGGGGAGGAGGCTGCGTCAGCTCCTTCTCCCAAGAAGGACTATCAGCCTTCTCCCTCTTCCTCTGCTCCCACCGCAGCCGGCGCGAGCTTCTCCTCCTCTTCCCCCTTCGCCGCCAAGCAGTCCTTCAACAAGTGGGAGACGACCAACCTGGGCAACGACAAGGCAAACGAGAAGTTTCGCCGACTGATGGGTATCAAAGGCGGATCCGCTCCGGCTTCCGCCAAGCCATCACCATCCTCTTCCTCACTGTCGGCGGTCCCTGCCAACTCGGAATCCATGTTCGCCGCGCAGGAGGAGCACTACGAGCGGGCCCGCGCCGCCACCCACACCATGAGGGGCCTCGGCCTGGGATTCTCCGGCGGCGCGAGCGCAATGATGATGGGACAGGCGCCACCGCAGCAACAAACAGCAACGCCAACAGCACCTGGCCAGCAGGAGGGAGGACAACCGACGTCGTCAACGTCATTAAGCTTTACCAGGAGATGAAGACGTGTGTTTTCCTTTTTTGATCCGTCATCAAATGATGCGATAAAAATAAAATTTGAGTTCAAGAGAGGAATCGCAATAAAGCGGTTTTTTGGTTTCTTGGATGCGTCTTTATAAGGTGTTTAATCTTAGTTCAGGAGACCGGGAACCAACGAATATCTTTTTAGACGTCGTTGGCTCGTTGTAGTACGGTACATAACTTGCTGCAAACAATGCTTCACCCTCCTTCGAAGTTTTCTTCCACTTTTGTACGCGACTTTTTCACGTCGTATTCAAAAAAGTTTAGAATGCCTTCGAAAAATATTTGTCGTTCACCGTTATTGCTGTCACGACGGCCAGACCGGCTGCCGAATGTGACTGAGGAGGGCGGTGGCTTGACTGAGGGCCTGCTGCGCCGCCATGGCCGCAGAGGAGGACGACGAGCTGGAGGAATGTCTCTTGCTGCTGTGGTTGTGGCTGTGGGGCTCTGACTTTGGCGTCGTCAGGAACTGCGGAGACTGGTTGAAGGCGAATCCTCCTGGTGGAGGCGGTCTCACGCAGGCCGTGGGGATGCTTACTTGCTGTTGTTGCTGCTGCTGGATGTGCTGCGGCAGCAGTTGCTGCAGCTGGTGGTTCTGCGGCGGGACGTGGTGTTGTTGGTGCTGCGACGGCGGAATACCGATCCTGACCGGCGGAGGGGCAAGGGCCATGGAGTGGTTCTTCCTGTTGGGATACAAGTCGCTGAGCGGCGGCTGCTGGTTCATCCTTGGCTTTGGGTTGTTTTCCTCCCCCGGCGGAGGGCCCTTTAACTTGTGCACCCTCTCCCTGTGCCGCTTAAGGGCATCACGAAGGCTGAACCCCTTTGAGCACACCTCACAAGAAAACTGGCTGGCGGCGGCGGCGTTGTGCACAGAGGCCACGTGCCGCTTAAGCGAGTAGGGCAGGGTGAAGGACTTGTGGCAGGAGCCGCACTGGTACTTGTCCAGCTTCTCGTGCACGCTCTCCATGTGCCGCTTCAATCCCTGAAAGAGGCTGAAGGACTTCTCGCAGACGTGGCATCGGTGCTCGCGGGCGTCGGCGTGAACGCTGATCCAGTGGCGTTTGATGTTGGCGGAGGTGGCGCCGCGGAAGTCGCAGCGCTGGCACTTGAAGGGCTTGGCGCGCAGGTGGACGCCGCCGATGTGAACCTTGAGGCCTTCCCGGCTGGCGAAGCTCCTGGCGCAGGTCTGGCAGCGGAAGCGGCCGTCCAGGTCCTTCTGCACCTTGGCAGCCTGCTGCGAGGCCAGGGTGGCTGCTGCCGAGGCCGCCGCCGATTCTGCCGCCGTTGTAGTGGAGAGGGAGGAGGCCGGGGGAAGGGGAGTGGACATTGCTGCGGTGTTTTACCGGCAGCGGCCGGGACAATTATTCTTCGGGAATTCTTCCAAAAAAAAATATAATACACACTAAGACACGGTACTCCTCCGGCGGATTCTTCTTGTAGGTATGGTATAATCAGAAGTTGTTTTGCAGAACAGCGACCACGGACTCCCCAAGCTGGAGAGAGAAAAGCGAGTTGGGGACCAAGAAACGGAGGCTGAGGAGGGGGGGGGGGGCACTTGAGACTCAAGGAGCTTCCCCACTCCACTTTTCTTGCTGGAGCCGAACGACGACGACGAGGAGGAGGAGCTGGAGATGAAAGAGGCGGAGGCGGCGGTGGAGAGGAAACTGAAGTGGGGGTGCTGCTGCTGCTTTTGCTGCTGTCGTTGAAGAGGCCGCTGCAGAAGCTGCTGGTGGAGGAGGAGGCTGCTGCCAGAAAAGCGGAGGAGGCAGCTCCAGCCAGGGAGGAGGGAATCCGCCGACACAAGATAAAGGAGGGGGCGGAGTCGGAGGAGGGGCGACGAAGGGAAGCGGGAAGCAGGGGGGAAAGGTTTTGGAAGCAGATCGTTTGGTACTGGTAGCTTTGGCTGAGGTACTGCAAGCATGTACGGTAGAAGTTGGGAATGGAAAGGAGAGCTGTGCTCAGCTCACTGGGAATACGGGGTATAACGCCCTCTGCGACAGGCAGGAATGAAAGACTAGAACGGCGCGAAAATAATTATTCACTTAAACCGTAAAAGAGCTTTTGTACTTTAGGGGAGAGAAGTTGAATGAAAAAAAATTGGAAGAGTGGTTCTTCTATTCCTGTGAATAGAGGCGAGGAAAAATGAGGAAAGTCGAGCTTAAAATGAGAGTCATGAGTTCGACAAAAAAAACTTACTTGGATGCCGGCCGACATTTCCCGCGCTAGATACCATTACCCAACAGAATGTATTTCCTTCATGTTTTTGCTTGACTTGAGACCTGCTGCGTAAAAACAATGTTGCGTGGCAGACAGACAAGGCACGACGATAATTACGTTTCCCCCGAAGTGCTACGCTACTGAGATCTCCACAAATCGACAGCCCCGTAATTGAAATCCCCCCAAGACTATCTCTGCCACGCAACGTTCAAGACTACGTTCCTTCTTGTCTGATCTTCGTCTTTGGCTCCTGTGATGGCGCCATGTACAGCCTGAATGCGTTCCCCAGGGCGCCCTCGGCGCTGTGCTTGTAGAACATGAAGAGCCCCTGGACCTGAGCGGCGCTCACGCTGTCGGAGTTGGAGGAGACGGCGTCAGCGAACTTGTCCGCCAGGTCCTCCTCGCTGTCGGGGTAGAAGTTCCTGAACATGGAACGGAGCTGGACGCGGGAGCAGAAGCCGATGCGTTGCCTGAAAAGATTTGTTTGTGGTTTAATTCAAGTGCTCAGGTTTCCCCCCCATTTCCCTCTCTCACTTGAAGTCCACCCTCCCCGGGCGAATGAGTGCCGGATCCAGCCTCTCCTCGTAGTTTGTGGTCATGAAGAGTATCCTTCCCTCGGTCGAGGTTACCCCGTCGATCGCGTTCAAGAGGCCGCTCAGGGTAAGGCGGCTCAGGCCCTGTAAAAACAAGATCAGTGTGACAAGAAGATTTTTTTCAAATCGCAAATCAAAGGCAGTGTGACGAGATTTTTGGACCCCAAAAAGCGCAAAATTTTGTCAAAAAGCGCGAAAAAAAGCGCCAGCCTAAAATGTTAACTTTTTTATTGCATTTTTGCACGTTTCAGGGTAGGTTTAGTTTTACAATTTTTGAAAAAATATTTTTTCAAAAATATTTTTTCATTTTACTACATAAAAATTACACAAACCCAAAAAGCGCCAGTTTTTGGAAATTCGCGCAAAGCGCGAGGGCCGATTTTTCGCGCGCGAGCAGCCTCCAAAAAGCGCCACTTTCGCGCGAAATCACAAGATCTGGTCACACTGATCAGAGGCGTCAAAATCGCCAACATTTTTTAAAAAATATTTGAAATTATTTGATTTTTAGGGAAGATTCTTTAGAGAGTATTGGCAAACCACACCCAACTTCGATTTCGATTATTTATTCTACTTACGCGAGATGACGGGAAAAAAGGTGGGGGAAGTGAAAAGTAACAAGAAAATGAACAAAACAAACCGAACATTAGTTCAAAAAGTTTCAAAATATATCGCATATGTAGTGAAATTATAAAATTTTACTAAAAATGTCAAAATTGCCAAAAATTGCCGCCATTTTTGCCAGAAATCGCTAAAAATAACCAGTCTCCAACATTTTTTGGGTCACCAATGAGGTCTTAAAATCGCCAACTTGGCAAATAAGTCGCCATTTCTGGTCACATTGACAAGATGGAAAATTACATACCGTACATCCCCACAAATAGTTCTTATAAAAATGAAATGCCTGGTAAGCGGCCTCCACGGTGGGGTTCGCCTCCCTGCTAACGAATGCTGCGTCGACATCCTCCAGCAGGATGATTGAGTTCTCTGGTGCGTCCGCCAAGCGGTGCATGAGGCGGTCGTCAGACATTCCTCTGTCGGCCAAGTTGAGCACGCAGATGGAGAAGTGGAGCTCACCGGCCAGGGCCGTTATGAACGAGGTCTTGCCGCACCCGGGAGGACCGTACAACTTTTTTGGGGGAGAGAAACGTTTCTACTCTTAATAATTATTTTTTCCCTGTCTTGACTCACCAGGTATCCCCGCCTGTATGGAATGCCCCTCCTCCTGTACCACGCGGCAGAGGTCGTGAATGACCTTACGTCCTCCAGAATGTCCCCCGCCAGCGTCCCGTCGAGCACCACCGACTCTAGCGGCCTCCTGGAGCGAGGGTGTCCGAACGGCCTCCAGTCCGTCCCAATCACGGTGTACATGACGGTCTTGCCCTGGTAGTGCGCCATGACCATCTCCCTGGCCTCGTCCAGCATTCTGACGACCACATCCCGCTTGTTGCCGAATGCGGTGAGCTGCACCGTCTCCCAGGGCTCTGTCAGTCGCTGCTCCCTCGTGCGCTCCACGCGGAACCAGGTCCCTCCGTAGGACACAAGGTGGACGCCAACGGAGGGGCGGAAGTCGAAGCGGGTGCTAACCTTGCCGGAATCAAGCTCGACGAAGCTGGAGGGGGAACGAACGAAGTGACCCATCGAGCAAAGTACAGCTTTTGGGGGGAAGAGGGGGGGGGTGTTGCAATTTGAATAAAAATAATTGTTCCATGAGACGTACTAATCCCAACGACAAAATAAAGCATGAAAGAGATGGGAACTTTCGACAAGATGTGCTTTTGGCTAAAAGCCTGGTCAATAAATTCCTTACCTTGTGTCCAAGCTGAGGTGCTGCGTCTCCCTAGCGCCCTTGTCGGATATCCACTGCAGCAGCCAAGGGTAGCTCTTGTCTTTGCAGGTTACCTCCACTGTGGTCATGCAGTGGCGCCGGAACAGGATCATCCCCACGGCGGCTCCCTTGCGCGCTGCCGTCGCTGCCAGGCCTAGACTGAAGAGGCCGAAGCCCGCGCCGAAGTAGGGGTTGTCCGAAAGACCTGCCAGGGCATCCTGGACGCCCATGGGGAACGCAGAACTACGGAACGAGGGAGAATGCAGTCAAATACAATTTTACAACATATGGGATGGCGAATGTAGGAGAAGAATATTTTTTTATTTTGAATCACAGGTACTGTGGCGATTGCGGTACAGGTAATGAAGGTTTTTTGTGAGCATCATGCTTCTTCCCCTCCCCCGCCCCCGTCCTCGTCCCCGTCTCTCAGGTCTTCAAGACTCTCCGTCCTGACCTCCAGGTCCTCCCCGTACTGTATGGTTCCGTCGATGCTCTGCAGCACGTCCGCCACGTTCTTCTCGTCGCCAATGTCCAAAGGGAGGAACTTGACGAGGCTGTAGTCCTCCAGGACTCCCGCCAGCGCCTCCGTCAGCCCGGCGTAACGGTCCGAGGAGGCGCACCCCCGTTGGGCCTCCTCCACCAGTGTCCTGGTGTCCGGCAGGAGGAATGCGTCCAGCCTGCGCTTGGCCGCCGCCGGGAGCAGGTCCACCTTGCTGAGCACGTTGACGTGGGGCGCCTCCAGGCTGGCCATGGCGCTCAGGGCAACGGTCGCGCCGGAGATGAACTTGGCGGCTTCCGTCATGAAGTGGGAGTCGATGAGGAATACGGCGCAAACGCGGAATCCCCAGTTGTGCAGCTCCTCCAGCAGCCTCCGCATGACCGGCAGGTGCGTGTACAGCTCGATCTGACCCGGGCAGTCGAACAGCACGTAGTCCTCATCCACTTCCGCCAGCTGCTCCTTGAGCCACTCCAGGTTCTCAAGCAGGAACTCGAGGCAGAAGACGAGCCCGCCGTTGGGGCCGAAGCGGAGCTCCTCGTCCTCCATGACATCGTCCAGCTGGATGAGGTCGCGGATGTCGGCCAGCGGTTGGTATTCGAAGGCCTCGGCGGCGGGGTCAAGGTTGACCACGTTGATGGTCCTCCGCTGGTCCTGGCCGCAGTCCTGCATCACCTTGCAGTAGCGGCTCTTGCCGGACCCCGCGGGGCCCATCACCAGTTGACCGTAGCGCATGGCGGCCGCAACAGGGCAGAGGCAGAGGGACTGTGAAAGGGTTCAGGTCGAGATGACGACCTCGCCTGACCTCGAAAAACGGAGGTCAAGAGGTCAGGTCATGCCCTCACGTTTCCAGCCTTTGCTTCTTTGTTTTGATTTTCGTGTTTTTCAGCTGTTGTTTTTTCATGCAGTCAG
>JAAUYB010050426.1_pt1 | contig 10081 bp, 7 predicted proteins | sample 7278071 | NCBI WGS metagenome assembly JAAUYB01 (sample SAMN14350121, study PRJNA611818) | marine sediment metagenome | isolation source: surface marine sediment (1.8m) | place: French Polynesia: Moorea | collected 2018-08 | reverse complement strand
ATCTAGAAGGTTTAATTCTTCAGCAAGTGTCTGATCAATTTGATTAAGCATTTCACTGAAATTGTTATCAGATTCTGCTACTTTTAGAATTTCCACTAAACGTTTTTGCTGTGATTCAGATAGCTGCGATAACCTTCCCAAGAAATTATATTCTTGAGCTAACTTTATCAGCTTTTCATTGACAATAAGATTGTTCATTGCTGATTACCTGTATGCTATTATTTGTAATCAGTAAGATTGGGGGCTATGCCGCTACGCGAAAGGCAAAAGGCAAAAGGCAAAAGGCAAAAGCACATTATTAAAAGTTTTCTTTTCCCAGTTTGTCTATGTCCTAACCTTAATCCGTAGTGGGACAGTGTTTAAAGATGAAAGCCCCATCAATCAAACTTGAAAGATTTACATTAACTCATCAACTCATCTCTTGACGCAAACGTTTGATAAGACGTTCATATCGTTTTCTTAAAGATGAGGGAGTACAACTAACTTTCTTCTTAGAGAACAATGTCGAAATTGTTTTCCAATTCAGTCCTCTCATGATTCTTAAGATAAGAAGTTCACTGTCTATTGGTGATAATTGTTTCCACAAAGTATCCAATAAACGCAAATTATCTATGATTTGGTACACTTGTTCACCACCAGACTGTTTAGAAGTTAGTGTATGTTGTATGGTGTCATAGTCAACTCGAAGCTTGAGTCTTTGTTTTCGACTCATTTCACGAATGACATTGAGACTGATTGTTTTTAAGATTGCTTCATAGCTTTTTACCCCTGTTTGATGTTTGTTCATGTAACGAATTAAACGAAGAACCGACTCACTCAAAACCTCATGAGCATCAACATCTGCTAAATAATTTTGCCGAAGTAACCGCTTATTATATGCAAAAAAGTTGTTGGATTTTTTAAGTTGTTCCGGTGTTTTCGGCTTTAGAAGTGTTGATAGATAGAGATCAAGTGGGTTATCAGTTGGTTGGGTCATGGAAAATGCTCCTTATGGTGACATAGGACACACCTCCTTTTATTGTGAGAATTTTTAGCGCAACTGTTACTTAGATATTTCCTAAGCTAAGTTAGGCAACCTCTAGGTGAGGTTGGAGCTTTTGTGAGGAGTGAACGCAAAATGATCGTCGCTCTACTGATCATTTTCCGCTGAACGCAAAATGATCGTCGCGCTACTGATCATTTTCCGCTATCTTATAGTGTCACAAAAGCCAAGAATGTGACACTATAAGATAGACAGATAAAAATTTTTTCTGCAGTATTTCTCTGAACCCCTTTCTAGAAAAGGCTTATAGGGTTTTAGAATAACTCAAAAATATTTTTTCTAACTCAGTCGTCAGACACAAATAGACAGCACTGTGTTAACAAATCTAAACTATTTTCTTTGTTGCTGATTATTGGTTGTTTACGTAGATTTCGCGAAGTAGGATCTACATCAACTTGTCTATAAACATTTAGGGACTTTTAAATCAGTAGCGAAAATAACACATAATAGAATTAGAGTCAGTTAAAAAGATCATGGTATTCAACCAAAGGATTTCGGGAAGTAGGGATTACCGAAACACTTCCCAGTGCGATTACTGTCTTCTGAACCTCTTGCACCAAGTATTGACGCAGACTGATGACAGTGACCCTACCTTCATCCAAGGGCAACAAATACTGACACGACTCACAAAAGTTTTCCAGCATCTGGGTCTGATGATTATCACCCTCCAGGGACAGATACACTTCACGACCCAACGAGCCGAAGAACTTCTAGGCCAGTATTTCTCCCCCTATCATCCCCACTTCTGTCCCACCTCCTTACAGCATTGGCTTGATCATCAGATTTCGTTATTAACATCTCAAGAAAAAGTGATTGACTTCTGTTTTCCCTTACATATTGAACAAGCTGGAAAACAGTTGCGGGTGGGTCTGATTTGCGAGTTAATCGGACAGGAATATCTGCTGCTGTTGGAAGAAGAAGAACTGCTATTGTTTTCAATGACCTCTCTAGAATTGTTAGGACTGACCCAACGGGAAGCTGAGGTTCTTTTTTGGGTAGCCAACGATAAAAGCAATGCCTCAATTGCCAGATTGCTAAATTGCAGTCAAGGAACGGTGCGAAAACACCTGGAACATATTTATCGGAAACTAGACGTTCAAACGCGAACGGCGGCGGTGGTAGTCGCCCTGGAAAAATTGGGATTGCTCAATGGATCTTTTGTGGCAATCTCATAACTTCGCATTCACGATGTGGGACGATCGCAAATCATTATTTTGCCAAGAACAGATTAAACCATTGGCACCGGGGTTGATTTCGGGGGTATTGGGCAAAGAACGCTGCCATTCATCCCCTCTGCGCCGTAGTTCAAATAATTGAACCGTTCCAATATATCGTACCCCTGAGATGGTTTGTAATAACTTGACAATATCAGAAGCATACACCGGACGACCAAAGGGCCATCCGGTTCCTTCGGTTCCCCCTGTAATAGGGTTTAAAAAGCGATACAGCGCAATTTCGGCTCGATTGAGAATGGTTTTTTTTGCCGTTGGTGTATTGTACTCTGGTTCTAGGGCGATCTCCGTTTGTACCGATACCCCAACGTAATTGGGTTGATCGTATTGCACCTCTACCCCCAATAACCGTCTTTCATCTAAATAAGCTTTGATCTGGTTCAATAAAAAAGGGGCAACGGCTAAACGTTGGGGATGGATACCCTCTCGCCGTTCAATGGCCGTTAGATCAGCCGAACTCACCAACAATAAACGAATTTGACCGGATTTAAGTTGACTGCGAGAGGGTGGTCGAAGACGATTTTTAATTTTTTTGACGAGGTCATTGGGTAATGTAACGTCTTGGTCATTGGAATTTAATGCTTGATAACGTTCAATGTCTTCGACGAGGGATTGATTCCCAAGGGGATCTTCTTCGTTGGCTGGGGGAAATAAACAACGCACCCGTGCAATAGCCCCTTTTCCCGCTTCATAGGCCAAGGTTTCAAAATCTTCGGCGGTAACAGCCCGGTTTTGGGTTCGTAATAAGCGAGGAACCCGAATCACCACATCTTCTAAAGATTCCGCATCGGCCCCATTATAGGTGGGTTGATGGTTAATGATCCCAGAAACATAGGGAACCGCAGATTTAACGATGGTGATGGTTTTTGCTTGCACATTCCCCAGGTGTCCCCCTCCTGTTCGATACTTGATCATGGTCAGGGTGGCCCCTTTCGGGGGAACGGACCCGTATTGTCGTTCGAGGGGTTGTTGTTCGAGAGGGTCCATGGTTTGAGGGTTGGGGGGTTCGGTTCCTCGTTGCAGATAGGATCTTAAACGGGTGGTTTCGGCCAGTTGACTGGGTTCTTTGATTAACGGGCCCAGTTGAATCTCTCCGGTTAACCCATTGAGGGTATAGTGGCGATCGCCTGGCCCAGACTCGGCAAAATCATTGACTTCTTGCCATCGTTGCGGTAGTCCTTCCGGGGGAGTGACTAAGAGATATTCCTCCTGGTTGCGGGGTAAAACCGGGGTCACTTGCAGTTTAAACCGTTGCCCAGGTTTTCCGTTACTTTTGCCCAAGATTTCTTCATGGATCACAATTTCTTGGGAAATGGGAACGGTCCCTCCGAGGGATCGCACATTCAGTCCAACGATTTTCGGCGATCGCAAGTATGGCGTTTGTTGTTCTCCGGGACGGGTATAAACACATCGCAACCAATGTCCTTGATAGTTACGACGTTGTACGGAGGGGAAACTCAAGGGAAGATGAAGAATCACATCGGCACCGGAAAAGGGATTGCCTCCTTCTCTCGTCAGTTGACTAAAACTTAAGCCATCGGTGCGATCCTCTTTTTCTGTTAGTAACACCGGTTGCCAATCTTTGCCATCCCAAGCTTCCCAACGTCGGGGAGGGTGATCGGGTTTAATCCCTGTGGAAGTAGCTGCTTCTCCTTTAAAGGTCAGGGCAATGACATTTCCGGCGAGGGAAGGGTTACTATCTAGGACGATATAGTAACAATTGCCCGGTTGGGGGGGATCGTCAAAGACGGTTAAGGGGTGGCCATTCCATTCCCCGGTAATCTGTCGATCCCAATATTGACTCAAGCGATCGTCTAAGATATCTGTTTCGAGGTTTGGACTTGGGGCCGAAAGAAAATGTTTAATCTGTGGGTTGCCAACAGTGAGAGGGTTGACGGTGCTAAAAATAACCGCTTCTTCCGTTTCGCTGCGAGGGGTGGCCACTTCGGTTTGAGAGGGGATGGTATAAGGATGAGGAAAGGTGGTGGTGAGATAAAAGGTAACTTCTCCTGTGGCCGGTTGGGGGGCTTGTAGACGAATTCCTAATAGTTCTAAAAAAGCAATATAATGACGCAGGGGAACTTGATTAAACCGCAGCAACATTTGATCGGTTAACCAAGCAAATAATTCGATTAAGGTAATACCAGGATCGCTGGGATTATAATTAGTCCATTCGGGACAATAACGGGGAATTCTCAGTAAACATTCTTCTACTAATTCTTGATAGGTGCGATCGTCTAAATTCGATTTGGGTAATTTGGGTAAAAAATCAAATTCCATTGTTTTTTATGTTTTTTTCTGATGTAAATTCCTAATTTTATCTATCTCAAGACTTTTTTATCCGTTAGTATTGATGTAAAAAGGATAAACCAAACTACGAGCATCATAAGTGTCTTTGGGGTGATAGTTGATAATAATATCAACTTTTCCTTGTTTAAAATCTGGGTTGGTTTCGATTCCATCTACTATAATTCTGGGTTCCCATGTCTCTAGGGCAGTTTGTATATAAAGACGAATTAATAATAAGGTATTGGTATCCATGGGGGCAAAGGTCAATTCACTTAAACGACATCCAAAATTTGGACGATATACCCTTTCTCCTAATTTGGTTCCTAAGATAATACTGATGGATTCTTCTATATTTTTAATGTTAGCACTGGTGTGTAAGTTCCCATTAACATTAATCCCTAAGGGAAAGCCGATTCCTTTGCCAATATAATTATCAGAAGTTGAAGTCCCCGTCATTGCTTATCTTTTGTTTTTTGTACTTTCTTAGTTTTATTTTTGCTCAATTTAAACCTTTGATGGCAAATCTTTAGACCAGTTTAACTTTTAGCTATGTTCACTTCTCACTTCTCATCTCGATTATGAGTTGACTTTTTTCTAAATTTTTTCTACAATTACATCTCAATTATCATAGGAATTAACAATGAATAAAAAGAAGTGGTGGAAAATCTCCAATGGTGTTTCCTTTTTATTTTTAATATTAATTAGTCTCATGTGGATCTATTCTAATCGCACTTATAAACCGAATCAGATCCAGTTGACGAATAACGAAAAAGTTCAAGAACATTTATCGAAGCATTTTCCAAATCTAACACAAGAACAAATTCCGACAGGTCTTTTTTTAGAATCTCTAAAGTTCAATACTTCAACAGAAGTTAATTTCACTGGTTATATCTGGCAAGTTTATGATCCAGAAACCTATGAAAACTGGAAGAAAGAAGGTCAACCGGTCGGGTTTATTATTCCTGAAGCAGTGGATAGTGGTAGCAATATTGAGCCGACTTTTGCTTATGAAGGAGAACTTGAAAATAATCATAAAGTTATTGTTTGGTATGTGGAATCAACGGTTAAGCAAAAATTTAATTATTCAAAATATCCCCTTGATCATAAAACGGTTTGGATCCGTTTATGGAGTCGGGATTTTAATAGAAGTACGATCTTGGTTCCAGATTTTGATGCTTATCTTTCAACAGAATATGAAGACGCTTTTGGTTATGATGAGGATATTGTACTGGGACAATGGAAATTGTTAGAAACTTTTTTTGACTATCGTCAGAAAAATTATAATACTTTTATTGATAAATCAAGATATGATAAAAAAAATCTAATTCATCGACCAGAATTATCTTTTAATATTGTAATTGAACGCCGTTTTATGAACTCTTTTGTGGAGTATATTCTCCCCTTAATCGTAATTGCTATTCTTACTTTTGCAACTTTAATGATGATAACCAAAGATGAAAAACAAGCATCTATCTATGGTATTAATACCAGTGGAGTCATTGGGGTATGTTCAGGATTGTTCTTTTTAGTCCTACTTTCTCAAATTCAAATCAGAGAAAGATTTTCGGGGTCTAAGATTGTTTATCTTGAATTGTTCTATCCTTTGATGTACTTAGCTTTATTGGGAGTTTCGGCTAATTCTTATCTTTTTGATCGCAAAAATACGGACAAGAATAAATACTTAAAGTGGATTAAATACGAAGATAATATTATTCCCAAATTATGTTACTGGCCAGCTATTTTGGGAGGAGCAACTATCGTTACGGCTGTTTTTCTCTTACCACAAAATCATCAAACGTACCAATCAACTAATCCCCAAAAAGTAGCCCTCAATCTAAATAATTATAGGGTTGAAACTGTTCCTTTTTCACTGATTAGTGATTCTGTTTTATCCCAATCTTCTTATCAAACCCTATTACCATTTTTTGATCGACTCATTATCGATAATTAACTGTTCCATTATGTAAGGGTTACCTCAACCCAATACTGTCATCATCGTCCCAGTCTTCGTCGTCAAAATCATCATCGTCGTCTATAAAATTATTGTTTATTGGTGGCATAATATTCAATTCATTCAGCGATCGCTCTAATTTTTTCAATTCTGATTTCATGGCACTCATGACTTCATCCATGGTGATTTTCCCCTCATTTTTAGCCGCTAAAAAGGAAGCGTTTAAAGCGATATTTTGAATACTTCCTCCCGTGAATTGAATTTGTTTTAAATAACCATAGTCTAACTCATCTATCGGTGTAGCAGGAGGAAACACTTTTTTCCATAACTTCTGTCTAATATCAGCAGTAGGAAAAGGAAAATCTACAATAAACCGTAACCGACGCATAAAAGCAGTATCCATTGAACCTTTTTTATTCGTTGCTAAAATAGCTAAACCCTGAAAAGATTCTAATCGTTGCAAGAGATAATTAATCTCAATATTTGCATATCGATCATGACTATCTTTCACTTCCGAACGTTTACCAAATAATGCGTCTGCTTCATCAAAAAATAAAATACATCCCCCTTCTTCTGCTGCATCAAATAACTTTCTTAAGTTCTTTTCTGTCTCCCCAATATATTTACTAACAACTGCAGATAAATCAATTCTATACAAGTTTAACTGTAAATCATTGGCAATCACTTCGGCGGCCATGGTTTTCCCTGTCCCACTCACCCCGGCAAACACCACAGCTACCCCTAACCCTCGGTTTAACCGTTGACGATATCCCCATTCGTCGTAAACTTGATGACGGTAGCGTATTTGTGCCACAATCTGCTGTAATTGCTCTTTTATAGCTTCTGGTAGCACAATATCATCCCATGTGGCTTTTAATTCAATCCGTTGGGCTAAATTATCCATTTTTGGTGTGGTTTGCTTTAAGCATTCATTCCATAAGAGAGGAAGAGAAGGAGCAATATTGCTTGTTTTTTCGTAAATTTGTTGAATATCCGTTAAATTCAAGTTAAATTGACTGGTTAATTGTTGGGCAATCGTTTCCTTATTTTCTCCCAAAAGTTGACACCAATAATCATATTGTTCCTCATGGGTTGGTTTATGAACTTCCAACGTAAGTTTATGGGAAGATAATTCATAATCCTTGTCGTAGCTATCAATGAAAAAAAGTCCCTGACAAGACAAGAAAAAGCGTCTTAATACTGTCATTCCTTGAGAGTTGGGATTTTCACCTTCTAGGGAACGAATATCAACATATAGCGCAAGGGAGAATAAAAGGCTTTCTCGTTGCCATAAACGGATAAATTGAGCTAAATCTTGGCTATTTGTCGGTAATTGCTCCACCATTAACTGAAATAGATTAAATCCCAATTTTTGACAAACATCTTGACTTATTATCTTTTTTATGGTACGCTCACTACTTAGTAAGGAATTGTGGGAGATTCTGTATCTATTATGGTTACTTTGCCAAGAATTTAAGATTTCGTCTTGGATAAGAAGTTGGGAAGGAGAAAGAATATTATCGTTGGAAGCAGTCAAAGGAATTAAATAAGATAAGAGACGATCATCAACATAATTAATCCCTTGTAAAAAGTGTAAAATCCGTTCATTGACTTTGATAGGGCAATTGATTAAATGTTCATGTTGTAGCGATAGAATTTCGATTAAACCCCAATAGCGCAGAGGACGATGAGGGGCGATCGCTTCCCAGTTACCATTATTAAACAGCCTAAACCCTAGGGAGAAAGTGGGATAGTTTTTCGTTTCACTATCTTGTGCTTGAGCGTATAAATGAGCAAAACTAGGGTTAATTTCAACAGCGACGCATAATAACAAGATATTTTGTTCAAATTTCGTTAATTGTAGCTTATGAGATAGCTTAACAAAAGCAGGTAAGGGAGAGAGATTTGCTGCTTGTTGTCGTTGTTGAAACAGAGAGGAAACTGTGTCTAAAGGGATTTGATCAGCATTAATAAAGTGATCAAGTTTAGCTTTTAAATAATCCGAGGAAATTTTAAGATAATATCTGCTATTAAGTTTTATTTGCTGCTCAATATCAGTGTCTTGATTCATAATGTATAAAAAAAAAAATTAAGAAGTGTCAGCTAATTTAATAATAAAAGCGGAATACGAGTTATGATGATTCTTGAATCATGATTTTAACAAAGTGCGGTGTGAGGCTCTTGTTAGTTGAGTTTAGGAACGAAACCAAATCAATTCTGTTCATTAATATTAACCATGATTGAGACATTAACAAAATTAACTAAATTTGATGATTTTATCGCTCAATATCCCAACATCGGGGGACGCTATGAACTACATGATGGAATAATTGTTGAAATGCCCAAGCCCAAAGGACAACACTCAATAGTTACCGGTTTTTTGATGGAAGAATTGATCCTCACAATCATTGAAATGGGTAAACGGGGAATGTGGACAATTCCCAGAGAGTCAATTGTTAAATCGAGTAACGGTAAATCAGGGTATGAACCAGACATAATAGTGATTGATCAAAAAGCGATTGCTACTGAACCCCGTTGGGAGAGTGAATCGATTATAGAATGTGCCACCTCAGTTAAACTAATCGTTGAAGTTGTCAGTAGTAACTGGCGCGATGACTACTTCAAAAAACGGGCAGATTACGAAGAACTAGGAATTGCTGAATATTGGATCGTTGACTACGCAGCATTAGGGGGGCGGAACTTTTTGGGCAATCCTAAACAACCAAAGTTGTCAATTTACCAGTTAATTGAGGGGGAATATCAGATCCAGCAATTTAGTGGCGATGATATTATTAGTTCCCCAACATTCCCAGATTTTCGTCAAACAGCTAACCAAATCTTTCAAGCTGGTCAGGGAAATCACTCTACATTGTAATGAAAGTCAACGAAATTCAACAAATTATCCGTTAATAAGAAGTGTTAGCCAATTTGATAATAAAAGCGGAATACGAGTTATGATGATTAAAGAGAGGGTTTTTTAAACAATTGTACTCATCGGGATTGATGATAGGTTTATTTTTTCCATGTTGCCAAAAGATTGAGGAAAAAAGGTCATGGTATTTGAACGTCCACGGAAACGAGTATCCCAACCATCAAAGTTATCTTCACCAAGAAACGTCTTTCAACGGCAATATCTCAGCAAGGAAGAAGAACAAGCTTTTTATAATCGTCCCATATACAAAGGGCAATATGAGGCGACATCGTTGTTACCGGATGCACCCTATACGCCGCCGGTACAAACAAAAACAGAAGACAGTGGCAATAATCAAGAAATAATTCAAGAAAAAAGCGAAGACACACCTAATAAAACAGGTTTACCCGATCGCCTTAAAACAGGAGTGGAGAATTTATCAGGATATTCCTTAGATGATGTTAGAGTTCATTATAATTCACCCAAACCCGCACAGTTACAAGCTCATGCTTACACCCAAGGGACGGATATTCATGTAGCACCCGGACAAGAACAACATTTACCCCATGAAACATGGCACGTGGTGCAGCAGATGCAGGGAAGAGTTAAACCCACCATGCAGATGCAAGGAGTACAGATAAATGATGATGAGGGGT
>JAAUYB010000182.1_pt1 | contig 10082 bp, 11 predicted proteins | sample 7278071 | NCBI WGS metagenome assembly JAAUYB01 (sample SAMN14350121, study PRJNA611818) | marine sediment metagenome | isolation source: surface marine sediment (1.8m) | place: French Polynesia: Moorea | collected 2018-08 | reverse complement strand
TAGTGATGGCCTCTCCTTCTTCATCTTTGGCCTAGGAGGGAGCTGCGGCCGAGGAGGAGGTCTATGGGGAGGAGGTGGAGGCGGAGGCGGAAGTGGCCTCTTTCGCCTCCTGCGCAAGAAAAACCTGAGCTCAGTGTCACGAAGAAAAAATCTTAAAGCGAATATCCCTCGCACCTGTTCTTCCTCCTCTTGCCCTTCTTGAACCTCTTCCCCTTCTTCTGCTTCCTGGGAGGAGGCGGAGGCGGAGGATGTTGTGGCTGTGTCCTTGGAGGCGGTGGAATTGGCCTGGCAGGCCCTCCGCGCTGAAGCCTCTTCCTCTTCCTCCGCGGCCGGACAGTCGGGACCACCAACAGGCTGTTCTTCTTCAGGTTCTCCCGGAAGATGGCGCCTAAAACAGGAGAAAAGGACATTTTCAGCAAAAGGCTCGATAATTTGGTTGCACTAGCCGTACTAACCTTTGCTTATCGCTTTCGTCCTCCCTTCGACACCGGCGCTGAAAGTGGTAACAGATCATACATTTACGGGTTTTTTTTCCAGGCGAATTCGGTAAATTTTCTCAACCTTCCGTCAGTGTAAGGCCTCCTTAGTGACTTTCCGTATCCCTTCTTCCTCTTCTTCCTCAGCCCCTTCCTCCTCCTCTTGCCGCCCTTGCCGCGCGGCGGCCGGTGGAGGTGCGGCGAGGGCGGCCGCAGTCCCGCCGACAGCGACGACGGCGGCCGCGGCCGCGGCGGAGGCAGGTACGGGTATGGCGGCGGCGGCGGCGGGTAGCTGCGGCGGCGGTTGAACAGGTTGTTGTTGCCGGGCAGGAGGCCCAGGCCGAAGGCGCCTGCATCGCAAGAGAAAATATGTTTATGACTTGTCGTTAATTTTTAGCTGGAAAAATGAACTCACTGCCTAACAGGAGAGCGGCGTTTCCAAGTGCAGCGACGACGGAGGCCTGAAAATATTTTTTTATTCACAGTAAGTTTTAGTTTTCTTGTATCTATTTTCCCCCACCTGGTTGTCGCTGAAGCTGATGTTCCCCGTCGATCCCCCGTCCCACCAAATCACCTTCTGCCCATCTAAAAAGATATAATGTATTTGAAAAACCGTGGAATATTCTCGGGAAATCGCATGCACACCTGCCAACCGAAGAGCTTTTTATTACGAAGAAACGTCAAAATAACGCATCGATCACGCGGCTTCGGCGGACGTGAAAGTTCAAGAGTTTTCTTTTTTACCCCCTCTCCCTCTCTCCGTTTTTAATGGGAAGCAACATGTGGTGGCCCCAACTGCCCCCCTTTTCCCTCCCCCTTCCTGCATACACAATATGGGACCCGCGGCCGGTCGTACAAGGATTTGAAGTTAGTTCCGTGTGGCATTCATATCACCACACACAAACGGAAAGATAGACAGAAGGGGTTTTGAGTGAAAGTTCCCGAGTGAAAAAAGTGAAAAATCATGCCACATTCCGCGAGTATCAAGAAAGGGGGGAGGAAGGGGGTGAAAAAAGCTGTGCCATGGTTTTTTTAAAGGCTGTTGGCCATATGTCGCATAGCCTCGTCAAAAATGCTTTTTGAACGGTTTCACTAATCACGTTGACACGGGACAGTTTAGACGACTTAGACGTGTCAACAAAATTATTTTTTATTTGTGGGAATATCACGTACTGTGATAGTTATTTTCGCGAAATATTTCCCAAGAGGTCTAGTGGTTTTTTTGCGCTAGATCCAGCAGGTGTTCACAAAAATGACATTGCAGTAGGTTGTCAAATTCAATACTTGATTTCTTGCAGATTTTATGGGATATTCTTCTGGAAAAATTAACCCATGCAAAAAAAATTCAAGTACCGCCGAAATAAGAGAGGTTTAAGCAGAAAAGCAGTAATTTCGGAGGGATCTCAACTTTTTTTTTGGGGGGAGACTGTTTCGCAATATAGTACAGAGACCGTGAGAAACATAAAATGCGAAGAAGGTTTTTCTTTTAACAAGATGCTGCTATCCAAAAAAAGAGAGAGGAAGGGAGAAAATGCACTCTTTATCCGCGGCGGATTGGGAGGATAAACACGGCCACCTCCCCCCTTGTTTCGCGTATATGTACAAGAAATACGCGCAACATATGACGCCTCTTGCGCCGCGCAAGACTCCGCCGCCGCCGCGCAAACCGCCGCCGCCGCGCCAAAAAAGGGGTGCCGTATACCTACGAACCGACTCCGCCTCCTGTGGCATCTGCTTGACAGGAAAAAATGCCAAGGAAAGAAGGGAGAAGAGGAGGAGCCGGACATTTTCTCTCCATTTTTTTGCCAACTTGATACGTGCACTACATAGTGGTTGATACAAGTTTGGATTTTTCGCGTAAAAAAGAAAAAAAAAGCCGCAAGCGAATCTCCCGCCGCTTTCAACCCGCTGTCATGACCAAAAAACCAACCTCGGACGAACAAGACGTTAATAGAAGGAGGAGGAGGCGGGGAAAAAAGTAAACGGATCCACCGCACACGTATTGTAATTGAGCAATTTTTCTGCGGGGAAAAATAAAAAAATCTCTCGCGACTTACTGAGCGCGCCCAGCTGCGTCTGGGACCCTAGGAGTAGCCGCTCCTCCATGTCGCCCTCCTCCACGACCTGCGGTTTTGACAATTTTTAAAAAACTCTTTCAAAACTATTTTTAAGCGCGAAATCGCGGCTTGTTCGGTCACCTCTTTCCCAATGAGGGCCGAGGGGACCGGAAGCGACTCGGCCGTGTCCATGTCTTGCCCCTTCGCCTCCTCCTCCTCCTCGTCGTCATAGTAGTAGTAATACTCCTCTCCGCTTCCTTCGTCGTCCTCCGTTTCATCCTCGTCGTAATAGTAGTAGTAGTCGTCGTCTCCGCCCTCCTCTTCCAGTTCTTTTCCGCTTTCGAACGGCCGTTCAAGCATCTGCAGCAAGAGGTCCGTCGGCAGGAGGTGGAGGTGGCTGCGGAGGGACTGGAAAGGGATACACGGAAAATATTTGGGAAAATAAACTTGCATCAGTACTACGAGGGATTTTAAGAAGCCTCGGTTAATAGTACCATTTGGCAAAACTCTAGAAAACAAATTTGTTCGTGGGAAAAAAGCAAACAGACTCTGCAATTACGCAAGCGAAGTACCCTCGCTTCATTTGCCACTTTTTTTAGAGAAGAGAAAATTCCAACAGGTGCATCTGGAGCAGACTATTAATTAGTAGAAACTTTCCTCTTTCCTTCTCTTTTTACCTGTTCTTCCGCCTCTTGCTCTTCTGTCGTCTTTGGAGAGGGAGGAGGAGCGTGGTCTATCCTCCTCGGCTGACGCAGGGAGACCTTAAAAACAATTATTAAAAAAGTTTTTATGGCAAATCAATGAAGTAGGTTCGGTTTGCACCTCCTCTTCCTGGGCCACAGTGGCTCCCAAGCAAGCCAGGATAGCAACAGCAGTCACCAAAACACCCAGACGTCGTCTTCCCCTTCCTCCTCCTCCTCCTGGCCACCCCGCCCCGGCGACGCCCCTCCTCCTCGACTGGCTCATCATGTGTTGTACGGAATCCTGCAAATATATTTCAGGAAAAATAGGGAACACGGCGCATGTGAAAAGTTAAAAAAGCATCCCCATAAAAAGATGCTTACTGCCGCCGGAAAAATAGTACAGTGGGGCGAGCTTAAGTCTCCTGCTGCCCTCCCGCGCAATTAGCCATTCTCCCCTCCTTGTTCTCTTTTTAAAAAGAGGCAAACGAAGGAGCCTTCTGATATAAAGAAAAGAAATTATTTCGTGTTTCCCATATTCCGCCCTTTATTGCGCAATAATGACCAGGAGTGGGTTACGCATTCGAAACGCGCAGTAGCCATGCATTCAATCGACCAGAAAAAAAACAAGTCTGCAGCGCGCGAAACCAGGAAGGAAAATCATCGGCGGCGGCGGGGTAGCGTTTAAGTCTCCTCTTCCCCCCTCCCTCCCTCCCTCCCCTCGATGCGTCTAGCTCCGGTCGGTGGTCCCACCGTCCAACCCCCTATTTCCCTTACGGTAAAATGGAAAGTGGTTTGAAAGGGGAGGAGGAGGAGGAGGAGGGGGGGGGTTGCTTCATTTACGTGCTGCAAGCGGAGGTTTGGGTGCCTGGGAGGCGATTGGGGGGGGGACCAGGGTGAGAAAGAAGAAGGGGTTTTTATACCCCAGGATGTGTGCAACTTGGAGACCTGGGGGGAAAAGGCCCTTCCAGGAAAAAAAGCAAAAAAGAAAACTGTGATCTGTTTTTTTACCTGAGGGGATATCCGTCAGGTTTTGCAAGTAATGGTATTGTGTCGTACTTAAGAGTTTGACATTTGCTTCTTGTCCACTACTTGCTTCCGAATGAAATGCATGTGGTAGAACTCACCATGCCGATGATATGTGGGAGGCCCTTTTCCGCTAATAGATTTCTCTCCTCCTCTTTCTTCTTCTTTTCTTAGGCCTTCTCGCCCGCGGCCTAATCGGCGGGTTTTGGCCCCTCTTCCTTTTGGATACGATCCCGTAAGTCCCTCATTCCAAGAAAAAAAAGAGAACAACTTTCCTTTTTCTTTCACGAGTCACTTAATTCTTCAGCTTTTTTTCCAAGTCTGCCTCTTTTTTTCACGGTTCGCCGCCGGGGGAAACCTAGGGTCAGTCAGCTGGGATTCTGTTTTCTTAGGATTCCTTCATTCCATTAATGCAAAAAAAGGCGGAAGAAGCACTCACTCCCCTTTCCCTTCTTTTTTTGACCGGTCGTATATATTTCTTCCTTTTTTCACCGCGCCGACTTTCACCCATTGAGCATATGGCACAGACAAGAAAGTTTTTTCCCCTCACCCCCCCACACACTGATTTCGTCTTCTTTTTTTCCTGCCGAATGTTTAATGGGACTTTCTAGCCCGGGTTTGGCCGTCCGGGGCTCACCCCGCCCGAAGAAGGATTTTCTAAGGCAACATTTGGCGGACGGACGGGCGAATATGATGATCTGGAAAGACGAAAGGAAGCCATTCAAAAATCCGTTTAACAATTCGTTATATGTATGGACATTTTCGGTTTTCATGCACAAAGTTGTAAAATCGCCGCCTGAGAGACAAATATCAAAACCGAAGAAACCTTGCAGAAAAAAACGTCGCAACTTTTTTTATATGCGTCTCCCGAAAATGGGTTTCAAGCCGAAAATATGATATGTCTTCAAATGACAATGTTTTGAGTCGTGCAGAATTTGAATTTTTTAACGCGCATTTTTTTGGGGTGTCTGCTTAGACAAATACATTTTCCCTCCATTTTGTCGTAAAACTCTTTTTACACGGAAAAGTAGGGAAATTCCCTACGCGCCTCACCCACCTACTTCTACTACAGCAAAACATGTCATCAGCTCATATGATAATTCCTCTATCCTTGTCTCAAAAGCGAAAAAAGGCGTGAGGTGTCATCATCACCGGCCGTGAGATTGCGCCGATTTTCTTCTTCTTTTTAGCGACGAGCAAGGACATCGCAGCATCAAGGAATCTAGGTCGCTATTTATGGGAATTCGAACGGTCCTCCTCCTTCCAAATGAAGCCGTTTTTCTTAATCCCTTCCCGCTTCTCTCGGTATAATTTGGTGACGCAACGAATCCGCAGGAGTAAGATTTTTCAGCTGCCATCGCTATAGCCTCCGAATCCTTTGTCGTGACCGTCGCGTAAATACGTACACCTGAATTTTCCCACATACGGAATCTACGAGGAGACATTCACCTTCAAAATAAGTATTGTTGACCATTTTTTGGGGGGGAGGAATCCAACGAAAATTATTTAAGCCCCTTTAAAAAAAGTTTCCTTAAAAAATCGGCGAATTTCCTTCTCCTCTTCCTTGTCCCCTGCGGGGGAAAATAGAAGTGACAAAGCATGCAGCCACTTACGGATATACAAAATGGAAGGGCGAAGGAAGCTATAGGAAGAAGTAGGAAGGAGGCTCTTTGGCGGCAATTTGCTCTGCAGTGACGATGCCATTTTTCACGGCAATTTTGTGGAAAGTTCCAAGATCGATGAAAATATTTCGCTCATTGATTCTGGGAGAAGACTGCCACCAGACTTGAGAAACTTTTTTTACCGGACAATTAAAACTTTTTCCGGGCAAGGTTTTTTAACAGAACAAAGCTCGTGAGCAGAGTATTTTTTTCAACAGTACTTTGCTATTCCATATGAACTCAAAGCAGTCGGAAAATTATTTGCTCGTTCTAGGGAAACAAAAGATATATTCCATTTTGGCAATTTTCAACAAAAAAAGTCACGGGGATGCGAAAAAACCCTTACCAGCGGCGTTTCTCTCTCTCTCGGGGCCCGGCTGGAAGCCAACGGTTTTCACGCCAACGGAAAACAAGCACACAAGCACACCCTCAATTTTCCCAGACGAAAAACTTTTCCTTTTCTCACGCTGCGCCTCCGTAGATGTCCACGCTATTAGCAAGAGAAGTCTTTCCTCCTCCGGCGCGCGGGCGGAACTGAATGAAAATGGAAAGGGGGAGGAGGAGTGCTGTAAATGAGAGCTTCGAAGAAAAGGAGGAGGAGGAGGAGACTGACCAGGCGGAGAAAATGCGTACGGACTCCTGGAAACAAGAAGAACGCGCGCCGTCCTCAGTAAAAGATTTTGAAGGAAAAAAGTGTGCGCGTTTTGTCAGTTTTGGTTTTGATTGAAGAACCTATTTTAGTTTGGCTTAGATCTGATTCTATAATGTAGCTATATATGTTTGTAATTAACGTCGACTGCGTCGGGAAATTAACCAAGAAATATTTGGTTGTAAGCAAAAGTCATTTTCGCAAATTAAACAAAGGTAATGCCATTTTTCGGAAAAAAGATATCGCAAATGAGTGTACAAGTAGTCTGACGACCGATAATTAAACATCCTCCTCTCCTCCGAACTCAATAGAAGTTAACGATATTTTAAATTGTACGCGCTGCTTTGCCAGGATGGTCGATTGTTCGTGTCCAATGGCAACAAAAAAATCCTGGTTTCAATTTTTGGGGAGCAACATGGTGTATTTTTTCGCTGAAATTTTGAATCGATTGACTCCGCAGCAGCTAGAACAAACAGCAATTATATTATCTTTTTTGGTCCACCCAGCTTGCTTGACGAACTGATGCCATAAACGTTTTTTCCTCTTTGTATTTGATCATTTAATTTGCAATTATTGTCGTCCCAGGACAAAATTCTCCATTTTGATTTGGGGAAATTGTTTAATGCTGCTTGTGTGCAAAAAAGGTTCATAAAAAGAGTAAGCACCCCCCGGAGACAACAAAGAGGAAACAATCGATTTTCAACCTCGTACGTATGTTCTGTACTCTCTCGAAGGCCCTTTGCAACAACAGGCAGCTAGACCATAAATATTTCGCAATTAGAAAAGGGAACTGGCCTCAGTTGATATCCTCCCTAACATTTATTCGCAAACAGAGGTCTCTCCTCAAAAAACCCGCGCATATTTAACAGGCCTCATCATATCTGTTTTTGCCCATTTGCAAAGAGCAAACAAGAGGGGGAAATATGGACAGTCCATCATCGTCAGTGGGCCTTGGGGTCTATTCCGTAAGTCCCGCCGACATTTCGATAGAGTCGCCCCCGGACCGGTCTTATCCACCACACGTCCACCGGGACTCGGAGACCATACTCATGCCCTTGATGCCATCCTCCTGGGGCCGCGGAGGAGGAGTAGGACCCATGATGGTAATATATTGAGTGTAGCATTTGATGTCCAAAAAACCGGCAATTTTTTTAATGACCATGCAGGCTTCTTCTGCGAAGAAAGGAGGAAGGGCCACCGTGAAGGAGACCCACGTTGACTTCTCGGAGAACTCCACCACCCACGGGATCTCCTACGCCTTCGAGAGGGACGTCAGAAGCGCGAGCAGGTAGATGGGGGTCTTGGAATGGGGCGTCCGTTCTTATTGTTCTCTTGGTTTTTTCCTCTGCAGGGTATTCTGGGTCCTTGCTTGCATAGCATTCCTCATCCTGGCCATCGTCCTCATAGTCAACCAGGCAAGAGCAAGAATTTCCACAAAATAAAAGATACTTTTGATTTGGACGTGTTTTTGTCCTACAGTACGTAGGATGGAAGTCCGACCCCGTCCTCACCACCGTGAGCACCACCGGCCATCCGGTACTTTTTTCAAAAGTAAAATTAAATTTCAAAGCAAGTTTCAAAACGTGTGTCTGCAGGTTTCCGAGCTTGACTTCCCCGCAATTGTCATCTGCGGCCTCGGCCTAATCGACGACGTCATGGGAAAAGTCTACAGCGCTATGATCAACCAGGTGCCGAATTATTCTTTCAAAAACAGCACAAATTAAAGACTTTTACCACTTTTATTATTGCTTCAGTTCGCGGCGGACATGGGCGTCACCCTGCCCGATCCGGAGGCCGCAGTCGATGTCAGGCTTGAGTACCTGGAGGACAGGGTGAGCTTAGATAAGTGCAAGTGTACACTGAGTAATGCAATATGCATGCATCCACTGTCGTCGCTGTCACTTGCACAATTTGATTATTATTGCTGTGCCCCAAAATGTCTTACACTTGATTTGAACTGATCGATGTGGCGACACGCGCTGTGCACCAATTTCTCCTTTAAGAACCTTTAGCACGCTTTAAACTCCGCCGCAGGACTTTGACTTCGAGGAGATGCTGTTCCCCGGCGCCCACCTTGACCGCCTGCTGATGGCCAAGGTGATGGCCTCCATGAACCCGGACGAGTTCGTCAGGTCGGACATCTTCCTCGCCGGGTTCAACGAGTGCGACATCCTCGACAGGGACGGGCTCAACCAGACTGCAGCCTCCGCGGCGACGCAGCAGCAGTGCGCCTCCGGCGCCGTCTACGAGAAGGAGTGGGACGTGTGCTACACAGTGGACCAGGTAGAAACGAGACATGTCCTTTATCGCGGCGATGTTGCAGCAAAGTCTTTTTTCCAGCTCGCGTCTCCCGGGGACCACCTCTCCGCCGATAGAAGGTGACATTGAACGAGGAAATTTCGGGGCAAGAAAGTCTGTCCCGATCCAAAGAAATTTTATAACTTACAAGTCTCGACAATGCTCTCAATGACTATTTTGTTCGCCACAACACGCTCAGATGCTCCTTCACCCACTACGGCGGGATGGCCGAGATGGTGTTCGACGAACAGGTCAACGGGCTCATACAGCTCATCAAGACCGAAAGTACGTAGAAGCCCGCTTTTGTAAAAACATCAAGAGACGCCAAATGAATCATTTTGAACGCGAAGGTCCCCTGAAGCCCCTCCTGGAGGGCCGCAAGTTCTGGACGCCCTACTCCAAGGACCCGTTGAGGCGCTTCGTCACCTCCGGCGGGGAGCCCCTGGCAGACCTGGGAATATCCAAGATGGTCGTGCCCACGCCGGAGTCGAAGGTGAGCAGCTCATTACTTCCCAAAAAAATCCGCTATTTTGTAATATTGCTCTTGTTGTCCAGAACTCTTACCTGGACGCCAACGCCACCAGCAGCAAGGACTGCGCCACCGCGCGCTACGACAAGACGTCGGGGAAGCTGGTGCTGGAGGCTGCAGACTGCTGGCTGGACAAGCATCCAGGTAGGTACTCATTTTTGGTTGCCCCATAGAAGTACTTGATTTTTTTTAAAAAAAAACACTTCAGTTCTCTGCATCATATCTACCAACGAGACTCCGAACTGCACCAAGGGGGAAAACAACAACGAGGATTCAGAAGATGGAGATGGAGGCGACGACGAAGAGAACCAAGACCTTGACAGCAGCCTGGACCAGATCCTGAACCCGACCAAGCGGGTGGGGACCGAGGCCTTGACCGCAAAGGCCAGGAAGACCTACAGGCAGAACTTCAAGGCCCTCAACCTCACACAGGCCTTTGACAACATATTTCACCTCCTTTGGTATTCACAAGTATGTTTTGGTTACAGTTTTATATTTTTACAGGAACATGCCTCTTGTGATGCGTCTTTCATAGATGTTTGAACTTGAGATACTGTCAATGAAATGTGTGGAACTCTGTGTATAGGCGATAAGCTATGGGCAACCTTTGGCACCTTGAACACCTTGAAAGGACCTACGTGATGAAACAATTTCAGCTCCCGTGCCTGGACCTGAAGGGCCTGACCTCATCTTATCCGGGGCAGCG
>JAAUYB010006194.1_pt1 | contig 10088 bp, 11 predicted proteins | sample 7278071 | NCBI WGS metagenome assembly JAAUYB01 (sample SAMN14350121, study PRJNA611818) | marine sediment metagenome | isolation source: surface marine sediment (1.8m) | place: French Polynesia: Moorea | collected 2018-08 | reverse complement strand
GGGCGCCTCCGCGGCAACAACTGCCAGCTATCCACGCTGGAGAGCGTCTTCGGGTCTGACCTGGAGGCGGACCGGGACTGGGACGTGTTCAGGCGGGCCAGGCCGGGAGGGAAGTACTGCGGCCGACCGCCCGGGGAAGATGGGGGTGGGAGGCCGCCGAATCAAGAGATCGACATTGAAGGTAGCAAAACAATTTTAAAGGAAAGCCCTTTGTCAAGTTATTTTATGGTCTGACCCAGACTGTGGATGCATGCAGCTCTGCAACTTTCCCAGGATAATAAAAAACCTTCATTGCTCCTTCTTCTAGCCCTCCTTTGTTCGATCTAACGATAATAAACTCCTCTCGAACGAGTTTCCCTTTTCACGATCCAGGCATCTGCTACCGCCTCGGGAGGGCCGGATCGAGGCACGAACCATCAGTGTACCAGGTTCAAAAGAAGCAAACATGTTCCGTACCAGTTTCCAAACCATAACTTTTAATACATCCGTTTTGGTGAATCCTGGTCCAGGTGGACTACAGGGTGGCCAGCAAGCCCGCTTGCGCCGACGCCTGCAGAAGGACTTCTTTCTGCAGATCGTTCAGCTACCAGGTATGAATAGAGAAAGTTAATCAGAAAAAAATAAAACAAGCCAATTTTGGAAAATCCCGTTCCCTTCCTTTCCAGTACCAGTTCTCTAGCGGCGCGTCCGCCTCCTCGCTCTCCTCCCGCAACTGCCTCCTGAGCGTGGCTCGCGTGCAGGACCTCGACCGTGACGACTTCCGCACAGACTCGAACTGGGACATCTACGAGTACCTGGAGGGAGGAAGCAGGGAGTGCGCAAGGGAGCCAGGGCAGGGGGCGGGAGGGGCGGGGAGCGGAGTGGGCACAGGAGGGAGCGTGGGGGTCGGAGGTAATTTTGGCTTTTGGTTTTGGTGTTGGGCGTGCTTTTACTTAATTTGCTTTGGCTTTCAAATAACCAAGAGTGCGTGGAGCTGATCAAGTCCGGTTACGTTCACCGCCCCGGCCTCTCCGCCGCCCTCCGCGAGGTAGGCGACCGGCGAGAGTGCGAGGCCGTCTGTAGGGGATTCGCGGACTGCAGGTCCTTCAGCTTCCGCAGCCTGAGAACCAGGCAGGAGCAGCAGTTGCTCCCGCTCCTTCGCGGCCCCAACTGTGTCCTCTCGGCCGACCCCATCCGCGACGCCTTCGCCGATCTCACCTACGAGGTGGGCTGGGACGCCTTCAAAGTATTCGCCCTTGGTCCTGACGGGCGGTGCGTAGACAACAACAGGGGACCGGTGGGCGAAGAAGAACCTCCTTTGCAGCAGCAACGGCCGGCGGGTGCGATTTCTTTTCCCCCCACTTTTGCGGTGTTGGAAAATCGTGTGATTTACCACGTTTTTCTTTGGTGTACGTAGGTGCAGGTCCTTTGCCTATTGAGGCTGTGGTGGCGGATCCAGGTTCCATATTCTCTGCTGACGGTAAGTGCCCGACGCTGCTCATTTATGAACTTCATCACAAAAGGAATAGGAAAGATGCGATCATAACCCGCTTTCAACTTTAATTTGTTTACAAGGGAACTTATACTTTACACACTATCGGACTAATAGAGAGCAATGACCAAACAAAAAAAAATAACGACGGCAACAATTGAACAAAATAACACAATGCTTCTGTATCCAATAAGTACAGCTCGCAAACGATTCAACAGGCACTAAAAAGGATGCATTGCATGCCGACAAAGAAACTCTAGCATACATATATACAGTACCGGTACATACACTTTTTCGCTCCAACCGCCCCGTAATTGACGTTGCGCAGCTCCCTCCTTCTCCGACCGCGACTGTTTCGTCCTGACCCACGACCGCCGCCGCCCGTCCTCCCGACTGGTGTCCGCCGCCTCCACCGACGACGACGCGCACTCCTGCGCCGCACGTTGCCTCGCCTTCGCCGACCACTCCCGCCGCCCCTGCCGCGGATTCGCCTTTGCCATCACCGGGAGCAACAACTGCCTGCTGACTACCGTGGACCCTAGGGACCCGCTGATGGCGGCGGCGGACGGGGGCATGGTGGAGGACTCCGCCTTCGCCGTTTACGGGAGGAGGGGGTCGCAGGCGTGTGGGAACAGGAAGGAGGGAGGAGGAGGAGAAAGGAGACACAGTGAGAGCATCAAACTAATATCATAACAGACTAACGCAAAAGCTCAATCTTGGAACATAGCAGACGCGATTTTTTAAACCATATGACAACTATCCTAAATGCTTTTCTCCAATGCAGTGTGTTCGGAGATCTTCCGCCGCGAGTTCCGCTTCGCCTATCAGTCCGTGCGCGCTGCCCTGGCCGTCCAAGACCTTTCCGGGTGCGAGCTGGCATGTCTCACAGCAGTGGAGTTCACGTGCAGGGGATTCTCGTACAGGTGAGCCTGACCTTTGTAATCTGGTTCATGATGTTTTATTTTATTTATCTATTTATTCCAGGTACCGCTCCCGTTCTTCGTTCCAGAACTGCGAGCTGACCAACCGGGAGGTCGTCCAACTGGACCCGAGGAGGGGAATTGAAGAGCAGAGCGTAAGAGGCTTCATTTTAGCTTTTATTTCAATTTTGTTTCCATGCATTGGCTTCACCAGGACTGGCACATCTTTGAGCGCACTAGCTTCGGCGGCCAGTGCGAGGCCGCTGGCGGGGCCATCTTCGACCACGGTCTCATTCCCGCCCCAATGCCAGAAGAGGAGCCTCCGCCGCAGCAGTCCTTCCCAACGGACAACCTCGCCTGCTACGAGCTGAGGAGAGAGGACTACAAGTGAGCAAAACATTTTCTCATTTATCTCCCCAGGTATCAATTTTACCTTTTCTTGTCCAGTTTCCGTGGCGGCGCCACGGTGGCCACCGCCTCGGGGGTCCGCGACGAGGCTGAGTGCGCTGAGGAGTGCGACCGGCACCGAGAGAGGTCCGTTAGATCGCACGGGTTCCTCGCTTCCAACAGGGGATCCAGGGGATGCCTCTCATTCGCCTACAAGTGATAAACCAAAACTTTCGATCAATTTATTCAATATTTAGTTGCAATGTGGACGGCTAATATAATTTGTTGGGTGGGTGCATGCAACTGTTCACGAAGTGTTCTTTGGATCCAAGTGCAAGTCTTTTTTCCCCCGCCTATGTAGGAACTGCGTAAATACTTTTTTCTCCCACTGCAGCAGAGGTCTGCCTGCCACCCTCCTGCCCCCAATGGTTCAATATGTAATTTATAGGACTGCTCCTCCGTGCAATGACACCGCACCGGAGGGCGGAAGGACGCGCTCGTTCGCAGCAGTGTCAATAAAGGCCTTCCCGCCCAAATCCCTCCTTTCTCTCGGCCTCCATAAAACTATAGCCTTCTATTTTTCTCTCTCTTTGCAGGAAGTACGTGAGCGGGTACGCCCCCAACTGCTTTTTGAGCGACGCCATCGGGGAGGAGCTCGAGTACAGGCTGGAGAGGGACTTTGACACCAGGGTGGGTTGACAAGAACGGTCATGGTTACTGCAATGACTATTATCCTCATTCGGACAGATCTGGGAGTTCAGGGGAGGAGACCAGTTCGGCAGGAGGGACTGTAGGACGAGATCAGGTACGATTTTTTTCCAACTTCGACTCCAAGGGCAAGTTAGGACTGACATGCCTTTGACAGTGTCCTTCTCTGTGACTGGCCGCCCTTGCCGATTCGGGCCGCGCTTGAACAGCGACGTCCGCTACTGGTTCTGCGAGGTGGAGGAAGCCACAACCAGAGGAAAAGGGGTTGGAAGCGGAGGCGGGGGAGAGGCTGGGTGGGACTACTGCTGCAGGCCAGGCAGCAGGTGCGGGTACAGCCAGGGATACGACTACCCATGGTGAGCTGAAACGAATTTGCATAGAGAAAAAGAAACAGTAGTGGCAATGTGTCTTTTCTTCTTCCTAGGTGCTACGTTGGCGAGGACGGGTACGACCAGTGGCGGCCGTGCGCGCCGTCGGAAGTAATGGCCGCAACAGGAGGAGGAGCAGAAAGGTGAATTTGTTCGCTGGTTCTGCACCGGATGCCGTTCTGTAACAAGTTTACCTCTGCCCGGAAGGAAACGACAACTTCCATAACTTTCCTTCCCTTGCAACTCTCTCTTCGTCGCCTTCCTTCCTTATTTTTACCTGCGGCGAAGCCGTCAGGTCCTAGAACTGTGAGAGTTGTTGTTGTTGTTGGGGGGGGGGTCAGTTTGATGACCAACTTGTGGATCTCTTGCTTTCCTGTGATCTGTGACTCAAAAATGTGATTTCTCTTCGGGGTGGGATCTATCCATGGCTTGCCGTCCATATTTCTGTTCAATCCCTTACTAAGAAAGGTCGTTTCTATTATTCAGAAGATAATGTATAGTTTGTTTTAGTGTTTTAGCGTACATTTCTTTAATTTGGTGATTTTGTCAATGCCGCATGTCGTTGAACAAAGTCTGTTCTTGTTTGGAAAGTACTCATAGTGCCGTTGCAACCCTTTATCCCCTCGTTTCCTTCCAAGAAGGCCTTCGCCCCATATTTTTCTTTCTTTCCGAACCTTCTTTTTCTTCTTCCCCATAACAAAGGAGAAATGCACTAAAGGAAGGGTTAAAGGAAGGAGCTAGGGAGAAGGCGCTTTGGCCAAGGAAAAAACTGCATGCGAGACCTAGGCGAAAAGAAACTGGAAGAAGGCCCGGTGCAAAACCACAAAATTCCCATATTTTGCTCCGGAGGAGAAGCAGGAGGCGAAAGTTTTCATTAGGCCCTTGGGCTTTGCAACAATTTTCCTCATCCCGCGATGCTGAGAACTTTGCATATGGCCCTGCGTCTTGCATAAAAATGAAACGGGTCGTTTGGGTGCAAAAAGAGTTGGCGACAGACGTTGGAAGTGACAACAAGAACAGACTAAGTTCGACGACCTGCGGAGAGGAATTACAGAAGATTGACAAAGATTGGCAAAGTTAAATAGGATTTTGCCAAAAAGCACCAAAAAATCTCCGATTTAAAGCGATTTGCATTTTTGACCTTTTTTTGTGTCGTCTAAATGACCTCAAAACTCAAATTTGACCTGATCCAACCAACATAATTTGGGTGTGCCCAAGATTTTCAAATTTATAAATTTTTCGGTGTGAGCACTCCTTGGACCTCAAATTTGCAAATTAAATCTTTTTTTGTTGTTTTCTCAGAACCTAATGGTCACACAGAGGGGTCATTTCAGCAAAGATGTCCTAACTTTTGAAGATCTACCTAAGTTATTACTATGACTTTGAGCTACAAGGTTGTTTAGGTCCTCAAAAAATACATTTCCCCACTAGCAACCCCAACAACAACAACAACTGGGACCATTACTTGACCTGAGGGCTATCTCCGCAGGTAAAAAGGACGGCGCTATATCGCCCTGCATATTGCTGTACCTAAGAATATGGGAAACACTCGGAACAAACGGGAAGAGCAAACAAAGTACAGTTCTTATTTCTTAACCAAAAAAGAAAGCGAGTTGCCCAATTCTCCAGCTCAAACACTTTTGAGCAGACATTTTTGAGCAGCCGTAGATTGGGCTGTCAAACTTTTATCCTCATATTTCTTCCGCTTCGGACTTTTTCCTTTTTGTAGGTACGTACTTCCTTTTTTATCTACCACTGGGTTCATCCATTCCAAATGTTCTTTCCTCCATGTTCCTACACCAAAAAAAAATCTAAGCACCTGTAGCTGGCTGGCACGACTGAACAAAAAAGACTATACTTCCGCCAATTACCGTACATACTATATCCCTCCTATCACGCTTGATATGGACCTTCCAAAAATCAAAAAAAATATTTGTGCCTATCCATCTCCTTCCCGACTAAATCTTAGGGTACTGTTTTACGTACTTCTAACTACACTTCCTACACTACAATATACAGTTCAATATACAGACCGTCGCCGTCACAGACACCGACACAGGCCCTCCCTCCGCCGGGAAATGACGGCTTGCCACCGGGGCCGACTTCGCTCTACATGCACCCGAGGGAGAGCGGAGAGGAAATGCCGAACTCTATGCCGGGTGGAAGGCCCATGGGGGAACCCATGCCGGAGCCGATGCAGGGGAGCGGGATCTCGCCGTCTCTCATTCCGAACATGAGCGGCATGGTCATGGACGTGGGCACTCCCGGAAGGAGGCCGGCGGGGTCGGTGCCGCAGCCGCCGCAGCCGGAAAGACCACAGCCTCCTGCTCCTGCTAGGACGCTATTGCCGCCGTCGGCACTGCCGCAACGGCACACCGTCTCGAAGGGTGAGGATGAGGAAATTGATCCAGAGCCACTGCCACTGCCGCAGCTGCTCGGGTCTGAGCAGACCGCCACGGAAGTGGTCTCGCTCATCGTCACCATGGAGAGGGAGGAGAAGGAAGAGGTCGACCCAGCGTCCATGGTGGAGATGATTGACCCCAGGGAGATGGAGCAGCAGCACAAGAAGAAGAGGGGCAGGGGGAAGGTCGCTGGAGGAGGAGGGAGGCCGGAGAAGATGACAGCCATGATGATGGGGGCGAGGGGGGAAAGGAGGATGGACGGCGGTCTTGAAGAGGAAGACGGGTGGGGAAGGCCCTTCAAGGTGCGCGGAGGAGAGGTCAAGGTCATTTGACGGGACCCATTGCAGACCACCAACACCAAAGACTACTTCTTTTCAACTAAACAAAAACAACATAATTCACATGACACTATAAGACTAGCATCCAAGCATAGACGCTAGAATCTAGAGTATTAACCCGACCGACCTGGTGACTAAACTATACTGTGGAGTGGACTAGGCGATTTTCTTACACCCATTACGCTGCGTTCTGTGGGGGAACACAGCATGTTTGCAATTCATGTTGCTTTTACTACTTGTATGTCACTACTTCAATGAATACTGTACTCCAAAAAATATTTATTCCTCAATGGTGATTCTCCAGACGAGTCCCTCGAATCATGAACGAAGACGGCGTGGAACTGGATTCTCCGCCCCTTCAACAACCGCTCCCTCCTCCTCCCCTGGAGAACATGGCCCCGCGGCCGTCTAACTTCGCAGACTTTTTCAAGGAGGCCGAGAAGAGGGCCGCCACCGAGAGGGAGGAGGAGGAGGTCGCTTCTATAACGCCAGAGAACCACGCAAGACAAGATACGCATAAGAAGGAGAAATCAGTGATCAAATTCGGATGACGAGAAGACAAAGAGGACGTGCTAAAAGCCCAATCAATGCCGCCGATAGCTGACGATCTGAATAAAATGTAACGTGTTGTTGTCGCCTATGGTGACGTGAAACCCATCGATCGAGTCTTGTGACCAAATCTTTTTTTATTTCGCTCTTTTTTCTGTTCGACGAAGAGATTTGAATCTGCGATGTGCAGCATGCTGGTTTACCATATCAAAAAGACTGCACGAAAAACTGACAGGGGGAGCCTCTCGTGAAAAACGTTAATAATGAATTCTTTTTTTTTCCGGCACTATAGACTACATGGTTAAACGCGAGGCCCAGCATGTGGAAGGGGGACAAGACAAGCCAATGTGCAAACACATACCCACAATTTGCAAATGTAAAAAGGCCTAGACAGGCGAGGGGGTCTGGAAGCGCTTGCCTTCCTCATTTTCATGGTGTGTCTCAATTCAACAGAAATCGGTGCAAAGCATCACTTTGAGAGGAATTTGGCAAGCGAGAGCAGATCCCCTCAAAAGATAGCGGGGGGGGAGGCAGAGAGAGAGAGAGAAGACTTACCTTTTTGTCAAGTCTCCTCATCATGTTGCAGCGCTGGCGCTTCTCGATAGCGAAGCGTCCGCTCTTGGCTACACAACACATATTCTACTTTTTTTTGGTGGGGCAATTTTTTCTTTTCCTTTTTTTTCTCGTGACACCATGTTATTTTTTTATCATTCTGTAATTTTTTTCTCCTCGGCTGTTTTTTGGCCCTCTTTTTCCCTTCTCCCTAGCCGTTTTTTGGTCGCTGGTCGCTGCTCGTTTTGAGAGTCCTTGGCTGCCGTTCCACCATCGTAGTCGTTTCGCGAAGTCCTCAGTACGGGGAGTAGTAGGACCCGCGTCCGCGGAACCTGAGGAAGCAAGCTCGCCATTTTTATACCATAATTAATATGCGGCAAAAAGAAGAATAACCTTGGTCGGCGTATCGCCCCGAAGGATCCCCTGCCGCGGAATCCTCTGCCGCGATACCCTCCCCGTGCCCCTCCTCCCCCGCGCGGAGGCCGGTTCGAAGTGGTGATCCCAGGCTTGTTCGTCCTCTTGGGCATCACCTGCAAGCGGGAAACATAAGACAGTGATATTATGTGGCAATGACAAAAGATATCCGCGAGCAGTGCCTTAATCTGTCTTCCTCTGAAAAGCGAGTCGTCGAGCGCCATGGCCGTGGACACAGAATCCTTGTCGGTGAACTCGACGTACGCGAACCCCTTGGGGTGGCCGTCGAACTTGTTGCACAGGATGGTGACCCTCTGGACGGAGCCGCAGCCGTGGAAGTGCTGCTCCAGCTCCTCGGCGGTGGCGCCGTAGTCCACGTTGCCCACGAAGACTGAGCGCCCGTCCACCTCCATCTTCTCCTCGAAAGACAGGTTAAGGAGCGAGCTGTTGGAGCCGGGCGGACTGCCGGCCACCCCGCCGCCCGCGCTGACGCTGCTGCTGGTGGACATCTGTCGGTCCACCTCCGACTGCATCTGCTTGAGCTTCTCCGCCTCCTCCTCCATCTCGCGCACGCGGGCCTTGATCGCCTCAAGCTCCTGGAACACAATGGGACACACACATCAAACTCTGATTCTTCGTCTCGGCCTCTCTTTAACCTTACCGGGTCGTCCGCGGCGCCCTCCAGACTGACGTCGCCCTCCCCGACGGCCGCGGCGGCCGCGGCGGCCTCCTCCTCGCCCTCGTCCAGGATGGCCGCGTCCTCCTCCACAAAGTCAGTCATGATGGACGCTAATTAAGGTCGGGGAGGTCACCAAGGAAATATGAGGACGAGCGACGAGGTCGATCTTTTCGTCCTCGCAGACGATTTTTGCGACTTTTAAGGTTTTTTTTCGCAGCTTGGCTGGAGCTGCCGGCTGCCCCTCCGTGGCTCACAGCTCTCTGTCACAGCTGTGCGTGGCTTTCTCTAGGGCTGGGTCGAGCGTAGGCTCGAGGCTCGAGGCTCAAAGGCTCGAAGCCATTTTTTGTCAGGCTCGAAAGGCTCGAGGCTCGATCTTAAGGCTCGCAAGCCTGATGGCTAATTTTTAAAAAGAAAAAAAGTAAAATAAAATAAAGGTTTTTTGAATTTTTTTCCATATTTTGAATGTGTCCTTCCATATTTTTGTTCTTTTATGGTAACCATAATTGCCCTACATACAATTTTCTAGAGAAGGCTCGAAAAAGGCTCGAAATGAAAAAAAAATCAAAGGCTCGAGAAGGCTCGGGCTCGAAGGTTTCAAGGCTCGAAAGGCTGGCGGCTCGAAAAAAACAGGCTCGACCCAGCCCTAGCTTTCTCTGGCTGCCCAAGCAGCTGTTCTTTTTGCCTGGGCAGACGGGAAAAGCCGGCAAAGTGCACAGAGGAAACAGGGAGAAAGGCTGAAAAGGCGAAGACGCGAAGTCGAGGCGAAGTTAAGTGACTTAAGTCATGTTAAGTTTAAGAGTGAGTAGCCAAATATTCACTTGAAGTTTTATTCCTGAATCTTGATGACCTGATCTCAAGTAAATGAACTTTTGTTTTTACACTCCATCTGTCTTGAGATGTCTGTTTTGAGATCCAGGTTTCTTTCCTTTCTTCCAATCTTTCAAAGTAATTTTTTTTTGGCAGTTTTTAGAGAAACTATGTAGCCACATCTTAAAAAATAAATAATTTGGTTAGAGGTGGATTGAGCCTAGAATCTTCGAGACTGAGCTGAGCCTGAGCCTGAAGGTCTCAAGCCTGAGCTGAGCCTGAGCCTAGAATTCTCGAGCCTGAGCTGAGCTTGAGCCTAGAATTCTCGAGCCTGAGCTGAGCTTGAGCCTGGGATTTTCGAGCCTAGGCTGAGCCTAAACCCAGAAATTTTCCTTCTTGCTAAAAAATCTGTTAAAAAGTACCAAACATTGCGGACACAAAAGCCTTTTTTTAACAAAACTGGTTATTTTTTCTTATAAAAATATAAAAAATT
>JAAUYB010062875.1_pt1 | contig 10089 bp, 20 predicted proteins | sample 7278071 | NCBI WGS metagenome assembly JAAUYB01 (sample SAMN14350121, study PRJNA611818) | marine sediment metagenome | isolation source: surface marine sediment (1.8m) | place: French Polynesia: Moorea | collected 2018-08 | reverse complement strand
GCTTCCTCCTCCTTCAACGTCGGCCACCGCTATTTCGAGCTAGTTCGCTCTCCGTCCTCCCTACACACTCCAGCTCCTCCCCACTTCTCCTGGCTAGCTGCCTTGCCACTTATCAAAGATCCTCCCTCTTCCATCCTCCTCGCCCTGGACAAAGAAAAAAAAGCTATTTCCTCCCACTCTTTTCCGAGAGATCTCCCAGCTAGCGGCTCTCTGGGGGAAATTAGAAAGCTTCGCGCTTTTGGGGGAGAGAAGAGAGAAAAAACACTCGATCGCTAACCTCCCTTGGGCGTTCGGTTCGATCGAGAGATCTGTCCGACAGCGACGTCCACCAACGGCCAAATGATTGTCTGGACAATCTCCAGCGCCAGAAACCAAAACTTTTTGCCTCAAACCCCCGAGGGGCTCCACCCACCACCAAGTCCCAAACCAGATAAAAAAAGGGGGAACCCATTGACTTTGATTGACGGCACCGCTGCCTTCTATCACTTCCGAGAAAACCCTTTTTTCGTGGCTCACTTTGTGTATCCCAGCCTGAGCTGCAGCCTGGGTTCCCTCGCTGCGCAGAAGGCGTAGACGACCAGGTAGGTGAGGACGAACTCCATGCCGAAGGTGCCGCCGCCGGTCTTCTCGGTCAGATCATTGATGCGGCCCTGCATGTGTTCAAGAGGAGCGAATGTGGACAAAAAATAAGACAAATTGTTCCTGAGGAGAAAGATTGGAAAGAAGAAACCGCATTTGACAAGTGAATTTCAAACTCACCAGCACCCCCAGCACGAGCGCCGCCCCCCCGATGGCGCCGCCGCACTGAGCGCACACGTAGAGCACGGCCCTGAGCGGCGAGAGCGCCCGCACGATGACCATGGCGCTCGTCACCGCCGGGTTGGCGTGCGCGCCCGACACCGGCCCGAAGCAGGCGGCCAGCGCCGCCGCCGCCAGCCCGGCCGCCACCGCGGAGTTGGTCTGGTAGGTGAGGTCGGAGGCGGAGGTGGACACGGCCAGGACCAGCGTCACGTAGAAGAAGGTGGCCAGGCACTCGGCGATGATGGAGCGCCAGAACTCCAGGGTACGGATCTCGGCCTGAGGAAAAAGTAGATTATACGTATTATTTCGTGATCAGAAAAGAGATTCAGTTTTGGCAGTGGACAAATATATCGAAATTCCCGATATCTGGAAAGATATTCTCCCCTTCGCCTCTTTCTCTCTCTATTCTGCCCGATATTTATTTTCGACTTTCCACCACCTTTCATCTTTGCCTTCCTGTGTGCAAATACTATATGCTTCTTGTAGACAATATCGGAGGCCATATGAAAAGAGATGCCTCTCGAAGACATCGATAGCAGTCTTTTTTCACTTCGCTATAGATGCCATATACGTGTACTTGTGGACAAGGAATTCCTCTTTACACAGAAAGTCATAGAGAGGCTCTCCTATCTGGCGACGGGATAGATGCTGTGGCACCAAAAAGTGCCTTCTTTAGACAGCATGTAAAGGGGGGGAGGGGGGGAAGTTGCTGTCATTGGCAAGGAAATGGGGAAGAATGGGAGGGAAGGATAGAGAGGGAGGAATCCCCTCTCCTTCTTGCGGGAACTGGAAAGTGGAAGAAGAGGGCGAGAGAGAAGAAGGGTCTCTGGGTGCGTTTCCCTCCATCCCCACCACCGCCTCTTTTCGTCCGTGACGAGGCCCTATAGCGAGAAAATAAAGGGGGGCAAAAAAGGATTCGGCCATGCCAAAGATAAAAGGACGGCAGTTGTTCCTATGTAGTAGACGTTGCATTTCTCCCTTTCTGGGTCCATGTCTGCATGGTTGGAGCCTCCTCTCCCCCCCCCTCCTGCATGCACCACCCACCCGCAAAGTAGACTTTATCTCCCTTTTTCTCTGAGCGTGTCGACCGTCGTCGCAGCGGAAGACCAAGGAGACCGGTCCGGGTTCCTTTCCTCCCTCCCCCACCTTAGGGTGTGGCCCACTTTTTTTTATCTCTCTGGTTCCCTCCTGCGGCGGCTTCTTAGAAAATGAGATCTATCTTCGACCGAGGTGCGCTTTGTGGACTTTTGGGGAGGACACCTTGAGCACGTTGCCTTTTTTTTCCAGACGATCCCGACTCGAATGCCAAATCTTCTGCAGGGGGCAGAATATCGGGGTCCTAGTCCTAGTATACCAATAGGAGGACAGTATGGAAGTAGGGAACCACAGGGGGTTGGCCCAAACTGCAAGGACGATCTTCCGAGAAAAAGAGATCCCTTTCTTTTAAGGAGCTGAGAGCTTCTGGCCTTGGTTGAAACGTGTTTTCTTTTCTTTCTAGGGAAAGGTGCCCCGGGAAAAAAACTTTTTCTCCCCCGACTTGCTCTGTTGCTTTTTTCCTACTTTCGTGAAACCCTTTTTTCTCCTTCCCTCTCCTCCTGACACCTACTTTCCAAATGAGACCCGAGCACGAATTTCGCTCTTTTTTTCTTTCTCCTCCCCCCCCTTTCCCTCCCCTGGCATTTTTTCCAGCAAGAGAAAGGGCCTCGAAAACACACACAATGTCAGGGGGAAAACGAGCACCGCCGCCACACTTCCCCTCGCTTGCAAACACGCACCTTCGGGTAAAAAGTAAGCAGCCGAGAAAGCCGAGAAAGATTATCATAAAATGGTAAATAAAAACTGAAGTCGGTTATTTTTATGTGGAATAATTTAACAGGCGCCTTGACAAGAAAGGTATTTCTGTTCGAGTGGGAGACCTTGTTGAATTTGTTACCCTGGGGCAACCTTTCTGTTCTACATTCCTTCTCCGCGGCGCCGGCGGCGGTCCTTTGGGAGCAAAAGGGAGGGGGGGCCTTCCGTCCCTCCCTCCATCCCTGACTCTGCTGGAAAAGGAGGGGGGAAAGGAAGAAGACCAAACGGCCTTGCGTGAGAGCAAGGAAGGAAGGGACGGGGAGAGAGGGGGAGCGTGCCTCCTTGCTTGAGTTGAGTTGGCGGGACCTCTCCCTCTCCCTCCTCCTCCTCCGCCGCTGGTTTTGACAGCAAGTCACGTTCGTCGGGAACAGAAGGGTCTCTTCGGACCGAGAGGAGGGGAAGGGCCGCGATGGAGGCACGACCTGCATGGCCGGAGGGAGGGAGGGAGGCCGCGGGGTCGATCTTGAAGAGGACGGAGCTGGGGTCATCAAGAGCCCCATAATTTTGCGCCGAAAATGGGGGGGTTCACCGCGAGGGAGGGAGGGAGGTTTAACACGCTTTTGTCGTCGCCCTCGGAGGGGGAAAAATGTCCCGTGCATGAGGTGCCCCCCTTACCTACAGTACAACATTACCGCTCATGTTCTCCGGACATGGAATTTTTTTTGTACGCACTGCTCGTTTTGAGGTAGAATGAGGTAGATGGAAGTAGGAAAAAGCCCACGACACCATTTGCGCCACATCAAGTGCGAGCTCACCTGCATGGCCAGGAAGCTGTAGACGGCGGGCTGGTGCGCGTGCAGCGGCTGGTGCCGCGAGGACCCGTAGCCGCCGTAGGCGCCGCCGGCCGCGCCCATGTTGGCGGCGCCGTGGTAGCCGTAGCCGCTGGTGGAGGAGGGGGCGCTGTCGGCCAGCAGCCACTGGGCGTTCTCCAGCAGGGTGCCCAGCTGGACGTGGAGGGAGTCAAGCCTGGAAGTCATCTTCTCGGCTTCTTTCCTTTGACTTGTCTAAATTACTTTTTCACTTCGATTCACCGCAGGCAGGAGAAGAGGGAAAATCTCCCTTTGTGCACCACCAGGTAACTTAGAGAAGGTTTGTGTGCTCAGGAACCCTCTCCCCAGCTCACTTTCCACTTTGCTGGTTTTTCGACTGCGATTCCCTTTCCTCTCTCTCCCTCTCCACTACCACCACCTCCTTCTCTCGTTGCGACAAGGGGGAGCGGAGGAGGAGGAACTTTCTGCTTTTCCAACTCCAAAAAGTCGTATAGCCTCGTCGTCCGACGCCGACCACACCGCCGCCAACTTTTCTTCCTCCTACTTACAGTACTTTTTCTCCCACCGCTGCACAGTGGCGCCGATGTCTCCAGGGGAGAAGGAGGGCGGACGTGCCTAACAGTACAGTGCACAGTGGTCCTCTCACAAAAGATCGTGCGATGTACCGGACCTTTGGCGCGTCTATCCCCGACAGTCCGGACAAAGCCGCTTCCGGCGGGACGACAGTCGGTCTGTCAGGTCAGGTCGGATCGGCGGTCTTGTAGTCGTTGTCGCCGATGCCCTCGATCCCCTTTTGTCGCCCTTCACGGTCCGCCCCAGTCGCTCTTTTCAGATATGCGTCGAGGGGAAAGAAAACTTGGAGGCGACCAAAAGAAGAAGAAAAGGGACCCGCTGCCGCGTAGAAAGGCGTCCCATGGGGTGGAGGGGGCAGGAGAAGGGAGAAAAGCAGATGCCTCTTCTCCTCCTCTTCTTTTCACCTCTCGGGTTCTCTCCTGTTTTCTTCTTTCAAGGCCCTTTTCCCTTTCCTCCGCGCAGGTTTCGAGGAAGATGTTGGTTCTCCGTGGTGCGTGCGCGGCGGGCGGCTCTTCCAGCTTCTTCTTGCCAAGACCATTAGATCTTATCACGGCTCCTTTCTCGTTTCGTTTTCTGCCTCTCCTTTGCGCCCGAGGGGCCTCCTCCCCCCCCCTCAGGTGGGGGGCGGCGGAAGAGACGGAGATGGGAGAGGCGAGAGATGGGGAGTTTGGCACAGCAGACGGATCGACCGATCCCGGACGATTCGTCTTTGCTGCCCCAGCGATAAATGGTGGTGATGAGGTGTCCTTCTCCCCGCCGTTCGTGAGGCAGGTGCTTGGGTGGCAGAATCTTCTCTCTCTCCCTGAATGGCGGGCGGGAGAGTGTGGGAAACGGGGTGAGGGCTGGATTTTTTTCAATTTAGCTGAGACAGCACATCGGTGAAAGAACGATTCTCCTCGCTACCTCCTCTTCTTTTTCCGCCCACTCGCAATAGCTGTAGAGCCCGCGATGGTTGAACGTGTGTATGCACTCAGTCTTTCAGTAAAATGTGGAGATTGCGGGGGGGGCAGCAGAATTAGAACGAGGGCGGAAGAGAGTTTGAGATCTATCTCTTTGGCTCTCTGCCTGCTGCTCCAACCTTCCCTACAATACCCCTTCTATTTTTCCACGGTTCCCCCGGGGGCGTCCTCGTCTTCCATTCACCTCCCTCTCTTTTTCTCAGCATTCCCCACAGCCCGAATTCGGCGGCACTCGCTTCCACGGGCAGAAAATTCCGTCGCACTCTCTTTTTCCCCCGGCGAAAGAATCTGCTTTTTCCTCGTATTCCGTAAGTGGGGAGAGGGAACGAAATTTGTGTGTAGGGTTTTCTCCTCTGGTCTTATACGTTTCTCCAGGGCTTCTTCCTCTTTTTCTCTTTTTCCAAGAGCATTAGGCTCGCATTAGGGATGCTCGGCCCCTTCCTTGTCCTTTTCCCCCTTTTCAGAGGCCGGAGGGAGAGCAAAGAAATGATCCCTTTTTCCCCCTCCGCCTTCGTACAAGAAAGCAATTTTCCCCTCTCTCCTCCACCGTCGGTCGTGTGTGTGTGTGTCCGTCCGACCGTCTTTTTTCCCTCCCTCTTCTTCCACAGCACAAGCGTGTTCTCAACAGATGAAGAAGGCGGCGGCACAGGAGTGACCGCCTCCCTTTTTCCTCGGCTGCGTGGTGTGGTGAGGGCGGCGGTGTGTACTATAGGGGACCTTGGAACCCCTTTCCCTCCTCCTCACACGCACCGCAGCAGACGCGGAGGAGAAGGAGGAGGTTGCATCCCTTTGGTTTCCCCCCCTTCTTCTTCCTCTCTCCGATGATCAGGCCCACAAGAATCCTTAAGGGACCGATAGGGACCCCCTCCCTCTACTATGTAGGATACGGATGCGCCAGCCCGGTTGGGCTAGGTCGGTGTTCGGTGCGTGCCTCGGCTAGATGAGGAGGATGTTGGGGGTGGACGATCGTCGTCGCGCAACCGCTCTCACTCCTTTCGCTCCCCCGATCGAGAAAGAAAGAGAACTTTGGGAGCCCCCTTCTTCTACCTTTTCCCTCTGTCGGGGAGGGATCCTCCTTCTTTTCTCTCTCTTCCTGTTCCCTTGCTCCTCCTCCTCCGACGCCGGCGAAGCCGTCACCCCTTTTCGAAAGTAATGGATATTGATTGGGGGTAGGGCTGAATACAGCGGATGGAGGGAGGAGAGAGGCGAGAGTGCCTCTTTTTGGGACCTCCTCCTCCTTTTCGCCCTTTCTCCAAGAGGAAGAGAGAGACGAGACGGTTTTTTCACAGGTGATTGATGCACGAAACGAAAAAGGTTTTTCCTTCTCTTTCTCTCTCTCTTTCCAGTCGTCTGAGACGTCTTTCTTCTTCCTCTCCGCTCACTCACTGTCTCTTATTCACGTCCTCCTTTCTCTCTCTCCTTTCTTTAACAGTCACAGTCGGAGGGGGAAAAGTCTGCAGAGAAGGAGCTCTTCTCTTTCCGGCCTAACTCCTCCTTTTTTCGAGTGGAGAAAAGCTGATATGGCCGAAATTCATCAGTCTTCCTCTTCCTCTCTTTCTCTTGAAAAGAAATATTCTTGACTCCTAGGAGTGAGATGGCGGGCGGACCTCTGTCCTGGAAAGAGAGAGAGAGAGAATACTTTTAGCTCGCATAAAAATTTGAACTAGCTCCGACAGTGGGAGTTAAAGGAGAGTCTTTGTCCTCCTCATTCTGGCGGTATGAAGTACCCAGTACCAAAAGGAAAGAAAGCCTGGCCATCCTCCTCTATATAACTTTCAGTACTGCAACCTTCCCTCAGCAAAAGTACATCTCCGCCCTCTTCCTCTTGCGTTTTAAAAGCTGCACTCTCATCCTACCCACCCCATCTCTGGCCGCAATCTCCCCCCCCCTGCCTCTCCTCCTTCATCCCGCCCAACTTCCTTTCCCCCCTTCCAGTTCCATCTCCTCTCTTCTACACACACACCCCAAAGTAGATAAAGGGGGAGGGAGGGAGGGAGGCCGGGTCGGGGCGGCTGCGGCGGCGTTGGAGTCGAGTTTGCTGTCGGGGCTGAGGGAAGGACGACCCCCTGCGTATAGCAGACACTTTAACCGCGAATTTGAATGCCCCATCTCCCCCACCCCCGCTCCTCTCCTCTCTTTACTCCCTCCCTCTCTCTTTCTCCGGGTCTCTCTCGCCTCTGCGGGGGAGATATGGTGAATTGGCGGAACGAGGGAGGAAAAGGAGCTGTGGGGGGAGGGAGAGGAACTATTTCTGGAGCTCCATCCCTCCTCTCTTTCTCTCTCTTAGAATTTGTGTTTGCTCAGCAGAGTGGTGGGGTGGGGAAGGGGGAGAGGGAGGATGCTTCTGGGAGAGGAATGCGAAGGAGGGAGGGAAAGGGAAAAGAGATGCCCACAGAAGACGACGAGAGAAACCAGAGAAACGGGGGGGGGGAGAAATAAGAAGCATGAGAACTGTGTTGGAGGGAGCGGATTAGGAGGAGGGCCACCGCCGCATAACTTGGGATGTAAGACAAGAAGACGGGGGTTGGCACTGCAGTCGCCTTGTTGCTGGGGACGTAGGGGCAATGCTTCCTTCTGCTGCCCGTCCGGAGAAATTAGCTTGGTTTGCAAGAGAGGGAAAACCCAACTAGGGGTTCTCAGATGTCAAAGAAGGGCGCTTCTTTCCAACTCACCCGTCAGACCCCTTAAAGATCGTCTGAAACACTGCAAAGCACTACTAAGCCACCACTCTCCACCAGCTCGCGCCAAAGACTGATGCGAAGAGCAGCAAAGCAAAGTTCGTCTAATTTTTTTGTACTTAGCGGGGCGGGGCAGCTGCTGATTGAAAATTTGCGCGTCATACCTACGTGTTGGGTAGATATGGCAGCACGTGCCCAAGTGGTCATAATCTCCTTGCGAACGCTACTACCTACAACAGTCCACGAATATCTTGTTTGCACAAACTCACCCACATTGTCTCTCCCAACTTTTTTTCAAACTGCGAGATAAGCAATGCGCCCGTTCCTTTTCGTCCCCCTCCCCCCCTCGTTCGAAGTTTGACATGCAATTCTGGCATTTTCTGCGAAAGATCGCCAACTTTGTATTCCTCTGCTTTTTTTGCACCCAGCGCCGAAACGAGTTTATGGGTTCCACAGTGCACTTCTCATCTACACGGCTTCTACTATACGAGCTATCCCTCCATTGCCTGGTTGAACCCTGGGTGCAAGCGATGCATTCTTTCCTTGTTGCGCAGATTGTGGCTAGCCTTGGCGAGCGAAGGAGAGAGAAAAAAGCTTCGACTTGCATAACGAGGCGCACCTCGAGTTCACGAGAAAAAAAAGTTTGGCTCCTTTCCTCTTTTTTTTCGTGAAACCACCTTTTCAGCGCATGGAGACCGCAGGAGGAAAGGACCCAGTGTCCCCTTTTGTGACGGGAATCCCCTAAAAACTTCAAGTAGCAAAAGGGGGAGGAAGTGGGGTGGGGGGGACGGTCACTGGTCGTAAAAAGACGGGACGGGTATACCGTGCTCTTAAAAAAGAAAAACCCCATACGCTTAGCGCTCTTCCACGGTATGGAAGAAGACTCCTTCCTCCCCCATTTTTACTCCAAACAAAAAATGGGCAGGAGCAGCTGCTCGAAATCTTTTTCTACCTTCCAACGAAAACAAACTCTTCTTCGAACTAATCTGGCTGCTGCAAACTCAAGCGCACGATTTATAAACCCCAAACCAGACTGTGTCCGGGCGACGACCGTGGATTTTTTTTCTTCTTCGTCTTTTCCCTCCAATGATGGGACCATAATTGATCCTTCCTTCTCCTCCTCTTCCTTCCCCTGCGGGGGCAGGATTTTGGGGCACACCTGCCGCCCGTTCCTTCTCCTTCTCCTCGCCCATTGTGGATGCCCAATGTGCCGCGACGGCGGGAACACAGAGGAAGCAAGGAGAAGGACTCAAAAGACACCCCCTGTCGCTTTTGCCACTCTCATCTTACAAAAGACGAAGACATGAGTTGTAGAGTGTTCCGGGTCACAAACCTACTTGCTGCTAAAATTGCTGCGAAAACCAAATCTAAACTCGCTTGATTTTTGCCTTTGTCAGTCGGAGTTGGATAATCCAAATTGCTACTTCGATCGACACCTGCCCGTCCGACCGGCGGCCACCAACTCGAGCAATTGCGTCTCTAAGGACTACCTTGCCCATGGCTGATTGATGCTCCTCCGTCAGTCCAGAAATCCCAAACCCTAACAGGAGGCAACAACGGACAGAGCCGATAATTGGGCTTCGAAGACGCTGTCGATAGCGAGAAAAATTGGGGCGCAGAAGCAGATTTCCTATTGCAATTCCCCGTTTTCTTGGGGCGCGGAGTCAACTCTTTTCTACCTCTCCTTTTTTCGGGTCTCAGATTTACAGCTGGATAAATGGGGTGGACAGGAAACGGAGGGTCAGGAGAGGAGTAATTTGAGCTCGCTTGATGGCGAACCCTGCTGCCGCCAGAAGGAGAAGAAGAGGGGGCGAAAGGTGATGGAAGGGGTCGAGTTGGAATCGTGGCGCGTGGTTGAGTTGCCAGTTCAAGGAAAAGCCACTTTGGGTTACCTTTTCTCGCAGTTGGAACCATTATACCCTTTGCTCTAAGAGTTCGTAACCATTTTTCACAAAAACCTCTTTTCTTCTACTACCAGTGAGCGATCGTGAGCTTTGGGCTTGAGTGGCAGGTGTCGCTCCATTCTCTCTCGTTCCCCCTTCTTCCCAATTTCCCTCCTTTTTGTTCTCGTGTTCTCCATTTCCTCTCGGTTCCCGATAAGAGAGAGAAAGAGAACAGAATCGGGCGCAAAAATATTTGCTTTCCTCGCCCAAAAAAGCGCTGGCGAGTACGAAGAGAGGAAAAGATGGAAAAGCCCTCCTCCTGGAAAGAACCAACCGCCCTCCTAAGTCCTCTTCTCTTCAGTGAAGCAAATAAATACAACGGAGGTGGCCTTCTTCTCATACATGGACCTTCCCCCCCTTTTGTTCCCTCCTGTCCCAGAATAACCCTTTCGGCACCAGAAAGAGAGAGAATAGTCGGGGCTAAGCACAGACAGCTCCGGGGGGGGGGGGGGGGGGGGGGGGGGGGGGGGGGGGGGGGGGGGGGGGGGGGGGGGGGGGGGGGGGGGGGGGGGGG
>JAAUYB010142321.1_pt1 | contig 10090 bp, 16 predicted proteins | sample 7278071 | NCBI WGS metagenome assembly JAAUYB01 (sample SAMN14350121, study PRJNA611818) | marine sediment metagenome | isolation source: surface marine sediment (1.8m) | place: French Polynesia: Moorea | collected 2018-08 | reverse complement strand
TTGTCCCCTAACCCCAAATTAGATCGGTGCTTTTTTGCCAAAACCATTTAAACATTTAGCCGTTATATTAAATATCTTAAAACTGAGCTGCTTTGAATTAATAGTGGTTTATTTTTTTATTTTTCCTTTTTTAGATGCAAAACGCGAGCAAAAAGACGAGACAACAGTGATGAAAGGAGCAAGAAGAAAGCAAAGAAATCCAAGACGTCAAGGAATAATGATATAATATAAAGAGAAGAAGAAAAAAAAATTTGAAAAATTCCGGGCTGTAGAAACTATTGCTAGATTTGTGAAAGCAGATTGTTTTTTCTCATTCCACCTTTAGACGCAGCCCTACGGTGACGCGCAAAAGGGATATTTTTGTTCAGTTTTTAAAAGTTTCTTTCTTTATATTAGGGGCACATGAGCAAAGGTTTACAAAAGGCCTTTGCTGGTACATGTTTAAGGGCAGAATTTTCGCTTTACTTCTGAATCATAGAAAGGCATATACCACACAGATCAAGTCACAGCAGCAAAGACCAACCAGACATTGGACTAAGTGTTGCAAATCAATGTCACAAGCAGATTTTGCTTCACTTGCAAAAAAATAATGCTCAATTCCGTCGCCTTTTTGGGAGTTGGTGGCATTCGCACATATATATTTCGTACTCTATTTCATTCCTCTTTTTAAAACGATTTGTTGATGCATTGACTGTTGTTCATTCCAGCCTCATCTTCATTAGACTCTGTTTCTTGTCCACCCTGGAATATAGGATGTCTATGGGAGTCCTGGTGTCAAGGTGAGAAGGGGCCGCCATTATGATGCCAAAGGTGCCTGAGTCATTGAAAAACAGTCAATTGAGCAATTGGTTGTTTTATAACGAACTCTTAAAAAAGACAATATTGGTAGCAAGATTTTTCCACTTATGGTATATGAAAGTTTTTGTTTTGCCGTCAACAATCACCGTTTTTAAAACCTGTCTTGCTGTTTAATCCAATCCAGCATTGTGCAAGACGATTTCAATTCCTTGCCTATTATGGGAGGTAGTGTCATTGTGAAACACATTTAATTCAACTATGTTATACGTGTTGGTAGCAAGATCTTTGTGAATGTTTATAAGTGTTTTTAAGGACTAACACTCCGTCCGCGTTTAAAACCTTGCATGGTGTGGTGTTGTCAAAATACTTGCCTATTACACAAGCCACTGTAAACATCCAGAGGAGGATTCGGTCCAAAACCATCGCAACGTACTTCCAATCGTCGGAAAACTGTGGAAAAAGACATGCAATTGTGGTAGTCATATTAGGTGTTAAAATCTTCTAGAGCTAGTGAAATTCCTAAGTTATTATTGGCTGGAAACACACAATTCAGAATGTGTCATATTACCCCTTCGAAGTTATCCTCGTTTTTTACGTGCTGGGCGACGAATTTGAGTGCGTTTACCGCTCTCTCAATGGCGGGGGAGACCAACTGCTGGTGGAGGAGATGGTGGTCCACAGCCGCGGAAGATTCGTGGAAGGACCTTAAAAAACGACAATGTCAATTGTTTTTTAAATCAAAAGCCAAGTCCAAGTTGCTAAAAAAAGTGCATTTTTTCCGCAAAGCTACAATTTGCTTGGAAGCCCTCAAATTTGGCACAGTACCATATATACAGTACTGTACACTAGGGGAACTGAGCATAGGGGGTTAAACTGCACTCTTAGTTCGTGAAAAAGATCTGAAATAATCAAGTCTTGTTTTGGTCTAGACAAAGTTTTGTGCGAAAAAGGTTTTTTTGTTGACATTTACCTATCGTCGCCTATGACCGAAGAGAATGTCGGCGAGTGCGTCCCTCCTCCTCCCCCGTTTTCAAGCGCCGCCGCTGCCGAAGGGTTGTTCTTGTCTGGGTTATATCCCAGGAAAGGGCTCTCTGCGATGTACTTGACCTCTACGCTCTCCTCAGAGTCGTCGTAAGACTTGTTTGTCGTGTTGGTGGCCTGGTCAGGGTCAAAGAGAATGTCCTGGTCTTCGTCGTCATCCTGCTGAGGGCGCTGGATGAACAAGTACTTGGGAAGGACGTCGATGAAGATCTTGCGGACCCAGGGGGCCATCTGAAGATATTTTATCAAATGGTTGAAACATATTTGACGGCAAGAGTATATTGTGTCCTAATTCACTTTGTGTGTTGCTGGCGTGCGGAAATTCACGTTTAGGACACCAATTGTGACGACGACGGAGAAGGTGACGAGCATCATAGTGAAGAGGAGGTACTTGCCCAGGAGGGGCACGGCCAAAGAGGTCGGAGGGATGATCTCGGCAAGGAGCAAGAAGAACACCGTCAGGGACAAAAGGATGGAAATGGAAAGGGAGACCTGAAGACATAAAAATTGGTTGCAAAGAGATGCAATGTCGATCAGAATGTGTACAGTGTACCAAAACTAGCAATTAATAAAAAAGAACAAAACATAAAAGTCCTTGTTTTTCCGCACCTTTTCTCCCGAGTCCGATGGCAGATAGAATACAAGGAGAGAGAGGAAGGATATTCCGACGCAGGGGATAATGACGTTAACGGAGTAGAAGAGGGACTTTCGTCTCAGTTTGAGGAAGAACATAATGTCCGGATAAGGCTCCTCGCAACAGGGATAGTACTTCTCGTTTCTCTTTGCCTCCGCCGTCATTACGTCCCACTCGGTGGAGATATAATACTCCTGGAGGTCCATCCCCATGTCGATTATGTTGTTGTCGCCGCGTTGGTTGATGTGACGAAGGTCAACCTAAGTAATAATAATAAAAATCCCAGAATGTGGGATATCGAAAGGCACAGCGGGCACACCATGTATCCGTCATAAGTCCAGGAACCGAACTTCATGTGGCACTCTTGCTCGTCAAAGGGGAAGAACTGGACGTTGATCTCGCAGGAGGACTTATAGATGGCGGGAGGGTTCCAGGTCACTTTGCCAGAGTAGTGCAGGATGGCTTTAGTCATTATGGTCACCTCGTAGTTTCCGTCCGCGCTGTAGAAAAAAGTGAAATTAAGATATATATGATATGTATACTTTTACATGTCTGTCTAACTTACTTGTTGTACAGTACAATATCGGGAAGCCAAATGTCGTATGACGGTACGTGTAGGTGCTTTACGCCACCGTAGTCGTCAGGGTTCCACTTTAATTTGTAGTCGACCCATTCCTGCAAATGCAGCACGCAAAAGTAAAATAAAAATCACCAAGAAGAATCGAACAAATCCCACCTGTTCCACCCAAACATTGGTGATCATAATTTGACGTTTCATGTCCACGCCGATTATCTGAGATAACTTTAGACCAAGTTTTACAGTTAGCCTATCTGAGCTGTTTCCTACTGGCCGAATCAATCTAAAAACAGTGTTATATGTAAATAAGTTGTAGCTCAACTGGTTCTGCTTACTTGTTGTAATTGGCCAACAAATCGTCGTACAAACTTTTGGCGTCAGGATTAGCCGTTGATCTTTGACTGAAGCACAAAAATACGCAAAAAACAAAGAAATAAAACTGTTTATGAAGTACCAAGAAGGACATAATGGACAAGGCTGTTGCTTTTTTCTCGTCTTTATAGAAGCTGCTTTTGGGGCTTTCTTTTTGTCCTTGTTTAAAGATGAAAGCTTTCTGCCTGACAAGGATGCTTGAAAGAAAGGGCCTTTGCAGCTGAAAAAATCCTACAAGATGGCGAGCCCTTTTTTCTTTTTTCTATTTCTTTTAACAATGACAAAGGCCAATCCAGATGCCAAACGCCTTTATGACGATTTGTTGTCAAATTACAACCGATTAATAAGACCTGTGTCAAATCACACAGAAAAAGTCACTGTTAAACTTGGCTTACGGCTCTCTCAACTAGTTGACCTGGTATGTGTTTTACTAATTTCTGCTAAAAATACTAAAGCAAAATTGTTTTTCAGAATCTAAAAGATCAAATTCTAACTACTAACGTATGGTTAGAGCATGTAAGTACACATTATAACGTACTGTAAAACATTTGACAATAATTTGTTTTTCCTAGGAATGGCGAGACCACAAGTTTCGATGGGATCCTGAAGAATATGGTGGAGTAACAGAAATTTATGTTCCCTCTGAACATATTTGGCTACCAGATATTATTTTATATAACAAGTAAGTCAAGAACTGGACGAAAAACAACCTTTCGTACATTGTATGTTTTTGTTTCTAAGTGCTGATGGAGACTACATAGTAACCACAATGACAAAAGCCATCTTACATCATGACGGCACAGTGGTTTGGACACCGCCGGCTATTTTTAAATCTTCTTGTGAAATAGACGTCGAATTTTTTCCGTTCGACCAACAAAACTGCTTTTTAAAATTTGGAAGTTGGACATTTGACGGGTTTCAGGTAAAAAACTTTAAAATATTATGACATTTTCTTTCTCATATCAATTTGTTTAGGTTGATTTGATTCACATAAATTCACAGCCCGATAACGATACAGTGTCATACGGTATGGATCTGTCTGAGTATTATTTAAATGTCGAATGGGATATTTTAAGTGTGCCAGCTGAAAGACATGTAAAAATTTATCCGTGTTGTCCGGAGCCATATCCAGGTATAATATACTGTAATTAAGTATAAATCAAACCTGAAAATGTTAATTTCAGACATATTCTTCAGCATTGTCATTAGACGAAAACCGCTATTTTATATCGTAAACTTGATTATACCTTGCGTTGGCATTTTTTATCTTTCCATTCTATCCTTTTATTTACCAGCACAGGTATTTTTCCTTGCATACTTGTTTAACCAATTTTGCTCATTTGTCTAAAAACATTGAATCAATTTCAGTCTGGAGAAAAAACAGCTTTAGTAACGGCAATTTTAGTGTCGCAGACACTTTACTACAGTTTAATTATTGAATCTATTCCTGCAAATTCTGTAACCCTTCCATTGCTTGGCAGGTAAGACTTTTTTTAAAAAAAAGCACTTTTTTATTAACCGTATATTTTTAAGGTACCTGGCTTTTAGCATGGTTTTAATAGCAGTTGCCGTTACTTTATCAACGGTTATTTTAAATTTACATTACCGTAAACCATCGACTCATAAAATGCCTGAATGGGTTCGAAAAATTTTCATTCAAAAGTTGCCACGTATGATGTTGATGCGTGTGCCTCTACAAGTAATGAAAGATACAATGAAAAGTCGAAGAAGCAAATTTTTGCGCCAGTCGGATCCTGCTCTTCAAAGTCTCTCAGGTATAAACAAGAAAACAAACAAGATTTTATTAAATAAATTATGAAAACTTGATTAGGCGAAGAAGAAAACGAAACTAATAATCCCACATCTTATACTGAGAAAGTACAAAAGCATTTAAAAACTCATTTAAATGGATTGTATAACGGATTGTCAAAAATTATGTTAACAACTTGCAACATGACACCAGCTACAGATCAAAGAGCTCCTTTTTCTGTTGAAAAAGCAATTCACAATATTATGTTTATAAAACATCATATGAAAAGACAGGACGAGTTTGATGCTGTAAGTATTTTTTGGTAACTTTAGGACAATTGTTGTGTATGTTTCAATGCATTTACTATTTTGTAGGAGGATCAAGATTGGGGTATTGTTGCCATGGTACTTGATCGCCTATTTTTGTGGGTGTTTGGCATTACTGCTTTTGTTGGAAGCCTTATGATTTTATCTGGTTCACCATATTTATATGAAGAGATAAAACCAATTGACGTTCGATTTTCGAAAATAGCTCAAGAACAAAGCAGAATGTTCGATGAGTAAAGTCTTTACATTTTTGATTGTACGTGTTCTGCATGAAATATAACTACATACCTATATCTCAAAAGGAAACGTTTTGCTTTTCTTAATGCAGCTATTTTTGTGATTTTTATTAGAACTTGAATTAGGGAAAAAAATATAAAAAACGATTTTTAGTTACAAATTGTTTGCTCACAAAAGTTACAAAAAGAAAGTAGTAGGAAACTGACAAAAACACTCAAAACAAAATGTACTCCAAAAGTCTGCAAATGTATTTATTTGCTTTTCTTGCATTTATACAAAAATCATTGCAAACGTCGCGCAGTCACACGTTAGCAACAAAACATGGGCTGTTGCAGGGTTCCGAAGAAGCTTTTTACAGTAACTCAGCAAAGCTTAGAGTCACTGTATATAAGGTAGATATATTTTGTAAAAAAAGGAAATAAAAATTTTGGTTTTTTGGCACGTAAGAATATTTTTTAAAAAGTTGTGACAAATGGATAGTTTTTTAGGGCATTCCGTACGCTGCCCCACCAATTTCCCATTTGCGCTTTCTGCCACCTGCTTCATCAGCTCCATGGAAAGGCATAAAAGATGCTACTCACTTTAAACCAGTGTGCCCACAGACATTTAAAGAAGTGTATTTTGGAAACAAAAATGTAACTTGCTCTCGTTTAAAATCAACAGTAGATCAAGAAAAATGCACGGTAAAACCCAAAACTACTCAAACTTATGTTTTTTTAAATAAATCAAGTTTCGTTTTCAGATGGAAAAAAAGGAGTATAAAAAGTTAGCACTTGAAAACGAGGACTGTCTTTATCTTAATATTTACGTTCCTTTTAAACAAAACGAAGGTAAAAGTGATCAAAAATGTTTAATAAAAGAAAAACACATAAAACTTGTTTTTAGACAAAAAATTGCTTCCTGTTGTATTGTTTATTCACGGAGACAGTTTTGAAAAAGGAAGCGGAAATTTATACAGTGGAACTGGACTGGCTGCATTGGGAAACGTTGTTGTGGTTACTTTTAATTATAGACTAGGATTTCTAGGTAAGCAAAGAAAACATTTACAGAACATTAAATAAAAAGTTGTTTTGTAGGATTTCTCAATTTAAAAGACAAAAAAACTGAAGATTTTGCTCCAAATCTGGGAATTCTAGATCAAATAGCAGCTTTGCAATGGATAAAAGAAAATATAATATCTTTTCAAGGAAATGCTTCTGAAGTCACTTTAATGGGACATGGATCAGGAGCAGTTAGTGCTCAGTTTCTTATGTCTTCAAAAATGCTACCAAAAGGTATTTTTTTAAAAGAAAAACCAGATTTAGAGTTTATATGCAACATTGTTGTTTCAGGAATGTTGTTTAAACGCGTAGCTTTGATGTCTGGTTTCGCAACTTCTTTAAATGCTTTTGGCAAAAGCACCGAAACTTGGAGCAAGCATATGATAGAAGTAAAAAAATCAGAAAACACAATAACACAAAAATTGCAATAATGTTACCTTTTTTAGAATTTGAACTGTTCTTCAACAAGAATAATACAAAATGTTATTGACTGTCTTCAAACAAAATCTTTGGCAGATCTAAAGATGTCAACAATCTACCCATCATCACAAAATGATAAATATGTTTTCCTTAATAAGTAATCATTTCACGCTATTCATACAAAGTATAAATTAAATTTTTGTCATTTCAATTTGTAGATGGGGACCGACAGTCGATAATTTAGTAGTTCAATCGTTTGAAAAAGATATTGGTACCTATCTAGCGAGAATATCATCCTATCCTGTATTAATAGGAGTAAGCTCAGGAGACGCAATGATTTTTCTCAGTGGAAGAGAACTTGAATATGGTATTACAAAACAGGTACTTTCATCCAGTATGAAAATGGGTTTTTTCATTAAAAAGATTTTTAGGCGCGAAATAAAATACTATCGGATTTGGTTTTTGAGTTGTATCAAGCCAAACAACAGGAGATATTTTATACCATTGCACATGAATACACTGATTGGCAAACTACAAACAGGTATTGCTTGCTGATTTTTGGTTTGATACTAATGTATCTCAATTTTTTCCAAAAAAACCGAGAAAAATGTTTCACGTAACTAAAAAAAGTAAAAAAAATTCTAACAAAAAAATAAAACGATCTAGTCAATGAGAAACAATCATCACTTATTTGTTTTAGGAACCATCCTGTAAATATGCGTGACAACATTTTGCATGCCTTGCAAGACGGACTTTTTACTGCACCAGCTTTTGAAACTTGTGATTTTCACGCCAGCGTTCAGAATAATACTTTTGCGTATATTTTTGATTACCCAACTAAATCATCTCCATACACCAAAGTGAGAAAGTTTGTAATTTTTCATAAAAACTGTTTTTGAAAAAGTGTACTTGCAGAGACAGGGTGCTAGTTATAAGGAAATTTTGCAATATGTTTTTGGATATCCATGTTTAAACTCAAATATATACACTAAAGAAGAAACTGTATTGTGCCAAACAATGATAAAAACATGGTCTCAGTTTTTTAAAAATGGGTAAGAGATTTCAATTAGTCATTTTTGCTATATTATAGCTTTAAAAGTCTTAAAATTATAGGAATCCGAATGAAAAACATAAAACAGCTTGGAAATCATATGACTCAAAACACAGGAATTACTTACATATAGGTATAAATATAGTTTTTTGTCATAGCTTCTTTTTCTTTTAGCAAAATTCTTCCAGGGTTGACAATTAAATCTCGAAATCATTATAGATCGAGAGAACTAGCTTTATGGCAAAATTTGATTCCCGATTTACTGCATAGTAACGGCAAAAATCAAAAATCAGTTGACACCTATAAAATAGACAAACCAATTACTTTTTCTTACCAAAACTACTATGAATTGCTGTCTTTTTTGCCAAAACTAAAAAACGTTGTACTAAACGAACACTTTCCGCCATCATCTAGAGAGGTAACTTTTTAGATACAAATATTTATATTTAATTAATAAATTTATAAACCGGTAGGTTGTTTTGCCCAATTCTACTTTAAATCGATACTACACAGAAAAACACAAAAAAAATATTACGTTCTCAACTGATTTGTTGGAAATTCCAGCGGAGGCTTTAACTTCTCATTATTCTACAGCTTTAAGTGTAACAATCGCAATCGGTTGTTCGTTATTGGTGCTTAATGTTTTGATATTTGCTGCTGTATACTACCAAAAAGATAATTTTGACATAGATGTCAGGTATCAAATTAGTTATATTTAATGTCTTCTTGCCAATTAAGTATTGTAAAAATTTCAGCTCACACATTTTCGAAAACGATGAAACTCCTGGGTATCACCAGCAAAAATTTATTTGTCCGTTGGGGCCTCACGACAATAACTCTTTGGAAGACATTCAAACAAAAAAATGTGTAAACAAAAAAGCCATGCGTTTTGTTAGCCCAATCGAATGAAATATCATTTCAATTGGATATAGCAGGAAGAAACAAGCGATGACGGGATGTTGCCTTCACAGGATTTTGACGTGACGAAAGACGAGATGCTGGGCAAGTGACTTCATGAGCATATCCCTCTCCATGGAAAATGCTTGACTCTGCCCAAGTTCGCCGTCGTGATCCAGCGGCCCTAAAGTCATTTTTTTATTAATTGTTAGAATTATTGAAAAACATGACAAACCTTGTTTGCTGAAATTGTTCCGATTGATTCCATGACTGAGATTGTGCATTTGTCCAAAATCTTGAAGAAACTTGGTTTTGCCTAAACATACAAAATTATTACGAATTATTTGAAAAAAAAAACGAATAGTCATTACTCGGATAGTTGTTGGGCTTGTAGCATTGACTGACGTCGATGATGATCAATGACAGAGAGATCTTTTTGTTGACCAATGATTACACCACCTTTGTTTTCTCGTAGAGAGCTAGCAAAAGCGTTTTGCTTTACAGCGGATATTGACTTGCTCTCACTTGACCTGAAACCATTTATCCATTATATTTAAAAAAATACAGGAAAAGGAAGATGTTACCTTGCATGCACGTCCACAGTTTTTGTTGCCTTGGTAATATTGTCTTGAAACGCTTTTTTGCTTTGAGAAACATTTTCGTTCCCAAAGAAATGTCCCAAACTTGACACATTCCGTTGACTAAGAGAAGAACTGATCTGGTTTTTCCTCAGGCTGGAAAAACTGTGAACAGATTTTTTGGACCCTTGAATTGATGAAGAGTTTCTTCCTAAAGAGGCGCCTTCCGGCCTGAGGTTGTCCTGGTGCTTCACCACCCCCACCCTCTCTCCCTTGGTGGCCCACTCGCGCCTGGAGGTGTCGATGCGCCCCTCCATGTGGAGGTTGTCGTCGTGCCGCACAATCTGCGCCCTCTCTCCTGGCGCCCAC
>JAAUYB010097360.1_pt1 | contig 10091 bp, 5 predicted proteins | sample 7278071 | NCBI WGS metagenome assembly JAAUYB01 (sample SAMN14350121, study PRJNA611818) | marine sediment metagenome | isolation source: surface marine sediment (1.8m) | place: French Polynesia: Moorea | collected 2018-08 | reverse complement strand
CCGGTGCCCATGGTGCGGGTGCACCGGGTTGAAACCGGTCCGCGGGCGATTGTGGTCCGGGGCGAGGGTACTGTCAGGCCGCGGCGGGAAATCGAACTGGTGCCCCAGGTGGGCGGGAATATCGTTTATGTTTCGCCCGTTCTGATCGACGGCGGCGAATATGAAAGGGGCGATATCCTGGTGAAAATCGATCCCCAGGATTATCAACTGGCGGTTACCCTGGCAGAGGCTCAGGTCAAGGATGCGGAAAGCAGTCTGCGGGTCGCCGAAGAAGAAGCGGCCTCCTCCATCGAAGAGTGGCAGCTGCTCTACCAGAGCAACAAAAAAACCGGCAGGGAGATTCCGGCTCTGGTGGCAAAGGAGCCCCAGCTGGCAGCTGCCAAAGCGAGGCTTGCCGCTGACCGGGCCGATCTGCAAAAGGCGATACTCAATCTTGATCGTACGGAATTGAGGGCCCCATTCGACGGTCGTGTCAGTGAGGAGCGAATTGACATCGGGCAGTATGTTGCTCCCGGTAGGAACCTGGCGACTTTGTATTCAACCCGGGCGGCGGAAATCGTTGTGCCATTCGATGATGAAGCTCTTTTCTGGTTTGATGTGCCGGGGTTTACGCCCGGCAATGGGGATGGTTCACCCGTTAAGGTCATTGCCCGGATTGCCGGACGGGATCGCAGCTGGTCCGGGAAAATTATGCGTGCTGAAGGAAAACTGGATGAGCGCACTCGCATGATCAACGTGGCGGTGCGGGTGGAGAATCCCTACGCCACCAAGCCGCCGCTTGTTGCCGGGCTTTTTGTCACGGTGGAGATCACGGGACATACAATTGAAAATGCGGCCGTCATACCGCGTTCGGCCCTCAGAGACAACAATACCGTGTGGGTTGTCGACGACAGCGGCCGGCTGACATTCCGCGAGGTGGACATCGCCCGCCTGGAAACCAATCAGGTCATTCTGCGCTCCGGTCTCACAGATGGTGATCAAATCGTGACCTCCGGTTTGAGGGCGGTCACAGATGGCATGCAGGTGCGTATTGTGCCGCCAAACAAGGATCAGAAGTCATGAAAACTGCTGTAGCCTGGTTTGCCGAAAATCATGTTGCCGCAAACCTGCTGATGTTCTTTTTGCTGTTGGCCGGCGCTTTTACCGGTCTCAACATGAAGATAGAGGTTTTTCCCGAAACGGATCTCGATATCATTTCGGTTAACACCGAATACCCGGGGGCTTCACCGGCAGAGGTCGAGGAGGCGATTTTGCGCCGGGTCGAAGAAAAACTGGCCGGCCTGGCAGGGATCAAAAGAATTGACTCCAGTGCCCGGGAAAGTTTCGGATCCGTCACCATAGAAGTGATGAAGAACTGGGATGTCAAAAAGCTGCTGGATGATGTCAAATCAGAAGTTGATCGCATTACGACCCTGCCGGATGAAGCCGAAAAACCGGAGGTGCAGGCCGTAACCCGGCGCAGCCGGGTGATCAATGTGGCCATTTTTGGCGATGCCGGGGAATCAACCATCAAACATCTGGCTGAAAGCATAAAAGACGACCTCACCAATTTGCCCGGCATCACCCTGGCAGAAATGAGAGGCCTGCGAAAATCGGAAGTCTCCATCGAGATATCGGAAGAGACCCTGCGCCGTTACGGATTGACGCTGGGGCAGGTTGCCCAGGCGGTCCGCAAGGGCAGCCTCGATCTTCCGGCGGGACGCATCAAGACCAGCAGCGGCGAGATCCTGATTCGGACCAAAGGCCGCCGCTATCATGCGGAAGACTACCGGGACGTTGCCGTGATTACCTATGCCGACGGCCGCAAGGTCACCCTGGGACAAATTGCGAATTTACGGGACGGATTTGAAGATGTTGATTTGAATTCCCGGTTCCAGGGTAAACCGGCCGCCATGATCCAGGTTTATCGGGTGGCGGATCAAAATGCGCTGAAGGTGGCCGAGACCGTCAAGCAGTATCTGGAGAAAACAAGGCCGGGGCTGCCCTCGGGCGTTGATGTGGCATATTATTCGGATCGATCCGAGATTTTGAAAAGCCGCTTGAATTTGCTTCTGAAGAATCTGGCGGTGGGGTTGATCCTGGTCAGCATTATGCTGAGCCTATTCATGAATATACGTCTGGCCTTCTGGGTCACCCTGGGAATTCCGATTTCGTTTATGGCGGCTTTGCTGGTGTTGCCCCAGTTTGATGTCTCCATCAATATGATCTCCTTGTTCGCCTTCATTATGGTCCTGGGTATTGTTGTGGATGACGCCATCATCGTCGGAGAGAACATATATCGCAAACAGGAGGAAGGCCACGGCTCTCTCAAGGCTGCCGTGGAGGGCACCCTGGAAGTCGGCCGGCCGGTAATTTTCGCCGTTCTGACGACCATCGTGGCCTTCTGGCCGCTGACCATGGCTGAGGGAACCATGGGCAAAATAATGCGCAATATTCCCATTGTGGTGGTTCTGGTTCTGGCCGGATCCCTGGTTGAATCCCTGTTTATACTGCCGGCGCACCTCGAGCGCAGCGCCAAAAAAGCCCGGCAGAGAAATCCCGGCCCGATCCGGGAGAAGCGCTTTGCCCGCTGGCTGCGGCTGATCATCAACGGTCCCTACAACCGTCTGGTATTCACATGTGTGAACTGGCGCTACGCCGTTATTGCCCTTGGATTGGTCGGTTTGCTGCTCAGCTACGGCGTCTGGCAGGCCGGGTGGATAAAATTTGTTTTTTTCCCGCGGGTCGAAGGCAACACCATGCGCGCCTACGTCACCATGCCGGTGGGCACCCCGGTGGAACGAACAGAGGAGGTTATCGACCGCATCGAACAGGCTGCCCTGGCGGTCATCGGAGAGGCCGACAGCCGGCGGCCGCAGGATGCACCCTCCCTCATGCGCTATAGCATGATGTTAATCGGCCGCCATTCAGGCCGGGGGGCAACGAGCGGCACCGGCGGGCATCTGGCGCAGATCTGGGTCAATTTGATTGACAGTGAAAAGCGATCTGTCAGCACGGCCGAGCTTGCCCGGCGCTGGCGTAAAAAAATTGGCAATGTCCCCGATGCCGAATCCGTGACCTATCGCAGTGAAATTCACGGTGCCGGAAACCCGGTCGAAATCCATTTATCTCTGGATGATCACAACCAGCTCGAAGCTGCTGCCGAAGATCTGAAAGCGGAGCTGAAGGCATATCCGGGCGTCTTCGATATCGGCGACAGTTTTTTGCCGGGCAAAAAGGAAATGCAGCTGAAGCTCAAACCAGCCGCGCGCAGCCTGGGCCTGACGCTGGACGATCTGGCGCGACAGGTGCGGCACGCGTTTTATGGCTCTGAAGCACTGCGTCTGCAGCGCGGCAAGGACGAATTAAAGGTCATGATCCGCTATCCCGAAGCTGAGCGCAAATCGCTGGGGTCGGTGGAGGACATGCGAATTCGAACCCCCGATGGTCTGGAGGTGCCGTTCGGTCAGGTGGCCCAGGTCAACATCGAGCAGGGCTATGCCGCGATTCAACGCGCCCAGCGTCTGCGCGTCATCAAGGTGACGGCCGATATTGAGCCCTCCGTAACCAACGCCAATGAAGTCCGCATGTCTTTAAAGGACACCGTCCTGCCGCGGCTGCAGAACTTTTATCCCGGCCTGCGGTACACCGTGGAAGGCGAGGGTAAACAGCAAAAAGAATCACTGGGTGATGTCATCAAGGGTTTCGGTCTTGCTCTCTTCGGAATTTATGCCCTGCTGGCCGTACCGTTTCGATCATTCAGCCAGCCGATTATCGTGATGGCTGCCATCCCTTTCGGTTTTGTGGGCGCCCTTGCGGGCCATTTGATCATGGGGTTCAATATCAGTCTACTGAGTCTTTTTGGTATGGTCGGGTTGGCCGGTGTCGTGGTGAATGACTCCCTGGTTCTGGTATACACGGCCAACGGCCTGCGTCAACAGGGCATGCGGGCCCACGAGGCGATTGTCAAAGCCGGCTGCCGTCGATTCAGACCGATTCTTCTGACGTCTCTGACGACGTTTGCCGGATTGACCCCCATGCTGCTGGAACGCAGCGTGCAGGCCCAATTTCTGATCCCCATGGCAATCAGCCTGGGATTCGGCGTTTTGTTCGGTACCATCGTAACCTTGTTGCTGATCCCCAGCGGGTACATGATTCTGGAAGACATCCAGAAGCTGTTCGGCATCACCCGGGGCGACGTGGTCGCCGATCAAACGAATCCTTAACCCGGCAAAGCCGGGAATGAATATTGAATATTGACTATTGAATATTTGAGGCATTCTATCGATCTTATTCATTCCTGGATCAACTTAGCATAATTAGGTGCTGTGACAATAAAATTGACAGAATTCCTTCATTCTTCAATTGTCAATTGTCATTAGTCAATTTTATCACGTCGCATTGGCGGGTTTGGCGCGGGATTCTCGGGCGGCTATCTCCGGGTCGATACGCCAGGTGATCAGCGGGGAAAGCGTATAAAGAAACATATAGGCCAGGGCAGTGTGCCCGAAATAAGGGGTAAAAACAGACAGCAATAGCAGCAATGTCAGGCGCAGAAACCAGGGATTTCTGCTCATAAACCGTCCCAGATGCAGGTAGCGGATCGGATACAGATTCATGATAATCGCGGTGAATACCATTAAACCGCAGCAAAACATTCCCCAGAATCCGGCCCACCGGGAGGCGTCGTTTACCGCCTGCATAAAAATGATCAGAGGCGCCACGGCCAGCATGGCAGCCGCCGGGGTCGGCATGCCCTTGAAAAAGCCCGGTATGGGATTTTTATCAATTGTGAAATAAACCAATCGCGCAATCCCCAGAACAGCATATGACAATGCTATCAACCCGATCGGCACTTTTTGAATGCCCGGTCCGGAATACGCCGAAAGGGTGATATAAAAAATCCAGGCCGGTGCGATGCAGAAACTGACGGCATCTGAAATATCATCCAGAACGCCTCCGAGCGTGATGTTGTGGGATTTGTCGGTTTCCTCCGGCAGAGGTTCGGTCAGGCCCAATTTACGGGCCAGGGCGCCATCCAGTTTATCGAAGACACCGGCACCGATTAGAAACATATAAGCTTCCCGAATTCTTCCCTGATAGGCAAAGAAGATCGCCAGCAACCCCATCATGGCGTTCATAAATGTCAAGGCATTAGGAAAGACCGCCAAAATGCGCCGTCGCAGTCTTTCATTTCCCAGGCAGAGCTCATCCAGACACAATGTCCCGTATTTGCGGCAATACATGGCGATGGAGCCCAGGTTGAAGATCAAAAACAGAATTTCAATGAAAAACAAACCCCGCAGCGGAAAATTCCCCAGCCAGGAGACCGATGCATAGATGCGGGTCGCCGGGCCCTCCGGAACATAGAACGCATAGGCATACAGCAGGGCCCCAACCGGCGCGGCAACGATGGTTCTTATTCTTGAAATTTCGCTGTATTCGGGATCCTGGTCGTTTCGAATGGCAAACCCGCGCATAAAATGGGCAAAGTTGTCGCGAACCAGCACCGTAACCGTCAGCACCAGGACCAGTATGGCGTGCAGCAATTCGGCCCGATTGGGATCCGGTGTGATAATGTGGATGCGCCACATGGTTCCGACCGCGACCAGCGGGAAAATAATCGAATACACCACTTTGTCCATTATTCGGTCGGCCAGTTGGGCCATTACGGGGTGCGGATGATATCGGGCGGCAAACCAGCCATCGACCAGATCAAAGGTCATGGAGATGAACAGGAAGACCGCTCCCAGCGTGTAGAGGACTGGGCTGCGGGTCCACATGACGGCAATTGCGCAGATCATTCCACCAAAGACGAGGGGCGGGCGGCCGTAAACCAGCAATGTGGTGAAACTTTTCGGGATATAATGTTTTCCGGACATGCTACATTTTATAAGTTGGACAAAAAAACTCTAACCTGATCGTTGATGGTATTTGAAAGTCCGGGTCAGGTTATAGAGGCTTATTTGTGTATCGGCGCTGTTTGACAATCGCGTCAAATTTTTAGGCCTTCGAGCTTCAATCCGAAACCACGGCGGCTGTCTGTTCAGACTCTTCAAATATAAAGAAATCCGGGCATTGTGTCAAGGAAACGATGCCTCAGCCAAACGGCAGCAGACATCCATCAGCCGAAGTGTCCGGAATGTTTTTGCTTTGTTGATTCGTATTTGGTAACCTTCCTTCATGACCGCATCGATTTATAGGAAGGTTGGTGTCGCCGCCATCATTATGATGGCGTCGGTTTTTTTAAGCCGCCTGTTCGGATTGTTCCGGCTGATGACGATTGCATACGTCGGTGGACGAAGCGGTGAGGTCGATGCCTATCAGGTGGCCTTTGTTATTCCGGAAATTCTAAATCACATTGTCGCCAGCGGTTTTCTTTCGATCACCTTCATACCGATTTTTTCCCAATATTTGTCACAACATCAAGAAGACCAGGGTTGGCAGGTGTTTTCCACTATACTGACCAATTTTGGCTGCGTTCTGTTAATTTTTGTCGTTTGGGCGCACATTTACGCCCCGGAACTCGTGGCCCTGCTGGCCCGGGGCCGTCTGGACCCCTTGTTCAGAGATGCCGTGGTCGGAATGACGCGGATTATCATGCCGGCCCAGTTTTTCTTTTTTGCCGGCGGGCTGTTCATGGCAGTCCAATTTTCCAAAGAAAAGTTTTTAATTCCAGCGCTGGCTCCCTTGATCTACAATGCGGGAATTATTGCCGGCGGCTGGCTGTTGGCACCTCGCATCGGCATGGAAGGCTTTTCGTGGGGAGTATTGGCAGGCGCTTTTGTGGGCAATTTTGCCCTTCAATGGTGGGGAGCCCGGCGGGTGGGTATGCGATTTTCGATCCGGTTCGATATCAAACACCCGGATCTGATCCGATACATCAAACTGACTTTGCCGCTGATGTTCGGTCTGACAATGTTCTTCTCGATGGAAGTGTTCAAAATCTTTTTCGGATCCTATTTGCCGGCAGGCGGGATAGCCGATCTGGAATACAGCCTGCGCACCATGCTCCTGCTGGTGGCTTTTTTCGGCCAGGCGGTTGGTGTGGCTTCCTATCCGTTCATGGCGCGTCTGGTGGTTGAAGGTAAAATGGCCAAGTTAAATGAGCTTCTGAACAACACCCTGCGATACCTGGCCGTGGTTATCCCCTTCTCGATCTTGTTGATTGTCCTGCGGCGCGAAGTCATTTTGCTTCTGTTTCAAAGAGGAAGGTTCGATGCCGCCGCAACCGATCACACCGCATCAGTGTTGATTTTTATGCTGGTGGGGTCGTTTGCTTTTGCCGCCAATACCATTGTGCCCAGAGCATACTATGCGCTGCAGGATACGCTATTTCCGGCAATTTACGGAACTCTGGCGGTGTTACTGAGTATTCCCCTTTACCTGGTCGGATTAAAACTGATGGGAGCCGGCGGTGTGGCTCTGGCGGCGTCTTTATCCGCTATATTGCAGGTCGTGGTATTGTATACACTCTGGAATCGGCGGCAGCATAACAACGGCCGGCCAGTCTATTTATTTTACCTGAAAATGATGGCGTTCGGCGTGCCGGTTGGACTGGTACTGGTGTGGATTCGAAACGTCATCATCAGCTATATCGACAGCACAACTCTGATCGGCAGTGGTTTGATCTGTGTCATCGTTGGCGCCGTATTTATGGTAATCCTGATGGGGACGGGCTATGGATTGCGGATATCGGAAATTACGAGGCTGGTAGATAAACTGGGCGAGAGGTTTAAGAAGTCATAGGGCAGTTTTAGTTTAACCGTCATTTGTTTTTGGTTTCAGGTTTCGGGTTTCAGGTGTCAGCGGAGCGGCCAGTTTGATCGATAAAAGAAACTAAAGAACGTCCAACATCGAACGTCCAACGTCCAACTTCGAATAATGTATTCTATCAATTGATAATTGAATCCCTGAATTCCTCAATTCCTAAATCCCTCAATTAATGCGTGCTGCAACCTTTTTCACCATCTGATCAACGCGCTGCCCCAGGTGAGCCCGCCGCCGAAAACCGGCAGACAGACCAGATCCTCTGCCTGAAGGCTGCCATCACGTGCGGCTTCATCCAGGGAGATGGCACAGGATGCTGAAGAAATGTTCCCATATTTCTGAAGTGTGAGGTAGAAATTTTCAAACGGGATCTTCAAGGATTTGGCGATGTGCTGAAACATGCGGATATTGGCCTGGTGTGGTATGAACCATTGGATGTCCTCAATATCTACGCCGTTGAATTCTGCAGCTTCTTTGATGCCATCCATAAACCCTCGGACGGCCACCCGAAAGCTCAGATTCGCTTCAATCATGTTCAAATAATGCAGTCCCTGATCGACGCTGTCATGCGATATCGGCGTCGTTTTGGAACCGCCGCCGGGCAGCAGAAGATCCTGCCCACGGGCGCCGTCTGTATGAAGATGGGTTGACATCAATTCATGACCCTCGGTCCCCAGGCCTAGCACTGCCGCGCCGGCACCATCACCCCAGAGAATGCAGGTGGAGCGATCCTTCCAGTTTAAGGTGCGGGTCATGACTTCAGCCGCAGCGACCAGCACGGTTTTGGCGGTTCGGTTTTTCAGATATTGTTCGGCAATGTTCAAGGCAAATATGAAGCCGGAACACGCGGCAGTCACATCAAACGTCACGGCCCGGGCGGCCCCAAGTCTGGCCTGAAGCCAGTTGGCGGCTGACGGGCAGCAAGTGTCCGGTGTGATGGTGGCCACGATGATCAGATCGACATCATCGATAGGGCGGCCGGCCATTTCTAAAGCCCCGAGACAGGCATGATAGGCCAAATCCGAAGTGGTCTCATCGGCTTCTGCTATTCTTCTTTCACTGACGCCGGTTCGCTTAACGATCCAATCATGGGTTGTATCCAACCCGCTTCTTTCCAGATCATAGTTGGTCAATACCTTGGTCGGCAAGTATGAGCCGGTACCCAGGATTCTAATGGATTCCATTTCGTTTTGTCCACTCCCGATAGGATTGTAAACATAGCCGGTTATCTGCAGTGGCCGAAGCATAAAAAAAGCGGCATTCAACTGCCGCTTATTACACTATATTTTTAATATATGTCAACTGATGGGTGACGGGCTGCACAGGTGGTTATCTTCCATTGCCACCCGGCCGCAGCCATCACAGACGAATTTCATTGCTGCCAATTTATCTTTGCAGACATGCTTCTGATCAACACTCGGGGCACCGCAGAAACTGCAATTTTTTTTATCACCGCAGGGATTGCACAAATGTCCCGGCTCGTTTGCAACAGCGCCGCAGCTTTTACATGTGTAGGCCATAATAACACTCCTTTATTGCAAAATAAAATAACTGATGGCTTTGTTTCGAATTGGACTACAAGGATAGTTAGTCCAAATAAAAAAAAGTCAAGAATTCTTCAATCTTCAATTGTCATTTGCCTTATCGCGGTGATTCTTTGGGGACGCTGGAGGCATTTGATTCACTGCCCTTTATACCGGAGATGACCGGTTGAATGATGGTAATCGGCAGCTTTAAGGTTCGTTCCAGTATTCCCAGGATGCCTGAACCGACAGCGGTAGGGGGAAGCGGATAGACATCCGGGTCGTTCAGATTCCCCTTGGCCTTGAATGGAATTGAAATGAGGTTGCCCCCCAGAACATTGCCGATCAGCGGCAATATCTCGACAATCCGGTCGACCGTTTTAAACGGTGCAACCAGGATCAGAAGGTCTATTTTATTTTCGACAAGATCGATATCGCCCTCACAGGCGATCCCCATTGCGACGCCGTCGATGGAGCATTCCTCCATGATGATCTTGCTGCCCTGCAGTTTTGCGCTGACGGTCATGCCGTGATAGGCAAAACCCTCTCCCGTCAGATCCGGGATTTCGCCCCGGTATATTTCCGTTACGTTTAAAATGGCCAACAATTTTGCCAGCAGTCCCAATCGATAGATGCGTCCTTCCTCGGCGGAAAAGGAAACCTGGCCGGTCAAAGATCGGCTGATGGCTTCCGGTTTAGCCTTGGCCAGTATCTCCCCACTCAAATTGTAGGTACCGGTCGCTAAATCCCTTTTAGCCGTCCAACAGGACAGGGTGGATTCGAGTTTGCCATCGACGGTGGTCGGCACAAAGTACAGAT
>JAAUYB010193795.1_pt1 | contig 10092 bp, 8 predicted proteins | sample 7278071 | NCBI WGS metagenome assembly JAAUYB01 (sample SAMN14350121, study PRJNA611818) | marine sediment metagenome | isolation source: surface marine sediment (1.8m) | place: French Polynesia: Moorea | collected 2018-08 | reverse complement strand
GTCCCTGGATAGTTGGAAACCGTCATATAAGTACCCGTTAAGACATTGAATAAGACGCTTTTGCCCACATTAGGCATCCCCACCAAGGCAATGCGTGGCATGGGGGTTAATCTCGGTGGTGTCAACTTCTCCTTATTAAGAATTTTATTTAATAAGCGACTGAGTTGGCTTTCTTTTTTGCCGTGACAAGACTGAGGGCATTTATCGCACGTCATCTCTCTTCCTCTTTTTCAATGGTGGATTCCTGTGCCATCAGGATTAGGGAAGTTTCTGCATTATTTTTGATCTTCTACTGAAAGCTAATGCAATTTCTTCTCAATAGTCTTATATCATTGTACAAGGTTGTCCAGGCATCCCAGAATAATCTTTATAATATTTTTATCTGAGTTAAGAAATGTAAAAAGCTTAAATAGTTTTCTGTTACCTATGAAATTTTTTCAAGAACAACTTTAATTATGACAAAGCTTTCAGTAACCCTTGAAATTTGAGTTGAATTTCTGCAAACTCTTTATCAGGTTCTGAACCTTCTACAATTCCTGCACCTGCGTACAGTCTAGCATGATTACCAGAGATTAAAGCAGAACGGATACCCACAATAAACTCACTATTCCCATCATAATCTATCCAACCCAAAGGAGCAGCATAAAATCCCCGTTCAAAGTTTTCATAACGTTTAATTTCCGGACAAGTTATCTCTGTCGGAAACCCAGAAACTGCGGGGGTAGGGTGTAACCGAGAAACCACTTCTAGGGGGTGAATATGGGGTTGTAATTGGGTATAAATCGGAGTCCAAAGGTGTTGTATATTAGATAATCTTAATACCTTTAAAGGAGAAATTTGTGGAGTTAATCCCAAGGTGAGTAAACGCTGTATGATAAATTCAATAACAACTTGATGCTCTCGTCTTTCTTTGCTGCTTTTTAGAAGTTTTTGAGCTAAATAATGGTCTTCTATTTTTGTTTTTCCTCTAGGAGAAGAACCCGCCAAAGCATCTGTTACTAATTGTTTATTTTTAATACTAATTAATCGTTCAGGACTGGCACCAATAAAACAGTTATTTTTCCCATTATTAACAGCAAAAATATAACAATCAGGGTGATAATACCGTAAATTATTTAAACAGTTAATAATGGAAAAATCTTGATAACTGGTTAAATCTAAGGCATTGGCTAATACTAATTTCTGAAAATGACTAGCTTTGATGGAATCTAATGTTGAGGCGACAGATAATTTAAACTCCTGTGCCATTTGATAGTAACTCTTAACTGGAATTGATTTTTCTGATTGTTTTTTTATTTTTTTGGGAGTTTTGATCTTGGAAATTGACTTGATTTTCGATGTTATCTGAGCAGCTATTTTTTTTATATCTATTGTATTATCAATTAAAATATTTACTATTAAAATAGTATTTTTTTCTTGTTTTATTAACTGAATTTCAGGCAAAAAAGCAAAAACTGAAGGGAAAGGAAATCGAAAATTATTGGTTTCAGGAAAAAACGTAAATCCACAAAAGATATGAGGTACTGACTCTGATAAATGCTGTTTACCAACTTTAATTATTCTTTGGAAACAATCCTTGACAAATTGTTGAGAATGTGAAAATCTATCTATTGTGTTTAAACATAAAGATTGGGTCACACCATAGCCAAGAATTGCTTCTTTATTTCTTTGGTTTTCCCAATAAAAATAAAGCTCATTTTTTGAGCATTTTGATGATTGTTCATCTATCAAAAATGCCAAAACAGATAAGGTATCAACCACATCAATTATCTGAGACAAACTAACAATAACTGAGCTATTTTGCCCTTCTAACCTTGCTTGATAACTGAGAAGCAATTTTTCAAGACGATGTTGATCATACCCGATATTAGTATCATCAGGAATGACTGGCGCAGCAACAGAGATCGTAAAGTTATTGATAATTTGTTTCACTTTAGCCCAATATTGATGGTATATCTTTAATGTTATCCATACCTTTGATGACGCTTCTTTTGAGGATCATATCATAGAGATTATTCCCTACCAGAAATTTTATGACCACAACACCGACAACAAACCCTACCATACCCCCATCAAAACAAAAATTATGGCTGGCTGCTATTAAACCCCCTATGTACAGCGTTGCCATTATACCAATCACAGTGGGAACTGCAGCCGCGTTTGGAGAAACAGAGATATTTGATCCCAAGATTTTTGGGACTTTCTTGACATCTGCTATTTTGATTATTGCTTGGCTAAATATTAGCAATGATGTCTTTGATGCTGATACAGGTATTGATAAAAATAAAGCTCATTCTCTTGTTAATTTGACGGGTAATAAATCTTTGATGTTTTGGTTGGCTAATGCTTTTCTGGCTTTAGGAATTTTGGGCATTTTCTTAATAGCTTGGTGGCAAAAAGATGTAACTGTCTTAGGTATTATACTCCTTTGTTGTGCTTTAGGCTATAGTTATCAAGGGCCGCCCTTTCGTTTTGGATACCAAGGATTAGGAGAAATTATTTGCTTTTTTACCTTTGGTCCCATGGCGATCGCCGCAGCTTATTATTCTCAAACCCAACAATTTTCTTGGCCTAGTTTGATTCCCGGAACTATCATAGGAATTAGTACCTCAATAATTTTATTTTGTTCCCATTTTCATCAAGTAGAAGACGATATTGCAGCAGGAAAACGCTCTCCTATCGTTCGCTTAGGTACAAAATTAGGCTCTCAGGTGTTAACAATCGTAACTATTTTTGTCTTCGCTTTAACCCTTATTTTCTCATTATTAGGAACTATTTCTTTATGGACGTTACTGATTTTTCTAAGTCTGCCTATTGCTTATCAATTAGTTACTCATGTCAAACAATATCATGGTCAACGAGATAAGGTTACTAACTGTAAATTCATCGCAGTTAGGCTTCATTTTTTGAGTGGAATGTTATTGGCTTTAGGCCTGATTGTACCTCGTTTATTGTAATTTTAATACCTGGTTTTTGTCAGAAAAATCAGGTTTTTAGCTGTTGCATATTTAAGCTTTATCTATAAACTAAAAGTGTATAAACTCTAAAATAGAGCGGCCATAACTCAAGATCCTTTACCATTGAAATAACTTCATTACTTTCTAACCATGATTACCACACAAGCTAAACTGATAACTGATACCTGGATAACTATTGCTTGGGAAGACTATTTACAATTATGCGATGAGCCCAACTATGAAAAAGCTAAGTTTTATTACTATAATGAACAAGGGAGAATTGAAATGACACCATTAGGAAATGATCATGCTAGTGATCACTCCATCATTAATTATGCTATTCATCTTTACGCGGGTTTATGCAAGAATTTCAAGGTAGTTAAATTATTAACTGTGGACTATAAAGAGTAGTTTTTGAATCGAGGTTTAACATTCCTTTCTATAATATAATATCTCAATTTTATCTTTTGGCGTTGCTGTCGCACTCCCTTCGCTGTGACCAAAGTTTTTGGCTTAACCTTACATTAACACTAGCAAACAACTTCAACAAAAAGCGTTAGAAGCAGTTACTATCTAGATAACTTCTGGCAAAGATTAAAGCTTCTTCTTTAGTGGATATTTTTTCTTCAATATGGGCAATTGAAATTTCGGTTAAAAGTTGACCAAGTTGTGGACTAGGTTTAATATTAAGATGTTGGATTAAATCATGACCTGTCACTAAAGGAAAAGGATGCGCTACTTTATCTTTGGGATTAAGATAATGATTAATTAACTTGAAAATAAGTTCATTATTAATGTCTTTTACTAGACCAACTAAAGCAAGAATTGGGAAATATTTACCAATATTTAAGAAAAAGAAATAGAGATTTCTTAAGGATATCTCCCCTTGATTATTTTGGATAAAAGGTAAGTTTTCTAAGACTTTAAGAACAGATTTAATATCATTATTTGAATATTTTAAAGCAAGTAGCTCTGTCTCTGCTTCTTTAGGAAGATTAGAAACTAAACAGGTTAATTTGGATCTTATAATTAGGGGGGTGCTATAAATATTTTCATTAAGTTTAAGATTGAAAAGTGTCTTAAAATCATCTAGATTCAACTTATTTTTTAACAACAAAATTTCTTGATCAACTTGGCTTATTTCTTGCATTTTTTGTTGATTTATATGAAAAAATAAAGAGCTTAATAATCCATCTTTTCCCATTTCATTCAACCAATAACTCCCCCTTGAATTGCCTAATAAATAGTTTAACTCAGCTTGGACTCTTTCTGGGGCTACTGTGGTAATTAATGGGGATAACTTATTAAGAGTGTGGCGTGTTTCTGCTTCGATAGTAAAATTTAATTGAGCAGCTTGCCGATAAGCGCGTAATAATCTTAATGGATCATCTTGGAGATTTTTAATAGCAATCATTCTTAAGATTTTGGCTTGTAAATCTTGTAATCCTCCCAAGGGATCAATTAATTTTTGTTGATGAAAATTGTAGGCGATCGCATTAATAGTAAAATCTCGTCTTCCTAAGTCTTTTTCTATACTATCTCCTTCCTGTTGAGCAAAATCAACGGTTCCTTGTTTTAAAACGACTCTTGCTATATTTCTTTGTGCATCTAAAACGACAAAACCACCATGATAATGATTAGCAATTTTTCTAGCTGTTTCCACGGCAAATTCTGGCAAAACAAAATCTAAATCAAGATAATCTCTCTGATAATTTAGAAGTGCATCTCTTACCGCACCCCCCACTAAATAAGCAGTAGATGGTAACAAATCTAAATCAAAAGGTAAACTATCAGGGGATAAATTAAAAATTGTTTTTTGCGTCATCATCAAAAATAAAGAAATAAACCCTTAAAAGTTAGTCAAATTATCTAAGCCTACGTTAGATTAGTAAGTAGATCGTGGAGAAAGGAGAAATGTATGTGTATTTGTGTTAACTGTCACTACGTTGATAGTTGTCAGACTTATTATGCAGTGGAAGAACAACATCAACAACCCCATTTAACCAATAATCCCACATTTGAACCCATCGAACCCACCATTAATGTTAATATTCGTCCACAGAATGATTATATCGAAATGGAGTGGGATGTGGTTGGTTGCGAAAGCTTTCTAGAAGAAACGGGAAAATGGCTTAAATTACGTCCTGGGGAACCTGTTCCTGCTTGAGAGACTATTTGAGAAGTTCATCATTATCAACCCTTGAACTTCTCCTTATTTGATTCAATTTTTTGTTTAAGTCCTATTAACAATTAAGAATTGAATTTGACTACTAATTAGAAAGCAAGGAGATAAGTTCTTAATGCTTTGACAATAACTTATCTCCTTAATTTTTCAAATCGGTATTAATTTCCGTTGACAGTTCTCATGGATGTACGTCAAGATGTTAATATAATGTAAACCTTTGTAAAGCTTGGGCTAAATGTCAATAGAGCTTCTCTCATTAGAAAACATTCAAGACATTGCACATCAATACGGCTACTGGGCAGTATTCATTGGTATTGCCTTAGAAAATACGGGAATTCCTCTTCCTGGGGAAACCATCACCATTGTCGGTGGATTTCTGGCAGGAAGCGGAGAATTGGGTTATTGGACAGTCTTAGGGAGTGCGATCGCTGGTGCGGTCATTGGCGATAATTTTGGGTATTGGATCGGTAGATGGGGAGGTTGGCCATTTTTAGTTAAGGTGGGCGGTTTTTTCAACATATCCCTAAAACAATTAGAAGAGGTGAGGAAGAAGTTTAGTAAAAATGCGGCCAAAGCAGTCTTTTTTGGACGTTTTGTGACCTTGTTAAGAATTTTTGCTGGTCCTATGGCTGGTATCGCTCAAATGCCCTATTCTCGCTTTCTATTGTGTAATTTGGGGGGGGCAGCAGTTTGGGCTTTGATCATGGTAACTCTATCCTTTTTTGTCGGTAGATTGGTTCCCTTACATCAATTAATCCATTGGATTACTCGATTTGGCGTTTTGGCTTTGATTCTTATTATTAGCTGGGTTGTGATGACATTGTGGTTAGAATCTCGTAAACCTGGATTAGAAGGAGAAGATTAAGACAAAGAGAGTCATTTTAGTCTCAACATTGTTAAATCGTAGCTCGAAGGATTTTGGAAGACTCTTAAATCAAATTCAGGAACAATACAAAGGATATGATCGAAAATAGCTGATTGAATCTCTTCATAATGGGCCCAAGCTGTATCATTACAATAAACATACACTTCAATGGGTAAACCATGTTTAGTGGGATGTAATTGACGCACTAAGAAATAAGGGCCGGGACTAACTTTAGGATGTGCTGTTAAATAAGCCATTACATAAGCACGAAATACGCCAATATTGGTGAGCCATTTTTCATCGAGGGAGATAGGATTATTAATAATTGACTCTTCTTTTAATCTCTGACATTGTTCTTGAATCTCTTGGCCAATATACTTCATTTTAGAAAAACGTTCTAACATTTCTCTATCACAAAATTTAATAGAAGTCATATCAATGTAAACTGCTCGCTGAATTTTTCTTCCCCCCGATTCAAACATGATGCGCCAATTTTTAAAAGAATCAGAAATTAAAGCATAGGTAGGAATTGAGGTGATAGTATTGTCCCAATTGAGAACTTTAACCGTAAATAAATTCACTTCATTAACAAATCCATCAGCCCCATACTTAGGCATTTCAATCCAATCTCCCAGGGCTACCATGCGATTAGCAGCTAATTGCAATCCCGCCGTAAAACCCATAATAGAATCTTTGAAAATTAGCATAAAAATGGCACTTCCTGCTCCTACAGTTGCTAAAATATTAGCAAGAGGTTGATTGATGGAATTAGCAATAATAATCAAAATAAATAAAGTCGCTATCAAAATATAAAAAAGTTGCACAAATACCCGAATAGGAACAGATTTTAATCTTTCCTGGGATTCTCCAAATTTGACAACAAGATCGAGAATACGACTAATGACTAAAAAGGAAATAATGGCTGTTGAGATGGTAAAAGTATTCTCAAGTAACCAACGACCAATTTCATAGGAGTCAGGAAAACCTCTGAGAATAAAACCCATGCCAGGAAACCAAATAATAGCGTGTCCTACTTGTAATAGTCGGCGGTTCCAAAACATGGATTTTTTATGATTTTGACTAGGGAGTAAATATTTTTGTGAGGCTAATAAAAGACAACTTCCTATAATCATTAAGACTAAAATACAAAAAGAAATAACCCCTTGTTGTAGAAGAGAACGAGGCTGACGTGCCTTCCAAGCATTTTCTAAAGCTTCTTCAACGATTTTTGAGGCAATTTTTGATAAAAGTGGAATGGGAATGCCATAGAGTCGGGAATCTTCGGCCGTGATCGTCATCAAGAACCATTGCTGACGAAGCTCAAAATCACTGTTCCCTGGTTGACGGGTTTGGGAAATAATTAAGACATTTTCCTGGTTGAGAATAGAAGGGAAAACGCCAAATTCACGAGGAGCAAGATTTCTTCTGACAATTTCATTGAGGGTATTTTCAATCTTCTGGACACGAATTTCTAAGACATTTTTATCCTCTTGAATATTAGCCGCAATAGGTAGAATAATGCGTCCATCAAGTTTAATAGCCTGATATTGGAGATTACCTAATTTTCCTGAAGATAAACTAAATAAACCAAGAGCATCTAATTCCTGTTTTTTTTCTGCAAGCTTTATTGCTTCTTCTACACCAATATTGAAGCGTTCCATCAACTCTTGAATTTCAGGATTTTTCTCTAACTCTCTTAACTTAGAATCTTGATGATTTTTAGTCCTAGTCCTTCTAGGACTGGGAGCAACTTCTACTGTTTCCTCAAGGTTAGAACTAGGAGGAATAATGGGAGTTTGTGCTATAGCTATTTTGTCAACACTAATAATTAAGAAACAGAGGCTAACGCTAATAATGATGCACAATAATAAGGAACGAAAGAGAAATAATTTTGCCGTAAGTATTTTCCCTAATCGGTGCATAATTAAATTGGTTAAGTAGAAGGTCATCAATGACGGTAAAATAAACAAATTAGTAGTCAGGGCTGTAACCCCTCATCATTCTAGATGAATTAATGGCTTTGCTGAATAAAAGTAAAAGTTATGCCTGATCAGACTTTGCTCAATTATTTATCAAATTTGAGATCCTTGGGGATGAAGCCAAAAAAAACCTTAATCCTTTCCAAACTAATCAAACAAGCTTTTACTTCTCTATCCGTTGTCAGTATTAGCATCTTTCCTCTGGCCAGTTTAGCTGAAACTTTGCGCCTCACTGAAACTAGCATCACAGAGGTTAACCAAGCATTGGACAAGGGCGTAGTTACTTCCGAAAAATTAGTTAAACTTTATCTTAAGCGTATTCAAGCCTACGAGGATCGTGGTCCGAAAATTAATGCCATCATTTCTCTTAATCCTCATGCTCTTTCTAGAGCTATAGAATTAGACAAAGAACGTCAGGAAAAAGGCCCCCGCAGTCCCCTACACGGCATTCCGATCATCGTCAAAGATAACTACGACACGGCGACTATTCCCACCACAGCAGGTTCTATTCTCTTAAATAAGTCCTTACCCCCTGATGATGCGTTTACGGTGCAGAAACTACGACAAGCAGGGGCTATTATTATTGCCAAGGCTAATATGAGCGAATTCGCTGAGTCCTACGGTTGGCTTGGTTATAGTTCTCTGGGAGGATTAACACGCAACCCTTACAAATTAAGTCGTAACCCCTCTGGATCTAGTGGGGGCAGTGGGGCAGCGATCGCCGCTAATTTTGCTATGTTAGCGACGGGAACGGATACTTCTGGTTCTATTCGCGCTCCAGCCGCAGTGGCGGGTATCGTCGGGATAAAGCCCACTCAGGGTTTAGTGAGTCGAGATGGCATTGTCCCCCTTACCCTTTCTTTTGATTCGGCGGGGCCGATGACAAGAACAGTGAGGGATGGAGCGATCTCTCTCGGAATCATGGCAGGGGTCGATCCTAATGATCCTCGTACCCTCGACAGCAAAGGCAAATCTTATCAAGATTATACCCAGTTTCTCGATAAAAAGGCTCTCCAAGGGGCGAAAATTGGGGTTGTAATCGATTTTAAAGGAGCTAATGGGGAGGTTGACGCTTTAACCGAAAGGGCCATTACTAAGCTCGAAGAATTGGGTGCAGAGGTGGTAACTGTGGACTTACCGACAAAACTGGAAAATCTTTGGCCTCTGATGGAAGAAGTGACAGAAGCAGAGTTTAAACCACAACTGGAAAATTATTTGCAAACTTTAGCCCCTTCCTTTCCCAAAAGTCTTGAAAGGATGATTTCTTTGGCTTTATCGAGTAGAATTGCTAATTCTTCGCATTCCCTTAACCCAGGGCGTATTCGGGGGGCGCAAGCGTCTCTAGCTCATCGGGGGCTGGCAGATGTTAAGTATCTCTATATTACCCAATATGAGTTTCCCTCTGTTCGCAAGATACTTACCTCCGCTATGGAGTCTCAAAAGCTTGATGCCATGATTTTTCCGACCATGACTTGTCCTGCGAGTCCCCTTTATACTATCAAAGATCCCACTTACCAATGTAAAACTGATGACCCCTACACCCCAGGTTATTTAGCAAATGTTTCGGGTTTTCCCGGCATTTCTGTGCCGATGGGCTTTACAAAACAAGGATTACCCGTTGGCTTAACTTTCTTTGGTTTAGCTTACAGTGAACCGACTTTGTTAGGATTCGCTTATGCTTATGAACAGGCCAGCCAGTTCCGGCGATCGCCTTCAACCACTCCTCCGTTACCCGGTGAAACGGTAAATTATTAATGCTCAAAATGTCAGTTGCAGGGTTTTATTGGCCTCAAGACCTTTCAGGTAGTCTGACATATTATGATATTTAATATTATTAAAAATCATGAAGAAGGCAACTTACTTAAAAATTCCTCAGCTAGTTTTATAAATGCCTTAGAGCCACTAGAATTAGGCATGGAAGTGACAACGGGCATAAAATTATCCACAGCTTTTGCCACATTAACATCCATAGGAATTGATGTTTTAAATAATTGATTTGGAGAAAAATCTGTTTGCACTCTTCGCATAACTCTACTATAATAACGACTTAATAAACCGCCTCCCGATGAGATAAAAACCACACCTAATAAATTCAAATTTAAGGGT